>Ga0268299_1001813_pt1 | contig 31791 bp, 20 predicted proteins | sample NOBtaG_FD_193484 | JGI IMG/M metagenome (GOLD analysis project Ga0268299, IMG submission 193484) | Activated sludge microbial communities from bioreactor in Nijmegen, Gelderland, Netherland - NOB reactor | ecosystem: Engineered > Bioreactor > Aerobic > Activated sludge | place: Netherlands... | reverse complement strand
CCCATGGCGGCAATCCCCATGGAGCCAATCCGCACGGCGCCAATCCCCATGGCGAGGCAAAGCCCCAATAACCGTGATCGAGACGAATCGGAGGTCACACATGAACAAGCACGTGGCAGTCCCCGCGCTGATGATTGCGGCTCTGTGTCTCGCGACGACTCCCGCTTGGAGCGACAAGGGCCACAAGGGCAAGGACGAGAAGTGCGATGTCGCCGACTTGGTGAAGGATGCCAAGGTCACCATCGACCAGGCGATCAAGACCGCCCTGGACGCAGCCCCGGGCACGGCAGTCGAAGCCGAGCTTGAGAAGAAGCATGACAAGACCGTCTGGGAAGTCGAAGTGCTCGGCGCCGACGGGAAGATGACGGAAGTGCATATCGACGCCGCCACCGGCGCCGTCATCGACAAGGAAGCCAAACACGAGAAACACGAAAAGAAGGGCAAGAAAGAGAAACACTAAGACCAACTCGGTCGAGCAGGATCGATCGATCCTGCTCGACTGGGCATTTCACATCTGGTGAGTACGCGCCGTCCTCTGCAGACTGCATCTCCTTCCGTTCGATCCTTCCTACTTATATAGATGTTCCAGATGCCCCGTGGCTCTGGCAAAGTTGACTCGCGAGGCATTTAATCGAAACAGAGCATCGACCGCATTCTCCCTGGCCCTGGCGATCGAAAACAACGCGTTCGTCAGTTCGAAATTGCTGGCTGAAGTCAGTACCGTAAACCGCTCGCGCGCGATTTCCTGTTCCTGAATTGCCGACTCCAAGCCATTCCGGGCGATCATCAGTTGCTCCTGGGCGGACTGTAGCGTCGCCACCGCTTCGCGCACTTCCAGCGTCACCTTGTTTTGGATCACCGTCAGCTTTAACAGTTCTTGCTGAGCCAAACTTCTGGACTCGCTGATCCTCCCCTCCCGCTGGCCGCCGTCAAAGATGGGAACGGAAAGAAAGACGCCAACGTTGTACGTTTCCCCGGTATTGTGCACACGATTGCCGATCAGTCCATAGTCTCCCTGGGCCGAAAGTGACGGAAGCCGTTCCATGACAGTGGAACGAAGAGCCAGTTCCGCTGTGCGAATACGCTGCTGCTGAGCCTTCATTTCCAGCCGATCCTGCAATGCCGACACCAGCGACTCCTGTGCCGACGGCACTGCGGCCACGTCAGACTTCAGCTCGTCCAACAACGTCAGTTTGACATCGTCGGCAATGCCCAGCACGTAGAGAAGGTTCAACTTGTGCCGTTGGACCTCATTTCGCAGAATGGCCACCTGCTGCCGCTCATTCTCCAACTGTGCCTGCGCCCGCGCCGTATCCAAACCGCCTCCCATGCCGCCGCCCCGCCGGCTGCGGGCCAAATCGGTCAACTCACCGAACAACTTCACGTTGGTTTCACGCGCCTTCAGCGCCGCTTCCGCGCGCAGCACTTCCATATAGGCCAGCGCCACCTCCGCCATCGTATCGAACCGAGTGGCGTCTGACTCCAGTTCGGCCACCTGGAGCGCCGAGCGAGAGGCCCGCCACCGATCGATCAAGCTCATACTGAAGAGGTTCTGTGTGAGGTTGGCACGCGCATCAAAAATAGAAAAAGGATTCGTCACCTGCGGGACCAGCCCCAAGGTACCGAGAAAAAGCGTTTGGCGAGTTTGCCGCACGTTGCTGGAGAGGTTAGGCAACATAGCTCCGAGTTGAGTCGACACCACGGCCCGGGCCGCGGCGATGCGCTCCTTGAACAGTTTCACATTCGGACTCTTGTCCAGAGCCGCCTCCATTGCGTCCTTGAGTGTCAGCCGTAATTCAGGCTGCTCACCTGCCGCCGACTTGAGCTCCTCCCCGCGCACCTCTTCGAGTGAGGCCACAGACGCACAACACCACAGCATGAAGACCCCGATGAACCACGTTGTCCTGCTCATGTTTGCGAATCTCCTTCCTGAATCCCATCGACTCACTAAGAGGCTTGGCGTCCGAAAACGGCCGAACGCGATACTCATGCATGTGACAATGACTACTGGAGGGGAAATCGAACCAAACAGGCAAGTCCAGCCGGCAGCCGATAGGTAGAATTGGGCAAGGTAAGCCGCACACCAAACGTTGCAGTCGCATTGTCGACGATCAGCCCCACGGTTTCGACCCGCGCGTCGTACACCGGAGCGCCGTCCACCGCCGGCTGCACTTCGGCAAGCATACCGGGAGCGATTTTACCCATCCATCCCATGGGCACGAATGCCTCGATACGCAGGGGATGGAGCTGGGCCACCTTCACCAATGGCGTCTGTCTGGTCAGTTCGCCGGGGGAGAGAAACCGTTCGACAACGAGACCGGTGATCGGACTGCGGATGGTGCGGAGGGCCAACTCAGCGGCAGCAAACTGGTATTCGAGCTGACGCACGCGTTGGGTTTCTTGGGCATCGAGAAACGCCACGTCGGCCAACCGCTGTTCGGTTTCTGCTTCGTCCAACTCCTGCTGGCCGATAGCCGCGGACTTTCGCAAGTCCTGGGCGCGCAGCAGTTTGCGCTTGCCGAACTCGGCCTTCTCCTGACTGGCTTTGAGCGGCGCTTGAAGGTCCGCCTTGCCTTTGGCAACCGCCGTGGCCGCTTGCTCACGGCTGGACTCCAATGTCGCGACGATCTGCCCCTCCGTCACGACATCCCCTTGCTCTACCAGCAGGGTGGCGATCACACCGTCGACGGGCGACCCGATCGCCACTTCCGCAGAGGGCTTGATCAGGCAGGGAATATCGGTACCCCAAGCCGACGAGCCCAGGGTACAGAGCAGAGCCAGGCTGCCGGTCAGGAGGATCGGGTGAGAGAAACTGTTCATCACTGGTTGTTACGATTGAAGCGAACCGTGCACTTGAGGCCGGCCGGCAACTTCAAGTCCGGATTGGGTAGTTCCAGCCGCACACCGAACGTGCCGCTGGCGGCATCGACAACTTTGTCCACCACGGTGACCTTGGCCGGGAACTCGCCCTTCACCGGCTCCTCGGGTTTCACGACGGCTTGCATACCTACTGAAATTTTTCCGAGCAACGCGACCGGCGCATAGGCCTCAACTCGCAACGGGTCGATCTGCGCCAGCTTGAGAATGCGTTCTTGTTTCGGAAACTCGCCCGGGTGCATGTACCGTTCGACCACCACCCCGGTGATCGGGCTCTTCATCGTGCGCAGGGCGATCTCGGCCGTTGTCCGGTTCAGTTCCAAGTCGGCCAAACGCCGATTACTTAACTCGGCATGGGCATGAGCCACCGCACCGGTCGCACGCTCCACGCTGGTATCAAGCGTCGCCAATACCTGCCCTTCTTTGACAACATCGCCGCGATCCACAGTAATGCTCTCCAAGACTCCCGCCACAGGCGACGTCATGGTGATCGTCTGATAGGGGTGGATGAGGCAGGTGAGGTCGGCGGCTCGCACGACCGACGAGCCCTCTGCCAGAAGCGGCACCACGATCAACCCCGCCAGCAAAACTATTCTCATGATCGGCTCCCTCTCAGACCCACCCTGCGGTTATTCCGCGCGACCGGCAAAGGCCAGCTCGGATTCCAATTGATCGTCGACTTTCAAGACAGCAGTACGAATGCGGGCATGCAACCGTTCCGCCGCCCGTTGTGCCCGGCGCATCAACCAACGCGACGGGGCTTGCCATCCCCATCGAAGCGCCTGCATGGCGCACCATCGCCCGAGCCAGGTCGCATGCGCAGCCACGACGTCATCTTCCAACGAGAGCAGCACCTGGTACGACCCCGGATCCCCCTGGCGACCACAGCGTCCGAACAACTGCCGATCGACTCGTCCCGCGTCATGGCGCTCCGTCGCCAGCACATGCAACCCTCCACGCTCCGCCACACCGGCGCCCAGGTGGATATCCGTGCCACGCCCAGCCATGTTGGTCGCGACCGTGATCCGTCCCGGCTCGCCGGCCTGCGCAACAATCTCGGCTTCCTCGCGATCCTGCCTGGCATTGAGCACCCGATGCGGCAAACCGGCAGCACACAACAATCGACTCACTCGCTCCGATGCCGCAACAGAACGGGTGCCGATCAGGACCGGCCTGTGCTGACCGTGCAACTGCGCCACCGCCCGAACCACCGCCGCCCATCGTGCGTCGGACGTTCCAAAGACTCGGTCGTGAACAGCAACTCGCCGCATCGGGCGATTCGGTGGAATGGTGGCGACCCCAAGACGGTAGACAGACCAGAGTTCGCCGGCCACCTCGCGCGCGGTACCGGTCATGCCGGACAGACGGAGATAACGGCGAAAAAATCGCTGATAACTGATGCGCGCCAGCGTTTCCTGTCGATCGCTGAGCGGGCAACCCTCCTTTACCTCAATCATCTGATGCAGGCCGCGCTCCCAGGACCGATCGGCCATGACCCGCCCCGTATACTCATCGACAATCTGCACCTTGGCATCGTGAACGACGTAATGCTTGTCCGGTTCGAACAGGTGCAGGGCCGACAGCGCCTGCTCGATGAGGTGTTCACGTCTGCCCCGTCCACGCCACACCCCGCCCAACCCCTGCGTCAATTCCGTGGCACGAACCGATCCGGCCTCGGTCAACGTGACATGTCGCGAGCGGACATCCAGGCGAGCCTCGCGACCGAGACGGAGTTGACGAGCGACCGCCAAGGACTGTTCATACACCTGCCGTTCACCCGCATCGTTTCCCCGTCCGGCGATGATGAGCGGCGTCCGCGCTTCGTCCACCAGGACGCTATCCGCTTCATCGACGATGGCGTAATAGAGGCCACGGAGGAGTAGGCCGTTGCAACGATCAGGAGAAGCCACCTGCCGGAGACGCCGTTGAATGCCGTTGGACTGCCGACCGACGGCCAGACGATCTTTGAGATAGTCGAACACCAATTCCTTGTTCGTACAGTAGGTCACGTCACACGCATAGGATTGGCGACGCGCTTCAGGCGTCAGACCATGCACGATCACGCCCACCGACAAACCCAGTGCGCGATAGATCGGCCCCATCAGGTCTGCGTCCCGCGTCGCCAGATAGTCGTTGACCGTCACAATGTGCACCGGCAAGCCCGCCAACGCGGCGGTGCAGGCCGGAAGCGTGGCGGTGAGCGTCTTCCCTTCCCCGGTGTGCATCTCGGCCACCAATCCCTGAAGCAGGGCATACCCCCCGGCAACCTGCACATCGAAATGCCGTTGGTTGAGGAGCCGGTCGGCCACTTCCCGGACCAGCGCAAACGATTCGGCAACCAAGTCATCGGTCAATCCCTGCGTGACCAAGGCTGCGCGCAGACGCTCGGCGGCAGGCTGAACGTCGCTGGCTTTCAGGCGCTCGTACGTGATCGCGAGCGCGGATACGCGCTCCACGAATTCCTGACTCGACCAGCGGCGACCTCGCCATCGCCGCGCGATCGGCCCGGCCGTGCGTTGAGCAAACGCATCGAGCCAGGGCAATGTCGGCACTGCCCGCTCGGGATACATCGCCCCCTGCACCACATCTGGGAGAACTGCGTTAGACATTGAACCGAGCAAGAAATAGTTGACGAACCTGCCGATACCACTGCTCAGCTAGCGGCGCCCAGCCATGCGAGAACCGAATATGCACACGCTCACCCGCGTGGATAAGCCCGGCCTCATCGGGCACCACAAGGTCTACCTGAAACATCCGCTCCACCGTACGCACGCCTTCAGTATCGGTGGGATCAACCGGCACTGACCCGCCACCTTCGGTGCCAAGCGCCGCATGCGGCAATTCAGTTACCGCGGAAGGAGCCAACCGTACGACGTCCGCCCGGTGGCGCGCACGCACCTGTTCAGCTAACCGCACCTCCACGCCGATGCCGTCAGTGCGCACGAGATCGATATCCGCCTGCGGCACCACCGTACGCACAGTCAGCCGACGGCGATCCACTACGTGGGCGAGCACCTCCCCCTGCTTCACGAAGCGGCCCGGCAAGTCTTGCGGCGCGGGCAGAACGAACTGCCCGGCCGCGCGGCTGCGGACAATCAGATCATCCAGCCGGCGCTGCATGCGCGCCAGTTGATCCCGCACATAGACCAACTCTTCTTCGATGATGGCCGCCTTGACGAGATCGACCGGACGCTGCTCGGCATGGCGAGCCTGAAGCTCCTTCATTCTCGCCGCCAGCACGCGCGCCTCCGCCTGAAGCCGCGGATGCTCGGCAACGAACAACACATCGTCCGGCTGCACCAGACTCCCCGACTCGGCCACGACCTTCAGCACGAAGCCGTCTGTCCCGGCGCGAACCACCGATTCATCGGGAACCCACACGACGCCCTCCGCCAGCGTATGAAACGGCGCCGATGCCAGGGACAATCCGCCGGCCAATAACGAAAAGACAACGGCGGTCACGGTAAAGGCACGGCCCCGAACAAGCCGCAACGAGGGACTCGTGAACAGATAGGAGAATCCCTTGACCAGCGGTACCACCAACATCCCCACCGCAGTCATCCCGGCAAAGAGCACTCCGAGCAAGGGAGAGAGTTCACCCAGGAAAAGCAGAATCGCCACCGTCACCAACAGCCGGTAGATGGTCGATGCGACACCGTACCCGACGAACCAAGCCCGTTCACCGGCCGTGGCATCGGGGCGACTGACCTCTCGAGCCCCGAACAGATACCGTTCGCACAGGTAACGGACATAGGCCGCGGCCCGCGCCCGCAGATTCGGGATCTCCAGCCAATCCATGAGCATGTAGTAGCCGTCGAAGCGGAGCAATGGATTGAGATTAAATAGTACCGTGCTCACCCCTGCGAGCAAGATCGTGTTGTAGGCCAACAGGCGAACCAACCCCGGTTCTGCATTGATCCAGACGACCAAGGCCAGGGAAGCCAAGGCCACCTCAACCATCATACCGGCTGCACCGACGAGGACACGCTGCCACTTGTCGCGAAACGCCCAGGCAGCAGAAGCTTCGCAATAGGGCACCGGCGTGAAGACCAACAACATCACGCCCAATTCATGGACCTCTCCTCCAAAGGCCTTGGTCATAAACCCATGCCCCAATTCGTGAACCAGTTTGACCAGGGGGAAGAGCAACCAGAGGACCAGAAGTGAATGGGGCGTAGTCAGTTGTGCAAGTAGATCGTGGGTGAGATCCGGCCAATGCAGCCCGCCGAGGGCGAGGCCCGCACTGGCAAGGCACAGCCACAGCGTCAAGCCGGGCGAACTGACGAGCGGGCGGACCACCGGCAGCAGCGCCGTGAGGAATCGGTCCGGGTCACAGAGGGGACGGCGCCAGGCAAACAGATTCGACAGCCGGCTCGCCCATCGCCGCCGTGCAATCCGGTCGGCCCGCTCGGTCAGTTCGCCGGTATCAGGCAAGACGTCGCAGACAATGAGGTCTGAGCTGTGCAACTGTGCCAACAGATGAATCACCTCGTCTTGGCTCGGGGCGTCGTAACCGAGCGTCGACGTCGCCGACTCCCACATGGTCCGCACCGTGTGTCGGCCGTCCATCAGGCCGATCAGGTGGTAAGCCGCGGGCGTGAACCGGTGAAATCGCTCGGAGGCGCGATCCTGCAAGACATACCAGGTCCGGCCGCGATACTGGTGCCGAGTCAGATCGACATGGCTCCGCAATCGCGGCTTGAGTCGTTCGACGCGATACCAGGAAGCGCTAAAAAATTCACCGGCCATGGAGATCTACCGCGCCTTTACAACTTCGACTCGCTTATTCTCGACAGCGAACCGTTTGACCTGTGAATTCACCGGTGATACCATTTTCACCATCAATTCGCAGGAGATTCCATGCGCAACAAACGACAAGCCAAATCTGCCGCCGCAACAATCGATCCCCCTCGATACGTCCAGAACCAGCGCGGCGAAACAGTTGAAGTTATCGTGTCCATTGACGATTACGAACGCTATCTACGCACATTGGCGAAACATGCTGATTGGGAAACGCTGCCCGCCTATCTCCAGGATGCCATTGACACCCTCCTGGCGCAGGAGGCCAGAACGGAATCAGGTCCTTCGCTCCCCTTGCGCGCTGTGCTGAAGAAAAACGGAAAAGGTCGATAGTGGCCTACACCGTTCTCCTCCGGCCCACGGCGGAACGCGATCTCAACAGACTCCCCTCCGAACTCCGGACTCGTACGACCAGGACCTTGCTCGATCTCGAACTCCATCCCCGGCCGCATGGCATTGCCAAACTCGCCGGCACATCCAACACTTGGCGAGTGAGAATCGGCGAGTACCGAATCCTGCTGGACATCGACGATACCGCCAAGACTGTGCTCGTCCTTCGAATCGCCCATCGTCGCGAAGCCTACCGGTAACCGAGCCCAGTCCCTCACGCAATGCTTACCGCTACATCGACACCAGCAGTCAGCGGCTAGCTTTCAGCAATCAGCTCTGAACACCCGTCATGCGTGACGCGTCGTTGACCACTCACTGCCATGCTATCAGCTGTCAGTACTCAGCGAAGTCGCCTGTGAACGACTGAAAACTGGGTGCTGATTGCTACGTCGCCTCACGCTTGACCATTGACGGTTGACGCCTGCGTCACGGCAGCCAGGCCCACAGTTTCAGGTACGCCCAATCGACGATGTCGTGGGTCCAGATCCAGACCAACGACCGTTCCTCTACCGCAATTTTCCCCACCCCCTCCATGGCCGGACGGAGCCGGTCGGAGGGCGGAACCGTCAACCTGGCTTCGACTCGGAAATAGTTACGGCCATCCTTGGCGATCGACACCGGCGTGAGTTGCGTGACAGTGAACGGCAGCTCATCGTGCGGCAGGGACGACAGCAAGAGGGTCCCGCTCTGGCCCGCGCGCAGCCCCGCCATGTCGCGGTCATCCACCTGCAAGACCACCCGATAATCGTGCAACGGCGCGACCTCGAACAGGACCTGCCCCTCCTCCAGCGGAGATCCGAGCCGTTGGCTCCAATCGCCGCTCACAACAACGCCGGCAAAGGGCGCGGTAATGCGAACCCGTGCGAGCTTCTCGCTCGCGAGAGCCAGTTGCGCCTCGGCCTGCGCCAGTTCCGCCGCCTTGATCTCCACCTTGGCCGCGTCCCGATCAGCCAGGACCTGCCGATACTCCTTGGCCAATTGATCTCGCTGGCTCTGCCAGCGCAGCCGCTCGAGTTTCAAATCATGCTCCTGTAACGTGGCAAGGACTTGTCCCGCCTGCACCACATCGCCCGCCCGGACCGGCGCGGTCTCCAGGAAGCTATGAAAGGGAACCGCCGCCGCCTGTTGGATTGAGCCCTCCAGCACCGTTTTCGCCGTGACACGATAGTCGCCGGTCGCAAGACACACAAAGGCCACAAGGGCGGCAACACCGAGCGTCGCCAGTTTGAATCCCACATGACGCGGCCCGGTGAGCTTGGCACATTGTGACCGAACCGCCTCCCAGACCTTGCCGCCCAACCAGCGCGCGTCACGCCGTTGCATCTCGAAGAGCGGACCGGTCACCGCGCTCAAGGCCTCAAGCACGTCGAGCGCGCTACGATCGAACGGCTGCTCCGCCCCGCGCTCCAAGGTCAACAACCCGGTCACCCGCCCATCGGAGAGTAGCGGGACCGAGCAGACCGTGGCGCTGTGGAATTCGCGGATCAACTCATCATGCGCGCGTCGGATCTTGGTCGTGGTGGTCGGCAAGGGCGGCAGCACGATCGTGTGTCGTTGGTCGAGCGCTTCCTCCATCGCGGCTGTAATGGCCCGAACCAGTGTGGTCTTGGGGCTGAAGGTACTGCTGTGGGAGAGAGCCATGATGGTGACACGACCGTTCGACACGGTACCGAGACTGACGCGGTCGCAATGCATTCGGGTCGCCAGCTCCGTCACAAACGCCCTGGCAGAGGCTTCGTACCCCGCCTGCCCCAAAGCCGAGGACAGCAGATCGAATAGGAGTTGAAGCCGATCCGCGCTCTCGGCCTTTGCCGCTAACGCCGCCAGCCCGTCCGCCGGTAAGAGCTGTTCGAGCCGAGCTGGCCCGCCCTGATCGATCATGGCGCAGAGTCCCCGCCGTTGGTCGTGACACGCTCGCTCCCCTTCGCGGCAGATGCGGACGATCCGTCCGACGATCCCGCGTGATCCAGCGCGCCGAACTGCCGTTCGTACTGCTGCACCACCGCCCCCAGAAGCAGGGCCAACCGTTTGGCGGCGAACGGGCTCAGGATAATGCGATTCGTCACCTGCACCCGCAGGTCCGCCTGATGCTGATCCCACGCCTGGTTCAACCCGAAGTTGAGCACGATCTCTTCTTTCGTGCTCGCCACGTGGCAACTATTGGAATAGCTCGTCGCGGCCCCGGCTGCATCCACCAGAATACGCCGTTGGTCGGCTTTCGTCTGCGCTTGGTCGCTGCTAGCTGTTTGGGAATTCGTCATCAGCCCCTCCGCTTCTTCTGCCATGCCCCTCACAGGGCGGTTTCAGTGACCGCTATCGAAAGACCGCGAACCGGTTGACAGTCCACAAGGCCTCTGTTAGCGTGAACGCCATCGCAAAGCACAAGTCCACGCCGGGAAAGGATGCGTTCATGGCCATGATCCAAATCAAGACTCCCGCTCCCGATCAGGCCATCCCATTGGTCAAGGACGCCCTGGCCATGGAAACCAAACTCACCCGCGACAGCCTGCGCACGACCGATGAACACATCGCCGTACTGACCCGACAACTTGGCGTCACGCCTGAGGAAGTCCTCGCGGGTGCGGTTCCCCGGACGGAGCACAACGAGGCGCTCCTTCTCGATCTCGAAGGCGAACTAGAACTGCGCCGCGCGCTGCGAGACACACTCCGCCATCTTGAACAACTCGAAATATGTCCGTAGCCGACTACGTCGCGGTGATGTGCCGCCACATCCTCGAAGCCCCGCACGTCGTTTCCCACTCGCTCGCATATGAAGACCGCCCGCCCATCGGGGCCATCGTCAATGGCACGGTGAAGTTCGCCGACGGATCGCAGCTTCACATCAAAGAATTCCTGCGATTGAGGCCAAGCGTCACCAGGCTGAAGTACGCGTATCATTATGCCTCTCCAACTCAATCACTGATCTTCCGGTACGACAACGCCCGCGATCCTGCAGCTCGGCACTTCTCCACGTACCCCGACCATCGGCATACCCCTGACAGCCTCCTGCCCTCTTCCGGTCCGGACCTCGCCTCCGTCCTGCGCGAGGCAGCGACCTGCGTGAGGCGTTCTTCTCGATAGTCGATCGCCCACCGCGTCCGACCTGTCGTGCATCGCGCTCCGTTTGACTTCACCTGCAGCCCACCCTAAGATGAACTCCGAGGTGGGCTGAAGAGGATCGGACAGGACATGTCGCATGGATATCGAGTGGATTCGCGAGCGTGTCAGAGCCGGACACGTGGTGGTGTCGTTTACCCACACCGAAAAACTTCGACGCCGACGAATTGCGTTGGAGACCCTCCAGGAGGCCATGCAAGCCGGCGAGATCATCGAGTCGTACCCGCACGATCCGCGAGGACCGTCCTGCCTCATCCTCGGATATGCCGAAGCCGGACGGCCTATCCACGTCGTCTGCGGCACCGCCGATCCCGAGACACTGCTCATCATTACCGCCTATGAACCCGATCCGGTCGAATGGGAGCCGGATCGACGAACCAGAAAAAGGGAGCCATCGCCATGATGCAGACCTGCTATTTTTGCAAAGGGACCGTGCTGAGCCAGCCGACCACAGTGGACTTTTGGTGGGGAGACGACCTTAAGATCATTGAACAGGTCCCGGCCGGTGTCTGCCAGCAGTGCGGGGAGAAATATTTCGACGGGCACGTCTATCAGGCCATGGAACGCTTGGTGCAAGAGCCGGGTGCGCCCATTCGTCGGCTCTCCATCGATGTGATGCGCTACTCCGCAGCCTAGCTCCGCACGCCCCGCTTCGGAGCCCGGACGTCGCACCGACCTTCCCCCCTCGCTGCAGCCCATCAACGACATACTCCCTTCTGACACGGTAGGATCCTCCGTTGCCGATTCACCGCTCCCACTGCCCGCCTCCCGATTCCTATCTTCCGCTCACGATGAGACGCTTCACGATTCCCGTTTCACGTTTCACGCATCCGGTTCTCGTTCCGAGTTTCACGTTTGACGAGCGAGGCTCTGACAACGTGAAACATGAAACTCGCAACTTGAAACTCCCGCGCTTCACGAGATACGTTTCACGTTTTTTATGCCGTCACGGTGATGGTGAACTGCACGTCAGTGAACCGGCTCGGCACGCCGTTGTCGTAGGCGCGGATCGTAAAGACGTGATCACCGACATCGTCAATCATGGGGCTCCAGGAGAATTCCACACCAGTAAAGATGAGACTGGTCGGGATATTTCCAAGCAATCGATACTGCACAGACTGGTTCAGGTCTCCATCCGTCGCTGAGATTCTGAAAGAGATGTTCTGTCCTACCTGGACTTGATAACCTCCAACTGGAACCGTATTGAATATCGGCGCAACAGCATTCACCGGCAACACCACACGCCAGGCTTCTTGATTGCCGTCCGGATTCGTTCCTTCCCCGACAATCGTCCGCCCGTCGGCGGAGATGCCGACAGCATTTATGCTCGACCAGTTTTCAAAACCGGATAGGCCTGCATCAGTGAGTACCTGGGTAAGCGAACGGACGCCATTATTTGCATCCCAGATATTGCTTCCGCCGACGATCACGGACCCACCCGCAGACATCGCCCGCAAATCCCCTGTGCTATCCCCAAGCCCCCGCATGCCTCCGCTCACCGTCCATATGAATGCCTCTTGGCCCAGATCGGAATCACTGATTCCCAGAATCACCGCACCATCGGCCGACACGGCCAGTGCGCGGCTCATGAAGTTGCCGCCAGGCAAATCACCCAGCGCTTCGACGGTGAATCCCCCCGAACCGTCGGCAACCCACCGCATGGCCTGCTCCTGCTCGCCGGACGGCCCGAAGTAGCTCGCGCCTACGATTACGTTGCCATCGGCTGAAACAGCAAAGGCTTCGGCATCGGCATACCCGCCCAGTGTATCTAAGCGAATTGTCCCCGTTGTGACGGTCCAGCGGAAAGCGCCCTGGGTACTGAAAACATTGACTTGTCCTTTGCCCACCACCACCGATCCATCGCCGGTTACAGCATTGGCTGCATGCTGGGCCGTATTGCCGATGAGTGTTTGTAGCCCATCCGTCAGGCTCCAACGGAACGAGCCTGCGGCACTATCTCCTACGAGCACGGAGCCATCAAATGAAGCGGCTCGAATCTGTGTCACAGGAGATCCGATCACTGACTCAACAGTCTCCATACCTCCAAAGGCAGTCCAGCGAAACGCCTCAAATCCGTTCGCGGAATCGCTTTGTCCAACAACGATCGCTCCATTGCCTGAAACGCCAGTCGCATGGCTTTCGACAATTCCACCCGGTAGATCGCCGAGCCCCTGGAACGACGCCGCGTTGGAGAGGACCGTTACATTGAATGTCCGTTCACTGAAGAGCACCGGGGTGCCGTCATCCGTGACGCGTACCGTGATCGAATAACTGCCGACTTCTCCTGCCGACGTGGTCCACGTGAACAGACCCGTTTGTGGATCGATGCTCGCCCCTGCCGGCACTGTGCCTTCAAGACTGTAGGTGAGCTGATTCGTCGGCACGTCGGGATCCGTGGCGGTGGCGCTAAACGTCACCGTCTGTCCTTCGGCCACCGCTTGATCCGCGATCGGTGCCAAAACAGGCGCCTGGTTAACCTCACTGATGGTTATCGAAATGGTTTCCTCATCAAACAGGGCAAGCGTGCCGTTATCCGCCACACGCACAGTCACCTGATAGGTCCCAGGACCTTGTGCTTCCGTTGGCGTCCAGGTAAAGACACCCGTTGTGGGGTTGATGCTGGCGCCTTCCGGCACTATGCCCTGAAGACTGAACGTTAGCGTCTGACTGGGGAGAGCAGCGGTCGCCGTCGCCGTGAATGTGAGCAGACTGTCCTCGTTGACCGACTGATTCCCGATGGCGTTCAACACCGGGTTTTCATCGACTTCATTGACGGTCACTGTCATCGTTTCGCGATCTTCAAGTGGCGTCGCACTGTTATCGCGAACCACCACATCGAACGAGTAGGTACCTGGCCCCTGAATCTCCGTTGGCGTCCATGTGAAGACGCCGCTATTGGCGTCAATGAACGCGCCGTCAGGCACAGCTCCTTGGAGAAGGTACGTCAAACTTTGGAATGGACTCGAATCCGTGGCGGAGCCCGTGAATGTCAACGTCGCGCCTTCATTCACATTCTGATCACCGATCGAATTCAATACCGGCGCTTGGTTCTCCGGGGTTACTGTCGGCAGCACCGCTCGCCACCCCTCTGTCTGCCCAAGCGGATTGACCCCAGTTCCCACAACTACTAGACCATCTGCCGACACTCCAGTAGCCGCTGTAAGTTGCCAGTTGTTAGAGATTCCCGTGAAACCAAGATCTGCAAGCAGCAGCTGCTTTAAACTACGCATGCCGTGTACAGCATCCCACACAAAGGCTTCATAGCCATTCGGCCCAAGGGCACGCCCCACGATTACCGATCCGTTGTCCGACACGGCCATCGCATCACTGGAAGCTGAAGCGCCAGGGACAAGGTCGCCAAGGCCTACCAAGCCTGTCGATTGAGCCCAGCGAAAGGCTTCGAAACCATTCGCTGAGGAGCCGGTCCCCACGATTACGCCCCCGTCAAGAGAGGCATCCATCGCGATACTGCGATCCCCACCACCTGGCAAATCCCCGAGGTCCACGAGACCAGTCACACTATCCCACCTAAAAGCGTGTCCCGATAGGCTGCCGACTGCAATCGACTGCCCGACCACCACTTGTCCATCACTTGAGACTCCAAGTGCTTCACTCGATTGGATGAAGCCTGGAAGCGCGCCAAGCCATACTACGCCTTCGGAAGGAGTCCACCGGAATGCTTCCCCAAACGCAGTGCTGCCTCCAAGACGACTCCCCACCCCAGCAATGACCGTCCCATCACTCGATACGTCCAGTGCTCCAGTCGTGTCAGACCCAAGCGAAACCAGGCCCGTTGATGAGGTCCACCGAATCGCATCACCATCATCCGAACCTCCACCAGCAGTTGGATCGGCTTGACCCACGACGACCGTCCCATCCGATGAAGCGGCATAGGCAAAATTAAGGGCACTTCCACCAGGTAGACCTCCCAATATCACCAACCCCCCGGCCTCGGACCACTGAACCGCTTCAGAACCGGCCGCGGAGGAACTGCCGCCGACGACAACACGGCCATCAGCCGAAACGCCCAAGGCATCACTAAATTTCACTCCGCCAGGCAGATCACCAATTCCCTGGAATGATAGTGTCAATTCAGCGCCAACCGTAATTGTGAACGTCTCTTCATCGAACAATGCCGGACTACCGTTGTCCGTCACGCGTACTGTCAGAGTATGGGCGCCACCCTGGCCCCCCGTCGGCGTCCAGGTAAATACTCCCCCTGGAGTGATAGTCGCACCTGCGGGAATCGTACCCTCCAAGCTGAATGCCAGTTGCTGCGCTGGAAGATCAGCATCCGTAGCACTCGTCGTAAATGTGATCTGGCTTCCTTCACTCACCGTGCGGTTTCCGATCGGCGCCAGCACTGGCGCCTGGTTGGACTGCGCATTCACCGTGATCGAGGCGATCTGCTCTGCGAACAAAAAAGGAGCATCGCCATCCGTGACGCGCACCGTCACGCTCTGCAGGCCGAGCTGCGCATTAGTCGGCGTCCACGAAAAGACTCCCGTCGTTGAATCGATGGTTGCGCCCGCGGGGACCACCCCCTGCAAGCTGTAGGTCAATCCGTTGGCCGGGATATCCTGATCGATGCCCACCGCTGTGAAGGTTAGGAGTTGCCCTGCGGTCACCGTCTGGCTCGGGATCGTCTGCAGCGTCGGCGCTTGATTGACTTCGTTCACGGTGACGGTAATTGTCTCTCGATCACTCAGCGCCGGCGTGCCATTGTCGGTGACGACCACATCGAAGGTGAAGGTCCCCGGCCCTTGGGCTTCCGTCGGCGTCCAGGTGAACAGACCCGTGCCCGCCGCGATGCTAGCCCCGGTCGGCACTTGCCCGCCGACTCCATTCTCAAGCGAGTAGGTGACGGTCGTGGGGCTGTCGGGATCTGTGGCGCTGGCACTGAACTGCAAGAGTTGTCCTTCATTGACCGTCTGATTGCCGATTGGAGTCAACACCGGAGCCTGATTGGCATCGTTGTCGAGAATGGTCCCGATGCCCTGAGCATCGGCGATCACGATTCCAGCGCTCGCACTGCTCAGGTTCACGACGAACTGTTCCGTCGATTCCAGCAGCAGATCATTGATAATCGGCACAGAGAACGTTTGCTGCGTCGTTCCTGGGGCCAATGTGAGGGTCTGAGAGGATGTAGTGTAGTCAGACCCGGGCGTCGCCGAATCGGCGGCTGTGGTCGCCACCACCGTGACCGTCCCTGATGAAGCTTGGGAGAGCGTGACCGTGAACGTGGCCGTGTTGAATCCGCTATCGCCCTCCGTCACCGTCACATCATCGATGCTCACGCTCCGGACGTCGTCATCGAGAATCGTCCCGAAGCCGACTCCATCGAGAATCGTCGCATCGGTCGGCGCACTCAATGAGACCTGGAACTGTTCGTTCCCCTCCACCCGATCATCCTGCCGGACCTGTACCATCACCGGCTTGGTGGTCTCTCCCGGCCCGAACGTCAGCGTGGTCGGCGGCACCGGGGTATAGTCCCCCGAGGCTGCGGTTGCCCCGTTGTCCGACGTCGCCACCTGCACGGTGACCGTCTCATTCACGGGCTCCGACAAGGTCACCGCAAAGTTGAATGCCGTCGTCCCCGAGACAGACGTGCCCTCAGCCAATGTGACATCGCTGATGCTCAGCGTGGGCACCGTCTCGACCACATTCGTCACCGCAACATGCACATTCTGCGTGGCAATGCCGCCGGCCCCATCGCTCACCTGCACCGTTACGTCGTAGACATTGTCATGATCCGAGTCGGAGCGCAGCTCAAAGTTCGGCGCCGTCACAAAGCTCAACGCTCCGCCCGTGGTGAACGCGACGGCGGCCGCATCCGCCCCACCGATAACGCTGAACGTGAGGGATTGAGCTGGAATATCGGCGTCGGATGCCGTTACCGTCATGATTGCCGTCTGATTTTCTGGCACCGCTACCGACGACGCGCTGGTAATCGTGGGCGATTGGTTGGCATCGCCGATGGTCAGCCGCACCACTTGCTCGATGAACGCGCTCGGGGTCCCGTTGTCGGTGACACGAACCGTGATGTCGTACACTCCGGGCCCTTGCGCTTCGGTGGGCGCCCAGGTGAATACCCCGCTCACGGAATCGATCACCGCTCCGTCCGGCACGGTTTCCTGCAAACTGAATGTCAATTGATTGGCCGGCAGGTCTCCGTCCGTTCCCACCGCGGTAAACGTGACCAGGCTCTGCTCATCCCCACTCACTGCCACCGGGACGGACAGGCCGGGCGCCAGATTGACCTCATTGACGGTCACCGTGATCGTCTCGCGATCACTCAACGCGGGTGAGCCATTGTCGGTCACGACTACATCGAACGTGTATGTGCCAGGGCCTTGCCCTTCAGTCGGAGCCCAGCTAAATACGCCACTCGACGTGTCTATGCTTGCCCCGGCCGGGACTGCTCCGCCTATGCCGTCTTCAAGCGCATACGTCATCACTTGGGCTGGCACGTCCGCATCGGTCACGCTTGCCTGGAATGTCAGGAGCGAGCCTTCCGTCGCTGAATGATCACCGATGGCATTCAGCACTGGCGACTGATTGACCTCTGTGACGGTGATTGTGATCGCCTCGCTGCTTGACAGGAGGCCATCGCTGACCGAGAAAGTCACAGTGTAGGTGCTGGATCCTTGCAGGGCCGACGGTGTCCAGATGAATTCTTGAGTCGCCGGGTCGAATGCCGCCCCCTGTGGCAGGCCGGTCGCGCTATAGACCAACGTTTGAACGGGAACGTCGCCATCACTCCCGCTGATCGTGAAATGTAATTCGTTGCCTTCGAGCACGGTTTTGTTGCCGATGGGCACAAGCGCGGGGGCAGCATTCGCGTCGACAACCTCAATCACAATCGTTTCGCTATCGGATGCAAATCCATCCGTGACGGCAAACGTGACGTTATAGTTGCCGGGGCCCTGACTCTCGCTCGGTGTCCAGACGAACTCTCGTGTGGCTGTGTTGAAGGTGGCCCCTTCGGGTACCCCCGAGGCGTTATAGATAACCGCTTGAATCGGAAGATCGGTATCGTTGGCTGAGATGGTGAAGCGTAGTTCGCTTCCCTCGTTCACGACGCGGTTACCGATCGGGGCTAAGAGCGGCGCTACATTCACCTCGTTAACGACAATGTCGATCGTTTCAACGGCCGTTGCCACACCATCCGTGACGGAGAACGTGACGGTGTAGGTCTCGGGAGCCTGTTCTTCGGTCGGCGTCCATGCAAATTCCCTAGTCCCCTGGTCGAATGTTGCCCCGTCGGGCAGTCCGGTTACCCCATAGACCAGCGGTTGTGCGGGGACATCCGGGTCTGAAGCAGAAATGGCGAACCGAAGCTCGGTCCCTTCGTCGGCGGTCCGGTTCCCGATTGGATTCAGCAGAGGTGGCAGGTTGGTCGCCAACCGGGTGATGGTGATCGTCGCGATGCGCTGATTTCCGGCCGGATCTGTCGCCCGCACGGTGAATGCATTAGCTCCGGCCAGGAGCGACACATTTCCGAAGCTGTAGGTTCCGCTCGCGTCAGCCATCGCCGTCCGGCCGAGGCCGACCAGTTCTACGACAGCCAGCGCTTCCGTTTGTCCCGTAAGAGTGACCGTCGCATGAGTCGTCTGTTGATCGCCCACCGGAGCAGTATCGGAGGAGGGATCAAGGGCGACCGTCAAAGTCGGCACCTGGGTATCAAGCGAGAATGCTACAGTGGCCTGAGTAGTGACGCCACTTCCATTGGTCGCGCGCAGCGTTAATGTGTAGGGCCCATCCGCAAGCGGCCCGCCATTGATTTGTTCGAGACGCGTGCGTGTGAATGTAAACGAGCCGTTGGCTTGCCGATCGCTGAGGACATTAAACGTAGGCGAGGATCCAAATCCCGCCGTGAACGTCGTAACTCCCTGCGGGTCGGTAACACTGCCCGTGATGGCGGGATTGTTCGTGCGCCCATCGCTGGAGGAAGCGCCTGTATCTTGTTGTAACGCCGCACTCACGCTGGGACCGGAAAAGTTACTGACAAAATGCACGTCTCCTGCCGTGGGTTTGAGCGTAAGGCCGTTGAGATATTTGACAGGGAACGCCCCGGAATAGAAGCGCGTATCGGCACTCAGCGTCCCCCCGATGACGATACCGCCGATTGAGCTACTGGTCCCGCCGATCAATTGATCATTGCCATTGCCATAGATCCCGTCGACGGGATTGATGCCGACTCGAACCGATGTCTCGGTCATTGCGCCAGTGACCGTGAAGAGACCGATGGTGCCCGCCCCGTACGTATCGGTATTGGCACCGGCTCCCCCCGGCTGGCCATCCTGGCCAAACGTCGTGCCGATATAGAACTTGGCGTTGGTGACGGTACCGAGGATCGTAAGCGCTTCGACTGACGGTACTGCAACCGTTCCGCCTTGAATACTGCCCAGCGTCAGGGTGCCAGGCGCAACCCCGGAAATATTGACCGGGCCATCGATCGCCAAGGTGCCGGTGAGCTCGGTGGTACCCGCCAGGAAAGTAGAGAGCGGACCAAAAACGTGGATGTCGTTGAGGGTGACGCGGCCGTTTCCGCCGCCGTTGGTGAGAATGATCACGGCAGAGCTCGCGGTCGTGCCGGTCACCTTCACATCCCAACTACCGCCATCACGGATCACTTCGCCCGTCCCCGAGCCAGTGACGCCGAACGTGACCGTCGTCCCGTCGGCATCTTTGAGCGTCAGAGTCGTATTGCCGGTACGCCCCGGCACAGTGCCGAACTTCCACGTCCCATTGATCGTGCCACCGATTGCAACATTATTGGTCTCGCTGTTCTCGGCAATCGCGTTGGCATTGTCTACCTTCGCCAGAAGTTTGTACGGAACTGGATTGAGCGTTTTCGGCAGAGTGAGCGAGACTGTGACATTCTTTGAGGCTCCAGCATTCACGGAACCGGTGTTGGCCGTACCCAGGAGGAGGTCCGAGCCGTCTAACACGTTGTCGAGCGAAGCGTAGATACCGAGTTGGGATTGCGACACATTTTGATTGCCGCTGTTCTGAACCTTCACCACCGCGCTGGCATTGTTGGTGGGGACAGCAGGATCGAGCGCGGTCACGGATTGCACCACGCCGCTGAGATCGGCTGCGAGCAACACACGTGCCTCTAGTGATTCAAGGTAGAACGGTGACGCTATCTTGCCGGTAGGCGGCCTTGATGCTCGAAGGGTGGTCGCACTACGGAGTCGGTGTCGGACTCGTCGAAGTTGGGCCTTTACCCATGATGCCCGCCGATGGGTCTTCCACTGCCATCCGCACAACAGCACCCGCAGCTTGCTGAAAAACAACGCGTCACGCATCTCCTGCCTCCCTGCTCGATAGAAGGATGACTCGTTGTCCTGAGTACCACGCCAGGAGGGGACAGATCGGGGGACAAATTCCCCGAAATGCACGTAATACGATGCCCGGATCAACAGGAACGTTTTATCGTCTGCCGAGGTTCCAACTTAGTGGATAGGCATTGGAACGTAGCGCGCGGGCTAGCCGAATCTCAGAAGCGATAGATATGACAATCAGGAGGTTGTCTTCAGGTAGGCAGCGGTCAGTAGGCGCTTGCTCTCGATGAAGCTGAGTGCCCGGACCGCCTCATGGAAGGGCAGCCATCGGTGTCCACGATTCTCGCGGCTAGTCCCAGGGGCATCGACCAGCCATTCCATTGTGTAAAATTTCACAACGGTATCTGAGCGAGTATCCGCTGATGCTGAGGAGAAGCGGACTACCCCGAGATCTCCTCTCACACACACGAGGACTCCGGCTTCCTCTTCAACTTCACGCACCGCGGCGGCCTCAGGAGTTTCGCCGTTTTCTATGTGAGCTTTTGGAAACACCCACTGCTCCACGGCCGCCGCACGAGACGAGACGATGAGATACAGTAAATCCTCGCCTATACGTTTGAACACGACACCCCCGGCATGGGTCACTTTTTGCGCTTCTGACTGATGCGGACGGCGTTCCGAATACATCCAGTTATAGACGGAATGGCCACAAACTCCCAATGCAAAGGCTAGAAAAGCAAGACCAACTATCGGCAACTCATCTACCAAGCGTTCGTGTTCGTTTTGCAGTTTCGAACCATCTGTCCCTAACACCAGTACTATGAAAGCTAGGACCAAACTATTCAGTGCGGCCATAAAATGTACCAGTCCCCCAAAGCCTCGCTTCCGCTCGGAGAGGGGACCTCGTTTCGGACTGGACAGGTCGGGAGACTGCCACGATATGTTGTGAGACTCACTGCTGCCGCGACCGCCGATCGGCTGATACCTCATGAGGTCTCCGTTCCGATCGAAACAGTCCTGATACACCTGACGGATATGATCGAGGTAGGCTTACATTCATCGGTGCGCTGGTCGCGAATAATCAGCCGCGCAAATGTCATCCATCCTACGATCAGAAGTGCGACCAGAATAATGAGGATGATCAGGCGCAACAAGTCCGCCTTGGGCGCATATTGTGCGTTGGCCAAGGTGACCAGTGCGGTGCCTGCCCCGGCGATCACTCCCATGAAAATGTTGAGACGCGTCTCACCTGACTGTTCGCTTCGCCGCAGTGCTTCGGCACGGTAGCGATAGTCCTCGAGAAGGAGTTCTTTCAGAAAATCCCGGTTGTCTGGCACAGTTTCTCCCTACCGTTACTACAGAGAAGGCGGCTGAGCGTATTAATCTCAGTACCCGTTCAGTAAGAGGCTCACCCCCCACCATCATGCTCAACGATGCATGAAAACGCCATCGAATTGTTTCCCAGTTCATGCACGCAGAGTGTTGGCCGCGTATAGTAAGCGCCACGGCTTTGCGCCTGACTCGCTGTACAGCACGTCGGGTTACCAGGCAGCACATGGCTGCCTGGTAACTTCGCATTTACTCAGAAGTCAGCAATTAAGACAACGCCCGTCAGTGCGCGTCGCTATAAAACAAGACATTTTTACATCAATTTGTTGTTCAAGTTACTGTCTTCTGAGTAGAACCTCAAGGGACCGTTCAATTGATGGGTGGCCCCGTTGGGATCATCGCCAACGAATTATCAGGAATCACGCGCACCATGCTCCAACCGCCATATCGCGCCAATACAGCCGGTGTAGCGATGTGGCGCTTGTGGGCCCCTTCGATTCGCCACACATAAGGTGCGTGTTCCTCTCTGAGGATCGTTCCCTCTTTGGGATGCGACGAAACATTCGTAAGAGTGCCATCTGGAACAACCCGCACTGCCGGCCACCCGCCGTAAAGGCGAAATAGCGTTGGAGGGTCTGGAATCCAAAACTTCGCGTCACCCACAATGACGTATACCTCAGGTCGAGAACTCTCCCGAACGACGGAAAGTTCTGGAAGCAGAGGGTTGCCAGCTTCCGCATGTTCAACTTGAAGATAAAGACTATAGTCCCCCCAGAGATGGGGATCATCAACATATCGAAAGCTGAGTATCCCGATTCCCTTACCATGAGGATTTTCTGTTGTGCTCAAAAGTTCAGCTGTGTCATAGGTCAGTGCGAGCGTTTGTGGATTAAATAGAATTCCTTTGGGGTCGACAGGGTTGCGCTGAGTACCGATGGGCCGAGTCATAGGTTCGCCGAAGACCGACCACATTCCAGGCAGAGTCGCCAACGCCTGAATGCCCAAGGAAGCCGCCTCGAAGATCCATTTATTGACGGGGAAGTTTCCCGAAACGATTTCTTTGGCTTTTTCACCGAACTTGTTGTCGGCTTTCCCAAACCACTCAATCAGACCGTTCCAGAAGCTCTTGCCCTCGTCCCACTCCCAGATAGTCGGCGTGATAAACAGTACATCCTCCCCCTTTGTAAGGTCGCCCTCCCACACCTTATATGGCGGCCAATTCATATCGTCCTGAAGCGGCCGTGACCTGATCCATGGCGATGTGGTCGGATACGAGTCGCCAGAAATAATTCCTCCCCGGTCTCCCCACGCGCTCCCGACTTGAATGCGATTCCGAATGTTCCACGTATCGCCCATCACCGGCGTTTGATCCGGTTGAATAGACTCCAAGATCGTCCCGGATTTGTTCGCCCGCTTGTAACCGACAGCGATAAACACCTCATCGGCTTTACCATCACGATTCAAATTGTCATCCCATGTTTGAGCTGAGCATACAAATCCATTAACACTGACCCTGAACCTCTTTGACGGCATGGCAACCTCCTCTTGATCAGGTTAATTAGCAGAGAGGAATGCGCGACTAGGCACTTTCACTCGACAATCTGTGTTCGTCACACGCGACGTTTGTACGCCTCGCTCGGGGACCGATCAGGGGACAAATTCAGCAGATAAATACTGGCAATAGAATTATTTGAGTGTTGGGCAACGGGGAGCAGAAAGAGAAGGAGTGTACGAATTACCGCGAGGAAATAGTGTGCGCCAATGCTTGGAGCTCTGCGGAGACTGATCGACCAGGCCAGCGCGCAAGCGCAGCGCGGCACTTGTCATAGTAGGCTAAGGCCTCCACACGACGATGTTGCGTCAGCAGAAACGGAATTAGCCGTTGATATAGCGGTTCGGCGGCTGGATCAATCTCAATTGCCCGTTCGAGATTCTGCACGGCGTCATTCAGATGCGCGCTTTGATGTATTCGCTCGTTGTGGCGGAGCGTCACATTGATCCATCGACGGCGGAGAGTCTGCTGATAGGATACCGCCCAGGCAGGCACTTCATTCGATCCGAGGAAGGGCCCTCGATACAGCTCAAGTGGCTGCGGCACATCAGCTCGCCCCTGCCCTGGTTTCCACATCGCGCCGTCCTCTTCCTGCTTAAGACCGACTTCAAAAGCCAAGGCGTCCACCCAAGACAATTCTGGGTTGAGTGAGATTTTTCCCTCTTGCCACAGAATGACGGTTTCGATTCCCAGGAGTTTTCTCAGCCGGGATATGGACCTTTTGAAATTTTCCAGGGCTTGATCCCCATCCGCCTCCGGCCACAATGCATCAGTCAAACGGCTCACCGGCACTGCCTGTCCACCAAAAGCCACGATCACCGTAAGCAGATCCAAGAGCCGATGCGATGCCTTCCGATTCTTTTCGAGCGGCTGTCCCTTGATCAGAATCTCCAATCTGCCCAGCGTATAAATCTTGATCGGCCAGGGCCACGCCTCGGAATGACGCGCCTCCGGCGGCGCAGGGTAACGATTTTTTTTAATCATGCGGAAGACAACAGGTACTTGAATCCCGGCATTCAAAGCCCTAGCACACAGCGTCGCCATTATCTGTGGCTGACACCCCGGATATTGCAGGAGACCTCGAGATTCCGCGATCTTCAATGCCTTCCGGAGTCCCTCGAAGCCTTCTGTCTCATCGTTTCGATCAAAAGCCAGCTGCGCTGTCAGTATCCATGCTCCAAATCGGAGCAGATCGCTTTGCATCCGTTCTGCGGTCTGGATAACCTGCTCAAGCCACTGTATTGCTTCAGGAGCTCTTCCTAGCTCACGAAGAATATGCGCAGCCAAAATCGCATGGGACGCCTCTCCGAACATGTGCCCACCCTCGGCGGAAAGTAGATTCAGCGACTGTTGCATTTGCGTCCATGCTTCTAGAAAGTCTCCCCGTAAGAGCTTGAACCAGCAAAACAGGTGTAAGAAATGTGCCCGGTGAATACCACCAAGCCGCTGAGTGGCTGCATCTCCTTCCTTCAAGAGCGCCTCTGCCGCAGGCAGGTTTCCCGACAGCAGTTCCCCTGCCACTCCTTGGCTGATAATGAGACCATCCCACACATGGAGCCCCGATTGATTGACCAGTTCCCTTGCCTTTCCGATATGCATGCGGCAGAGATCGAGTTCGCTGTCGAGCCAGGCAAAGGTGGCACTCGTCGTATGGAAGAATATAGTGGTAATCGGATTCCATTGCTTGGATTCGGCTAAACGCAGAAACTGGCCCAGGCCTGCCCTCGCCGCAACAAAATCCCCAAACCACAAAAAATAGATCTCCGTCATGTACCGGGACCCAGTCTGGACCGCCGGTGGGAGATACTCGCTGAGAATGACTGCCCGGTCTAACCAGGCTCTCGCATCGTCTCTGTCCGGCCGGGTTTGCATAATCGCACCGGCCATGCAGTCCGCAACATGGGCTTCCACTTCAATCGACGGGTAGGACGCACCCTCCGGATGGATGGCGGGAAACAATTCCAAGAGCTTCGCGATCCGTCCAAGTCCGGCCCACCGTATAAGAACTGCCCGGATCGCGCCGCACCAGGACAATAAGGCGCCCGTTCGATCGCCCTGCTCACGGAACTTCACCAGGCTCTGATCGAACAGAACGTAGGCTTGATCGGGGTCGAAGGACACCTTCGTGCTCGCCAGCCAGAACATGAGCCAGGGGTTGCGTATGCGAATCGGCTCGGGGACACTTAGGATCCAGGTCCCCAATGTTTGAATACGTCCGGTCGCAACCAGTTCCTGGGCTTGGCCGAGAATCACTTGTGCGAGACCTTCCCAATCCTCCGCCGCCTGGAGCAAGAGCACCGCATCTTCGATGCGAGTCTCCTTGATCAGGAGTTCCGCCGCGTTCCGCTGGAGCGCTTGAAGGTGAGCGGTGCCCAACTCCACTCGCGCCCGATGGAGCAGAAACTCACGAAACAGCGGATGGTATCGATACGAAGGCCTGGCTCCCTGACGGCGCTCCGTAAAGTACCGCGACCGGTGCAGGAATCCGAGTATGTCACCGGCATTTGAGAGCCCGGTGAGTGCCACTGCCGATCGGAGGTCGATATCGGAGAGCACGGATGTTTTCAGTAGGAGTTGTTGGATATCGGGCGACAACCGCTCCATCACCTCTCCGGCTAAGTAGCGAAAAATGGTCTCGGACGTACCGTCGGGTCCACTCCCCGACACCATGCAATCGGCCTTCGCTTGCTCAATCAACAGCAGCAGCCCTGCAGCCCACCCTCCTACTTGTCGATAGGCCTCATCGACAAACGCTCGGAGGGTGCCATCTGCCTTCTTCTTCCAATGGAGCTGAACGATGGCTTTGGCTTCTGCTCGTGAGAGGCTGAGCGAATCTCCGCCGACGACAGTCATCGCTTGTCCGCTTTGCACCGTGACCATCGACGGTGGCGGGTCTTGACGGCTCATAACCAGGACAGACGCATGTTCCGGTAGCTCCTGGATTGCGTGGGGAAGCAACTGGTGAAGGCCGGAAGCCGAGGGCACCTCCTGATAGTTATCCAGCACCAAAACGCAGCGGCGCGGCAACCGACCGCACAGCTCTCGAAAAAAGCGCCGCGTGAACGTCGGCAACCCCAACGCATACTCCGGCGTCAGAACCGGGAGGGGCCTTCGGAATCTGGGGGCAAGAGACTGAGCCGCCAGGCTCAGATAGTGAAAAAACGTGGACGGATCCGCATCTCCTTCGTCGAGACGATACCAGCACACCGGCCGGCGGCGTGCCCTGAGGTAACTCGCAACGAGCGTCGTCTTGCCGAATCCAGCCGGTGCGGTGATCCAGGTCAGGGGACGTGTTCGTGCACGATCGAGAACTCGAAATAGTTTCGCTCGGGTGAGGACCACCGGCAAGATGGGAGGCGTCAATTTACCTAGCCTTTGCGTGGATCGAGTCACAGACGCTCCCCCGGGTGGATCATCGCCATCGCGAGCCGTTCCGTAGCCGCCGAAGGGGTGCGATTGCCCCATCGGGCCAGCGCAGCACGGCATCGATCGTACTGAGCGGCGGCCTCAGACCGGCGACCCTTGGCGAGAAGAAGTGGAATGAGCCGTTGATAGAGCGGCTCCGCAACCGGATCAATTTCGAGCGCCGCTTCTAGTTCACGCACAGCGTCGCTCACTCCGGCATTGGCGTCCAACTGATCCCCGCGACGCGTGAGTAATCGTACCCACCGATTGCGGATTTCATTGTGATACGAGCGCGCCCATTCCGGAATGTCTTCTAGTCCAAGGAATGGTCCACGGTAAAGAGCAAGAGCGAGATTTCCGGGTTCACCGCTATCCTGCATCCTCGTATTCGTAGCCTGCGAGTCTGCCTGTCTCGCCAAGGCCTCAAATGCCATGACATCGACCCAACAGAGGTCCCGGTTCAGCGTGATTTTTCCATCTTGCCACAGCATCACGTTTTCGACGCCGAGCATCTTCCTTACGCGCGACACCGACTTCTTAAAATTTTGCTGCGCCTGATCGCCATCCGCCTCAGGCCAAAGCACGTCCACTAGACGAGTAATCGGCACCTCGATTCCCCCAAAGGCGACAATGGCTGCCAACAGATCAAGAAGCCGGTGAGGAGCCTTACGTCCTTTCTCCAACGGCTGTCCCTGAACCTCAATTGAGAGTTTGCCTAGTACGTAGATCTTGATCGCCCACGGCCAGTTGGTTGGTCGCAGGTCCGGGGAGAGCGGAAGCCAGCGATTCGGGATGAACTCCTGAACGTACTGCACCTCGATGTTCTCTTGGAGCGCGATGCCACAGAGACGCGCCACCGCTTGGGACTGCCACCCTGGATATTCCGTAATTCTCTTCTTCCGTCCAAGCTCAAATGCATCACGGAGTGATGCCAACCCCCTATGGCGATCACCGGCATCAAACGCAAACTGAGCAGCCAAGAGCCAGGCCCCGTACCGCAACAGATCGCTGTCCATTCCAACAGCAATCGTTTCCGCGCGATGCCGGTAGGCCTCAGCTTTCTCTCTGTCACCTACGTTGTGTGCGATAGAAGCTGCGATGAGACAACAGAGGGATTCAGGAAATGGGCCGCCGTCCTGCACCGACGCGTTCACCGCTTGCTCAGCCAGGAGGAGCGCATTCGGCCAATCGCCAACGAGCATGCTATGCCAGGCCGCGTGGTAGCGATACTGGCTGAGATAGAGCCCTTCGAGAACTCCCCCTTTGACGTGATCCAGTTGCTCTCGCGCAGTCTCAAGCTGACCACTCAGCAGGTTGTTATGGATGTCCTGAAACATTAACCAGCCATCCCAGAGATGAATACCTTCACGCTCACCAAGTGCAAGTCCTTGCTGCACAGCCTTTCGACAGTCCTCAACTCGCCCCTCGATCCAACCCAACATGGCTTCGCCCAAGTAATAGACGATCTTCATCGATGGGGCGGCGCCGGGCCTGGTTGCGCGCTCAAGCAATCGATCATTGCCATTTCTGACACCATCAAGATCACCCAACCAAGCCAGATACGATTCGGTGAGGAAAATCGCATGCCCGGCAACCGACCCCGTCAACCCATTGTTCAAGACGATGGCACGTTCCAGCCAATATCTCGTCCGGGGACTTTCAGGCCGTCGCCACACCAGAGCCCCTGCCATGGCTTCTGCCAGCTGTGCCTCGATTTCACTACTGGGATAGGGCGCGCCTTCAGGTTGCAGCGACTCGAATCGATCAAGCCAATGATCCAACCGTGGCAGCCCCTTCCACTGCAAGAGAATGCACCTGACAATGTTCGTCCACGCCAGTAAATAGCCCGCCGACTCTTTCTGTGCGATGAACTGCTCGAAGGCCTGCTCAAACAAAGCTTTTGCCGCGCTCAGATCTCTGAACATCCGGGAACAGCCCCACCAGAACTGCAGCCAGGCTTCCTGCTCAACCACATCCCTGGGCATGGAGCCAATCCACTGCTCTACTGTGGCGAATCGACCTTGGGCCAGCACCGCAGGGGCCATTACAATGATCTGTCGGCCCATCGCCATCCAGTCCTCTGCAAGCCGCAGCAGGGCAAGACTTTCTTCGTGTTGCCCGAGTTCAGCCAAATAGACCGCAGCCTGCTGACGGAGGCGCCGCACCTCTTCCTGGGAGTACCGCGTCAGCAGCTCCCGGAGCAGGAACTCTCGAAACAGGGGGTGGTAACGATACCAAGGCTCCGGCTTGTCACGTCGCTCAATGAAGCAGCGAGCCGCGTGAAGAGACTGCAACACCTCGCCGGCCTTGGGAAAGCCCGTCGCTCGCTGTACTAACGGCACACTCATATCGGAAAGAATGGACGTTTTTACGAGAATGTCCTGAACATCCTGATCGAATTTGTCCAAAACATTGGCTGCCAAGAAATGGAAGACGCTGTCGGACGTGTCCCCTGCACTTGCAGGTTGAATCGATGGCTGGCGAATCTTGACTTGCTCCAGTAATAGCAGGAGACCTGCGGCCCATCCGCTGGCCCTTTGATGCAGTTCGTTGGCGAGAGTCTCGGCCGGGCGTCCTCTCCGGCTCTTCAGGTGCAACCGAACGATGCCTAACGTCTCGGTCTTGGTCAATTGAAGTGAGCTTGGTCCAATCACGGCCACCATCTGCTCGGCCTGCATACGCACGACCGCGGCATGGGGAGTGTCCCGACTCAGCACGATCACAGAAACCGACACAGGAAGCTCATAACACCCACAGGCCAGCATGTGATGCAGTGGTGAGTCGGATGGCACATCCTGGTAGTTGTCCAAGACCAGGAGGCACCGTTTCGGGAATCGGCTCCCCAGGGTTTGGAAATATCGTCGCGCAAAAGTGGGCAGGCCTAACGCATATTCCGGGGTCAGCCGTGGAAATGGCTTGCGAAATTTCGGGGCTAACAATCGGGCGGCTTGACTCAGATAGTGAAAAAACGTGGCAGGGTCGCTATCACCTTCGTCTAGCCGATACCACAGGGTCGGACGACGGCGAGCCTTGAGGTAACTCGCAACGAGCGTTGTTTTTCCCGATCCGGCTGGCGCGGTGACCCAGGTGAGTCGACTCTGTGTAGATCGGTCCAAGAGACGAAATAGACGCGGCCTGGCGAGGACCACCGGGAGGATTGGTGGCGCAGTCTTGGCTAAGCGCGCACGGCCGGTTCGCAGGTGGATGAAACGTGGCGGCACGAGTCAGCCTCCAAGCCTCACAATCCTGAAACGTGTCGGATTATCACCGCGCACTCACATGAATCGCAAGCACAAATGTTGACTCTACGTAAGACCGCGTGCTAGTCAGCTCAAACATTTTCGCTCCAATGGGTACCCCAAGATTGACACTATCACCTATGGCCAGACTACTCCGTGCACGCGACCTGCTTGCCACCCTCATCGCGTGCGGTGCACTGCTCTGCGTCGGCCAACCGGCGTTTGGCGATGGTTTTCGAAATCCCTTCCATGATGCCGCCGCCATTGGGCAGGGTAACGCCTTCACCGCGCAAGCCGACAATGCTTCAGCCGTGTTCTACAACCCCGCCGGCATGACGGCACTACCCGGTGTGCAGGTCGCAGGCGGCGCACAATTTGTCCATGTCCACACGAAGTATACGAACTCCGCTGGACAAACCACGACAAATACCGCCCCGACCGTCGGCTTGCCCCCGCCAAGCCAAGTATTCATTACCGCTCGATTGAAAGACCTGGGAATTACAGGCCTGGGCGAACTCAGTGCCGGCTTCGGCGTACAAAATCTCTACGGTTTTGCAGCAAAGTTTCCCGTCGGGGGGCCGTTGAATACTGCCGTGACCTTCGCACAACTCCCGCTTATCGCCATCAAGCCAACGTTAGCCTACAAACTCAGCGACTCTCTGTCGATCGGGTTGGGCGCTGATATCTATACCTTTGCGAGCTTCCTTGGTGAAGGACAAGCCGAACGGCAGTTTCAGGCATCTCCCGCTTCCGGCTTTCCTCCGGGAACCGCACTGGAATTGAGTGGAGCAGGCACGACTGCCGGTCTCAATGCCAGCCTGCTGTGGACTCCGCTTCGCAATGACGAGGGGAAACCGTTGCTGTCCCTTGCAGGTGTGTGGCGTAGTCAGGCCGTGCTTCCACTCAATGGTGGCCTCCATGCGAATGGAGCCTTGGTGGCAAATGCTGCGACGTCAGCCCGGCTGCCGGAGGTGTGGACGGGCGGCCTGGCCTATTGGCCTATTCGACACCACGAGCGGGAGTGGAAGGTGGAAGTCGACGTGGACTACGTCCGGTGGCAGGCCATTCGCAATGCTGACGTCCATCTGTCCAACGGAGGCGTCTTACCAAATCCGCAACAATGGAACAATGCCGTCAGCATCAGCGTGGGAACCGAATATAAATGGCTAGGGATCCCTGACGCTCCTGCCTGGGATCGCGCGGTCCGAAGCGGATACATCCGCTCACACACGCCTGTGACCGACCTGAGTTTTGACCCTGCCTATGCCGATAGCGACGCCCATGTTGCGACGGTCGGTGCCGGATTCCTGTGTCGAAAAGGCGGCACTCTGCTTGGCCTCATTCAGTGCGCCAGCGGCAGCACCGGATTATTGGCCAGACAGGCTTTTGGCTTAGACGTCGCGTACCAGGCCATCATGTTCGACCACCGCACGGTGACTCAAAATCCCAATCCTGCAGTCAACGGCAATTATCGTTCGATGAACCATGCCGGCAGTGTGACGTTTCGAGCCACATTCTAGGAGAGACCCGCCGCTCACGCGGGCCATCCGATCGTGGTTTCTGAAATAAAACCTCGCACCACCTCCCTTCCCGATCAGATTGACCCTCCACGTCCATGTATGCGAAAGTTTGCGATCCATCTGCACACGTACGCTACTGAACGCCTGTTTTCCGATCCCGTAACTGAAGGAGTTTCCATGACGACCGACCCTCGACACAAAAGCCACAATCTGCTCGACGGACCGGGCCGCGCGCCGGCCCGCGCCATGCTGAAAGCCGTCGGCTTTACCGA
>Ga0268299_1001812_pt1 | contig 31817 bp, 26 predicted proteins | sample NOBtaG_FD_193484 | JGI IMG/M metagenome (GOLD analysis project Ga0268299, IMG submission 193484) | Activated sludge microbial communities from bioreactor in Nijmegen, Gelderland, Netherland - NOB reactor | ecosystem: Engineered > Bioreactor > Aerobic > Activated sludge | place: Netherlands... | reverse complement strand
TTCACCATGAAGCAAAATATTTGCAGGTTTTAAGTCTCGGTGAATAATTTTTTTATTATGTAAATGTGCTAGTCCTGATAATATGCCACAAACCATATTTATTATAGGTTGTAGCTGTCTTTCTCTATTTTTGGCTAACCACTCATGCAAAGAGCCGTCAGGAGCATATTCACTAACAATTACAATTTGATTATCATAAATGTCAGCTTCAATTAGTGATAACACGTTCGGGTGTTTACCAGCTTGCACCCAAATTTTTGCTTCTACTTCAATGTCTTTTAGGTCAAACTGTTCGGTAATTGGAATAAGTTTTAATGCTACTTCTGTAGTTGCTAATGCACCTCGACGTTCTGCTAACCAAACCACACTAAAAGCCCCTTGGCCTATTTGATGTATTAAAGTGTATGGGCCGAGTTTTTGATTAGCTTGAAGTAACATAAATTTCTGTATATTAAGGTTTCTAACTTGTCTTTAAATAAAGCAAAAGACCTGAAAATAAAGGTGTTAGATTTATACTCGATGCTTAACTGAGGATCAAGGGATTTTCACTCAATAATTTACTCAATAATTTTAAATCTAAATTTATAAATTTATAAATTAAAATAAAAATTCTTCAAAGTCTAACTTTAAGTGTATTAATTTTATGAAAATAAATAAGTTATTGGTATTTTGACTTGTGATTAAATGTCTGTTACTTATTATAACCTAACAATAAAATGCTGTTTTTTCTAAACAGATTAATATAAAATCAAAAAACTACATAATTTGAATATACTAATTAATTACATCGTAACTTAAATAAAATAGTGAAACCTTGAATCTTAAGCCCCCAATGGGGCAATAGATATATAGGCTAGGGCGTAAGTCCTAAGTATAATATTAATTCTAGTTTAAAATTACGACATAGTTTCTTCTTAACATTAAAAGACTACGTTACCCCATTGGGGATTAAGCACTAAGAATATAACATTACTTAGTTTACATTGTACTAAATGCCAAATATAATTAAATGATAAATACTAACAAAAATACTTCTAGTGATAATTTATTAAGTTATAAGATTGATACAGCTATAACTGTTTTAGCTGGATTATTATTTTTGTTTGCTTTTTTAATATTGTTTAGCTGGCATACACAAAGCTTTAGTCTAGCACAGGTTTTTCCTAGTTTTGTTCCAATGCAATATAACACAGCACTAGTTTTTATTATTAGTAGTATTACTTTATTTGCTTTAATACATGGTTGGACAAAAATTGCTATAATTAATATTACTGTAGGTTTAATTATTACTTTATTGACTTTATTGCAAGATATTTTGGGCATTAACTTTGGAATAGATCAGTTATTTATGGAAGCTTATATAACTGTCAAAACTCCTAATCCTGGCCGCATGTCTCCAATTACTTCAGTTTGTTTTATTTTAAGTAATATAGCACTGGGAATTTTATTAAGAAATAAGCTTACAAAAACTAGATATGCTAATAGTATAGCAGTAATACTAAGTAGTAGTATACTATCTATTAGTATAGTAGTAATTTTAGGATATTTAATAGAGCTACCAACTTATGAAATAGCTGGGTTTACAGCAATGGCTATTCATACATCTATTTATTTTTTTCTTCTTTCTAGCAGCTTACTTATATTAGTTTTATATAATATAAAGCTTTCAAGTAATAATTTATCTTATGCAAGTTCTCTTATTTCTATTAGTTTTACTGGTTGGATAGTTTTATTTCTTTGGCAAGCTTTGGTGACACAAGAATATTCTCATATGAAAGATCTAATAAGAAATAGGGGTGAGAGCATAAAAATTTTACTTACGGCTCAAATGCAAGAACGTCTTGAAGCTTTAACTATGATGGCAAAGCGACGTGAAGTTTTTCCAGATATGCCAAAGGAACATTGGGAAAAAGATGCAGAGCTTTATGTTAAATATTATAAAGGGTTTCAAGCCATTGAATGGGTCGACACATCGCTTTATATACAAGATATTGTGCCAGCAAACCAATCAGTACAAAACCTTGACTTAAAACAAGATAAAAATCATTGGTTAACTATAGAAAAAGCTAAAAATGAATATCAAACAATTTTTGCCCCTACAATTGCTAATACTGATAAAGACTTATATGTTTATCTACCTATATATTCAAAAAATACTTTTAATGGTTTTATAGTAGGTATATTTGATATAAATAGTTTATTTAACCATCTGTTGAGGAACTTAAAGAAAAAAGACTTTGCTATAAATATTTTTGAGTCTGATAAAATTCTTTATACTAGTAAAGATACTAGTGAGACATATAAAGAGCATTTAAAAACTAAAGCAACCGTAAAATATAATGGGATTAATTGGAATATTGAGCTTATTCCATCTATTAGTTTTATTAATGAATGTCAATCCCTACTACCTAGAGTAACTTTAATTATAGGACTTTTTCTAGCTTGTTTATTAACTCTAATTACTTACTTAATGGAAATTTCAAAGCAACAATCTAGACTGACAAATAGAGTTAATGAAAAACTTCTTATAGAAATAGAACATAGGCAACAACTTGAAAAAGCAAAAGATAGAGCAAATAAGACATTACTAACACTTATTGAATCTTCACCTGTTGCAATTATTGGTTTTGATTTAGAAGGAAAAATCATAATTTGGAACCCTGAAGCAGAAAAAATATTTGGTTGGACACAAGAGGAAACTCTAAACCAAACAAAAGAGACTTTTTTTGCTTGGACTAAGTTAGATAAATTTCAAAAAATTTATGAGGTTTTAATTAGCAGTAACAAGGAAAGTTTAGAAATAGAAGAACAATGTTTTAACAAGTCTGGTAATAACATAGAGTTATCTATTTCTGCTGCTCAAATACTTGATAAAGATAAAATTACAGGTGTTATTTCTACTATAACAGACATTACAGAGCAGAAAAAACTAGCTGCAACCAAGACCAGATTAATAGATATTTTGGAAGCCACTACGGATTTTGTTGGAATTGCTTCTGGTAATGGTCAAGTTAGTTATGTAAATAAAGCAGGCCGTAATTTTTTAGGTATTCCTCAAATAGAAAATGGTGAGGCTTTTCATATTAAAGATGTTCACCCTGAAGAAACTATAAGTTTTATTCTTACAGATGCTTTACCAGTAGCATTAGAAAAAGGTTTTTGGTTAGGAGAGACAAAAGTAAAAAATCGTCTTGGTGGAATATTTGAAGTTTCACAACTTATTCTAGCTCATAAATCTGAAAGTGGGGAAATAGAGTATTTTGCTACTATTATGCGAGATATTAGTGAGCGTATAAAGATTGAACAAGCCTTAAAAGAAGCTAAAGAAATGGCTGAAGCAGCCGTGGTAGCAAAAACAGAGTTTTTAGCAAATATGAGCCATGAAATTCGCACTCCTATGAATGCTATTATTGGTCTAACAAATTTATTATTAGAAACTAAACTAACAGATGAACAAAGGGACTTTTTAGAAACTATTCATAATAGTGGAGATACACTTTTAACTATTATTAATGATATTTTAGATTTTTCTAAGATTGAATCTGGTAAATTAAGTTTAGAGCTACAACCTTTTGATTTGCAAACATGTGTTGAACAGTCTGTAGATTTGTTGGTTAATAAAGCAACTAAAAAAGGCTTAAAACTAGAATACTTAATTGATGATTTAGTACCAAAAATAATAATTAGTGATGCTACTAGAGTTAGACAGATTTTAGTTAATTTAATTGGTAATGCAATAAAATTTACAGACAAAGGTTTAGTGTCAGTTAAAGTAGAGGTTAAAGAAAAAGAATCCGATCTTTGCACATTATATTTTTCTGTAAAAGACACTGGTATAGGTATTTCTAAAGAACAGCAAAAAGCCTTGTTTCGCTCTTTTAACCAGGCAGATAACTCAATCACTCGCAAGTATGGTGGCACAGGCTTAGGATTAGCTATCAGCAAGCAATTAACAGAACTTTTGGGTGGAACAATTTGGGTAGAAAGTGAACTTGAGCATGGAGCAAACTTTCAATTTACTATTTCTGCTAAATATAATGTCCAAGAGCAGACTCCTATTGAATTAACAGTTAATCAACCTATAAAAACAAACTTAGAGCTTTCTCAATCTACAAAAAACTCTTTACGAATATTACTTGCAGAAGACAATACAATAAATCAAAAAGTTGCTCTACAAATGCTTAAACGCTTAGGTTATAAAGCTAATGTAGTAGCTAATGGTTTAGAGGTTTTAGATGCGTTAATGCACCAAAAATATGATGTAATTTTGATGGATGTTCAAATGCCTGAGATGGATGGACTTGAAGCTACAAAAGTAATTTGTCAAAACCTCTCAAAAAATGAGCGTCCTAGAATTATTGCAATGACAGCTAATGCTATTAGGGGAGATAAAGAAAAATGCTTGTCTGTTGGTATGGATGACTATATTTCAAAACCTGTTGACATAAAAGAATTGCAAATTGCACTAGAGAAATGCCCTACTATTGTTTCTTTAAGCACAAGCCTTAAAGAAACAAATGAGCTAGATAATTCATTAGATCCAAAGGCATTAGATAAGCTTTTAGAGTTAGACGACCCAGAAAATCCTAGTTTTATTGATGAGTTAATTTTAAGGTTTTTAGCCGAAACTCCAGAAAAATTTGCTGATATGTCAGAAGCAATTAAAATAGGCGATGAAAAAAAATTAAAAATAATTGCTCATACTCTTAAGTCTATTAGCGGCAGTTTTGGAGCAAGAAAAATGATGAAACTGTGTGCTGAATTAGAACTAGGTAATGGGAGTGCAACTAATAATCTTGCTAGTCAAAATACTAAAATTCTAGATATCTTAAGAAATGAGTTTGAAATTGTTAAAGAAGCTCTAGTGCTAGTACGTAATATAGAACCTATAAAAATTAAACAACAAGAAAAGATAAATTAAGAAGAATAGTTTTAAGTTGGTATTATCAAAGAAGCAAAATTTAGCTTGGCACTTGTCCTTGTGCCAAGCTTCACTAAGTTAAATATAACCTTTAGCAATTAAAAGTTCTGCATTAAGAATTGCTGCTCCGGCTGCCCCTCTAATTGTATTATGTCCAAGTAAAGTAAATCGAAAATCTAAAATGGTATCCTCTCTTACTCGACCAACTATAGTTGCCATTCCTTTTTCTAAATCACGGTCTAAGCGAGGTTGAGGACGGTTTTGCTCACTTAACACAATTACTGGTTTACTAGGTGCGCTATAGAGTTTAAGCTTTTGAGGCTCACCTTGAAAATTCTCCATAACTTCAATTAATGCTGAAACTGTAGTCTTTTTCTTTAACTTAATAGTTACTGCTTCAGTATGACCATCAGAAACATTTACCCTATGACATTGTGCGCTAATAGCAAAATCAGCATGTATCACAGAATTATTGGACATTAAACCTAGAATTTTTTGGGGTTCGCTTTCAACTTTCTTTTCTTCACCATCAATGTAAGGTACAACGTTATCAATAATATCTAGTGACGCTACTCCAGGATAGCCAGCACCAGACAAAGCTTGCATAGTTGAAACTATAACAGCTTCAATGCCAAAAGCTTGCTGGAGTGGAGCTAGAGCTAAGACTAGAGCTACAGTTGTACAATTTGGATTAGTGACAATATAGCCTTTTTGACCATTTTTTCGTTGAACATCAATTAGTCCAATATGTTCAGAGTTTATTTCTGGAACCAAAAGCGGGACATCGCTAGCCATTCGATGATTAGAGGAGTTACTAATAACTGCATAGCCAGCACGGGCAAAATCTGTTTCTACTGTGCCAGCCATTGAGGATGGAAGGCTAGAAAAAACAATGTCGCAATCTAATGGAGGTTGACAAGCTTGTAGCGGCATAGTCTTTACCCAACTAGGCATTGGGCTAGATAATTTCCAGTTGCAAGCATCAGCAAAATTACGAGATTCTGAACGCTCAGACGCAGCCAGGGCAGTAACTTCAAATTGAGGATGTCCATCTAGCAACTGGATAAAACGTTGTCCCACCATTCCAGTTGCTCCTAAAATACCTACACGAATTTTTTTACTCATATATACTTAAAACAATATTAAGTTATTTAATTTCTTAATATTGTTTAATTGTCCTTCCTTGTTTATCTACACTTAAAAGTTTTGTTTCAGCATCAATATTATGTTGGGCAAATATTTTTACCAGATTTTTAGCTATTTCGTCAAAATTTTCTGTAATTAATGCTAAAAGTGTTGGGCCAGAACCACTTAAAGCTGTTCCCAAAAGCCCATGAATCTTTAATCTTAAAGCTTGCTCAAGACCTGGCACAAGGGGAGCGCGGAAGGGTTGATGCCAACAATCCAAAATAGCTTCGCCAATTAAATCATATTTTTCCTGCATTAATGCTGCTTGAAAAAGTAGTGCATGTTGTAGGTTAAAGACAGCATCCTTGCGGGAATAACTTGCAGGCAACACACTGCGGGCTTTTTCAGTATTTAATTGAAAATTTGGAATTGTCACCAGAGTTTTTATTTTTTCAGGCCAAGCTTGTTTAAGTATCAAAATATCATCTTGGTTACTTTCAAGTGCTAAAGTAAAACCACCATAACGAGCAGCAGAAGTATTATCAAAATGGTTTTCAAAGGCTTTTGCATAATGAAAAAACTTACTTGTAGCAAATTCTTTTTCTAATATTGCTTCTACAAGGCTAATACCTGCAACAATGGCTGCTGCACTGCTGCCTAGCCCCCTAGCTAGTGGGATTTGATTATCTATTTTTATATGAAGTGCAGGTAAAGTTATCCCCTCGCCATCAGCAACAAATTGAGCTACTTTTAGAATTAAGTTTTTTTCCGTTGTTGGAAGTGTGTTTGCTCCTTGACCAAAGAGTTCTACTTTCCAACTTTCTGAAAAGTTAATTTCTAGTGTTAGAAAAAGCTCTAAAGCTAAACCAAAACAGTCAAAACCTGCTCCTAAGTTTGCCGATGAAGCAGGCACTTTTATTTCAATCATAAAATTTACCTTATTATTTGGAATTTTTAGTTTATACCAGTAGCTATTTTTTGTTGCTGTTTTCTTAATGTACAAGACTTATTTATAGCTTTACAACTGATAGAAGTATAGAGCTTAAGGACAATTAGACTAAGTGGTTATTTAACCAGACATTGACTTAATATTTCTTTAATTTCATTAGAAGAGGCAACACGTCCAGCAAATTTTACTTGACCATCAACTGCTAAAGCAGGTGTAGACATAATTCTAAATTTCATAATTTCTTTTATGTCTTCTACCTTTTCTATTTCAACTGGTAAATTTAATGCTGCTACAGCAATACGAACATGGTTCATTAAAGCAAAGCATTTTGCACATCCTGGGCCAAGAACTTGAATTTTCATAACTCCTCCTTTTTCATTTTAGAATATCAAGTTAAATAGATAGCCAACTAGAATAATGCCTATTGTTAAAACGCCTACAAAAGTTAAAATCAAAGGCATTTTCAGCACATTACGTAAAATAATAATCTCAGGTAATGATAATCCTATCACTGACATCATAAAGGCTAAAACAGAGCCTAAAGAAGCTCCTTTTTCTAAAAGTGCCTGAGCAATAGGTACAATTCCAGCAGCATTTGAATACATTGGGACACCAATTAAAACTGCTAAAGGAACAGACCACCATGAATTTTTACCTAAGATCCCTGCCATCATCCCTGTAGGAACATAGCCATGTATTCCTGCTCCAACAGCTATTCCTAGAACTATATAAAACCAAACTTTCTTTACTATTTCTTTAACTGCATCTCGTCCTGCTTGTAAGCGATCTTGCCAGTTTATTAAAAGGCTAGAATCACTTTCTAAAGGGGCTTCTACTTCATTGACCCAATCTTCAATATATTTCTCCATATGAAGATGACCAATTATCCATCCTGTTAAAATAGCAATTAATAAACCTGTAAAAACATAAATAGCCGTTACTTTAATTCCAAATAAGCTAAATAAAAGTACAATAGCAACTTCATTAATCATTGGTGCAGCAATTAAAAAAGAAAAAGTTACTCCTATTGGAACGCCACTTTTAATAAACCCAATAAATAAGGGTACTGCGGAACAAGAGCAAAATGGAGTAACAATGCCTAGCATTGCCGCTAGTATATTACCTAAAGATTCTCTTTTACCTGATAAAAGGTTTCGTGTTCGTTCTGGAGTAAAAAATGTACGTACAACCCCAACTCCATAAACCACTATAATAAGCAACATCAACACTTTTGGTACTTCAAAAATAAAAAATTCTATCGCTGAACCAAGGTGACTTCCTAAAGTAAAACCTAATAAATCATAAGTAAGCCATTTAGATAGGACATTTAGATTTTTATAAACTACATACCAAATAATTGCTGCTAGGGCTGTTTTAAGCCAGTTAGGAACATAGAAAAAGCTACCAGCAAATTTATAGAAAGAATTTAGTGATAAACGAATTGTTTCCATAACCCACCTACTTACTTAAAATTTAACTTTTTCTATGTAATTGGTAAGCAAAATATATGCCCAGACATATGTATTTATATTCTTATATAAGAAAAGGGGTTTAAGGTATTTTTAACAAACTAAAGTAGGATTTTTAATGTTTTGCAAGTGTGCTTGTTCTCAGTTATTTTTGATAATGGGGAAATTTTACCAAAACTTGATAGAAATTTTGGTAAATACTTTATTACATAAATGCTAAAAATCAAGATCAAAACCTAAAGAAAAATGGTTGATTGCAAAACATTTATGATTAGATATAAACCTATATTTTGAAGAGGAGTTAGAGAAAAATATCAAAAATTATTTTGGTAAATAAAGCGACATTTGATCACCTAGAGTAATATCATCAATATGTCCTATAATATCCCCTGTCTGATTTCTCACATGCATATGAGTGTTAGATGAGTGATGAGTAAATATTCCTTGGTGTTTATCAGAATAAAACCCAAGTATTTCTACTTTTTCTTGTTCTAAAACACCCTTAAACTTAGATTGGTTATGTTTTTCTTGACTAACAGGGGTGTTGTCAGAAACATAATTATTAATATGCCAATTAATTTTTAATGGACTACCTTTGAGTAGAAAAGGGAAAGGTTTATTTATATCTATATTGGCACTTTTTGCACTTTGAGCTACAAACTTTTCTAACTCAGAATAGCTTTTAATATTTGTAATAGCTATTTCTTGCCAATCAGAAACCTCTGCCCAAACCATAAAAATAGCTTTTTTATCAAATGATTTTTCAACTACAACAGAATTATTGCGAATAAAACTAATGTAAGGGATAGAGTCCCAAATCATAATTTCACCGCTTAAACCTTCTAATGGAGCAACTGCATATAGATGGGGTTTATTGCTAAATTCTGTAAGTGCAATATTGCCTTTTATATTTCCTTCTAAAAACATATCACGCATCGCGCCTTGATGCTCAAGTGTGAAAGAAATTTGTTCTGTAGATTTTGTTGGAGTATTCATACAACTAGCAAATATTAGAATTAAAAAAACAAAAGTATATTTAATCATTAAATTAATAACCTTTTATTTACTTCAGTATTTAACTTATTAAACTAAGATTTTTTACTTTATATCTATAAATACCAAAAGAAAAAGTCTGTAAAAACAAATACTTACAAATTAAGGATTGTTAGCTATTTAATCAGATGATATCATTAACCAATTTTTAGGCAAACAGCTAGAAACATCAACTAAAAAATTTAAGGCTATAGTTTTATGTCAATAATAATTTTATCTCTGCTGCCCTGTCTTTTTTGGTTAGTTTTTTTTTATGTTCAAGATTGGTATGACCGAGAACCTATTTCTTTAGTTGCTATTACATTTTTATTAGGCATTTTTTCTACTATACCAGCACTAGTTCTGAATACAGTAGGAATGCTTTTTGTAGCAATATTTTTAGGACAAGAAAATTTTCTAGCAAATTTTGTAATGTTTTTTGGGATAGTTGGGCCAGTAGAAGAAACAGTTAAGTTGCTGGCTGTACTTGTATTTGCCTATAAATTACCTGAATTTGACGAGCCTATTGATGGGATAATTTACTCTGCTGCGGCAGCATTAGGATTTGCAGCAGCAGAAAATGTTTTATATGTTAGCCAATTTAAGAGCTTAGATATTCTAACTGTTCGAGGGCCCCTAGCTAACGCTGGACACGCTTTATTTTCTGCCTTTTGGGGTCTTGCCCTTAGCCGTGCTAAAGCCGCACCAAATAGCGGCGGTCAAAGAACAAATATAATTCTTTATGGATTATTGGCTGCTGCCATTGTTCACGGTCTTTATAATTTTATTTTATCTATGCTAGGCGATGCTTCTATTATTGTGTCATTTCTACCAATTTTCTTATTAATGGGTGGAATGTTTTGGTATGTAGAGCATAAAGTATTAGGTTTTATTAAAACTTCTCCTAAACGTCCAACTACAAACAAGTTAAAAGCAATGCTAAAATGCCCTCAGTGTGGTCAATTAGGTAAGGCAGGCTTAACTTGTCGTGGTTGTCGTAACAAATTGCCACAAATCGACTTAGGGGAAATGCGCTCTTGTAGCAAATGTAGTGAAATTAACCAGCCTGGCGCAGTTCAATGTAGCCGATGTTATAACAGTTTGCTGGCTATAACACATTCTGCACCTACAACAGTTTATCCACATTTTATTAAAATAACTGAGTCTGGAACCGAACAAACAGTTCATATTTTAGATAAACCTACAACAAATATAGGTAAAACTCTGGATAATGATTTTGTTTTAGATGATGAAACTATAGAAAATCGCCATGCACGTATTTTTTGGGATGAACGAGGTTTTCATGTCCTCCAAGATTTAGGTAGTATCAACGGTATTTTTATTAATGGTCAGCGAGTTAACGAAGGTCATTTGCAAAACGGCTATGAAGTAAGATTAGGTCAAATTCGCCTAGTTTATCGGGCTTTAAGCATTATGCAAATGTAGGGTTAAATTTTCTATGAAGCGTAAAAATATTAGATTTGCTCTATATTTATCTTTTTTGTTTGCATTAACTTGTCTTAATCAACTACCTGTTTATTCAACTTTTGCTTATCCAACTTTATCAACAAATCAAATTAATCAACTTAAGCAGCATATTTTAAGCTTAATTAATCAAGAGCGAGCTAGTTTTGGCCTTAGACCTGTTGAACTAGATGATTTTGCTAGCAAAGTTGCTGAACGCCATTGTCAGGAAATGCTAGATTATGAATTTACAAGTCATTGGAACCAAGCAGGCTTAAAACCTTATATGCGCTATTCTTATGCAGGCGGAGTTGATGCTGTTATGGAAAATGTTGCTGGAAAATGGAGCAATAGCGGCTTAGACCCTGCTCGGATTCCATCAATAGTTGAGCAACTTCATTTAGCAATGTTTAATGAATACCCACCAAATGACAGTCATCGCCGAACTATTTTGCAACCACAACATACACATGTTGGACTAGCATTTTTCTTTAATCAAAATCGCTTACAAATAGCAGAAGAATTTGTTGCACGCTATGTTGATGTTGAGCCGATTGCGCGAAAAATCAAGCTTGGCGAAGATATTGTAATTAAAGGAGAACTACTTTTTGAAGCAACTGAACTTCATACAATAGATGTCTTTTATGAACCGTTCCCAGAAAAAATGACTGTAGATTTTCTTAATAGGACAACCCAATATGGTTTTCCTAAAGATCGTCTTGTGCTACATACTAAAACGGCTGATGGTTATAGCTACCCAGATGGAACAACGGGAAGTATAGAAGTTGATAAAGAAACAGGGAAGTTTTCTTGTCTAATTAGCTCAAAAGAAGGAAAACCAGGAATTTACACTCTAGTAGTTTGGATTAATCATGAAGGACGCAAATTCCCAGCCACCAATATTTGTGTAGAGGTTAAGTAATTAAAAATTGTCCTGACATTGTCAGACATTTCTGTTATAGTCAATTTCGGTTAAAGCAAGAAAAAGGATTTATATGTCTAGTAAAACAACCAAAACACAAAAACTTGATATACGCTTAACACCTGAAGCCAAACAAAAACTTTATTCTGCTGCTACACTTCTACAACGTTCTGTAAGTGAGTTTGTCTTAGAAAGTGCGCTTGCCCGTGCAGAAGAAACCTTAGCTGACCGAAAACATTTTGGTCTTAAAGCTGAACAATGGACAGCCTTTATAGAAGCTTTAGACAAAGAAGTAATGACATTGCCTAGGTTGCAACAACTTTTTGATGAGCCAAGTGTTTTTGAAAAGCAGGAGATTTAGAAACTTTGTTTTATATAGAAAAACTACGGCGAGATCATGCGGTAGAAAACTTTGACTGTGGGCAGGAAGATCTTAATCGGTTTCTTGTGCGCTTTGCATTTGCTAATCAATTAGCTAATGCTTCACAAACTTATTTAGGTTTATCAGACAATTTTATTGTTGGATTCTACACAATTGTTGTAGGAGAAATTGCTTATGATGATGCACCAGACAGGCTTACTAAAGGTTTAGCACGTTATCCTGTACCAGTAGCAATATTAGCGCGTTTAGCCGTAAATATTGATTGGCAAGGAAAAGGCGTTGGAGCAGGTTTATTAAAAGATGCAATGAAGCGAATATTGCAAGCGGCTGATATTATAGGAATTAGAGCATTTATTGTTCATGCAAAAGATGAAAATGCAAGACGCTTTTATGAAAGATTTAATTTTGTTTCTTCTCCTACAGATCCACTACATTTATATTTATTAATTAAAGATATTCGTAAAATTGCAGGACTATAGAAAAGCATTAAATAAAAAAGCCTAGCAATCAACTGCTAGGCTTTTTTATTTAATATTAGTGAATTATTACTTAGCAGCAACAACTTGTTTTGTATCAGGAGAGATTTTATTAAAACCTTTCCAAATACTTTCAGTTAAGGCTTTTAGTTTTGCTTCGCTTATGCCTTCTATTGTCAAAATCTCTTGGTCACGGCGTTCAATTAAAATCATTCCTTCGTCTGAAGAATAAATAAACAAATTTGGATTTTTTTCATCACTAACAAGTTTAGCTTTAGGATAGCGTTTTAAGCTACGCTCTTGATAAGCTTTAAAAAATTCTTCAGCGTCTTTTTCTGTATCCCAATTAGATAATTGTACTAAAACATTATCACCTGTTTTAGTTTGGTCATAAAAACCATATTGATCACCACCCCAACCAGCAGCAGCAGTTTTAGCCTGATCTTTACTTAAGAATTCAACTAAAATTTGATAATAACCATACTCACCTTGGACGCTAGTTTCTGCCTTTTGCCAGTTTTCTCCAAGTTGTGCGGTAAGGTCTGGAAACTTAATGATTACAGGGCTTTCACGTTTTAAGACTTTTTCTGGATGTAAAATTTGCTCTGTGCTTTCTACTAATTCGCTATTATAGAGGTCTGCAATTTTTTGCCATGAGCTTTTGCCTACTACTTGTTGAACAAAAGAAGCACCATAAATATAAGGAAATTCTAGCGTTTCTTTTATTGCTCTAGGTGTTTTTGCTAGCACAGGAAAGCGATTATTATCGCTAGCACTATTACCTAATTCTAGTAAAGATGAAATAGGAACAGGCATTTTAGTAATGTCTAGCCCTTGTGCCTTAAATAAATAGTTAAACATTACAATTGTTGCTTCGCCTTCAATTAAAGCTTGAATTGCTAGTTCTTGATCACCTTTATCTTTAGGAAATTTGTCAAAACGGCGAAGATTAAAATTTTGATCCTGGACAGCGTGCATTAATTCATGAGCTATTACAGGCTTTTGTTCTTCTAGTTCTAGCCAATCGACTAAGTAAAATTCTCCTGTTCGCGGATCATAAAACCCGCCTATTTGCTCGCAAAGTAGCTTTATGGTTTCTTCTCGTAAATTGTAATCTTTTGGAACTAAACCAAGGCGAACTAGGAAACGATGTTGTGATTTTAGCTGTTCTGGGGAATGCTCTTCGTCTAGGTCGCGGACTACAATTTCTTGAAGTTCAGGACGAGACTTAAAGCCAGATTTAGCAGGGTTTTTAGCTGGCAAACCTCGTAACTCACTTACTTCTTTTAATATGGTTTCAGAAGCTTTTAATATGCTTTGTCTTTCTTTGGTTATGGCTGGTTGTTGGGCTACTAAGTTATTAGCTAGCAATAAAATAAGCATTGCAAACAGCAAAAACATTCTTTTTTTTATCACAAAAACACCTCTAAAGTTATTATTTGTTATTATTGATTTTACTTGCGCTAATTCTTTATCATCGGCTCTTAGTAGCTTTCTGTCAAGTGTTGACTTAGTAAAATTAATCGGCTAATTTTAAAGCAACTTGGTTAACTTCAATTGATATTTAATTATTTAAACCTTGGTAAACTGCGATACACTAGATTACTAATTAAAAAATCGCAGAATTAAAGCCAGGTGATTTATGAGTAAAACCCTAAATAGCTCAAAAATTTTTAGTTCTAACATCTATCTATCAACAAATCTCTGCCATAATAAATATTCTTTAACACACACATAGCTTTTGTCTTACTTTTTGCTTGCTTATCTTAAATATTTATCAAAAAATTAATTTACTTTCCTTAAGATAAAATAAAGGTGATTTATGAAAAACTTTAAGGTCGTCACAGAACAGCCTGACGAGAAAGAATCTCGTTATCAACAAGCCATTGTAGAATCTGCTCGCTGGTTAAAAATAATCTCTTTAGACCATGTAAATGATTACCAAAAAAGACGAATTGAGCGCGATACTATAGACAATTTTAACTCCTACTATAATAAAGGGTTCTTAGAATATCGTAAGTCAATGACGGAATCAGGGCTTTACGCTGCTATTGAGTGGGATGGTCAAGGCTCAATTATTACTGACATTATGGGACGACGTTTTATTGATTGCTTGGGCGGCTATGGCATTTATAGTGCAGGGATTAAACATCCTAAAATTCTATCTGCTGTTACTACACAACTTCAAAGAATGCCTCTTTCTAGCCAAGAACTTTTTGACCCTCTACGAGGTGCCCTAGCTAATTTATTAGGTGAAATTGCTCCCGGTGATTTACAGTATAGTTTTTTTATTAATAATGGAACGGATGCTGTAGAAGGAGCAATGAAACTAGCCCGACTTTATACAAAAAAACCAGGTTTTATTAGCTGTATAAAAGGCTTTCATGGAAAATCCTATGGCAGCTTAAGTTTAATGGGTAAAGCGGCTTATCGAGTACCTTTTGAACCATTGCTGCAAGATGTTTTCTTTGTACCTTTTGGAGATGCAGAAGAAGTTGAATGGGAACTACAAAAGGCTGAAGCCGTAGGAATGGGCATTGCAGCCGTTGTTGTTGAGCCTGTACAAGGTGAAGCAGGCGCAATTGTCCCACCAGATGATTATTTTCCTAGATTACGAGAAATTTGCGACAAATTCCAAGTCTTGCTAATTGCTGATGAAGTGCAAACTGGAATGGGGCGGACAGGTAAAATGTTTGCAGTAGATCACTGGAATGTTGTTCCAGATATTATGTGCTTAGGTAAAGCTTTAGGTGGTGGAGTCATGCCGCTTTCAGCCTTTATTTCTACCCCAGAAATTTGGGGCGTTTTAGAAGAAAATCCCTTTATCCATTCATCAACTTTTGGTGGCAACCCTCTAGCTTGTGCTGCTGGAATTGCTGCAATTAATGTTACTTTAGAAGAAGATTTAGCTGGACAAGCTGCGGTGTCTGGAGAATTCTTGCTAAAAAGTTTTCGTGATATTCAATCACGCTATAAAGAATACTTAATTGATGTTAGAGGTAAAGGTTTATTAATTGGATTAGAGTTTGTTGATAATGAATTTGGCTATGCTGTTGCTGCTGGATTATTTCGACGAGGTGTTTTAGTAGCAGGAACATTGCTTAATTCTAAAGTTATAAGAATTGAACCAGCACTTAATATTTCTAAAGATCTGCTAACAGAAGTCTTAAACGCTTTTGAAGACACAATGAAGGATTTAACTTCATAAACTTAGGTAATTAAAGGTAGATGGATGGCAAGTAAAATTTTTCGTGATCCTGTTCATGGAGACATGCTTTTTAGTAGGGAAGAAGTTGCTTTAATTGACACACCACAAATGCAGCGAATGAGAGGAATAAAGCAGCTTGGCACATCGTTGCTAGTCTATCCTGGAGCGGTTCATAGTCGTTTTGAGCATTCTTTAGGAACAGCCTGGTTAGCTAGAAAAATGTTAGAAGCAATCGCCCAAAATCATATTAGCTTTGGACGAGAATTTCCTTTTGATTCATATAGTGAAAAAGTAATTGTTAGCGCGGCACTACTTCATGATATTACCCATATTCCTTATGGTCATACTTTTGAGGATGAACGACGAATTTTTGAACGACATGATAAAAATAAGCAAAGATTAAGCTATTTTCTGGATAGTAAACCTATTCGGTCAGCTTTAATGTCTAGTGGTATTTATTATGATGTTTTTGATATTTTAGCTGGTGATAAAGAAAAACTCTCAGCACCCTTTCATTATCAAATTGTTGCTGGAACAATTTGCGCTGATTTGTTGGACTACTTAAAACGTGATGCCTTTTTTTGTGGTGTTGCACAGGGTTATGACGAAAGAATTTTTCGCTATTTTTCTATAATTGATGGTCAATTTGTTATTGAATTGCAAAAGCGAGGTCTGTTTCGTCATGATGCACTATCAGAGCTAATAAATTTGCTTAGGATTCGTTACACTCTAACCGAGCGAGTTTATTATCATCATGCTAAGGCTGTAGCTGGAGCAATGATTTCTAAGGCTTTAGAGCTTGCGCTAGAAAACCAAAAGATCAAATTAGAAGATTTATATGAGCTAAGAGATGACAGCTTTTTATACTTTCTAAAAACTAAAACTCATAATCGTGCTGTTACTAAACTTGTAACAGCTATTGAAAATAGACAACTTTATAAACGAGTCTATTTATTGACCTTAAAGCAAAATGAATCAAAAACAGGTATTACAGCAGATGAACAAAAAGTTTTAGTGAAAAAGTTTTATTACAACGAAGATCTAGCTAGAACTAAAGCAGAACAAGAAATAACTGACCGACTAGGGCTAACAGAAGGCTCAGTAATAATTTATTGTCCTTCGGCTAGTATGGCCTTAAAAGAAGCCTCAGTCCTAGTCAAAATTGATGATCAAGCCCCAAGATCCTTAAAAGATTTTCAAAATGCAGAAATAAAAACCCTAACAGATAAACACCGCTATTTATGGCGGTTTTTTGTTTGCCTTGACCGCAAGTATGAAAATAAATTTGAACAAGTTGGACAAACTTGCGAAGAAATTTTTGGACATCCTAATATGATTAAACTTCAAAGCCAAGGGCAACTTACTTTTGAATTTTAAGGGGTGAAACTGAAAACGAATTTCAATGCTAAGTGCTTATTTATCAGATATTTAGCTTGACAAAGAAAATCTTTTTTATTAATCTTTCTTGAGCAAACAACCAAGCCCTCCTGCCGGGCGCAAAGAAAAACTTAAAAAATTAGGAAAATAGAAAAGAGGCAAAAAATGTCAAATACTTACACTAATGAACAAATTATCGAGCAACTTAACAAAATTTTAAGCCTGGAGTATGCTGGAGTTGTACAATATATGCAACATAGCTTTTTGGTTAGCGGTCATCAAAGAATTGTTTATGCTGATTTTTTCCGTGAACAAAGCAAAGGAGCCTTAAAACACGCAAGCATTATTGGAGATAAAATTGTTGCTCTAGGTGGTGTTCCAACCGTTGAACCTGCAACTATTCATCAAACCACAGATTTACAAGAAATGTTAGAGCAAGACTTACAACTTGAACGAGATGCTTTAGCCGCTTATATGACTGCTTGGGAAATGTCTGATAGAAATCCAACCTTAAAATTTATGTTAGAGTCCATTATCCAGGATGAACAAAATCATGTTGAAGATATGGAGAAAATGACTAGTAAAAATAGCGTAGCAGTATCAGATGGAGAAAAAGAAATTAAGTTACATCGTGCAAGCTAATACAAAATATCTAACTTCATAACAAAATAACAAAAGCCCAGCAATTGCTGGGCTTTTATCTTTTTGATTCTTACTAATTTTATGCTGATTTTCTTTCTGCAAAATTAAAATGCTTGATCTTATTAACTTCTTTATCTACAACAATATCTTTTCTATCTAGCTCATTTGTAACAGCATTTTCTGTGTTACGAAAAGCTTGTTTAAGTAGCGAACGCGCACCACCTAATAAAAATTGCAAATCTTCAGCTTGATTATTTTCAATATAAATAGTTTTTTGTGTATGCCAGCCTAAACCTTTAGAGTAAGTTGATAGCCTTAATGCTAGTTTAGGTGTTTGTTCTGTTTCTATAACTAGTTCAAGACGTTGGTTTTCTTGGTCTGAATCTAAAATTCCAATTAATCTGTCTGTGGCTTTCACCGTTGCAACCTCATTTGTAAGGGAAAATGAAAATCCTTTTCAAGTAGCAAAATTTTACTCCTGCCAACAATAAATTGTCAAGCTATTTATCTGGAAAATTTTCCTAAAATAAAAATAGCCCAAGATTTTGTTCTTGGGCTATTAAGTGGTTAATTTTAGTTACTTTATTAAATATCTTGACGAAGTTGTAGACCCATAGCACTTAGAATTTCTTTAATTTCATTTAGGGATTTACGGCCAAAATTGCGGGTCATTAGTAGTTCACGTTCAGATTTTTGAAGTAGTTCACGAAGTGTTTTAACATCAGCATTACGTAAACAATTATAAGCTCTTACAGAAAGCTCTAAATGTTCAATTGGCATATCAAGATCTTCTTCCAATTTAGCTTCACTTGGAAAATCGTCTTTAATTTCAGCAGCAATTTTTTCTTCTTCGCCAGTAAAGATCCTCATATGATCTTTAATTAGCTTGGCTGCTAGTCCAAGTGATAGATCAGGCGTGATGCTTCCATTAGTCCAAATTTCTATAACTAAGCGTTCATACTCAGTACTGTCTTCTAGTCTTACAGGTTCAACTTGAAAATTAACTTTTTCAATAGGAGTATGAGCAGAGTCTACAGTAATAAAACCTATTGGTAGATCTGGATCGTAATTTCGATCAGCAGAAACATAGCGGCGACCACGTTTAACTCTTAATTCAATTTCTAAATAGCCACCTTCGGAAACTGTTGCAATATAGATATCAGGTCTTAAAATTTCAACAGTTCCATCTGTTTCAATGTCTCTAGAGTAGACTACTTTAGGGCCAGCAACAGAAATTGTTAAAGTGCATGGGTTTACACTATACATTTTTAATGGAATTCGCTTAAGGTTAAGTATTATATCTGTCGCATCTTCTACCACACCAGAGACTGGCGAGAACTCGTGCATTATCCCTTCAATACGAACTGCTGTAATTGCTCCTCCTTCAATAGAGGAAAGCAAGGATCTTCTTAAGCTATTACCAATTACATTACCAAAACCTTTTTCAAAAGGTTCAGCAAAAAATTTACCATAACGTTCAGATAAAGTTGATTCGTCACAAACAACTTTTTCTGGTCGTTTTAATTTAGTAGAAATAATAGAATCCAAGGGTTACATTCTCCTTTTTGGTAGTAGATTGAAAATTATTGATTGATGTTATTAGGTATGATCACTAGGCACTCAATAGTTTTATTTTTAACACCGAAAGCGACTAGCATAAAACAACTAAAAAGTTCTGACAATCTTAAATAGCAGATCATCATAAGCTTTTGTTAGAAGATTAAACAGTTTAGTTTTCTAAAGTAGGCAAAAATCCTCATTTGTTCAGATTTTCCCCAGGGCTATTTTCCTTATAATGTAAAAAGTTAAATAAAAGTTACTTATATTTTATTTAACTAGTAATTAACTAGTAATTAATACAATAAGATAAATAAATTTTTAGTACATGTTAATAAAGGAACAATAATTGCCCAATCAAAAGTTAAGCTAGCTTTAGAATATGCTAGTGAAACTAAGCAAGAAATAAAACACTAAAAAGCTTAAGAGGTTAATAATATGGACAATTATGATTTTGGTTTAACGACAAAAGACGATTTAGCAATAAAATTTAATTTCAACAATGAAATGCTTCAAGCTAAAAGTAAATTTGAGTCTCCTACAGCCCCATCTTTAAACTATCTTATCTTAAATGACTTACAGCAATATTTGGATCAAACTAACAATTCTGACTTATTTCTTGAAATACTTTTTACTTATCGAGAAGAAGCCCAACAAAAACTAATTGAGCTAGAACAATCAATAGCCTCTCTAGATCTGGAAAGATTACAAATAATAACCCATAGCTTAAAAGGTAGTAGTACTACTTTAGGTATAATGAAATTTGCTTCATTTTGTATTGAACTTGAACAGCTTTGTGTGGAAAAATCAATTGAACAGTCCAAATTAGTTGACTTACTTAATCAACTTAAAGAGGAATTTAAACATATTTCTAATTTACTTTTTAACCATTCTTAGAAAAAGTTTAAGCTTAAAAAATATAAAATTTAACTCAATACGCTTTAACCAAGGTGCCAAGGGTTTGTTAAATTATTGCTATTTGGTGTAAGCTAAACCGTATATGGAAAAAATTGCTACTTATTTTGTATTAGTTTATGGGTTTTTGCTTATTGCTGGTGGTGTAATTGGCTTTACACAGGCAAAAAGTAAGGCATCTTTAATTGCTGGTTCAATTTCTGGAGTTGTTATTTTAGCAAGTGGAATAATAATGCTTCAGGGTGCTGCACTTGGCACTTACTTAGCCTTAGTAGTAACCTTGGCCTTATCTGTTGTTTTTTTTATGCGCTGGTCAAAAACTCGTGCTTTTATGCCTTCAGGAATGATGCTAATACTTAATGAAATAACTTTTATTATTGTGGTGTTAAGTTTAGTTTTATAAACTTAAGCTTTTAGTTTTATGGAAATCTTAAACAATCTTTTCTTTACAAAAACTGTTTTAGAATTAAGACAAATAAATAGTTTTCTTCTACAAATAAAAACACCTGCTAATGATTGGGTGGGAATGGTTTTTAACTTTACACTTTATTTGGCTATTGTTGGTGTCTTAATTATTCTTATTTTACAAGTAAAAACATTTACGCAAAATCAAGATGTTACAGAAGTAAAAACTTGGGAAAGTATTTGGACAATAATTCCTTTACTTGCATTAGTTGGTTTGTGGTGGCTCTTTTAGTATGGCTTTAGCTATTGCTATTTTGATTTGGCTTTTAGCAATAACTATTACTGCTCTTTTTTTCTTTGGCTCGTCTTTTCCTGCCTTAGCTTCAAATTTTTCTCAAATAGATAATCAATTTTCCTTAACCCTAATCATTACGGGCATTGCTTTTTTACTGTCTCATCTTCTACTTGGCTACTTTATTCTTAAATATCAGGAAAAAAAATCATCTATAGCAAAGTATCATTTAGGTAATCTTCGCTTAGAAATAGCTTATGCTTCATTGCTTATTGTTATATTTATTACACTTGCTGCCACTAGCCAAAATATATGGAATAAAATTTATTCTTCCACCCCTAAAAATCCCTTAGAAATTGAAGCTGTTGCTAAACAGTTTGAATGGCAATTTCGCTATCATGGGTCGGATAACAAATTTGGTAGAATTGATTTAACTCAAATAGAAAAGGATAATAACCCTTTAGGTTTAGATAAAAATGACCCTGATGGAAATGATGATATTTTAACAGGTAGCGAACTTGTAGTTCCTCTTGGAGAGTCAATAAGGCTTTATTTACGATCTCAAGATGTAATTCATAGCTTTTTTGTTCCTAACTTAAGAGTTAAACAAGATGTTATGCCAGGAATGCTAATGAAATTACATTTTCAAGCTACCAAAATAGGGGAATATGAAATTGCTTGTGCTGAACTTTGTGGCTTAGGACATTACCGAATGAAAGCAAAGCTAAAAGTTGTTAGTAAAGAAGACTTTGCTGTCTGGTTAAGAAATAATACCAAAAATGATAAGAATTAATTAGGAGGATTATTTTTTTGCGCAAATATTTATTTAGCCAAGATCATAAAATTATAGGGCTACAATATTATTTGCTTGCACTATTAGCAGTTTTTGTATCTATTACTTTTTCTGTAATAATGCGTCTTAGGTTAACTTGGCCTAGTGATGTTTGGTTTATAATGTCAAAACTGCTTCCAACAGCATTTAACCAAACTGGTCAAATGACACCAGAGTTTTACCTTTCATTAATGACAATGCACGGTACAATAATGGTTTTTTTTGTGCTAACACTGGCACCACAAGCAGCTTTTGGTAATTACTTTTTGCCTTTGCAAATAGGTGCTAAAGAAATGGCTTATCCTAAATTGGGGCTAATTTCTTTTTGGCTAACATTTTTGTCTTTTTGTGTTTTGCTAAGTGCTTTTTTTGTTACAGGTGGCGCACCCTTGACGGGTTGGACGGCTTACCCTCCTTTAAGCAGTATTGTTAGCAGTCAACCAGGTCAAGCTAGAGGGATGGATCTTTGGTTGGTTAGTTTGTCAATTTTTTCTTTAGCAACAATATTAAATTCAATAAATTTTCTTATCACAGTTATTACAAAACGAACTACAGGCATGAGCTTAATGCGCTTGCCGTTGACTTGTTGGGGCTGGTTGGCTACGGCTATGGTTTCGCTGCTAGCTTTTCCTGTGCTACTAGCAGCAGGTTTATTACTTCTATTTGATAGAACTTTAGGGACAGCCTTTTTTCTTCCTTCAGGGCTACTTATTGACGGTAAAGTTATTAGTCTAACCGATGGTTTACCACTGCTTTGGCAACATTTATTTTGGTTTTTTGGACATCCTGAAGTTTACATTGCAATTTTGCCTGCTATGGGCTTTGTTTCTCATTTTTTAGCGACTTTTTCCCGCAAACCTGTTTTTGGCTATCGCTCTATGGTTTTTGCTACCCTAGCTATTGCTCTACTTGGATTTTTAGTTTGGGGACACCATATGTTTATTGCTGGAATAAGCCCTTATTTATCAATGACATTTTCTTTACTTACTTTAACAATAGCTGTGCCTTCAGCTATAAAAACCTTAAATTGGTTTGGTACAATTTGGGGTGGAAAAATCCAACTTACTACACCAATGTTATATTCCCTAGGGTTTATTTCTTTATTTATAACTGGAGGTTTAGGAGGGATTTTTTTAGGGCAAAGTAGCCTGGATATTTACTTACATGACACTTATTTTGTTGTAGGACATTTTCATTTAATTATGGGGTCATCGGCTATCTTTGCAATTTTTGCTGCAACTGCATTTTGGTTTCCTCAAATTGTTGGCAGACAAATGAATGAAGATCTAGGAAAAGTGCATTTTTTTATTACTTTTTTAGGAGTTTATGCAATATTTCTTCCTATGCACTTTTTAGGAATAGCTGGAAATCCAAGACGTTATGCCGAAATTAGCGAGTTTCTTTATCTAAACGAGTTGCAGCCCTTACATAAATTTATCACAATTGCTATGTTGGTGACTGTTAATGTCCAACTACTATTTTTAATTAACTTAATTACTAGTATTTTTGCTGGTAAAAAGGTTAAGGAAAATCCTTGGAAAGCAACAACTCTGGAATGGACTAGTAGCTCTCCACCCTCCAAAGATAATGCTACTACTATTGTTTACCGAGGAGCATATGATTTTAGCCTGCCGGGAGCAAATAAAGATTATTTTATGCAAACAGAGGATTTGCCTAATAATTCTTTAGATAATTCTTAGGCATTTTTAAGGAGTAATTATGACATCAGTTGATATAAAAGAAAAATCTAATGATGTTACTACTGGCGGTGGAGGAAATAACAATTTAGATAACTTTCGCGGCGGTGGCGGTGGCGGAGATGATAGTAACGACAAGAATAAAACCCAGCCAAAAGAAAAAAAATCTAGTCCAATGCTTTTTTTATTATTTGCCATAATTCCTATTGTAATGTTTTTTGGCGCGATTATTTTTGTTTATATTGTTCGTGAAATGGGTAAGGCTTGGAAACCTATCTCTATGCCATCAGCAGTTGTTTCTAGCACTCTAGTCTTAATTATTAGCAGTTTTACATTAGAAATTGCTCGTAGTGCTTTGAAAAATAAGCTGTTAGAAAAATTTAAGCGTTGGGTAATGATTTCTACTGTCTTAGGAATAGCTTTTTTTACTAGCCAACTAGTTGCATGGAAGCAACTTATGGCTAAAGGCGTTTATATGGAAGCTACAAACCCACATGCTACATTTTTCTATATTTTAACAGGAGTTCACGCATTACATTTGCTTGGAGGTTTGCTTGGCCTATCATATATATTGCTTGGGGCAATATACTATAGATTTACGGCTGAAAAACGAGCAGCAGTTGATGTTGCTACTGGGTACTGGCATTTTATGGATGTTTTATGGATCGTTCTTTTTGTATTACTTTTTGTTTGGAAATAATTTTTTTATTAAGTATTTTCTTCTACTTAAATACCGCTACTATATTTGCTCATTGTGCAATGTGCAAAACTACAACAGAACAAGCAATTAATTCTAGCGCAGTTAATTCGCTTGGTTTGGCAGTATTATTTTTATTTGTCCCAGCAGTAATATTTTTTGCATTAATGTTATTAGTTATTTATAAGTATAAATAGGAGATATGGATTTTTATCTGCTATCAATCGTTTTCACTAACAATGACAAATGTTATTGTTAAAAACAACAACATAAACAATAGGTTTTCAAAGGATTGTTAGGGTTTATTGGATGAGTACCGAATCAAGCATTGTACCAACAAAGGCAGAAGTATTATCTGAATCCTTGGCGGCACAAACAAATGAACAACCAAACACTAAGCTGTTGTCTACCTACCTTGAGTTAGTTAAACCACGCATTTTAATACTCTTACTATTAATTGCTATTGCTGGTTTTGGTATGGCAACAGAGAATTGGCGTAGCCTTTTGCTACTACATTTAAGTTTGGGTGTTTCATTAATTGGTGCTGCAACAGGAACACTTAATCAATGGTGGGAACGCTCAAGTGATGCAGAAATGTGGCGCACTAAGCAACGTCCTTTACCAACAAGTAGAATTACTGCTAGAAAAGCTGTTTTATTTGGTAGCCTTACGGCTTTAGCTGGAGTCTTATATTTATCATATTTTGTTAACTTAATCACAGGTCTAATAGGTTTATTTACAATACTTAGCTATATTTTTTGTTACACTCCGCTAAAACGTCGCACGCCTCTAAGTACCGTAATAGGAGCTTTTCCAGGTGCTACACCTCCATTAATTGGTTGGGCCGCAGTAACTAACCAAATTGATCTATCAGGGTTAGTGTTATTTTTAATTATGTTTTTCTGGCAATTTCCTCATTTTCTAGCTATTGCTTGGATGTATAAAGAAGATTATGCTCGCGCAGGAATCCGTATGTTGCCAATTGTTGAACCAGAGGGCTTTACAACAGGCCGACAAATCTTACTTTATGCCTTAGTTCTTTTGCCTATTAGCCTTTTACCAACAATGATTGGAATAACAGGAAAAATTTATTTTGTAGGAGCTTTGTTATTAAGCTCATGGTATCTTTACTGTAGCTTTCTAACAGCTAAAGAGCGTTCATGGCAACAAGCTAGGCGACTTTTACAATCATCTGTAATTTATTTGCCTATTTTATTTCTATTGATGTTACTAGATAAAATTTCCTTACGTTAATAGTAGATTATTAAAAATAATAATGATAAGTTTTGAGTTAATCAAAGCTTACCATTACTATTTTTTATCTTTGAGATAGCTTAAGAAGATTTTTCGCCTGCTTGTAAGTATTTCTTTAAGGTGCGTTTAGCTGAATCTTCATCAAAGGGGCGATTCTCTAAAATAGAACGTTTACGGATGTTTTCTGCAAGGCTGCCAAATAATGTAGTTAATACATGAATGCGTTCACTTAATTGAATTAAGTGTTGATCGCTAATTGTACCTTTACGATTAGCTAGCATATTGGCACAAGTGAAAAGATCGTTAACTGTTCGCTTAAGTTCTACCCTATCAGAATAAAAAACTTTTGGTAGAAATTTCATTAAATAAACTTGAATTTGTCGCATAAGTGAAGTAAGAAAAGGATTTAACTCAAGTAAAATTTTTCGTTCAATATAATCTTTTAATTGTCGCTCGGCGCGTGAGCAAATTTGCCAAATACACCAGGTATGCTCACGTAGTAGCATAGTTCCAATAAGTCGCTCACGGTAATCTTTATAAAGGTCTTCTCTAGTTAAGTTTGGTAAATAGGTTTGTGCTAACTCTAAGTAATTTTCCTGTAAAACATGTCTTAGAATACCTAAACTATCTTCTACACGTTTGATATATTCTTCTAAAGAGCTAATTTCATTTAAGTTAATTAAATGTCCACGTTTACCAAAAACGCGCTCTGCTTCCATTTCCAAAGTAAAAGACATGCTATCAAAACGAGTTCCTAGAGGTTCATTGACTGGATAGGACTTAAGAAAATGAATTAATTGTCTAAAGTTAATCTCTATTAACTTAAACCAGTAAAAAGTAAGTTGATAATCTGTTAAATCATCTTTACTAGGGCTAACTCTGGAAACCATTCTAATTAAACGGCTTAATTCTAAAAGCAAAGGAATAACATAACGGCGTTCCCGGCGGTTATCTTCTGGAATATTCTTAAAAGCCTCTTGAAGCCGCTTATCTATAACAGTACGTTCTAAATAGTAGCGATACTTACGATGCAATATAGGATTAAAATAATTTAAATCTTTAATTACTTTGACTGCAAAATAAACAAAACCTTTTAGGTTTAAGAAAGGTAGTTGGGGTTTTTCTTGGAAATGTTCCTCTCTCATTGTTGAGCGAAGATGCTTAAAAGTATGCCTAATTAACTCTAAGTGACGAAAATAGGCATCTTCTAGGCGTGCTGATGGCTGTTGCTCAAAAAAGCTGTCTAAAGCTTTAGATATATGGGTTAAATACTCAATAAAATCTAACAGAAATATTGAATCAGGTAATACTATATTAGAAACTTTCTCGTCATTAATTTGCTTTTTAGCAAAACTATTTGTTAGAGAAATAATACTTTTTCTCAATACTGACAAAGCTTCTTTATCATCTGTTTGTTGACGATTGGCAGACGGACTACTTTCTTCATTTATAAATTCTGTAATTAAAGTTGCTTCACGTTTTCTAATTCCTTTTAAGAAATCTTTATATTGTGGTATTACTCGGTCAGACATTGAGTCTAAAGTATCAAATAGTTGCTTACCGTGTAAACTATTGCTGAGTAAAGATTTAAGCTGCTCTAAATTTGTATAAGCTTTAATTAAATCTACTTCTGGAGACTTATTTCTATAATATTGTTCAACTGGTAAAGGAGTATTTTTGCGTAAGCGATGAGTTTCTTTTATATAATGAACTTCGGGTTTGACCAAAGTAATGCTATTTAGTACCTGTGTTACTGTATTAAGTAGTAATAAAGTTTTCTTAGCTGAATTTTCAGGAGTTTGTCGTCCTAAGGGGTCAGTTTCATCATAGCTATCAACATTGCTTTGCAGTAGTAAAATTAGCTCAAAATCTATATAAAGATTAGCTAGAGCTACACGTTGGTCATCAGAGGTTATTAAACGTAAGAATTCAGTAAAGCTATTTTGTTTTGTATCGCTTGGATCAGGGATTTCTCCAACTTCAACAGCAACTTCTGTAGCGGGAGAATCAGATGGAGGGGTTACTAGTTCTAAAACAGGTGTTTCTTCAACTACAGGGTTTATTTCATCTGGTAAATTTTTATCATTATCTGCTCCCATGAACTACTCCTTAAAAGTGAGGGTTATTTAGCTAAAATTTTTCTTGCTGCTTGTAAATCTGGCATTTGGAAACCTTCATTAAACCAACTATAGATTTCTTTTAGCATTTCTTGGGCTTTTTCTTTGTTTTCTGAAAGTTGCCATAGTTTAGCTAAACTAATACTTGCACGAAGTTGTAGTAGTTTAGCTTGTTGATGTTTTGCAATGTTTATGGCTTTAAGAAAACAGTTTTCTGCTTGAGCCAAATCATTGTCTAAGAGTAGTAAAATTTCACCTTTTAGGCGATACATTTCAGCATCATACCAATGATCATTGTTTTTTTCTGCAATATTGATAGCTTCTTTTAAGGTATCTAATGCAAGGCTAAGCTTATCTGTTTTGCTATAACATTCAGCCAACAGCGTCATAAAGTAAGGAACAACAAGTTCTGAGCCTGAAGAACGCCAGAAATTTACAGCTTGTTCTATTTCTTGAAGACCTGACAAGTCTGCTTTTTGTACTAAAGCCCATCCATGAACTACCATCCCAGCTAGCATCCAGTTAGGAAAGCCTTTTTCTTGAGATAATTTAATAGCTTTTTCTGATTGTTGAAGAGCTTGATCAACTCTTAATAAATATTGTTGGCAACATCCATCATGAATTAAAGCATAGCCCAGGCTATAAGGATGAGAAAGTTCTAGAGCTTGACTAATAGCTTCTTTTCCTCGTTTAATAGCCTGTTCAGGATAGCCCATTAAACTAAGCGGCCAGGCTTGCATTCCACGATTAGCAACATCTGGATCTTGACCATAAAGAAAAGCTAAGGTGTGGTGTTTATCAGGTGTATAAAGTTCTATGCCTTCCTGCATATGGTGTTGAGAGCTAATTAAATCCCCAGACCAAAAAATTGTATTTCCCATTGCTCTATGAGCTTCTAGTAAAATTGCTGAGTCTTTTTCTTCTTGAGCTAGTTCAAGGAGTTGTTTAGCTAAATTTGCTGCTGTTTTATAATCTGCACGGCCAATATAAAACGCCCATAAACCTCTTAATGCTGGAAATAATTTAGCCTTGTCGCCAAGCTTTTTACATAGTTCTTGTGCTTGTGTGTAAGCATTTAGCACTTCTACGGCTGCATAGCCTTTTGTAGCAATAATTGGCGCACCAATAGCTAATTGTAATTCTATTTGCCGTTCTGTGCGTTCTATGCTGTTTGGAAGAGTTTTTAATAGCTCTAAAGCTTCAGCAAAAAATCCAATGGCTTCTTGATTAACATAACGTTGAACTGCTTGATTACCAGCCTTTTGCAGGTAATCAACAGCTTTCCAAACTAATTTTGGATCAATTGCGCTATCTACAACCACTTTACACCAATGATAAGCTAGATAGGAAAAATAAGGAGCTAGATCATTTGCATAAGTCTTTTCATACCATTCAGCTACGGCTCGATGTAGTTGACGGCGTTGGGAAAATAACATTAGGTTATAAACTACATCACGGGTAATAATATGCTTAAAAATATAAGCTAAATCTGGGTCAGGACGCTCTAAAGGTGTTAAATCAAGACCTTCTAAAACCTTAAAATGTTCTGCAATACGTGCTTTATCTTCATTTATTGGATAAATATCTTGAAGGGTACGGAAAGAAAAAACTCGTCCTATCACACTTGCTACTTTAATTGTTAGTTGTTGGGCAGGTGTAAGACGATCTACACGGCTAGTTATTAGTCCCTGTATAGTGTTTGGAAGCTTTGTAGTTTTTAGCTCATTAGATTTATTAGATAGCCGACATTCTCCATTAATAATTTCAATAAAGCCTAGATCACGCATTACATAAGCTAATTCTTCGCTAAAAAAAGGATTACCTTCACTTTTTTCAATTATTAAATCTTCTACTTGTTTTGGTAAAGAATTTACTCCTAAGCGATGACAAACTAAACTTATAGTGTCAGCAACAGATAAATTATTAAGTACTATTTTTTCTGTCTTGCTCAAAACCTGTATTTCTTTATATTCAAGTGGAATTGGCTCTGCAATTGGTCTAGTTACTATTACGGTAATTAAATTTTCTATTTGCTGACATACTAGCAGCAGCAACGCCCAAGAGCCAGAATCCAACCAATGAGCATCTTCCATAACTAAAATTAAAGGGTTTTTGCTAGCCTGCTTTAGTAGATTAATTAGTAACTCATGCACAGCATCAGCACGAGTTTTACCTATTAATTCTGCTGTATATTCATTGTCTACCCAATCCCAGGGTAAAAATACATCTAAAAGAGGCGCAGATTGTAAAGTCTTAGCATCATTAGGCAATTGTCGCAAAATATGAGTTTGTTGTTCTGTTTTATCCGCGTCAGATAAATTTTCTAGTTGAAAAAGTTGATTAACCACATTTCGCCAAGCAAAATAGGGAGTAGAGCTTTCAATTGAATCACCTTCACTAGTTAAAGTAAGAAGTTCTAGTTCTTGTGCTTGTGTAATTAACTGCTCTGTTAAGCGAGATTTACCAATTCCCGCTTCTCCTTCAATGATTATAGAACTACATTTACAGGTTTGTTTTGACAAAAGTAATTTTTCTTTTAGGAAAGCAATTTCGTTAATACGTCCTACAATAGGTGTTTTAGGGTTAGAGGGGGTTTTTGATTTTTTAGCTGTTAGTAGTGAAGGTTGGTAAATTGTTATTGGTTGTTGTTTACCTTTTATTGTAACTGGTTCTAGTGGTGTAAAATTTAATCGATTAGAGGCTACTTTAGCTGTGGTTTTATCCGTTAAAATACTTCCTTGTGCAACTTGCATTAATCTAGAAGCTAAATTTACAGTATCCCCTATAATTGTATATTCCCGCCTAACGCTACTTCCAACAGAACCGCAAAAGGTTTGTCCTGTAGTAATTCCAATAGAACTTTGTAGGCCAAGTTTTTTTAATTCCTCCTGCATTGCTATTGCTGCACGTACACCCCTTGCTGGGTCATCTTCATGAGCTAATGGAGGTAGTCCCATTGCTGCTACTAGTGAAACTCCTTTATCATCAACACTTATCTTATTAATGCTTCCTTCATACCGATACAAGCTAATTTGTAAAGCACACATAGCTTCTTGTGCTTTTTCTAAACTTTCATGATTAAGATCTGGAAGGTTGATAAATAAGACTGTAATTTTACGTAATTCTGCAAGCCAATCTGTTTGTCCGCTATCAATACGACTACGAATAGCTCCAGGAATAAAAGCTCTTATTGCTGTTGTTGCCGTAGCTTTAGGTTGTACTTTGGCTATTTCAGGGAAATATGAGTTAGTTCTTAAATTGACTAATAAAATCTTGTCATTTTTATTAATGACTTCCACTTTTTCTTTAATTAGTTCCCAAGCTTGAGAAGAAAGTAAAATTTCGCCTGCTTTGGCTAATGAATTAGCTAAAGCTATTTGATCTAGTGGATCACCAGTTACTAAAAGTTCCCAACGCCCAAAAATACCTCCTAAAGTTTGGATAGAAACTTCGCCTATATTGATAATTAGCTTAATAGCTAACTCTACATCACTAGCTACTTGGTAATTATGTAGCTCTTTTTGTACTCTTAAACAACAATCTGCTACACGTTCAGTTAATTTATTTAAGTCTTCTTTAATAAATTCTTCTGTAAATAAAACTAATAGAGCATCTCCAGCAAATTTAACAACATCACCACCATAGCTTGTAATTAGGTCTATTAATTTGCCTAAATAATTATTAAGTAAGTTTGTTAGTTCTTCTGCGCCAGATGGCCCACGCTTTGCTAAACGTTCGGTTAAGGTTGTAAAACCAGAAATATCAGCAAAAAGCACAACACAAGAAAGGTTTTTTTTGGTTGGTTTAGTAAAGTAATTAGGATCTTGTGTGGCTTGTTCTACAACTAAAGTAGGTACATAACTACTTAAAGTTTCTAGTAATGTAGACATAAAGCCGTTCCTTAATAATTAAGTATATTGCTTAGGATTAATAACAGTAAACTTATCGATTAATATATTGATTGCATAAATCCAATATATCGGATTTATCAGATAAAAAAACATCTACAAAATCTTCTGGTAAATTAGCTGACATTTCTTCTAATGCATGTCTAGCTTCACGTAAATAAGTTTTTGCTTCA
>Ga0268299_1001811_pt1 | contig 31833 bp, 28 predicted proteins | sample NOBtaG_FD_193484 | JGI IMG/M metagenome (GOLD analysis project Ga0268299, IMG submission 193484) | Activated sludge microbial communities from bioreactor in Nijmegen, Gelderland, Netherland - NOB reactor | ecosystem: Engineered > Bioreactor > Aerobic > Activated sludge | place: Netherlands... | reverse complement strand
TGAACTCGCCCCCGTGCTTCTCCGCCATCACCTTGGTCAACGCCGCCGTCAGCGTCGTCTTGCCATGGTCCACGTGCCCAATCGTCCCCACGTTCACGTGCGGCTTGCTACGAACGAATTTTTCCTTAGCCACGACACACCTCTGGATTCAATTCATGCATGGAGCCCACGACCGGAATCGAACCGGTGACCTCGTCCTTACCAAGGACGTGCTCTACCGACTGAGCTACGTGGGCATGTTCCGACCCGGCTGGAGCGGGTGATGGGAATCGAACCCACGTCATCAGCTTGGAAGGCTGAGGTTCTACCATTGAACTACACCCGCATTCCTTCACGCCGCGTACACGCAGGTATCGTGGGTCGCCAATGGCCAGGCCACACGGTTGCTTTCGACAACTGGTGGAGGGGGTAGGATTCGAACCTACGAAGGCATGAGCCAGCAGATTTACAGTCTGCCCCCGTTGGCCGCTTGGGTACCCCTCCCAAAATGAGCCGCGTATTTTCGTGTGCGCGGCCGCAGCTGTCAACGCTCGAAAGGGGCCTAAGTGCCTGATCCGGGTCAGGGAAGGCCGCCGTCCGCCCAGGGGTGGGAAACGGGCAAACCGTAGCCGCGAGCGACCAGCACCGCGAGCAGGGGAAGTACCAGCCAAAGCCCCAGCCCGAGCGCGACCGCAGCCCTGACCCGCTCCAGCTCCCGGGTCAGGGGGGCGAATACCGGTGCCAACCTCGCCTCGCGGTTCCAGCGCAGGATCTGCAGGCTCGGCAGGACCGCCACCAGCCCGATGGCGAGGAAGACCGTTATCTTCAGCCAGAACAAGCGGTTGGCCGTGTAGTAGCCCGGGTCCTGGCCGTAATGCAGGAGCCGCGCGAGGCCGGTCGCCAGGCTGCTGATCAGGGCCAGGAAATAGCCGGTGTCGACGATGCCGAGCAGCCGCACCAGGGCCCGGTCCGGCATGCGCCGGCACAGCCAGTACTCGGCCATCAGCAATCCGGCCGCGATGCCGGCCGCCAGCAGGTGCAGCCAGGCGAAGACGGCCGCGACCAGTGGGGCACCTCCGGTCACTTCAGGCCCCGACCAGGCGCGCGAAGCCCGCGGCGTCGATATTGGAGCCGCAGACGATCAGGCCGACACGGCGCCCGGCGAGGCGCTCCCGGAGCGGCCCGAGCAGCGCCGCGGTCGCAGCCGCGCCGGCGGGCTCAACCGCGAGCTTCGCGTGCTCCAGCAGGAAGCGCATCGCGGCGACCAGCTCGGCATCCTCCACGCGCACGATTTCGTCGATGTTCGCGCGGCAGAGCGCGAAGGAAACCGGCAGCGCGAACGGCGCGCCCAGACTGTCGGCGATCGTGCGCACCTTGTCGATCGCCTCCGGCTTGCCGCTCGCGAAGCTGCGGTGCATGGTGTCCGCGCCGAATGGCTCGACGCCGAAGACCTGGCACGCAGGATTCAGCAGCTTGACGGCCGAGGAAACGCCCGCCGCCAGGCCGCCGCCGCCGATCGGCACGATCACGGCCTCGAGGTCGGGCGCCTGCTCGAGGAATTCCAGCCCCAGCGTGCCGGTCCCCGTGGCGACGCGCAGTCCCTCGTAAGGATGGATGAAGGTGCGGCCCTCCGCCTCGGCGATCTCCTGCACGCGGCGGAAGCCCACGTGGACGTCGGCGACCAGCTCGATCGCGGCGCCGTAGCGCCGGCATTCCGCGATGCGGAACGGGTTCGAGTCCTGCTTCATCACGACCTTGGCGCTGGTCCCGACCGCGCGCGCGGCGAATGCGACCGCGATCGCGTGGTTGCCCGCGCTGATCGCACAAACGCCGCGCTCGCGCTCGGCCTCGGGCAGCAGCAGCGCGTTCAGGAGCGCGCTGCGGGCCTTGAAGCTGCCGGTATGCTGGAACAGCTCGAGCTTCATGATTGCCTGCGTACCGGGCGGGAGCGCCTCCGCCACGGCGGGCCCGGACAGCGGCTGCACCGGCGTCAGGCGTATGCGGGAACCCAGCCGCTCGCGCGCGGCGCGGATGTCCGCCAGCGTGATCCCGGGTGTGGCGGCCGCCGCGTGCATGGCCCGGCATGGTATCGGATCGGCTGCCGCAAACCGCCGTTTTGCGCTGCACAATCAGGGACTTGGGCCCGCGCTTTCCACGTCTTGCCGTGGTCGGCATACTGGACCGCACACACGTCTCCAGACGCACAAGAATTCGGGGATACGGAGATGGAACGCCGCCTGCACAGCCGGCATCGCGCCCGCGCCACGGTCTACGTGGTCGTGCCCGGGCGGCGTGGTGCGCTGTGCAAGGCGCACAACCTGAGCGCCAACGGCGTGTTCGTCGAGACCCGGAACCTGGGTCTTGCGAAAGGGTCCATCGTCGAGCTCGCGTTCGCGATCAACCTGGGGGCGGTGACCAAGATCCACCGCCGCAAGGCCGTGGTGGCCCATGTCTCGCGGGGCGGCACAGGCCTTAAGATGGAGTGCTACGCGGCGCGCTGAGCCCGCGGCGAGAACCGTTTTCCATGTCGGGTGGGGTTCCCGGTAACCCGGTGGGTCCGGGAGCCCCGCCCATTTTGCCGCCACCGGCGCCGGGGTCCCATGCCAAGGATCTTCAACAACATCCTCGAGACCATCGGCCGCACCCCGCTGGTGCGGCTCAACAAGATCGGGCGCGGGCTGCCGGGCCAGATCGTGCTCAAGCTCGAATTCTTCAATCCCTGTGCGAGCGTGAAGGACCGCATCGGCGTCAGCATGATCGAGGCGCTGGAGAAGCAGGGCCGCATCAAGCCCGACACCGTGCTGGTGGAGCCGACCAGCGGCAACACCGGCATCGGCCTCGCCTTCGTCGCCGCCGCCAAGGGCTACCGGTTGGTGCTGACGATGCCGGACACGATGAGCCTCGAGCGCCGGCGCATGCTGCAGGCCTTCGGCGCCGAGCTGGTGCTGACCGAGGGCGCGAAAGGCATGAAGGGCGCGATCGCGCGCGCGGAGCAGATCGTGGCGAGCGACCCGGACCGCTTCCTGCTGGTCGGCCAGTTCAGCAATCCCGCGAATCCCGAGATCCACCGCCGCACCACCGCGGAGGAGATCTGGAACGACACCGACGGCGCCTGCGACATCCTGGTCTCCGGCATCGGCACCGGCGGCACGATCACCGGCGTCGGCGAGGTGATCAAGAAGCGCAAGCCGGAGTTCCGCTGCGTGGCGGTGGAGCCGGCCGCCAGCCCGGTGCTCTCCGGCGGGCAGCCCGGCCCGCACAAGATCGCGGGAATCGGCGCGGGGTTCGTGCCCGAGATCCTGAACCGGAAGATGATCGACGAGATCATCCAGGTCACCAACGAGCAGGCCGGTGAATACGCGCGCCTGCTCGGGCGCGAGGAAGGCATCCTGGTCGGCATCAGCTCAGGCGCCGCGCTGTTCGCAGCGCTCGCGGTCGCCGCGCGCGAGGAGAATCGCGGCAAGCTGATCGTGACGATCATCCCGAGCTTCGGCGAGCGCTACCTCTCGACCTGGCTCTACGAGGAGGCGACGACCAGTGCCCCGAGCGTCATCCCGCCCGCCTGACGGCGCGCCCGCAGTCGACCATGCCGCGCTCGCCGCCGCGCTCATGGTGCCGGGCGATGCCGCGGACTTCCAGGCGCTGCGCAAGGGCACCTGGCCGGATCGCACCGCGGTGCTCTCCTGCATCGACCGGCTGCACCGGCTGCTAATCGCGGAGACGCTGACCGCGACGCTCGCAAACGAGAGCCCGGAACGGCGCATCGAGCGCGAACTGGACGAGATCGAGTCGGTGCTGGCCTCGCAGATCCGCCTCGCGCTCGAGTTTCCGGCGCGGCTCGGCGAGGAGTCCGCGCCCGACCCGGCGGTGCTTGACGAGCGCGCGCGGCAGGACGCGCGCAAGCTGCTCGCGCAGCTGCCGCTGCTGCGCGAGCGCGTGTTCGAGGACGCGCGCGCGGCCTGGCGCGGCGATCCCTCGTGCCGCCACCCGATCGAGGCGCTGTACGCGTTCCCCGGCATCTTCGCCGTGACGCGCCATCGCATCGCGAACATCCTGTATCACCTGGACGTGCCGCTGCTGCCGCGCCTGATCGCAGAGAACGCGCACCACCGCACCGGCATCGACATCCACCCGGGCGCGACCATCGGGCGCGAGTTCTTCATCGACCACGGCACCGGCGTCGTGATCGGCGAGACCGCGGTCGTCGGCAGCCGCGTGACGCTCTACCAGGGCGTGACGCTGGGCGCCAAGAGCTTCCCGGTGGACGCCGAGGGCCGGCTGGTCAAGGGCCTCGCGCGCCACCCGATCATCGAGGACGACGTCACGATCTACGCGAGCGCGACCGTGCTCGGGCGCGTTACCGTCGGCCGCGGCAGCGTGATCGGCGGCAACGTCTGGCTCACGCACAGCGTGCCGCCGAATTCGCGCGTGTCGCAGGCCGAGCCGGTACAGTCGGGCTTCGAGCACGGCGCCGGCATCTGAAGGGAGAGTCATGAGACGCCACATTTCCCGCCGCGAGTTCAACCGGCTGGCGGCCGCCGCCGGCGCGCTCGCCGTGGTCCCGTTCGGCAGCGCCGGCGCCCAAGTGCGCTTCATCAACGACCCGTTCCAGCTCGGCGTCGCCTCGGGCGACCCCGCCGCCGACGGCTTCGTGATCTGGACCCGGCTCGCGCCGGAACCGTTCGACACCGGCTACCTCGGCGAGACCATCTTCGAGGTCAGCTGGGAAGTCGCGGAGGATTCCGCATTCGCGCGCATCGCGAAGCAGGGCACGGCCTGGGCGCGCCCGCACCTCGCGCACGCGGTGCACGTGGTCGTGTCCGGGCTCGAGCCGGGGCGCGAATATTTCTACCGGTTCCGCATCGGCCGCTACGAATCCGCCGCCGGCCGCGCGCTGACCTGCCCGGCTGCGGACGCCGCGGTCGCCTCGATGAAGTTCGCATTCTCCTCCTGCGCCCATTACGAACAGGGATTCTTTTCCGCCTACCGCTACATGGCGGACGACCGGCCCGACCTGATGCTGGCGCTCGGCGACTACATCTACGAGGACGCCTGGGGCGAGCGGCGCGTGCGGCAATTCAACACCCTGGAGGCGGTGACGCTGCAGGACTACCGCCACCGGTACACGCAGTACCGCACCGACCCCGACCTGCAGGCGGCGCACGCCGCCTGCCCCTGGCTCGTCACCTGGGACGACCACGAGGTGGACAACGACTACGTCGCGCTGCAGAGCGAGCACGAGCTGTGCGGCGGGACGGCGGTGCGCGAGTCGTTCCCGGCGCGGCGCGCCGCCGCGTACCAGGCCTGGTTCGAGCACATGCCGGTGCGACCGTCGCGCCTCCAGCCTGCCATGGCGGTGCAGATCTACGGCTCGCTGGACTGGGGAACGCTCGCGCGCTTCTACGTGCTCGACACGCGCCAGTACCGCTCGCCGCAGGTGTGCCCGAACCCGCCGACGCTGCAGCGCTGCGACCTCGAGCGCGGCCGCAAGATCCTGTTCGGCGGCGCGGGCGGCGGCACCCACGTGAACCCGGGGCAGTCGCCCTGCCGCGAGGCGCTGGCCGACCCGTCGCGCACGGTGCTCGGCGCCGAGCAGGAGCGCTGGCTCGACGGCGCGCTGGCCGGCAGCCGCGGCGCCTGGAACGTGATCGCGCAGAACGTGATGGTCAACGCGATCGTCGAGGGTACGGCCGAGTCGCCGCGGGTCTTCACCGATTCCTGGGGCGGCTACCCGCCTGCGCGCGAGCGCTTCTATGCATCGCTGCTCAAGCACCGCTCCGCCAACCCGGTCGTGCTCACCGGCGACATCCACTCGTTCTGGGCCTGCGAGCTCGCGAACGCGGCGGGCCGCCCGGTCGCCGTCGAGCTGGTCGCCTCCTCGATCGCGACCACCACCTACGACAAGTCCGAGTTCCTGCCGCTCAATCCCGGCGCGAAGTGGCATGACGGGACCCACAACGGCTACGTGCGCTGCGAGTTGACGCGCGACCGGCTGCGCACGGACTTCGTCGCGATCGACCAGCGCGCAGATCCGCGCAGCGGGCGCCGCACGCTGGCGACCTTCGATGTTCAGGCAGGCGATCCTCGCCTGCACCGCGTGGGTGGCTGAGGGCGCGCGCATCCTGCCGGCGGTCGCCGCGCTCGCGGCGGTCCTGTTCGCACCCGCAGCGGCCGCGGAACCGCGCACGGCCGAGGCGCTCGCGCAGCTGTGCGACGCGCGCGATTGGCCCGCCTGCGAGGAGCTTGCCGCCAGGCTCGAAGTCGGCGCAGGCGTCGCGGAGGACGTGGCGCGCGCTGCGCGTCTCTACGGCCGCGCCTGCGACGCCGGCCATGCCGGCGCCTGTACCTCGATCGGATTCCTGCACGAATCGGGCCGCGGCATGCCGCGCGATGCGGCGCGCGCCGTCGCGCTCTACGAGCGCGCCTGCGCACTCGGCGACGGCTACGGCTGCGAGTGGCTCGCGCGCATGCACGAAGAGCGCCGGTTCGCGGCGGCCGACCCGGCGCGCGCCGCGGAACTGAAGCGGCGTGCCTGCGAGCTCGGCACCCGCGCCTGCCGGCTCGCGGCGCTGCGGCAGGCCGCCGGCTCCTGGCCGGAGGCCTGCGAGCAGGGTGACGCCAGCGCCTGCACGCAGGCGGGAAACGCCATCGAGCAGGGCGGCGAGAGCCGCCGGCCCGACCCGGAACGCGCCGCGTACTTCTACCGGAAAGGCTGCGATGCGGGCGCAGCCGCGAGCTGCCTCGCGCTCGCGGTCCTCTACGACATGGGCCAGGGCGTGTTCAAGGACCTCGCGACCGCGGCCGGCTTCTACGGCCGCGCCTGCGAAGCCGGCAGCGCACAGGGCTGCCGCAGCCTGGCGCTGCTGTACGAGACCGGCGAAGGCGTCGAACTCTCGGCGGAGCGCGCGGCCGAGCTGATGCGCCGCGCCTGCGCGCTCGGCGACCGCGATTCCTGCCAGGGAAGCTAGGCAGGGCTTCCCTACTACCCGCGGATGCAGTTCAGGTAGAGCTGCTCGAAGTCCGCCACGGTCATCGGCAGCGGGTTGCCGCCGGTCGACGGATCGGCGAGCGCCTGCGGCGCGAATTCCGCCGCATGCTTTTCCTGCACGCCGAGCGCCGCCAGCGACTTCGGGATGCCGATCGTCTCCCGCAGCGACAGGATCCAGTCGTGGACGGCGACGTAACCCTGCCCTTTCAGGCCGAGCCAGGCGGCGAGCCGTTCCATCCTGGGCTCGATCGCGCGCCGGTTCCAGGCGAGCACGAAGGGCATCACCACGGCGTTGGTGAGCCCGTGGTGCGTGTCGAGGTTGGCGCCGCAGGGATGGCTCAGGCTGTGCATCGCGCCGAGGCCCTTCTGGAACGCGGTCGCGCCCATCGACGAGGCGATCAGCATGTGCGAGCGCGCCTCGAGGTCGCCGCCGTCGGCGACCGCCTTCGGCAGGAAGTCGTGGATCAGGCGCATGCCTTCGACCGCGATGCCGTCGGCCATCGGGTGGTAGCTGGGCGCGCAGTAGGCCTCGAGGCAGTGCGAGAGCGCGTCCATGCCGGTCGCGGCGGTGACTTTTGCCGGCAGGCCGAGCGTCAGCTCGGGATCGGCGATCACGACGCCCGGCAGCATCTTCGGGTGGAAGATGATCTTCTTGGTGTGGTCGCGCAGGTCCGTGATCACCGAGGCGCGGCCGACTTCCGAGCCGGTGCCGGCGGTGGTCGGGATGGCGACGACCGGCGCCATGCCGGCCTCGTCCACGCGCGTGTACCAGTCCTCGCGGTCCTCGAAGTCCCAGATCGGGCGCTTCTGCCCCGCCATCAGCGCGATTGCCTTGGCGGCGTCGAGCCCGCTGCCGCCGCCCATCGCGATCACGCCGTCGTGCCCGCCCGCGCGGAACGCGCGCACGCCGTCGCTCACGTTCTGCTCGACCGGATTCGGGCGCACGTCGGAGAAGACCGCGACCGGCATGCCGGCCTCGCGGCAGTACCCTGCCGCGTTCGCCACCATCGGCAGCGCGGCAAGCCCCGGGTCCGTCACCAGCAGCGGCCGCTTCATGCCGAGCGAGGCGCAGGCCTGCGGCAGCTTCTTCAGGTTGCCGGCGCCGAACAGGATCCGGGTCGGGTAGTTCCAGTTGCCCCGAAGCGCTGTCATGTCAGGTCTCCAGGCGAAGGTGGAAGGACTTCGGGCGTGTCAGGTGCTCGTAGCCGACGCGCGAGAGCGTGCAGCCGCGGCCCGAATCCTTGACGCCGACCCAGGCCAGCGCCGGGTCGAGGTAGTCGCAGCGGTTCATGAAGAAGGTGCCGGTCTCGATCCGGCTGCCGATGGCGAGCGCCGCCTCCGGGTCCCGGGTCCAGACTGCCGCGGTCAGGCCGAACGCGCTGTCGTTCATCAGGCGCACGGCCTCGTCATCGCCCGCGACCGGCATGATGCCGCAGACCGGGCCGAAGATTTCCTCGCGCATCACCGGCATCGAGTGATCCACGCCGGTCAGGATCTGCGGCGCGAGGTAGGGCGTTCCCGCGCGGCTCGCCGGAAACTCGCGCTCTGCGAGCGCGGGCTTCGCCCCGGCCGCGATGCTCGCGTCCAGCTGCGCGCGGATGTGGTCCGCGGCGGCCGTGCGCACCACCGGCCCGAGCGTGGTCGCGGGGTCGGTCGGGTTGCCGAGCACGTACTTGCGGGTCAGGGCGGTCGCGCCCGCGACGAAGTCGTCGTACAGCTTGCGGTGCACGTAGATGCGCTGGATGCCGCAGCAGGACTGGCCGCTGTTGAAGAACGCGCCGTCCACAAGGTTTTCGACCGCATGCGCGAGGTCGGCGTCCGCGCGCACGTAGGCCGGGTCGCAGCCGCCGAGCTCGAGCCCGCTGCCGATGAAGCGCGCGGCCGCGGCCTGCTGCACCGCATGGCCACCGCCCACGGACCCCGTGAAGGCGACGAAATCCACGCGCGGGTCGCCGATCAGGCGCGTGGTCTGCGCATGCGACAGGTGCAGCGCGCGAAACAGGCCCTCGGGCAGCCCGGCCTCGCGCAGGCAGGCCTCGAAGCGCTCGGCGCACAACGGCGTTTGCGCGGAATGCTTGAGCAGCACCGCATTGCCTGCCATCAGCGCCGGCACCACGCTGTTCACCGCGATCAGGTACGGGTAATTCCAGGCCGCGACCGTGAACACGACGCCGAGCGGCTCGCGCCGCACGAAGCGGCGGAAGCCCGGCTTCGGGCCCGGGTCCACGTCGCCGAGCGACGCCGCGGCGATCGCGATCATGTGGCGCGCGCGCTCGAGCGTGCCGCGCACCTCGCTCGGCGAGTAGCGGACCGGCCGGCCCATCTGCCAGGTCAGCTCGAGCGCGATGTCGGGGCCCGCGGCCTCGAAGCGGTCGCAGAAGGCGGACAGGATCCCCGCGCGCGCGGCGACCGGGGCGCGCTTCCACGCGGCCTGCGCGCTGCGCGCCGCTTCGAGCGCGGCCTCGACCGCGGCATCGGTGGCGAGCTCGCGCTCGCAGTACACCGAGCCGTCCACGGGACTGATCGTTTTCTGCGTCATCAGATGATCTCGAAGTAGCGGGCCAGCTCCCAGTCGGTGATGTGGCGGCGGAACTCGCGCTCTTCCCACTCGCGCGTGGCGGCGTAATGCTCGACGAATGCATCACCGAACCAGTCGCGCGCCATCTTCGACGCCTTCAGGCGCTGGGCCGAGTCCCACAGCGTCCGCGGCAATGCCAGCCGCTCCGGCAGCTGCTTCGCATACGCGTTGCCCTCGACCATGGGCTCGGGCTCGATGCGGTTCTCGATGCCCCAGTATCCCGACGCCAGCGCGGCCGACAGGATGACATAAGGGTTCGCGTCCGCCGCCGCGATGCGGTACTCGATGCGCTGCGACTTCGGCGATCCTTCGATCACGCGCAGCGCGGTGGTGCGGTTGTCGCAGCTCCAGGCGGAATCCGTCGGCGCCCAGAATCCGGGGATCAGGCGCCGGTAGGAATTCACGGTCGGAGCGATCATGGCGAGCAGCTCCGGCATCAGCTGCTGCTGGCCGCCGAGGAACCAGCGCTGCTGGTCGCTCATCGAGTGCGGCTTCGACGGGTCGTGGAACACGGGCTTGCCGTTGCCGTCCTTCAGCGACAGGTGGATGTGCCCGCTCTGGCCCGGCCAGTCGCCGGACCACTTCGCCATGAAGGTCGCCATCAGCCCGCGCCGCTGCGCGATCACCTTGGCGAAGGTCTTGAACAGCGCCGCCTTGTCGGCGGCGACGAGGCCCTGGTCCACGGCAATCGCGGCCTCGATGACGCCGGGGCCCGTCTCCTCGTGCAGGCCCTCGATCGGCAGGTCCATGCGCTCGCAGCTGTCCAGCAGCTCGCGGTAGAAGTCGCTCCAGACGCTGTTGCGGATCACCGAATAGCCGAAGTAATCCGGCGCGATCGGGCGCAGGTCGCGATAGGCCTTCGCACGCACCGAATCGGGCGTCTCGGCGAACACGAAGAACTCGTATTCGAAGCCCGCGTAGGGCGCGAGGCCCAGCTTCTTCGCGCCGCGGTCCAGCACGCGCCGCAGCAGGCCACGCGGACAGATGGCCTCGGCCTTGCCGGTGAATTCGCCGAGGAAGAACAGCACCGGCTCCTCCCAGGGCAGCGGCCGGCAGGTCTCGGGCAGCACGCGGACGTTCGCGTCCGGGTAGCCGGTGTGCCAGCCGGTGAACTTCACGTTGTCGTAGAGCTGGTCCTTGCTGTCCCAGCCGAGCACGACGTCGCAGAAGCCGAAGCCGCCCTCGAGCGCCGACTCGAACTTGGCGCGCGACAGGTACTTGCCGCGCAGCACGCCGTCGATGTCGAACGCGCCGACCTTGACGTGCGACAGCCCGCGCTCGGCGACGATCGCCTGCGCGTCGGCGACGCTCTTCACCTTCCTCGGATCCATTCCGGACCTCCCGTATCAGGGGCCCCGCCCCGCCTCCGCGCGGCGCGAAGTGCCCGATTATCCGCCTTTCGCCCCGGCCGGCGGCCTAGGTAGTTGCCGCAGGCGGGCCGACAACTCTAGCGAAATTCCGGCCCGCCCGCGCCCATCCGTAGTAGCCGGTGATTGCTGCAACCGGGCCCAAGTGTGAGAATCGCGGGGCGGTGCGACCCGGGGGGATCGCCGCCCTGCGTCCGCAGGCCCGAACTCCCACAAGGAGAATCAAATGCAGCGGAGAACATTCCTGAAGAAGGCGGCGCTGGGCGCTGCCGCGGCATCGGCGGCGGCACTGGCCGCCTGCGGCAAGAAGGAAGGCGAAGGCGGACCGGCCGTCTCGACCGCCAAGAAGACGGAGATCAAGTGGCGGCTGCAGACCTACGCCGGCCCGGCGCTCGCCGAGCACGTGATCAAGCCCTCGATCGAGGCCTTCAACAAGGCCGCGAACGGCGAGATGGTGATCGAACTCTATTTCGCCGACCAGCTGGTCCCGACCGGCGAGCTGTTCCGCGCGATGCAGGCCGGCACCATCGACGCGGTGCAGAGCGACGACGACTCGATCGCGGCGCCGACCGACATCCGCGTGTTCGGCGGGTACTTCCCCTTCGCCACGCGCTACAGCCTCGACGTCCCGGCCCTGTTCCACAAGTACGGCCTGAACGAAATCTGGAAGGAGGCCTACGACGAGGTCGAGAACGTCACCTGGCTGAGTTCCGGTTCCTGGGATCCCTGCCACTTCAACACCGTGAAGCCGATCAACCGGCTCGCGGACCTGAAGGGCCTGCGGGTATTCACCTTCCCGACCGCGGGGAAGTTCCTGACGCGCTTCGGCGTCGTGCCGGTCACCCTGCCCTGGGGCGACGTGCAGGTCGCGATCCAGACCGGCGAGCTCGACGGCATCTGCTGGTCCGGCATCACCGAGGACTACACGGTCGGCTGGGCCGACGTGACGCCCTGGTTCCTGACCAACAACATCTCCGGCGCCTGGATCGGCTCCTACTTCGCCAACACCAAGTCCTGGGAGAAGGTGCCGCCGCACCTGCAGGAGCTGTTCAAGCTCTGCATCGACAGCTCGCACTACTACCGGCAGCACTGGTACTGGGCGGGCGAAGCGGACCTGCGCGTCAAGGGCCCGAAGATGAAGCTGACGACGATCCCGGCGGCGGAGTGGGCGAAGGTCGAGGCCGAGGCCCACAAGTTCTGGGACGAGATCGCCGCGACCAGCCCGCGTTGCGCCAAGGTCGTGCAGATCTTCAAGGACTACAACGACGTGATGGCGAAGGCCGGCCCGCCGTACCGTTACGGCTGAGAACGGGACGGCAGTGCAGCCAGAGGAGTCCTTCCCCGGCCATGAGGTTCCGGGCCGGGGAAGGAGGATGCCGGGCCCGATCCGGGCCTACGTCCGCGCCGTGGACGCGGTGAACCGCGTCCTCGGCTTCTTCGTCATGTACCTCGCGCTCGCGATGATGGGGCTCTTGCTGTTCGCCTCCGTCACGCGGTACGTGTTCAACATACCGTTCGTGTGGATCATCGAGCTGTCGCAGTTCCTGATGGCCGCCTACTACATCCTGGGCGGCGGCTACTCGCTGCAGCAGGACGCCCACGTGCGCATGGACGTGGTCTACGAGCGCTGGAGCGTGAAGACGCGCGCGTTCGTCGACTCGATCACGGCGTTCTGCCTGGTCTTCTACCTCGCCTACATGGTGTACGGCGGCTATTCGAGCAGTGCCTACTCGCTCAAGTACGGCCAGACCAACTACTCCGCCTGGGCGCCGCCCATGGCGCCGATCAAGATCATCATGACGGTCGGCATCGCGCTCATGCTGCTGCAGGCGATCGCCATCTTCTTCCGGGACATCGCCAGGGTCCGCGGGCGGGAGATGGAATGAGCTACGAGGCGATCGCGATCCTGATGTTCGCGACGTTCATGCTGCTGCTGCTCACCGGGCAGCGCGTGTTCGGCGTCATCGGCTTCGTGGCCACGGTGTTCGCGCTGGCGCTGTGGGGCGAGGGCGCGGTCGAAATGCCCTTCGCCTCGACCATCACGCTGCTGAACTGGTACCCGATGCTGACGCTGCCCATGTTCGTCTACATGGGCTACATGCTGTCGGAGTCCGGCATCGCCGACGACCTGTACCGCATGTTCCACGTCTGGACCGGGCCGATGCGGGGCGGGCTCGCGGTCGGCACCATCCTGCTCATGGTGGCGATCTCGGCCATGAACGGCCTGAGCGTCGCGGGACTCGCGATCGGCGCCACCATCGCGATGCCCGAGCTCCTGAAGCGCGGCTACGACAAGATCATGGTCACCGGCGTGATCCAGGCCGGCAGCACGCTCGGCATCATGATCCCGCCGTCGGTGGTGCTCGTGCTCTACGCCATGATCGCGCGCCAGCCGGTAGGCCAGCTCTGGCTCGCGGGCGTCGGGCCGGGGCTGCTGTTCGCGGGGATCTTCATCCTGTACGTCGTCATCCGCTGCTACCTGCAGCCGAAGCTGGGGCCCGCGCTGCCGGCCGAGGAACGGGCGCAGATCAGCTGGCGCGAGAAAATCGGCCTGCTCCGGGCGGGAATCCTGCCGCTCATCATCATCTTCTCCATGACCGGGCTGTTCGTCATGGGCGTCACCAGCATGGTGGAGTCGTCGGCGATGGGCGCGTTCACGGCCACGCTGGTCGCCTGGTACAAGGGCCGCATCACGCGCAAGGTCCTGGAGGACACGCTGCGCAAGAGCCTGAACGTCAGCGCCATGTTCATGTGGATCATCCTGGCGGCGCTCGCCTTCGGCGCGGTGTTCGACGGGCTGGGCGCGGTCAATGCGATCGAGACGCTGTTCCTGGAGAAGTGGGGGCTGGAACCCTGGCAGGTGCTGGTGCTGATGCAGCTCAGCTACATCGTGATGGGCACCTTCCTGGACGATACGGCGATGCTCATCATCGTGGCGCCGCTGTACGTGCCGCTGATCATCGCACTCGGATTCAATCCGATCTGGTACGGCGTGCTCTACACGATCACCTGCCAGATCGCCTACATGACGCCGCCGTTCGGCTACAACCTGTTCCTGATGCGGGCGATGTCGCCCAAGGAAGTCACGCTGATCGACATTTACCGGTCGATCATCCCGTTCGTGCTGCTGATGCTGCTCGGGCTCGTGCTCGTGATCGTGTTTCCGGAAATCGCGCTGTGGCTGCCCGAGCAGGTCTACGGCAAGTGAGCGCCGCGGCTACTTGACGAGCGTGACCGGGACGGTGGCGTGGTACACCACGCGCTGCGCGACCGAGCCCATCACCAGCACGCTGACCTGCCCGGCGCCGCGGGTGCCCATCGTGATGGACTCGCAGCCGAGCTGCGCGGCGCGCGCCGCGATGGTCTCGGCCGGGTCGCCCTCGAGCTGCTCGAGCGCATGCTTGCAGCCGGAGGCTTTCAGGCGGCCGGCAGCCGCTTCCAGGATCCCGCGCGCGCGCTGCGTCGCGATCTCGCGCAGCTTCTCGGCCGAGACGTAGATCTCCCAGGCGGTGTAGGTGCTGGCGAGCGGCTGTACCGTCAGCAGGTGCAGTTCCGCCGCCGGGGCCAGGCGCGCCTGCTGCACTGCGAAGTCGAGCGCCCGCAGCGAAGTCTCCGAACCGTCGATCGCGACCAGGATCTTGCGCATGCGCGCATTTTACTGCGATCGCGGCGTGCCGGCGATCAGTTCCGCCGCGCCCGCAGGCGCCGGATCGCCGGCAGCTTCGTGAACGGCAGGCGCCCCGGGTCCGCCACGTTGGGGCCCGGCGCCTCGACGACCAGGATGCGCCCGGCGATCGGCCCGAAATCGGCGCGGAAATGCACCGAGCTCTTCAGCAGCAGGACCCGCGCCGAGGCCGGCTCGCAGCCGAGGTGGCGGAACATGGCCTGGTCGGCGGCCTGCTGCTTGCGGCTCGCCACCACGATTTCCACCGCGCCGATGCCGAGGCGCGCCATGGGCCCCAGCTCGAAACGCCCGCCGTGGTAGAACGGCCCGGTGCCGGTGAAGCGGCCGTCGCCGAGCGCAAGCACTTTCATGCGGGCGGCGAGCGGAGTCTCGCCCGCAAAGCCGCTGCCAGCGCCCAGCGACAGTTCCAGGTCCGCGCCCTCCCCGGCGGCGTGCGCCGCGGCTGCGGCGGCCGGGTCCCAGATCACGCCCGCGACGGTGCCCGGAATTGCGGCCGCGACCAGCGCCTTGAGCAGCGAGGTGGTGTCCGCGTTGCCCCCTGCGCCCGGGTTGTCCTGCGTGTCGGCGAGGATCAGCGGTCCGCGCGCCTGCGACGGCAAGGCGCGCGCCTCGGCAACCGCAGCCTCGATGGACACCAGGTCGAGCGCGAACTCGCCCTCGCGCTCCTGGGTCTCCTGGTAAAGCGCATCGGCTGCGCGCGCGAGCTTGTCCCCGTCGCAGCCAAAGCCGAAGACGACCGGCCCGCACTCCGGCACGTCCGCGAGCGGGAAGCCGGGTGTGAGGCAGAGCGAAATGGCGCCGCCGTGCTCGAGCGCCGCGGCGCGCGGCATCAACGAAGCGAGCGGCTCGACCAGCGTGCATTGCGAAGTCAGCGGCATCAGGTACGGCAGCGGCCGGTGCACGCGCGCCGTGACCGGCCGGCGCAGCACGTCGTGCAGGACTGCCGCCGCGCGCGCGCCGGTCGCGGCCATGTCCACGTGCGGGTAGCTGCGGTAGGCGATGAGCGCATCCGCCTGCTGCACCATCAGCGGCGAGACGTTGGCGTGGAAGTCGAGGCTCGCGACCAGCGCGACGGCAGGCCCGATCGCCGCGCGCACGCGCCGCAGCAGCTCGCCGTCGGCGTCGTCCAGGTGCTCGGCCACCATGGCGCCGTGCAGGTCGAGGTAGACGGCATCGCAGCCGCGCGCATGCCCGATCCGCTGCAGCAGCTCGACCGCGATGGACTCGAAGGCCGCGCGCGTGACCTTGCCTGCCGGCTGCGCCGAGCACCACAAGAGCGGCAGGACGCGGTGCCGGAGCGTGCCGGCCTCGGCGACGAATCCCGCGGCGGGCAGGTTGATGCCGGCGACCGCATCCAGCATCTCGCCGCCGCGCACCAGGCCGGGCCAGGCGTCCGGCTCGACGAACTGCGCGAGGCCGGTCCGGTGCGGTGAGAAGGTGTTGGTCTCGTGCTGGAAACCGCCCACCGCGATGCGCGCCATGCGGTTCCTCGTTCGGGTTTGGTGCCGGCGGAGGGAGTCGAACCCCCGACCTGAGGTTTACAAAACCACTGCTCTACCAGCTGAGCTACGCCGGCGTCGGCCGGCATTCTATCGCGGTTCGCAGGGCTTCACTTCCAGGCGCAGGATGCGCCCGCCCTCGCCGTGCAGGCGCGCGGCGTCGGGAAGCGTCGCGGGCGGCTGCACGTCCACGTCGATCCAGTACACGGTGCCGCTGCGCTCGCGCTCCGTGACGCGCGGCTCGAGGCCGAGCGCCTTGACGTCGTCCATGCGCCGCAGCGCCCGCTGCCGTTCGCTGAACAGGCCGAGCGAAATGGTGGTCCGGTTGCCGTCGCCGGGCATCGCGTAGGCGTCGCCGATGCCGAAGCGGCGCAGCCGCTCGATGACGCCGTCGGCCGAGGCGCGGTCCGGCAGGCCGTCGAGCGCCACCCAGTAGCCCTTCCACACGATGCCCTCGCTGGTGCGCTGGCGCGGCTCGAGTTCGTTCTCGCGCAGGAGCGTCGCCGCGCGCGCGGCATCGGTCAGGTCCGTGAACGGGCCCAGGCTCAGGCAGCTCGCGCCGGCAGGCGTGGCCGACTCGGGAACCGCCGCCGGTGGCGCCTCCCGCGCCAATACCAGTTGCGGTCCTGCCGGCCGGGTCGCGGCCGCCGGCGCCGGCGCGGGGCGGTTGAACCAGTTCGCCCAGGCGTACCACGCGACGTTCGCCAGCAGCAGCAGGGCGACCAGGAGCTTCATGCGCCGATTCTAAGCGCTTCGCACGGAGACTTCGCCGGACAGCACGCGACGCCGCCCGCCCGGCACCTCCACCAGCAGCGCGCCGTCGGCATCCACGCCGCAGGCCCGCCCTTCGAACTCCCCGTCGTCCTGCAGCACGCGCACGCGCCGGTCGGCGAGCGCATCGGCCGCGCGCCATTCCTCGGAAAACGCAGCCATGCCGCGCACCCCGAATTCCTCGAGCATCCCGGCGAGCGCCGCAATGAGCGCCGCCGCCAGTTCGCTGCGCCGGATCCGCACGCCGAGCGACGCGAGGTCGGTGGCCTCGAAACCGCCCGCGGCAATCGCCGCCAGCGTCGCGGGCGGCAGCCGCACGTTGATGCCGACCCCGACCACGACGTAGGCCGGGCCCGCCGCCTCGCCACGCAGGTCGATCAGCACGCCGCCGAGCTTGCGTCCGCCCTGCACGATGTCGTTGGGCCACTTGAGCGCGAGGCCGGGCACGCCCTGGCGCGACAGCGCGCGCAGCAGCGCCACGCCCGCGGCCAGCGACAGCGCGGAAAGCGCCGCCGGCGCCTCGCGGAAATTCCAGTTGACGGACAGGCACAGACCCGAGGCGCAGGGCGCGATCCACTGCCGCCCGCGCCGGCCGCGCCCGGCGCTCTGGTACTCGGCCAGGCAGGCGTCGAAGCGCCCGGGCGGCAGGTCGGTCACCGCCAGCAGCCGGTCGCTGGTGGATGTGGTTTCCTCGAGCACCTCGAGCCGCCGCAGCCTTTCGGCCGGCCATGCTGGCAATGCCGCGCGGATGTCGCTGGCATCCAGCAGGTCGCCCGCGCCGGTCACGCGCGCGGCGTCCGCGGGCGGAGCAGCCATAGCCGGCCGAGTCGCGCTTCGGTCCCGGAACGCATGCGCGCGATGTTGCTGCGGTGCGTCCAGACGATGAACGCCGCCATCGCCAGCGCCAGCGCGAGCAATGGCCGCGCGCCGGGATGGAACAGCTGCGCGGCGACCGGCACCGTGGCCGCCGCGGTCATGGTCGCGAGCCCGGCGAAGCCGCTCAGCATGGCGACCGCGAGCCACGCGGCGAGCGCGACCGGTACCGTGGCCGGCGCGAGCGCGACCAGCGTGCCGATCAGCGTCGCGCCACCCTTGCCGCCGCGAAACTCATGGTAGACCGGCCAGACGTGGCCCGCGACCGCCGCGGCCGCGCAGGCTGCCGCCAGCCACTCGCGGCCGACCGCCGGGTCCGCCGCGACGCCCGGCAGGGCGAATCCCGGCAGCCAGCCCGCCGCCAGCCAGCCCTTGCCCACGTCCACGATGACCGTGCCGAAGGCGAACCAGAATCCCTGGGTGCGCAGCGCGTTGGTGCCGCCGGCATTGCCGCTGCCCTGCTCGCGGATGTCGACGCCCTTCAGGCCGCCGACGGCGAGCGCGCCCATCACGGAGCCGAGCAGGTAGGCGATCAGCGTCTTGAGGCCGAGTTCGAGCACGGCGAAATTCTATCAGCGGCGTTCGCGCGGCAGGAAAACCTCGGCGATCATGCAGCGGACGCTGCCGCCGCCGTGCCGCTCGATCACCGGGATCGCAGCCTTCACGATGCGGCCGTGGCGCTCGAGCGCTGCCCTGGCCGCGGGTGGCAGGCTCGCCCAGGCCGCCTCCGACAGCGCGATCACCTGCGCGCCGTCACGCGCTCCGAGCGCCAGCAGGTTGCCCGCGAAGCCATGCATCGCGTCCGTGCCGATCACGATGGGTTCGTGTCCCGCTGCGGCGAGTTCGCCGAGCACGGCAGCCCGCTCGCCCGCGTCGGGAATCGCCTCCGCGCAGACCACGGAGAAGCCATGGCCGATCGCCATCATGACGTTGGTGTGGTAGAGCGGCTCGGCCGCGGGGCCGCGCGCAGCGAACGCGACCGTGCGGTAGCCCAGGCGCGCGGCGAAGTCTGCGAGCGCCGCCGCCGTCGTGCGCGGCGAGCGGCAGGCGTAGGCCACGCGATGGCAACGGTCGAGCACCAGGCTGCCGGTGCCCTCCAGGAATTCGCCGCGCGATTCCCAGCCGGAGAGGTCCACCGTGCGCGCGACGCGGAACCCGGAGTCGCGCAGCCGCCCGATCAGCTCGGGCCGGCGTTCCGCGCGCCGCGACGGCGCCATCATCGGGTACAGCACGGCCGTGCCGTCGGCGTGGAAACTCACCCAGTTGTTGGGGAAGCAGGCATCGGGCTTGGGCGGATCCGGCGTGTCGTCCGCGACGTGGACTTCGACGCCGGCCGCGCGCAGTTTCGTCACCAGGCCGTCGAACTCGCGCACGGCCGCAGCCGCGGCATCGACGCTCGCGCCGGCCCGCTGGAAGCGGTTGGATTCCGCGGTCTCGGGGTTTGCCCCGAAGCGCGCGGGGCGGATCATCAGCACGGCATCCGCGCACTGTCGCTCAGCGGCGACCCGCTCATTCATGGAGGCAGTCTAGCAACGATCGCACGGGGCAAAGAAAAAGGGCGCGGCGGTCGCCCGCCGCGCCCTTCGCTTGCGATCGCCTCAGAACTCGACGCGGAAGCCGAACTGGATCTTCCAGACCGACGGCAGCGCCGACAGCGTCTTGAACGGCTCGGTCGGGCCCGCGTTGCCGGCGCGCGGGCGGTAGACATAGCAGCTCGCCGCGCCGCCCGGACAGCCCGCCGTGACGATGCGGTTCGCGTCCACCACCGGCGCGACGTAGATGAAGCCCACCTGGCTCAGCTGGCCCCAGTCGTTGTTGATCAGGTTGGCCAGGTTTTCGACATCGAGCGTCAGCGTGCCGCGCGCCCTGCCCCAGATCGGGAGTTCCTGCGCGAACCTCAGGTCGAGCACCGAGAGCCAGGGGCTGCGCTGCGAATTGCGCGGCATGATCCGGCCGCGGAATCCCTCGAGCCCGTGGTTCTGGATGAATGCGTCCATCGCGCTCCGGAACGCCGCGGCATTGGGGCTCGCCGTCGTGAAGCTCGCGGTATTGGCGCAGATGCCCGCCGTCACGTCGGCCGCGGTGCACTGCACTTCGTACAGCACGTCGCCCGCAGTCCCCGTCGCCGCCGGGATGTAGAGCAGCTGGCGCTGGCGCGCCGCCTGGCGCGGGTCGCCGAACACGCTGGTGCCGGCGCCGAACGTCAGGCTGTACGGGCGGCCCGAGCGGCGCTCGCCAACCAGCGCTACGCTCGTCTCGTAATCGCCGAAGAACGCCTTGCGCCAGGTGAATGCGCCCTTGAACTGGTGCTCGATCTCGTAGTTCGAGGTCTCGAGGCCCGGGTCCTCGGAGTCGGATACCGCGAAGCTGTCCCAGTTCGAGCGCGCCGTCGAGCTGGTCCCGGAGTTGACGTCCTTGATGTCCTGGTGGCCGTAGGCGAAGTAAGCGTCGAAGCGCCCGGCCTTGGTGCGCCAGGTCTTGGCGAAGTCGATCGTGTAGACCGCGCCCTCGCCCTCGCTGGTGTTGGTCAGCATCAGGTCCTGGCCGGTCGGGCGCGTGCACAGCCCGTCGGCGCCCGGCGTCTGGCCCGGGTTGCAGGGCGAGCGGTCCGCGCGCGTGCTGTAGCGCGGCCGTCCGTCCGGCGCGGTGCCGGTCTGCACCAGGCGCAGGTCCCTCCACAGCACCTCGTCCTTGACGCGCGAGATGATCACGTCGGCCGACATCTCGATGTCCCAGGGCAGCGTGTGCTTGATGCCGAGGTTCCAGCGGTACTGCGAGGGCACCTCGAAGTCCGGGTCCACCGAGTTGGTTTCGCCGTCGCCGCGCAGCAACGTGTGCTGGGCCAGCACTTCCGGCGCGATGTTGAAGCCGTCCACGTCGGTGAGCGCCTGGTCGCGGTACGGCTGCGCCGTGCTCTGGTTGATGGTCTGCTGGACGATGCTGATGCCGTTATTGGTGTAGCTGTTCGAGATCCAGACGTTCGGCGAGCCGCCGCCGAACAGGCCCCAGCCGCCGTAGATCGTGGTCTCGGGCCGCCACTGCCAGTTGAAGCCGATGCGCGGCTGCATCAGGTCGCGGCCGTCCAGCGTGTTCTGGTTGCTGAAGCCGTAGCGATTCTGGAAGTTCTGGTTGAGCGGCGGCAGGTCGCTGCTCGAGAACTTGTCGAGGCGCACGCCCGCCTGCACCTTGAAGTCCGGCGTGACCTGCCATTCGTCCTGCAGGTAGAACGAATCCACGTCGTAGCCGAACAGCGCCGCGCCGTCGTTCGCGTTGTTGGTGAACGCGTTGCTGTAGAACAGCGAATTCGCGATCTGCTGCTCGTACAGGTCGATGCTGTTGAACACGTACTGGCCGCGGCTGCTGGCCACGAAGATGTTGAAGATCTCGAGCATCTCGCGCTCGTAGCCGACCATCACGGTGTGGTCGCCGAGGAAGAAGCTGCCCTTCAGCTTGATCGCGTCGAGGTCGTTGGTCAGCGAGTTCGCGTGGCGGCTGAAGTCCGGCCCCACCCAGACCGAGCTGCCGGTGCCGGGCACGTCGGTGAAGATCTGCATCTCGGCGAACTGCGTGCCGAGCAGCGAATCCTGCCCGGTCGCGATCTCCTTGCGCGCCAGCTTCAGCTCGGTCGCAAACCACTCGTTCCAGTCCGAGAACAGCTGCAGCGACGTCGAGTCCATCTTGATCGAGCGGTTGTACCAGTGCGACGGCGTGCCGAGCCGGCGCGTGGTCGCGCTGTTGTCCACCGTGATGACTTCGTTGCCTTCCGTGCGCTGCCAGGCGAGCGACGCGCGGTGCGAATCGGTGATGTTCCAGTCGAGCTTGCCGAGGATCTTCTCGTCCTGTTCGGGCAGCGTCCCGAACGACTCGCCCGGGTCGAAGCCGTAGACGGCGTTCGAAATGTCGAGGATCCGGTCGTACTGGGCCTGGGTGATCCCCGGCACTTCGACCGGGAAGCCGGAGCCGATGGGTCCGTGCTCCTGCGGCGCCAGTTTGTCGAGCTTCTCGTAGCTGGTGAAGAAGAACAGCTTGTCCTTGATGATCGGGCCGCCGAAGGTGGCGCCGTAGGTTTCTTCCTCGAACTGGAAGGTCAGGTTGCGGTCCTTGCTGCGGTCGCCGGCCATGCCGTCGTCGCCCTTGTAGTAGTAGGCGGAGCCGCTGAACTCGTTGGTGCCGGACTTCGTGACGACGTTGATCGTGGAGCCGCGGAACTGGCCGTACTCGACCGAGAACGGCGCGCTCAGGATCGAGACCGCCTCGATCGCGTCCACCGACAGCGGGCTGCGCTGGGTCGGGTAGCCATTGTTGTTGAGGCCGAAGTCGTCGCTCTGGCGCACGCCGTCGATCGTGACGCTGTTGTAGCGGTTGTTGACGCCCGCGACCTCGAGCGCGTCGGAGTTGGTCGGGTCGATCCAGGCTTTCGGGTCTAGGCGCACGACGTCCTTGATGTCGCGGCTGATGGACGGCAGCTGGCTCACGTCCTGCGAGCCGAACCGGCTGCCCGCGCCGATCGTCACGTCGCGCTCGGAGGCGCCTGTGACCTCGACGCCGGCGAGCTGCGTGATCGGCTGCGCGACCAGCGTCACCGAGCTGCGCTGCGCGAGCTGGGTGTAGAGGTCCTCGACCACGGCGTCCTGGTTGCCCTCGGACTTCGCCGTCACGCGGTACGGTCCGCCGACGCGCAGGCCGGTGGCGACGAACTGGCCGGATGCAGTCGTGGTCGCGCTCGAAGAAGTGCCCGACGGCACGTGCAGGATCTCGACCTGCGCGCCCGCGACCGGCTGGCCGTCCGCGCCCACCACGAAACCGGTGATCTGCGCAGCGGTTTCCTGCGCCTGCGCCAGCGGCGCCGCGGCGAGCGCGATCGCGAGCCCTGCGCCGACGGCGACGGCCGGGGCGGCGAGGATCGATGAGACGGCGGCGGCGAGACGGACCGAGCGGCGACGATCGGACATGGATGTGGCTCCCCTAAATTTCCCCGAACGCAACAGATACCGGCGTTGCGCCAGCATCACGTTAGTGCCGGAATGTTACAGCCTGTCGGCCGCATTTTGCGACCCGAAAAACGACTTGTTGCGCGCGCTCCACACCGGTCAGAGGCCAGGTGCGGGTGATCCCTGTAACGACAAAGGCTTGGCGCTTGTTCTTGAGCGCGTCTCTAAGCCCGGGCGTGGCCCCCGGTCAGGCCGCCAGCCGCTCGGCGGCCTTCTCCGCGATCATGATGACCGGCGCGTTGGTGTTGCCTCCGGGCAGCGTCGGCATCACGGATGCATCCGCGACGGAAATCCCCTCGACGCCGCGCAGGCGCAGCGTCGCGTCCACCACCGCCATCTCGTCGAGGCCCATGCGGCAGGTCCCGGCCGGGTGGTAGATCGTGTCCGCGCGGCGGCGGATGCGCGCCACCAGCGCCTCGTCCGAGTCGCCTTCTTCCGCGAACATTTCCCGGCCGCGGAAGCGGTCGAGCGGCGCCGCGTGCAGGATCTCGCGCGCCGCCTTGACGCCCGCGAGCAGCGCCCGCAGGTCGGCGTCCTCACCGAGGAAATTCGGGTCGATGCGCGGCGGGTCGCGCGGGTCGGCGGAGCGCAGCCGCAGGCTGCCGCGGCTCGCGGGGCGCAGCACCGCGACGTGGCAGGAGATGCCATAGCCGTGGTGCAGTCGTCGAGCGTGGTCGTCCACCAGCCCGTTCAGGAAATGGAGCTGGATGTCGGGACGATCGAGTCCCGGGCGCGTGCGCAGGAAGGCACCCGCCTCCGCGAAGTTGGTGGTCAAGAGGCCCCGGCCTTCGCGGCGCCAGCGGAAATAGCCGGGGATCGCGCGCAGCGCGGTGCGCACCGTGATGCCCATCAGCGAAGGATCCGAGGAACGGTACACGAGCGCGAGGTCCACGTGATCCACGAGATTCGCGCCCACGCCGGGCAGTTCGTGCCTGAGCTCGATGCCGTGGCGCCCGAGTTCCTCGCGCGGCCCGATCCCGGAAAGCAACAACAGCTGCGGCGAGCCGAACACGCCCGCCGACAGCACGACCTCGCGCCGCGCTTCGATGCAGAGCCGCTGCCCGCGACGCAGGACCTCGACGCCGGTGCAGCGGCGGCCTTCGAGCAGCAGCCGCGTGGCGAGCGAGTCGGTCAGCACCGTCAGGTTGGCGCGCGCGAGCGCGGGGCGCAGGAATGCAACCGACGCGGAACAGCGCCGGCCGCGTCGCTGCGTCACCTGGTAGAGCCCGGCGCCGTCCTGTTGCGCACCGTTGAAATCGCGGTTCGGCGGCAGGCCGCGGCGGACCGCGGCCTCGACGAAGGCGAAGGAGGCGGCCACCGGGCTCGCCAGGTCGGAAACCGTGAGCTCGCCGCCGGTGCCGTGGAAGCGGTCGGCGCCGCGCTGCTGGTCCTCCGAGCGCCGGAACAGCGGCAGCACTTCCTCGTAGGACCAGCCGGGATTGCCCGCCGCGGCCCAGTCGTCGTAATCGCCGCGATGCCCGCGCATGTAGACCATGGCGTTGATCGAGCTCGATCCGCCGAGCACGCGGCCGCGCGGCTGGTAACCCTGCCGGCCGCCGAGGCCGGGCTGCGGCTCGGTCTGGTAGGCCCAGTTGATGCTGTTGCCCGGCACGGTGCGCAGCAGGCCGGCCGGGATGTGGATCAGCGGAGAGCGGTCGCGCGGACCGGCTTCGACGAGGCATACGCTGCGCGACGGGTCGGCGCTCAGCCGGTTCGCAAGCACGCAGCCGGCGGAACCGCCGCCGACGATGACGTAGTCGAACCTCACAGGCGACAGCTTGGCGGCCGCGCGCGGAATTGCAACCCCCGGCATCCCACTATGCGCACTGGGGCCAGTCTGGGTTGTTCACCCCAATTCCGGCGGGCAGGCAACTTCAGATCAGGCCGTGCTGCCTGAGCGCCGTGTCCACCTCGGCGAAGAACGCCTTCTTGCCCTCGCGCGAGCGGATGTCGATGCGATCGACCGCGACCTGGTGGATCGGGATCGAGTACTTGCGCTCGCACACCTGCGGCAGCGTCGTGTAGTAGGCGTTGAGACCGGTCAGGAAGGCGCCGTCGATGCCGCGCTCCTCCTTGCGCCCGCGCTTGTGGATGCGCTTGAGCAGCGTGTCCACGTCCTCCACGGTCAGCATGAAGATGAGGTCCGGGTGCTGGATGTTGCGGTTGAGCCGGTCGAAATACTCGAAATAGAGGTCCAGCTCGCGGTTGTCCATGTGGCCGAGGCCGTGCAGGTACTTGGCGAAGATCTCCGGATCCTCGTACAGCGTGCGGTCCTGGATGCAGCTCTTCGGCACGGTCTTGATCAGCTCGTGGTGCTCGACGCGGCGGATCAGAAACTCGAGCTGCAGCGTGAACGACCAGCGCTGCATGCCGGCGTAATAGTCACGCAGGAAGCGGTTGTCGATGACCGGCTCGTCGAACAGCTCGAATCCGTAATGCTGGCTGATCAGCTTGGCCGCGGTGGTCTTGCCGGCGCCGATGTTCCCGGCCATCGCGAGGAAGATCTTCCTGTCGGACGTCGCCATGGGCGCGGTCGCTGCGGGACGGATTCCGCCATGAGTGGACGAACCGGGAGTCTGCCAGAAACAATGTCGGCCCATGAACCGGCACCCGCTTCGGGCCCATCCCTCCGCCCCGCCTGGCGCGGGCTGGCGGCTCGAGGGCGAGGCCTGGGGCGTCCCGGGCGGAATCGGCCTGCGCTACCTGCTCGCAGGCGACATCGGCCGGCTGCGGCTCGGCAGCGCCAGCGGCCGCGGGCACGAGCTGTGGAAACAGACCTGTTTCGAGGCCTTCCTCGCACCGACGGGCAAGGCGGGCTACCTCGAGTTCAACGTCACGCCCTCGGGCGCCTGGGCCGCCTATGTCTTCGACGCGCGCCGCCAGGGCATGCGGACGCTCGACCTGCCGCAGCCGCCGAACGTCGCGACGACCCGTGACGACCACCGCCTCGAAGTCACCGTACAATTCCGGCTGCCCTTCGCGTCGCCGGCCTGGCGGCTGGGACTCGCGGCGGTGCTGGAGGAGGACGTCGGCACGATGAGCTACTGGGCCCTGGCGCATCCCGGCGCGCGTCCGGACTTCCACGATCCCGCGGGATTCCTGCTGGAAATCGCCGCGGCATGAAGTTCGGCATCGACCGCCTGCTCGCCGATCGCCCGGTGCGCAAGCCGCTGGACGGCCGGCGCGTCGCGCTGCTCGCGCACCCCGCTTCCGTCACGGCCGACCTGACGCACTCGCTGGACGCGCTGGCCGCGGTCGAGGACTTCAAGCTGACCGCCGCGTTCGGCCCGCAGCACGGGCTGCGCGGCGACAAGCAGGACAACATGGTGGAGTCCCGGGATTTCACCGACCCGGTGCACCGCATCCCGGTGTTCAGCCTCTACGGGCAGGTGCGCCGGCCGACCGCGGAGATGATGCAGCACTTCGACGTGCTGCTGGTGGACCTGCAGGACCTCGGCTGCCGCGTGTACACGTTCACGACTACGCTCCGCTACGTGCTGGAGGCCGCGGCCGAGCACCGCAAGTCCGTCTGGGTGCTCGACCGGCCGAACCCGGCGGGGCTTCCGGTCGAGGGCTTGCTGCTGCAGCCCGGCTGGGAGAGCTTCGTCGGCGCGGGCCCGATGCCGATGCGCCACGGCCGCACGCTGGGCGAGCTCGGCGACTGGTTCGTGAAGACGCTCGGCCTCGACCTCGAATACGTGCAGGTTGCGATGGAAGGCTGGCGGCCCGCGCAGTCGCCGGGCTACGGCTGGCCGCTGGGCGAGCGCGCCTGGGTCAACCCCAGCCCGAACGCCCCGAATGTCTCGATGGCGCGCTGCTACCCGGGCACGGTGATGCTCGAGGGCACGACGCTCTCCGAGGGCCGCGGCACGACGCGGCCGCTGGAACTGTTCGGCGCGCCGGACCTCGACGCGCCCGCGCTCCTCGCGAAGATGCAGGCGCTCGCGCCCGACTGGCTCGCCGGCTGCCGGCTGCGGCCCTGCTGGTTCGAGCCCACTTTCCACAAGCACGCGGGCAAGCTCTGCGCCGGCCTGCAGATCCACGTGGACGATCCCGGCTACAACCACTCGAAGTTCCGGCCGTGGCGGCTGATGGCGCTCGCCTTCAAGGCGCTGCGGGCGCTGGTGCCGGAGTATCCGCTGTGGCGCGACTTCGCCTACGAATACGAGACTTCCCGGCTCGCGATCGACGTGATCAACGGCGGGCCCCGGCTGCGCGAATGGGTGGACGATCCGGGTGCGTCGCCCGGCGACCTCGACGAGCTGGCGCGGCGCGACGAGAATGCCTGGCAGGCAAAGGAGTGAGGACGATGACGATGCGGATTCTCCTGGGTGCGGCGATCGCGGCGCTGCCGCTTACGGCCGGTGCGGAAGTGAAGCTGGCCGCGGCGGATGCGATGCTGATCGAGCACCGCTACACGATCGCGGCGCCGGCGGCGAAGGCCTGGGAAACGCTGGTGCACCCGGAGCGCTACTGGCCGGCCGACCACACCTGGTCGGGCAAGCGCGAGTCGCTGTCGATCGATCCGGTTGCCGGCGGCTGCTATTGCGAGCGCTGGGACGGCGGCAGCGCCGTGCACGGGCGCGTCGTCATGGCGGTCCCGGGCAGGACGCTCACGCTCAGCGCCGCGCTCGGGCCGTTCCTCGAGATGGCGATCAGCGGGATCCTCGCGGTCAAGCTCGAGGAGAAGGACGGCGCGACGACCGCGACCGTCAGCTATCGCGTCAGCGGCGACCCCGCGCACAAGCTGGATGCGCTGGCGCCGATCGTGGACCAGGTATTGGGCATGCAGTTCGGGGCCTTTGCGCAAGAGGCAGGAAAGTAAGGAAATGAACATGCAGACGAAGAATTTCCTCGTGGGGCTGGCTGCGGCGTGGGCGGTGGCGACCGGCGGCATGGCGGCCGCGAAGACGCCGCTGCACGACGCGGCGGCTTTCTACCAGACTGTCGACTACAGCCTTGCCGGCGCGCAGCAGGCCTGGTCGCCGGACGGCGGCCGGCTGCTGATCACCGCGAACCCGACCGGCGTTTTCAACGCGCAGGTCCTCGACCTGAAGAGCGGCGCGACCACGGCGCTGACGCAGTCCACCACCAACGCGGTATCCGCGATCAGCTGGTTCCCGGACGGCAAGCGTTATCTCTACACCTTCGACGAGGGCGGCAACGAGCTGAATCACGTCTACGTCGGCGGTGCGGGCGACCCGCGCGACCTGACACCGGGCGAGAAAGTGAAGGCGAGCTTCGTCGGCTGGACCGAGGGCGGCAAGTCCTTCGTGCTCGCCTCCAACGAGCGCGATCCGAAATTCTTCGACCTCTATCGCTACGACGCGGGCGACTACGGCCGCCGGCTCGTGTTCCAGAACGACCTCGGCCTCGACGGCTTCGAGGTGAGCCCGGACGGCGCCTGGGCCGCCGCGGTCAAGCCGCGCACCTCCGCCGACGACGACATCTGGCTGGTGTCGCTGGCGGGCAAGGGCGCGCCCGCGAACATCACCGCGCACACCGGCAACGTGTCGCACGCAGTCTACGAGTTCACGCCGGAGAGCGACGCGCTCGTGTACGGCACCGACCAGCACGGCGAGTTCACGCAGGCCTGGACACACGCGCTCGCCGACGGCACGAAGAAGCCGCTGATCGCGGACGACTGGGACGTCATGTACGTGACCTTCTCGCCCTCGGGCCGCTACCGCGTGCACGGCGTCAACCAGGACGCGTTCACCGCGGTCACGATCCACGACCGCAAAACCGGCGCCGACCTGCGGCTGCCGGCAGGACTGCCGCGAGGCGACCTGCGCCAGGTGCGATTCTCGCCGGACGAGAAGCAGATCGCGTTCCTGATCAACGCCGACAATTCGCCGTCCAACGTGTTCACGGTGGACCTCGCGAGCGGCGCGTTCCGGCAGTGGACCCAGGCGCTCAATCCCGCGATCGACCCCGCGCACCTCGTGACCAGCACCGTCGTGCGCTACCAGAGCTACGACGGGCTCGAGATCCCGAGCGTCCTCTACAAGCCGCGCGACGCGGGCCCGAAGAACAGGGTGCCGGCGCTGGTCTGGGTGCACGGCGGCCCCGGCGGCCAGAGCCGCGTCGGCTATTCCGCGACGATCCAGCACCTGGCCAACCATGGCTACGCGGTGCTCGCCGCCAACAACCGGGGTTCGTCCGGCTACGGCAAGACCTTTTATCACATGGACGACAAGCGCCACGGCGACGTGGACCTCAGGGACATCGTCGCGGCGCGCGCGTACCTCGAGGGACTCGACTGGGTGGACGGAGACCGCATCGGCATCATCGGCGGCAGCTACGGCGGCTACATGGTGATGGCCGCGCTCGCCTTCGCGCCCGATGCCTTCGACGTCGGCATCAACATCTTCGGCGTCACCAACTGGGTGCGCACGCTCAAGAGCATCCCGCCGTGGTGGGAGTCGTTCAAGGAGGCGCTGTACGACGAGATGGGCGACCCGGCGACCGACGAGGAGCGCCACCGGCGCATCTCGCCGCTGTTCCACGCCAAGAACGTGGTCAAGCCCGTGCTCGTGATCCAGGGCGCGAACGACCCGCGCGTGCTGCAGGTGGAGAGCGACGAGATGGTCGCGGCGGTCAAGGCGAACGGCGTGCCGGTCGAGTACCTGCTGTTCCCGGACGAGGGCCACGGCTTCGCGAGGCGCGAGAACCGGATCGCGGCGTCAGAGGCGTACGTGAAGTTCCTGGGCGAGTACCTGCGAGGCGCGAAGTAGCGATCGCGACGCGATCGCTCAGTCCGGCCGCCAGCCCGGCCCGCGCACGACCTGTCCGGGACGGGATGCGGTCGGCTCGCCGTCCTTCAGCACCTGCACGCCGTTGACGAACACGTCGCGCACGCCGCTCGCGAGCTGGTGCGGCTGGTCAAACGTCGCGTGATCGCGGATCTGCGCCGGATCGAAGATCACGAGGTCGGCGTAGCAGCCGGCATCCAGGCATCCGCGGTCCTTCAGTTTCCAGTTCTCCGCCGGCAGCCGCGTCAGGCGCCGGATCGCGTCCGGCAGCGCAGCGACCTTGCCGTCGCGCACGTAGTGACCGAGGAATCGCGCGAATGCGCCATAGGCGCGCGGATGCACGCTCGACTTCAGGAATACGCCTTCCGGCGCCGGCGCCTCGGCGTCGGAGCCGATGCTGACCCAGGGCTGCGAAAGCCCCAGCCGGACATTGTCCTCGGACATCAGGAAGTACGCGGTGCCGACGCGCGAATGATCCTCGATCACGAGTTCGATCGCCGTCTCCTCGGCGCTGCGGCCGCGCTGGCGCGCCACCTCGGCGAGGGTCTTGCCGGTCAGCGGCTTGAGCCGTTCGTCCTTGAAGGAGAGCAACAGAACGCGCTCCGGCGATCCGGCGGCCTGCAACAGGTTCTCCCAGTCCCTGGCAGGGCCGCGCATTTCGCGCAGCACGCGCTCGCGGCTCGCCGGATCCTTCAGCCGCCCGATCCAGGCGTCGAGACCGCCTTCCTGCACCCAGGGCGGCATCGAGGCATCGAGACCGGTCGCGCCGGCGGTGTACGGATACATGTCGGCCGTGATCCGCAGTCCTTCCTCGCGCGCCGCTTCGATGCGCGCGATCGCCTGCGCCATTTTCGGCCAGTTGTACTCGCCCGCCGCTTTCAGGTGATACACCTCGGCATGCGCGCCGGTCGCCCGCGCGATGCCGATCAATTCGTCCAGCGCCTCCAGGAAATTCCCGCCTTCGCTGCGGACATGCGAGATATAGCCGCCGCCGTAGCGCGCCGCTTCGGCGACCAGCGCGGTCAGCTCGTCGGTCTTCGCATAGAAGCCCGGCGCGTAGATCAGCGAACTGCCGACCCCCAGCGCGCCCTCTTCCATCGCGGTCGCCACCAGCGCGCGCATGCGCGCCAGCTCGCCGGCGTCGGGCGCGCGGTCGGCATTGCCCAGTTCGTGCTTGCGCACCGTGGCCGCGCCGACGAAGGAGGCGACATTGACGCTGACGCCGCGCCGCACGAGCTCATCCAGGTATCCGGCGAGGCTGGTCCAGGTGACGTCGAACCGGATGTCGCCCTGCAGCGCGAGCATCTCCGCCTTCATTTCCGGGTTCAGCGGTCCCATCGACCAGCCTTCGCCGAAGATCTCGAGCGTCACGCCCTGGCGGAGATCGCTGAGCGCACGGCCATCGACCAGCAGGGACTCGTTGGCCCAGCTCAGGACGTTGATGAAGCCGGGCGCGACCGCCAGGCCCTTCGCGTCCACTTCCTGCGTTGCTTTCCAGCCGTCGAGCGCGCCGCTGGCGACGACCCGGCCCTCGCGCACGGCGATCGATGCGGAAACCGGCTCGCCGCCCTTGCCGTCGTAGAGGCTGCCATTGCGGACGATCAGGTCCGCGTGCAGCGGGCCCTGGTCCGCCGTCCGGCCGCAAGCCGCCAGCGCGACGGCGAACAGGACGAGAGCCAACCGTTTTTTCATCGCACCGTCCTCATGCCCCGGGGCAGTGTAAGGTAGCGGACCAAAGAAAAACCCCCCGACGTTTCCGTCGGGGGGTTCTGATGGGATCCTGGCGGTGACCTACTCTCGCCTGGCCTACGGCCAAACTACCATCGGCGCAGAGCGTTTTCACTTCCGAGTTCGGAATGGGATCGGGTGGTACCCGCCCGCTATGACCGCCAGGAAAACTGTCGCCGGCGCCGCCGATCGCAGCGGCGCGGGCATGTCGGTAATGTGGAACACGCGATGTGTCGCATCCACGGAGCACCAGGCTCCTTGGGTGTTATATGGTCAAGCCTCACGGGCAATTAGTACTGGTTAGCTGAAGCCGTTACCGGCCTTACACATCCAGCCTATCAACGTCGTCGTCTTCGACGGCCCTTCAGGGGGATCGAGTCCCCGGGGAGATCTCATCTTGGGGGGGGCTTCCCGCTTAGATGCTTTCAGCGGTTATCCCGTCCGCGCATAGCTACCCGGCAGTGCCATTGGCATGACAACCGGAACACCAGTGGCGCGTCCACTCCGGTCCTCTCGTACTAGGAGCAGCTCACCCTCAAATCTCCAACGCCCACGGAAGATAGGGACCGAACTGTCTCACGACGTTCTGAACCCAGCTCGCGTACCACTTTAATCGGCG
>Ga0268299_1001810_pt1 | contig 31858 bp, 25 predicted proteins | sample NOBtaG_FD_193484 | JGI IMG/M metagenome (GOLD analysis project Ga0268299, IMG submission 193484) | Activated sludge microbial communities from bioreactor in Nijmegen, Gelderland, Netherland - NOB reactor | ecosystem: Engineered > Bioreactor > Aerobic > Activated sludge | place: Netherlands... | reverse complement strand
GAATGACGGATTCTTGGCAAACGTTGACCAAAATCTATTGCTACACGGGCAAAAATACGTTGTTGAAGTCGCTCAACCAAAGATAGTTTTAAGAGTCTTAAAATTGCACGAAAAAGCATGCCTACAAAAACTAAAGCTGTTAATACAATCAATGGTTGAAGAAAAACGCCTGCTGCAATAGTGTTTACAAGTGCTTGTGAAGCTAGGGGGATTGCCAAAGCAAAAAGACCAGTCATTATTGTATAAACCAGTAAAATTGCTAAATCTCGGCGATCTTCCCATAGCATAAGGTTTAATCTAGCTAGCGGAGAAGGATGTATAGTTGAGTTTGCTGCGCCCATATTACCTCAAAACACACAAATATTTTGAAACGCTACTGACAAAATCAATTAATATACCAAATAAAGTTTTTATTTCAACACAGATACCTAAAACACTTATAAATAGAGTGTTTGCTGGAACTTTTAGTTAAATTATGATAGTAATTTAGTTTTAGTATATAGCTAGTTTAATTTTAGTTTTGTATCAAAATTAGGACAACTTGTCTGCTATTTAGGAAAGGCTAGATTTCTATGGAAACAGAATCTGAAAAGCAAACTCGCCGTCAAAGAATAGACCCTAAACTTATAAAAGCTGGTTGGACAATAGCCCCATTTGATGCTAATCGTCCGCTTGCTTGGTATCAAAACACAGCAATTGTTGAATATCCGACTAGCACAGGCCCGGCTGATTACGCCCTATGTGTTGATGGGCAAATTTTAGGGATTGTTGAAGCTAAAAAAGTTACTCTTGGCCCTCAAAATGTGCTAACACAAGCCGAGCGTTATGCTAAAGGTGTTGGCAATAGCCCATTTAACTTTAATGGTCGTTTTGTACCATTTCTTTACTCTACAAATGGGGAAATTATTTGGTTTGAGGATGTGCGGCACCAACTAAACCGATCCCGCCAAATTAGCGCGTTTCATAGCCCTAATGCACTTAGAGAAATGTTAACAAAGCAGTTTGACCAGGCTTGTCAATGGTTTTTTGATCCAGCTAAGTCGCCTTTTCATCAGCGTTTGCGACCATATCAAAAGGAAGCAAACCAGGCTATTGAAACTGCTATAGTTAATCGTAAGCGGAAAATGTTGGTAGCAATGGCGACAGGTACAGGCAAAACTTTTACTTTGGTAAGCCAAGTTTACCGGCTAATGAAGTCTGGAGTTGCTCAAAGGATTTTATTTTTAGTTGACCGTAGAGCTTTAGCGGCTCAAGCTGTGCAAGCGTTTGCTTCTTTTGAACCTGAGCCAGGGCTAAAGTTTGATAACATTTATGAAGTTTATAGCCAACGCTTTAGACGGGAAGATTTAAGCGGTGATAGAACGTTTGATAGTAAAGTGTTGCCCTCGTCCTATTTGTTAGACCCTAAGCCACAACACGCTTTTGTTTATGTTTGTACCATTCAACGAATGATTGTAAATCTTTTTGGACGTGAAGAGGTGCAAAAGAACGAAGAAGAAACTATTGATGAAGATGCCGAACGTGTTGATATTCCAATTCATGCTTTTGATTTGATTATTGCTGATGAATGCCATCGCGGTTATTCATCAAAGGAGCTTTCCACTTGGCGTAAAGCCTTGGATCATTTTGATGCAATCAACATTGGACTTACAGCAACACCGGCAGCACACACAAAAAGCTATTTTCAAAATGTAGTTTATCGTTATGAGTATGAAAGAGCCGTTAGAGAAGGCTATCTTGTTGATTATGATGTTGTTACAGTAAACTCAGACGTTAGATTAAATGGAGTTTTTCTAAAAGCTGATGAGCAAGTAGGCGTAATTGATACACAAACAGGTGTGGAGCAACTAGATTTTATTGAAGCTGAAAGGGAATTTGACGCTACAGATTTAGAAAGAAAAGTCACCTCGCCAGATTCAAACCAAAAAATTATTGCTGAAGTAAAAAAATATGCTGAAGAACACGAGCAAAAATATGGACGCTTTCCTAAAACCTTAATTTTTGCTACTAATGATCTAGATCATACCTCGCATGCAGATCAGCTAGTAGAAATTTGCCGAGATATTTTTGGACGAGGCAATTCATTTGTCCAAAAGATTACTGGCAGTGTAGACCGACCCTTGCAGCACATTCGAGAGTTTCGCAACCGTCCACAGCCTAGCATTGTTGTTTCTGTAGATTTGCTTTCTACCGGCGTGGATATTCCTGACCTAGAATTTATTGTTTTTTTACGTCCGGTTAAATCTCGAATTTTGTTTGAGCAAATGCTAGGACGTGGAACAAGAAAAGGCGAAAAATACCCAGATAAATCACATTTTGTTGTTTTTGATTGTTTTGGAGGCACATTGCTAGAGTATTTCCGTAATGCAACAGCAATTACTGCTGATGCACCAGAAAGAGCCTCTCGCAGCATTGCACAACTTGTTAAAGATATTTGGGATAATCGAGATCGTGACTATAACACACGTTGTTTAGTAAAACGCCTGCAACGTGTTGATAAGGAAATGTCAGGCGATGCGCGAGAGTTGTTTGCTGCTTATATTCCTGATGGCAACCTTGCTGCTTATGCCTTAAACTTGCCTAAAAAATTAGCAGAAAACTTTGCTGAATCAATAAAATTACTTAAGGACACAGCATTTCAAGACCTGTTAGTCAATTATCCTCGTCCGCAACGTGTTTTTTATGTCGCTTATGAAACACAAGATAATGTTAGCTCTGAATGGTTAATTCGTGATGGACTAGGCAAAGAGCATAAGCCGGAAGATTACCTAAAAGCTTTTGAAAGGTTTGTTAAGGAAAATCCTAATCAAATTGATGCAATTAGTATTTTGCTTAATCGTCCTCAAAATTGGGGAACAGACGCACTTAGCGAACTGCAAAATAAAATTTCTTCATCAAGTGAGCATTTTACAATTGCAAATCTGCAAAAAGTCCATGAATTTCAATATAAAAAAGCCTTAGTTGATATTATTTCAATGGTTAAACACGCTGCACAATCTGACCAACCGCTTTTTACAGCCGAGGAACGCATCAACCGAGCTATTGAAAAAGTTTCTGCTAATCAAACATTTACGCCGGAGCAACAAGAATGGCTAGAGCGAATCAGGAAAGCCATAGTAGAAACTTTGTCGATTGATCAGGAAGATTTTGATACTATACCGATTCTTTCGCGTGAAGGTGGTTGGGGACGTGCTAACCGTGTTTTTAACGGTCGTTTACTTGAGCTAATCAAAAATATTAATGAGGCAATAGCAGCATGACAGATATTGTTCAAAAGCTTTGGGGATTTTGCCATACCTTAAGGCATGATGGGATTGATTATGGCGATTATATAGAGCAAATTACCTATCTACTTTTCCTAAAAATGGCTGATGAGCGAGCTATTGAAATGCCATTTATGAAGGATAATGAAGGCAACTCCTTAAATAAAAAATGTGATTGGCCGAGCTTAAAAAATAAAAGTGGTACAGAATTAAGCGAATATTATATTGATTTACTTCGCAATTTAGGTAAAACCACAGGTTTATTGGGTGATATTTATTCTGGAGCGCAATCACGTTTTAATAATCCGGTTAACTTAAAGAAACTAATAGGTTTAATTGATGAGCTAGAATGGACATCTTTGGGTGTAGACATAAAAGCGCAAGCCTATGAGGGATTACTAGAAAAGGCTGCTAGCGAGGGTAAAAAAGGTGCTGGGCAATATTTTACACCTCGTGTTTTAATTCAATCAATTGTTAGGTGTGTCAAGCCTGATCCACGTGTTCATAAGGATTTTAGCATTTGCGACCCTGCTTGCGGGACAGGAGGTTTTTTAGTTGCAGCCTATGAATGGTTGATTGAACTAACCAAAGGCGGCGCGTTAGAGCGTGAAACAGCGCGACGAATTAAAAATAACACTTATTTTGGACAAGAATTAGTAGCCCGTCCACGTCGGCTAGCTTTGATGAATCTTTATTTACACGGGATAGAGTCTAAAATTGAGTTTGGCGACACAATAGATCAACCTGCGTCTAGTAAACGCTTTGACATAATTTTGACTAATCCGCCATTTGGTACAAAGGGAGCAAATCAGGCCCCAGAGCGCGAAGATTTTACAATCAGCACATCAAACAAACAGCTTAATTTTCTACAACATATTTTGACAGTATTAAAACCGGGTGGGCGTGCTGCGGCGGTGTTGCCGGACAATTGTTTATTTGAAGGCAAGGCAGGCGAAGTTTTTGAGATTTTAATGCAGGATTGCAATGTTCATACGGTTTTACGCTTGCCACGTGGGACATTTACGCCTTATAGCCAAGGTGTTAAAGCTAATGTGATATTTTTGCAAAAAGGATTAGCTACAGAAAAGGTTTGGATTTTTGATGGGCGTTCCAATGTTGCAGGAATTACTAAAAAAGACCGACCATTATCACCAGAGCATTTTGCAGAATTTGAGCAATGCTATGGTGCAGACCCAAATGGCAATAGCAAGCGCACGGACACAGGTTTAGAGGGGCGTTTCCGTTGTTTTAGCATTGATGAAGTAAAAGAGCGAGATTATAAGCTAGACATCACTTGGCTTAAGGATGAGTCCTTAGAGGATGCTGACGAGTTACCCGAACCCCAAGACCTAGCTACAGAAGCAATCACAGAACTAGAAGCGGTTGTGGATGATTTGAAGGAAATAATTTTGTTAATGGATAACCAAAATTAATCAGAATAAACAAGCTAAAATTTATGAAACTATCAAATATTAATTCTGTTCCAGAAGGATGGTGTATTAGTTATCTGTCTGAAGTCGGCAAATTCATCAGTGGAGCAGGCTTTCCAGAAAAATATCAAAATAAAAAAGGATTATCTTATCCTTTTTTCAAAGTTGGACATCTTGGAACTATAAGTTCTAATGAAAAATTAACTTTATCAGAGCATACAGTTGATGAAACACTTATAAAGATCCTAAAAGCGGCAATTATACCTATAGACTCTGTTGTTTTTGCAAAGATAGGCATGGCTATTCGATTAAATCGAAGACGTTTAATAGGAGTGCCAAGCTGCATTGATAACAATGTAATGGCAATTACTCCATTAAATATCATCTTACCCAAATACCTGCTTAGATATCTTGAAACAATTGATTTCATGCCGCTAACACAAGCTACCACTGTTCCAAGTTTACCAAAAACAGCTTTGGAGAATCTAGAAATCCCCCTTCCACCCCTAAACGAGCAACGCCGCATAGTTGCCAAGCTAGAAGTGCTGTTAGGCAAGGTTGACGGGTGCCAAAAACGGCTAGAGAAAATCCCGCGTATCCTCAAGCGATTTCGTCAATCGGTGCTGGCTGCGGCTTGTGATGGGCGATTGACGGCAGATTGGCGGGAGGGGAATAAGGATGTTGAGCCAGCAAAAAAGCTTTTAAGAAGAGTAGAAGAAAATAAATTGGAACAATATCAAAAGAGAAAATCAGAAATAGCAGAAGATAAAAAAATAAAAATACCATTTTTAGAAAAAATCGCTAGCAATTTTGAAACTCTAATAGACATACCAGAAACTTGGTGTTTTGTACTATTGGGTAACATTGTTGAAACTAAGGGTGGAATCCAAAAAACTCCTCTAAGAAAACCTGTAAACAATATTTTTCCTTACTTAAGAGTTGCTAATGTTGGAAGAGGAAAGTTGAATTTGGAGGAAATAGAATATTTTGAATTATTAAAAGGAGAATTGGAATCTTGGAAGTTAAAAAAAAATGATTTGCTTATAGTAGAAGGTAATGGAAGCGTAACGGAAATTGGACGGTGTGCTATTTGGAATGAGGAAATTAAAAATTGTGTTCATCAAAATCACATTATAAGATGTCGTCCTGAAGAAGAAATACTGGCACAATTTTTACTAACCTTTCTAAACTCACCGATAGGTATAGAAACAATAACCAAAATGGCAAGCTCAACAAGTGGGCTTCATACTTTGAGTGTTAGTAAAATCAATAAAATAATAATTCCCCTAGCACCTCTAGCAGAACAACAAGAAATTGTTAGGCGGGTTGAGTCGCTCTTTAAGCTTGCTGATCAGCTAGAAGGCCGCTACCAAAAGGCTAAATCGTATGTTGATAAGCTGACTCAATCAATACTAGCTAAAGCTTTTCGCGGTGAACTTGTCGCCCAAGACCCAAATGATGAACCTGCGAGCGTGTTGCTAGAGAGAATTAAACAGGAAAAAGAAGCGGCTACAACAGAAAAAACACGTAAGGTTAGCGTAAAAAGTAAAGTAGCAAATAAAAAAGAATCAAAAGAAATAATTGTAGAAAATAAAGCGCATATAAATGATAAATTTGTTGAAATTGTTAAAGAAAACAAGAGCAGTAATTTTAATAAAATGGTGGCGGATATAGAAAAACTTGGCGAACAAATGACGTTGCCGTTTATAGGGGAAGATTGATTAAATATGGCGTAAACCAAGCGATGTAGCGTCTTAAGCCCCAACGGGGCGAAAGATATGTAGCCCAGAGCGTAAGCTCTGGGTTTAGGTAATATGTCGTATAAAGCCCCAACGGGGCGTAAGAGTTTTTTAATAACAAGAAAAGGCTCTTACGCCCTTACAGGGCTTAAAGAGACTTAATTACTTTTTCCTAGGGCTTACGCCCTAGGCTACATATCTTACGCTCCTTCGGAGCTAAGAGTTTAGTAACTTATTCATTGTGGATAACTTATTGCTTAAGTTCGCGCTTATGGGTCGTAAGACCTAGGCTACGATTATTATGCTCCTTCGGAGCTAAGAGTTTAGTAACTTATTCATTGTGGATAACTTATTGCTTAAGTTCGCGCTTATGGGTCGTAAGACCTAGGCTACGATTATTATGCTCCTTCGGAGCTAAGAGTGTGATTACAAAGTGATTATGCCGTATATGTTAGGCTAGTTGGGGCTAAGAGTGTGATTACAAAGTGAGCTTCAAATCTTTATATATTCTTTATGAATTTCTTATTACTTCCTTATCCAATTTAGATAAACTTGATCTACTTAAAAGAAAATTGTTGTCTAACTCAAATAAATGCAAAGGTTTAGTAGTTTTATTTTAAGTATTAAATGATTATTTATTAGCCTAATCTATTTATAAAATAGAGCGGAGGAACCAAAAAAGATTGCTTTTGTAATCTTTTAATAATGGGGCGAATTTAAGTTTAACTTAATAGGGTACTTCCACACCCAAGCCCGTCAGCTAACTTCGTAGGCCGTATTGGAAGGAATAATTAATGTTTACAAGTGCTAGTAAAATTGTAGGCTTACCTTTTAACTCTAAAATTTTTTCACCTAACAAATTATTTCTCCAAACACCTCTTTTATAAATACAAATCTTCCTTTCTAACTCAGGTGAGATGAAAAAATGTCAATCACATCATTAAAAAAACGCTTCAATTTTTGGTTATTAGAAGGCATAAAAGATACCACCAAAAAACCAGATAAAGAAAAAGCTAAAGCTCATGAACAAGCTAGCTGGTGGAAAGTAATGTGCTTAACTGGGGTAGATTACTTTTCTACGCTAGGCTATCAACCTAGTATTGCTTTTTTAGCCGCAGGACTACTATCACCTATGGCAACTTTTATTGTGGTGTTAGTAACTTTGTTTGGAGCATTGCCTATTTATAGACGTGTAGCAGCAGAAAGCCCTCACGGTCAAGGCAGTATCTCAATATTAGAAGCAATGTTACCTAGATGGAAAGGTAAGGTGTTAGTCTTAATTTTACTTGGCTTTGCAGCAACAGATTTTATGATAACAATTACTTTGTCTGCTGCTGATGCTACGGCTCATATTATAGAAAATCCTTTTGTCCCTCATTGGTTAGACCATAAGGTTTTAGTTACACTTTTACTAGTAACATTATTAGGTGCTGTTTTCTTAAAAGGATTTAAGGAAGCTATTAATTTAGCCGTCTTTTTAGTATTTGCTTATCTAATACTTAACTTTGTTGTAATTTCAGTAGGCTTTTATCACATTATAAAAGATCTTAGTGTTATTGCTAGTTGGAAAACGGCTATGTTTACTACACATGGGACATCTTGGAATATATTGGGAGTGTCTTTGCTGCTTTTTCCTAAATTAGCATTAGGTTTATCAGGTTTTGAAACAGGTGTGGCTGTAATGCCTTTAGTAAAAGGTGATTTGACCGACAAAGCAGAAAAACCTGAAGGACGAATTAGAAACACAAAAAACTTGTTATTTGCAGCAGCAATAATTATGAGCGTGTTTCTAATTAGCAGCAGTTTAGTTACTACATTTTTAATTCCTGAAAAAGAATTTCAACCCGGTGGACAAGCTAATGGCCGTGCATTGGCTTATTTAGCTTATCTTTATCTAGGAAAAGCTTTTGGAACAGTTTATGACTTAAGCACTATTTCTATTTTGTGGTTTGCAGGTGCTTCAGCAATGGCAGGACTACTTAATTTAGTGCCAAGATATTTACCTAAATATGGAATGGCTCCTGATTGGGCTAGGGCTTCTCGACCACTAGTATTATTTTTTACCGCAGTAGGATTTATAATCACAATTTTATTTGAAGCTGATGTAGATGCTCAAGGCGGTGCTTATGCTACTGGTGTGCTAGTGCTAATGTTTTCTGCTGCTTTAGCGGTTACTTTAATTGTTTGGAAAAATGGGTGGGCAAGCCGAATTAAGTTTTTACTTATTACTTTAGTATTTGGTTATACAACTATACTTAATGTTTTTGAGAGGCCAGAAGGAATAAAAATAGCCTCATTTTTTATCATTGTTACTTTGGTTACTTCTTTAACATCTCGCGCTCTACGATCTACAGAGTTAAGAACTAAAAAAGTATTTTTAGACAAAACGGCTCAACAGTTTATAAAAGAAGCTAGCAAAATTGGTGAAATACGAATTATTGCCCATAGACCAGGCGGTCACACATATAATTTTAAAGAAAAAGAAGCTAGAGAAATACATAATCTATTTGACGATCAATTAATATTTTTAGAGATAACACCAGGGGATGCTTCAGAATTTACAGATGAAGTTCTAGAAATTAATGGAGTTGCAGAAGGAAAACATCGGATTTTAAGATGTGAAAGTCCTGCTATACCTAATGCTATTGCTGCGTTACTTTTACATATTCGTGATAATACTCGCCAGCAACCGCATGTTTATTTTGGATGGACAGAAGGTAATCCTATTACTTATGTATTGAAATATTTAGCTTTTGGTGAAGGTGATACTGCTCCTGTTACTCGTGAAGTTTTAAGACTAGCTGAACCTAACCCAAAACGCCGTCCTTATGTTCATGTTGGGTAAGGTTTGCTTGTCCAAAATTATAAAAAGCGTGTTTTAACTAGAAGCTAGATTAGCTAGCTAATTTAGCTTCTAGTTTTTCTGTTTTGTCTTCGAGCATATCTAATCTTATTGCTTGGTCGCCAAGTTCTTTCATTAGTGGGTGCAGACTACGACCTAGACTTTTAATTTCATGCTTAACAAGTTTGAACTCTTGTAGCATTTCTTGCTTAAGATTACTTAGTGCTAGCTCAAATTTAGCGTCTTGATTGGCTAAAGCTTGCTCAAGGTCAGCTTTGATTTCAGCTTTAAGATCAGCTTTTTGTTGAGCAAGAGCAAGCTCAAACTCAGCCTTTTGTTGAGCAAGAGCAAGCTCAAACTCAGCCTTTTGTTGAGCAAGAGCAAGCTCAAGGTCAGCTTTGATTTCAGCTTTTAACTCAGCCTTTTGTTGAGCAAGAGCAAGCTCAAGGTCAGCTTTGATTTCAGCTTTAAGATCAGTGACAACATCTTTAAGAATTTGACTAAAAGCAGCTAAAAAGTCAGGGTTAGTACGTTTAGCCAATTCTGCTTTTACAAAATTCATATCGGATTGTAAGGTGTGAATATCAGCAGCCATTTTGTTTAAGGTTGCTGTGTCATTTTCATTGGGGAATTGTTGGTTGTTTTGTTCTGTCATAAATTATGTGTTGCTCCTAATTGATCAATGTGTTGCTTCCAATCGTCTTCAAGTTTCCTTATACGTGTATTTAATTTATCTTGTAAGACTGTAAAATCTAAAAAGGCAGATCTAAACAACAGCCTAAAGCTAGCTAATTCTTCCTCAAAGTTGTTTAATACTCTATCTAGGTTTTGAATACCATCTTTTATTGGTTGAAGTTCAGCTTTAAGTGTTTGCTCAAATTCAGCTTTTAACTCAGCTTTTAACTCAGCTTTCAATTCATCTTTAAGCTCAGTTTTGAGCAACGAAAGAGCTTTAGACAGGCTTTGATCAAACTCATTTCTAAGTTCATCTTTAAGCTGAGAAATAACTATTTCAAATTCAGTTCTAAGCTCTCTCTTTAGTTGCAAAATAGACTTAGATAAAGCTAGCTCAAAGTCGGCTTTGATTTCAGCTTTGATTTCAGCTTTTTGATTAGCAAGAGCTAAATTCATGTCGGCTTTGATTTCAGCCTTTTGATTAGCAAGAGCTAAATTCATATCAGCTTTGATTTCAGCTTTTAACTGTGTTTGTAAATCGGAAACAACATCTTTAACAATTTGACTAAAAGCTGATAAAAATTCAGGATTAGTACGTTTAGCCAGTTCAGCTTTTACAAAATTCATATCGGATTGTAAGGTGTGAATATCAGCAGCCATTTTGTTTAAGGTTGCTGTGTCATTTTCATTGGGGAATTGTTGGTTGTTTTGTTCTGTCATAAATTTTGTCTTTTTACTGGAAACTTAAGCCCAATTTTACCTTAACTTTTTTGTTATTTCCAATTGTAATTTTTGTTAACTAAATAAGTTTAACTACAAGATAAATAGAATATTAAGTTACTAAAGCAAAATTATTTCACTTTAGTAACTTAATTATTTTCAGGCTATTAGATTTTACGCGTTTTCCAGCGACCTAAACGAAATACATAAATTCCAACTACAGCAATTAGAGATTCAGCAATTGTTATCGCAATAAAAACACCTTGTGCGCCCATGCTAGTTCTAGTTGCTAGGAAATATGCTAAAGGAATTTGTAAAAGCCAGTAACAACATAAATTTATAATTGTCGGTGTAAGTGTATCTCCTGCACCATTAAAGGCTTGTACCATTACCATTCCATAGGCATAAAATACATAACCATAGCTTATGTAAAGAAGGCAATCTACACCATAAAGAACTACTTTAGCATCACTAGTAAAAAGACGTACTAGAGGTTCAGCAAATAAAATAAATAGCACTGTGACAAGACCTAGAAAAAGCATATTAATCACGGCTGTACGCCAAACAGACTTTTCTGCTCTTTCAGGGCGGTTAGCACCTAGGTTTTGGCCTACTAATGTTGCTGCTGCATTGCTCATTCCCCAAGAAGGTAGAATAGCAAAAATAATTATACGAATTGCTACAGTATAACCAGCTAGTGCAGCATCGCCAAAAATTGCAACCATCCTAACTAGACCTAGCCAACTAGCTGTTGCAACTAGATATTGGAACATACCACCAAGAGAGATACTTAAAAGTTGACGCATAATGGAAAAATCAATCCGTAAATGTTCAAACCTTATTTGTATACGCCCTTTGCTAAACAAAGCTAGAAGTTGATAGCCAACACCTATTGCACGACCTATAGTAGTTGCTATGGCTGCACCTGTGACACCAAGTTCTGGAAATGGCCCAAGTCCAAAGATTAAACAAGGGTCAAGCACTATGTTACATAAATTAGCAAGCACCAATGCCCGCATCGCTATTGCAGCATCGCCAGCACCACGAAAAATTGCATTAATGAGAAACAAAAGCATTATTGTTATGTTGCCGCCAAGCATTACTTTTGCATAATTTGTGCCTGTAGCAGTAACACCCGCAGATGCTCCCATTAATTGAAATATTTTTGGTGTTAGTAGAATTGAAGAAATTCCAATTATTAAGGAAACAATAATTCCAATAATAATTGCTTGAACTGCTACTATAGAAGCGGCTTCAGGTGATTTTTCTCCAATTCGTCGGGCAACAAGTGCTGTAGTTGCCATACTTAAGCCCATAGCAATAGCAAAAATAAGTGTAAGTATTGATTCTGTAAGACCTACCGTAGCAATAGCATCTGCACCAAGCCGTGCTACAAAGAAAACGTCAACAATTCCAAAAAGCGATTCCATTGACATTTCTAGCACCATTGGAACAGATAGCAAGATAATTGCTCGGTTGATGCTACCTTCGGTGAAATCTTGTTCTGAGCCTGAGATTGCTTCTTTTAAGGTTTGCTTAAATCGTCTAAACAAACTAGCTTGAGGCTTGTTTGGTAAAGATACTTCAAGATTATTAATATTATTTAAGTTATCTAAATTATTTTTCATAAACTGCACCATTAAGTTAAGGCTAGATGAGCCTTGATAAATGTCCAGGTTGGACGTTGTGATTAATTCCTAATGGTAGGTGTCGGACAATGATTAAATTGTTGGTGCAGTAGAGGATCTCAAAAGATTAAATAAAAAGCTGTTCTTTTGGGAACTTTTACTGCTATTTAAGCAATGTCTGAAGACCTAGACCCCGCATAGAGCGCATTTTGGTTAATTTGTCTACAGCGGATACTAGAGTGATATTTGGTAGGGTAGATTTCATGGTTTTTACTCCTAAAAGTTTATTGAAATTAAAATTTTGTTGATTTGAATGTTGGCTTGAGAAGCCAAAGCCGCCTAACGTGACTAGATTTTCAAAGGTTCAGAATTTTTCCTATATTTGGCAACAATAAAAATATTAGTTTGTATTTTAAGGATGATTTGATTAAAATAATGCAAATTTGTAATCCTATTTGGATTACATTTAATGACAAATATAAAGGTCAAATAGTATGCTAAACCCTTCTAAACAAAGAAATAATAAATTACAAATACGTGTAGACAAATTAACAAAAGAAAAAATAGAACAAGCTGCTAGCTACTCTAACAAAACAATTAGCGATTTTGTTTTAGAAAACGTAGTCCCAGTGGCTGAAAAAGTAATAGAAGAACACATAACCATAAAAGTTTCAAATAGAGATTGGGACAAACTGATGGCTCAATTAGAAAATCCTCCTGAAGCAAATGAAGCATTAAAGCAAGCTGCAAAACGTTATAAGGCTATAGTTAAATAAAACTAAACTATGGAAAATCTACTCAAAATAAAAATAGAGTTGTTTTCAAGTGAAAATCATAAGGTAGAAAACTTTTCTTGTGGCTATGAAAGTTTGGATAAATATATAAAATCTTATGCGGAAATTAATGCTAATAGAGGTCTTGGAAGAACTTTTGTAGCAGTAGAAGAAAATAATAAAGAGATAAAAGGCTATTACACTTTAACAGCAACCGAGATAGTAAAAGAGAAACTACCCAAAAAGCAAACTAGAGGGTTGCCTAATTATCCTATACCCGCAATTTTGTTAGCTAGATTAGCTATAGATAAAACTGCTCAAGGAAAAAAATTAGGAGAATACCTTCTTTTTAATGCCTTTAGTCGTGTTTTAAGTGCAAGTTATGATTTTGGTATAAGAATAATTATAGTTGATGCAATAGATGAACAAGCAAAAAATTTTTATCTAAAATATGGTTTTACAGCTTTTGATGATAATCCATTAAAACTATTTTTACCTCTAAAAACAGTCGAACCATTAATAATTATTTGAAAAAAAATAAATCAAAAAATCTATAAACTAACCTACAACAATTTCTTTAATTGCTGTAATAAATAACTTTATTTCTTCTAAAGTGTTAAATGCTCCGATGCTGACACGTACTAAACCATCAGGACTAGTTCCTAAAGTTTTATGTACTAATGGAGCGCAATGTAAGCCTCCACGTACAGCAATATCAAAATGTTGGTCTAAAATTGCGGCTACCTCGTCTGAACGATAGCTAGCAACAGCAAAAGACAGAACTCCAACACGGCGAGTTAAATCATTTGACCCATAAATTTTTACTTCATCAATTTCTTGAATAGAATTTAACAAATACTCAAGCAAAGAAAGCTCATGACACCTAATTTTTTCAATACTTTCTTGGGCTAAAAAGTCTAGGGCTGCACCTAAACCAGCAATTCCAGCTAAATTATGTGTTCCTGCTTCAAGTTGAAAGGGAAGTTCTACAGGTTGCAAGGGTGAAAGCGAGTCTCCACCCGTTCCACCTTCCCGCCAGCTTTTTACCTTGGCGCGATTGCTTAAGTAAAATAATCCTGTGCCGGGAGGCCCAAGCAGGCTTTTATGACCACTAGCAGCAAGTAAATCTATCTGCATTTGCTGAACATCTATTGCAATAACTCCTAGGGCTTGGGCTGCGTCTACTAGAAAAAGTAAATTATGGCGTTTAGCTATATCTCCAATTTCAGCAATAGGTTGAAGTGTTCCTAAAACATTAGAGGCGGCTGTAACAGCTATTAGCTTGGTTTCTGGCCGGATTTGTTTTTCAATTTCTTGTGGGCTAACAAAACCTTGCGAGTCAAAACCGACTAGGGAAAGCAAGATGTCTTTTTGGGCTAAATTTTGTAGTGGTCTTAGAACGGAATTATGTTCTAAAGTGGTAGAAATCGCGTGATCCCCTGTTGATAAAACACCTTTGATTGCAATGTTTAGCGCGTCAGTAGCATTAAAAGTAAAGATAATTTGTTCTAAACTTTGAGCTTTAATCAATTTAGCTAATTTTAGACGAGTATCTTCAATAATTTGTTGGGCGGCTCTAGCCATACGATGGGCGGAGCGGCCCGGATTTGCTCCTGAAAGCTGAAGGCTTTCTATCATTCGTTGATAAACCAATGGCGGTTTAGGGTAGCTTGTTGCAGCGTTATCTAAATAAATAGTCATTGCTAATAAGTTTTTCCATGCTCTTGAATAAAGGCGATTCTTGACATTATCAAGGCCATTAAATGATGAAAATGCTCGGCTTCCCAACGCATAATTGGTTCAACATTGATTGCTGTAATTGTGTGGGAGCGTCCTGTTTGTTGGTTAAACTTAAACTCAGCTAAGGAATGAATATAATGAGCTTTTATTACGGTTAAAGTATGTTGGTATTTTCCAGTTTTTTTGGATATTTGGTTAAGAAAAAAGTTATCTCCATTGGACAGTTCAATTGAGAGTCTAGGTTTAGCTTGATTAAGAGATTTATTAGTCAAACGAGAAAGATTGCTCATTTTGTCTTTGGCTGTAATTATTCTACCCATTGAAGTTACTTCTAAGTCTAACTGAAAATCTATCATTCCAGTAGCAATATAAGTGCCTATACGGGAGCGATGCCAATGCAATGTGGCAAATTCTTTATCATTATGTAAAAAAGAATACTTAGGATGTAGCATGCCACGTCGTTTAACAAAAATTTCGCCCTTATGCCATTCATTTTCTATAATTTCGGCTCCCATAGACAGATAAGAACCTAGATCAGAACGCTCTTTTCCTATTTCCATTTTTATTTCTCCTTATATGAATCATAGGCTATTACACACCAATATATTTAGCATAAAGACCGCGTGCAATGGATTCGTCTTTTGTGCCATGAATAATGCTACGAGCATCAGAAAACACGGTCATTTCATAGTTTTCTAGCTTAACACGCAATAAGAACTTATTTACATTTACCTCACCGCAACTTTTTAACTTTTCAGCTATTGAAATCAAATCTAACTTAGTTATTTGTGATGGAACAATTTGGACAGCATTACGCCCGCAAAGTGTGGTCATCAACTGGCGATTTTCAGCCACTAAAAAATCAAATTGTTTATGTTGACACGCTCGACAATCGGCACGCTCTAGCAGGCTTTGAACGTTTATTTTGCTATAAGTATTTTGCCAAAGGTCTATTTGAATCAACCCTTTATGTAAATTTCCTAGATTGCCAGTTAAAATTTTTAATGCTTCTGTAGTCTGATAAGCTGCTATTACGGCAATAATTGGTAAAATTACGCCTGCTGTGTCACAAGTTGGGGAACTGCCCGGAGGCGGAGCATTTTCAAAAACACAACGTAGGCAAGGCGTTTGACCTGGCAAAACAGCCATTGTTAGCCCATAAGAGCTAACTGCCGCGCCATAAATCCAAGGTTTATTATGCTTTATACAGGCATCATTAATTAAAAATCTTGTCTCAAAATTATCTGTTCCATCTAAAACAATATCTGCGTCAGCAATAAATTTTTCAATATTGGTGTGATTAACATCGGCTACAATGCTTTCTGCTTCTATATCTGAGTTAATTTGTGCGATTCTCTCACAAGCCGCAATAGCTTTTGGCAAGTGGGTTTTAGCTGCGATTTCATCAAACATTATTTGTCTATGAAGGTTAGAAAACTCTACAAAATCCCGGTCAATTGCGCGAAGTCGCTTTACCCCAGCACGAGCAAGCATTTCTAGCTGCATTGTTCCTAATGCACCACAACCAATAATTACAGCATGACTATTAAGTAATTTTTCTTGTCCAGCTTGTTTAATACCTTCAAAAAGTGTTTGACGTGAGTAGCGATCTAAAACAGACATGTTTTTTTGCCTAAGAAAATTTTATTTTTAGAATTTTTAGGATAATGTTTGTTAAGCATAAACTTCAAGCAAAGCTAGAATTATGGCTTTATAACTTTAAGTTAGTTTATTTATTGGCTATATTTAGAGACATGTTAAAAACAGCCTTAGACCAAGAAGCTGATAAATTACTTGCCTGTGTTCATTGTGGGTTATGTTTGCCTACTTGCCCTACGTATCGAGTTTTAGGTAATGAAAACGACTCGCCACGAGGCAGGCTTTATTTAATGCGAGCCGTAGCTGAAGAAAAAATAGACATTTCCCCTACTTATCATAAACATTTAGACCAATGTGTTGGTTGTCGTGCTTGTGAAACGGTTTGTCCATCGGGCGTTAATTTTGGTCATTTGCTAGAAACTGCACGTGCTGAAATGGTGGAAACAAAACCAGAAAAACTAACTCTTTGGACAAGAATAAAAAATTTCTTTCTTGGTCTAGTCTTAAAACAAGTTTTTACCCGCAAATGGTTGTTAGAACTAGTCTGGAAAACATTAAAGCTACTCCAACAAAGCGGACTAACTACACTGCTGCTAAAATCAGGATTATTTAAGTATTTGCCAGCAATAGAGTTTGCTCTAGCACTTCTTAACAAAGCAGAAAGTCAATTGCCTGCTGCTAGAAAATTATTAAATCTTCCACCTTCACAAATTAATGAAATTAGCGATAGCGAAATTGCTGCTACTTACCAAGTAGCCCAATTTACAGGCTGCATAATGGAAGGGCTATTTACTGAAACTAACCGAGCAACAACCAGAGTTTTAACTAGAAATAGTTGTTTTGTAGAAATTCCTAGCACACAAGTTTGTTGTGGTGCTTTACATGCTCATTCAGGCTTTCATAAAACTGCAATAATGCTAGCAAAAGCTAATATTGATAGTTTTATACCTGTTGGAAGTCAAAATAGTTTTCCAATTATTGTTAATGCTGCTGGTTGTGGTGCAATGATGAAAGATTATGGGCGGCTACTTGCAAATGATCCAGAATATGCTGAACGCGCCCAAGCCTTTAGCCAAAGGGTTAGAGACGTTAGCGAGTTTCTAACTACCATTGATTTACATACAGGCCAACCAATTAAAGCAAAAGTTACTTATGATGCACCTTGTCATCTTCATCATGGGCAAGCTGTCCGACAACAGCCTATAGATTTACTTCGTAAAATTCCTGGTGCTGAATTTGTGCCATTGGTTGGAGCAGAAACTTGTTGTGGTAGCGGTGGAATTTACAACCTTACACATCCGACGATGGCCCAAGCTTTGCTAAAAGAAAAAATAGAAAATATCCTACAAACCCAAGCAGATTTTTTAGTTACAGGTAATCCTGGCTGTGCAATGCACATTGGCGCAGGGCTTCAACTAGCTGGCGAGCAAACGCTTGTCTTACACCCAATTGAGTTACTAGATCTATTTTATTCAAAGTAATTTAAGTATAACGTAACTTAAATAAAATTTAATTAAACGGTTTTAAGCAAAAAATGTAGCCAGTTATTTGATAATAATTGACTACATTTTTTGTTATTTATAGCAAACTTATAATTGTTTAAATTGCTGTAAAACTTTTTGAGCTTCATCTGGTTTTCCCATTGCGTTATAAAGCTCTATCATACCAGTTACACTAAGTTTTGTATTTGGGTGTTTTTTACCATATTGTTTAAGGTCAAGTTCTAACACTTTTTTCATTATTGTTATTGCTTGGTCATATTTTTTCATATTTCCATAAAGAGTAGCCAAATTATTTAATGTGGTAACGACGTTAGGGTGTTCTGAGCCTAAAAGCTTGGTGTTAATTTCTAAGGCTCTTTTATAAAGAGGCTCGGCATCTTGAAACCGTCCAATGTTACGATAAAGAATCCCTAAAGTATTAAGAGAAATTGCTAGATTGGGATGCTCATCCCCAAAAACATCAAGAGCTTTATCAAGAGCTTTTTTACAATATTCTTCTGCTGTTTTATAATCTTTTATTGATATATAAAGAGAAGCTATATTATTAAGTCCAATAGCAATATTTGCATGTTTATCGCCTAGTATTTTTGTATCAATAGCTAAGGCTTGTTTCATTAATTTTATGGCATCTTTATGCTTTCCTAATTGATTATAAAGAGAAGCTAGATTATTTAAGTGTTTGGATAGTTCTAGAGTTTCCTCACCATCAGATTTATGAAGTGATATAGCTTTTTTACGTAGGGCTTCTGCTTCTTTAAATTTACCAATAGTTTGATAGTAGAGAGCAAAGTTATCTAAACCTACAATGACACCAGGGTCTTTTTCTCCAAGAAGTTTGATTCTAAGGTCTAGGTATTTTTTAAAAAAAGGTTCAGCTTCTAAATGTTTACCTAATGTTTGATGAAGCACAGCAATATAATTTAATGCAGTTGCAACTTCTAAATGTTCTTCCCCAAATTCTTTGACAGCAGAAATGTACCATTCATTAGTTAGAGCTAATGCTTGGGCGTATTGGCGTTTTTGACAAAGCTCTTTTACTTGTGACTCCATTGGGGATATATTTTGCTCAGACATAAGTTACTCCTAAGCTAATTAGTAGATATTGAAAAATTTTCCTAAAGCTAACCAAAAGCTTAATAGAAAAGCAATAGCTAATCGAAGTTTATAAAAAAGCGGGAAAGCTTCCTAGAAAGAGCTAAAATAATCTGCTTATAATAAGCCTTTCTAAGGCTACAAAACTAAATCTACATATTTTAATCTAAGGATAATTATTTATGAGTGATCGTCCAGACTATATTCAAGTTTTAAGTAATGCTGCACATTTAGATGATTCTGCTGTAGGCTTTGCTAATAAAAGAACAGACACTTTTAAGGCTTTTGAACAAGCTTTTTCTGATGCTGAATTTGCACGTCCACATTTAGATTGGTTACTTGAAAATGGTAGCGGTGCAGGAAAAATTTATGCGGCAATATTAATTGAACAATTAGATAAAGAGGCTGGAAGACAGGCTTACACATCACTACAAAATGATGAAACGCAAGTAGAATATCGTAGTTCAGATCTTTTTGAAGTACGTTCAGTAGGGGATTTAGCTACAGGTTTGCTTAATGGAGAAGCACTAATTATCTTTCCTCCATCAATGAAAAGATAATTAAAGAAAATTAACAAATCATATAAAAGAGGCTTAGCCGGGGAATAAAAAATTTTTCTCTTAGACGTTTTGCAATAAAGCTTTCTAGAGTTTGTTTATAAACTTTTTCTTCCATATTTTTTTTATGTAAACGCAACTGATTAACAGCCTCTTTTTCTATTTCTTTTAGTTCTTGAATAGGAATATTTTGCCGTAAGTTTTGGTAAATTATTTCTTCTAAAACAGTTAAATCCATTTCTAATTTTTCTGTGTCAATAAAGCTAGTATTTTCTAATCTTTGTGTTAGTTCAATTAATCGGTCAATAGCTCGGTTAAGAGTTTCTCCAAGTGTTTCATAGCCTTGCTGAGTTGCAGATAGTCGGGCCTGTTCTAATTCTTCGCAGCATTCTGTAATGTAGCCTATTATTTGTTGTTTGGAGAAATTACTATTTACTTCTTTTTTGTTATTATTTGCAGGAGTATCATTACTAGCAGATCCTCCAACTTGAGACTCTACATAATCCTTAAAACTAGCTAATACTTCTTGGTGACAGTAAGAAATTGTATTTACTCGTTTTCCTCGGTTGGAATCAATATTATAGCCCTCAAAGCATTTATTAATACTGCGTAAAACGACATGTAGAGGTATTCCCATTGTCCGCCAGCTTTCAACTAGTGACCAATCTAATGGTGAAAGCAGCATTGGCGCACCACGTTTGCTAACAAAAAATTCTTCTACTTCTGTGTGATAGTTATAATAGTTGAAGTGTTCCATATGTATAATTACTAGTATTTATATATATTTTTAAGACTTGAAAATATATATAACAAGTTTATTTTGGGGTGTAAAGTTGGAATAAAGGATAGTTTGTAAGTGGTTGATTTTTTTAAATGGGTTTTAGATAAAAACAAAAAAAGACATAGGTTTTTAACTTTTAAGATCTATTTAGCACTAACAGCTAAGTTTTTATCTTAAGAAGAGTAATTTACAAGCTACAAGATGATAAAGAATGCCATGCTTCAGGTTGGTATATATAAAGATAGCGCAACTTGGCCCAGTAAGATGTTTTTTCTTCCAAGTTAAAAAACTTCATTTGTTTTAAGGGAGGTGAATAAAGATGGATGGAAACGGCAGGTAAATCATTGGCTGGCTCAATTTTATGAATAGCACCAGGATTGCTAAAAATTACTTCTCCAATATCTAAAGTTTGTGAATCTGTTTCTTTGATTTCGTCTGTTTGCGGGTCTAAGAGTTGGTAATTTGTGTTAATGATTTTGCCAGAAAAGATTTTTTCTACGCTAAAAGATTCAAAGTGATCATGGATAGGGCTTTTTTGATCTTTTCCCCAACACATTATTAAAACTTCAAAGCGGCTATCTTTATAAAATAAATTACGAGCATAGCTTTCTGAAGAAAAGTTAAGACATTTAGTAATTTCTTTTTCATCAATAGTAACTTTTTGCATTAATTGAAAAATATTTTCTGCTGTAAATTCTGTTTGAGGGAGTTTTGAAAGGTATTCTATAAATCTTGTTAAGCTAAAATCGCCGCTTTCAATTTCTTGTTTGGTTAGCAAATCAACGGTTTTTCTAGTCACAAATTCTACTATTTTTGAACAATTATTTTTTCGTTCTTCAGAGGAAAAATCAGGAAATTGTGCAGTTAGTTCGCTACATTTAGTAGTTTGATATTCTTGGCGAAAATCTTCTGCAATTTGGGATGAAATTTTTTGAACTGCTTCCTTGCCATCAGTCTTAGCTTTAGCTAAGCTTGCTGCCATTGCTGCTGCTACTAGACAAGAACAAGTTTCTTCAATTCCCAAACCTCTTTCAAAACCTGTTGTTGCTTGTAAAACTTCCGCAGAGCAGTTAATTAATTTATGTTCATTAAGGCTTTGTAAAATGCTGCTAGCAGAATTAGATTTTTTTGATAAATATAGACTTTTAGCTAATTCAGAACATTGCATAAAATTTAGCCTCTTTTTATTTGAATTATTACAGTAGAGAAAATTATACCTTTTATTTTACTGTCAAGGAAAATGTATTTTGGCAATTAATTTTTGACGCAGCTTTTGACGCAGCTATAACGAGGAAAAAATTCAAGATTTATAGCTATTAGTTTTTCCTTACTCAGGTTTTATTCTTCCTGTACTTATACAGGCACTTATATAAGCTTTATTCCAATGATCTAAGGCTTTATTTTCTGGTTTTCCTTCTCTTAGCCAAATATGGTAAGCAGACTCTCTTATAAATTCTTCTTTTGGAATATTAGAATAAAAATGCTCACAACTTTGTGTTGTATGGTTATAAGGACTTTGGGCAAAAGCATTTCGCTTTACATAAGGTTGTGTAAAGTGATAGCAGTCCTCTTTAATAGGACAATTTTCTCCATAGCATTTCAACATGTTATTAGAGTCCTAAAACTTCTTGATATTCTCCAAAAACTTTTCTTAAAACATTAGAAATTTCTCCTACAGTTGCATAACACTCTACTGCATTAATAATATAAGGCATTAGATTTTCATTAGTTTGCGCTATACGTTCAATTTCTGATAAAGCTTCTTGTACAAGTGAGTTATTTCTTTCTGCACGAAGTTTTTGTAAAAACTCTACTTGCAAGCGTTCAATTTCTGGATCAATTCTTAATCTAGGAATAGAATGTTCTTCTTTGATTGAAAATTTATTTACACCAACAACGATTTCTTCGCCTCGTTCTACTTGTTTTTGATACTTGTAAGCAGCGTCTTGAATTTCTCGTTGTATCCAACCTTTTTCAATTGCAGTTAAAACGCCTCCCATATCATCAATTTTGTTTATATATTCTCTAGCTTTTAGTTCAAGTTCATTTGTTAAATATTCTATAAGATAAGAACCTGCTAGCGGGTCGGCTGAATCTGCTACGCCAGATTCATGTGCAATAACTTGTTGGGTACGAAGCGCGACACGGGCCGCTTCTTCTGTAGGTAAACTTAAAGCCTCGTCTCGTGAGTTTGTATGTAGTGATTGTGTTCCACCTAAAACAGCCGCTAAAGCCTGAATGGTGACACGTACAACATTGACATCAGGTTGTTGGGCTGTAAGTGTGCTACCAGCGGTTTGAGTATGAAAACGTAGCATCATAGACTTTTCGTCTTTTGCTCCAAAACGTTCTCGCATAATGCTGGCCCAAAGACGACGAGCAGCACGAAACTTTGCTATTTCTTCTAGCAAATTATTATGTGCATTAAAGAAAAAGCTTAATCTAGGAGCAAATTTATCAACCTCTAAACCTACATCAATTGCCGCTTGGACATAACAAATCGCGTTGGCAAGTGTAAAAGCTATTTCCTGGGCTGCTGTTGAGCCTGCTTCACGAATATGATAACCAGAAATAGAAATAGTGTTCCAATTAGGAACTTCTTTAGCACAAAAAGCAAAAATATCTGTAATTATTCGTAAAGATGCTTTTGGCGGATAAATATAAGTTCCACGTGCAATATATTCTTTTAAGATGTCGTTTTGTATTGTCCCATTAATTTTATCAAGCGATATGCCTTGTTTTTTAGCAACAGCAATATAAAGAGCAAGCAAAATTGATGCTGTAGAATTGATGGTCATTGAAGTTGAGACTTTATCAAGCGGTATACCATCAAAGAGTATTTCCATATCTTGTAGAGAATCTATTGCTACACCAACTTTTCCAACTTCTCCAAGTGAAAGCGGACTATCAGAATCTAGCCCAATTTGTGTTGGTAGATCAAAAGCAACAGAAAGCCCTGTAGTACCATTTTCTAGCAAATATTTATAGCGTTGATTAGACTCGCGTGCTGTTCCAAAACCAGCATATTGGCGCATTGTCCAAAAGCGGCTTCGATACATATTGGCGTGAATACCACGAGTAAAAGGATATTGTCCAGGCTCAGAAAGGTCTAAAAACCCTTCTTTATCAATAGCATCTTCGGCTAAAAATGTTCTTTTAATTTCTATACCAGAAGAAGTCTCAAAATTTTCTTTGCGCTCTTTAACTTGTTTTGTTGACATATGTTAGTTGTTCCTGAAAATGGTTTTTTCTTATAGCTCGAAATCTTAGCAGATCCCATATTAGTAAAGCAAAAAATGGTAGATATTCAATTAATTTGATAATTGTAGATTCTTGCCAAATATTTTCTTGTGTGTATTTAATTAAAATATAGTAGGAAAATTGACAAGACATTATTAACCAAAAAAAAGCTTTGCTTGGAATAAATATTAAAAGAGGGATAATCCAAGTTAAATACCATGGATGAACTATTGGAGAAAAAATATAAATTCCTATTAAAAATAAAAAAATAGTAAATATAAAATCTTGTTTTTTAAGCAAGATAATTATTATATAAATAGCTAGAAATATATAACAGATAAAGCTAGATATTTTACTTTGATTAGTAAAAAAATGTAGTAAAGAAAATATAGAACTATTAAAATAAAAGTCTTTAATAAAAGTATTAAAAGAGCCTAAAACTTTATATCCTATACTTAAGTAAGGCAAATAACATAAAAATATTGTTACTAAAAATATACTATAAAAAAGCGGTAAGTATTTTCTTTTGATATAATAAAAACTGATTGGTAAAAAAATAATAGGCATTATTTTTATTAAAATAGCACTAGAGAGAGCTATTGCAGATATGGCAACTCTTTTTGATAAAACTGTATAAATAAAAAGAACTAAAAAAAATACTCCTACTGCGTCAATATGTCCACTAATAAAAAATTCAACTATTGGCAATGGACAAAGACAATAAATTGCTACATTTGTTGGATTAATTTTTAATAAATCAAGTATTTTAAGCAGTATTAAATTAGTGAAAATTTCAAAAATTAGTAACAATATTTTAATACTAATAATATTATTTTTGCTAAATAAAAAGGCCACAAAAAATAACATTTGTGCTAAAGGTGGGTAAATTGTTGGTAAGTGGGGATGGTTGATAGAATTATAAATAGACAAATGTCTATAATTCATTAATTCTAAAGCATTTGGAGAATATAAATAAGGGTTAATGCCTTGAGTTTGTATATAACCATCCCAAATATAGCGATAAATGTCATTAGATAGAAATGGAGGTAAAGAGATTAATGTTAATCTATATAATGTCCCAAATATAAAAATAAGTATTAATATAGTATTATATGAATCATTTATTTTGGATAAAATCTTTATATTAATAAAATATAAAGTAAAACAAATAGTTATACTTACAATATATATAATATAAAATGACTGTTGGTTATTAATAAAATATAAAGATAAATATATTATTTCAGAGATAGAGCAAGATAGTAAAAAATAAAATAATTTAAGGTTTTTATTTTCGCTGCATAACATTAAAATTGTTAATTCATAAAAAATCTTAGTAGCATTATCGCGCTAAAGACTAAAGATATTATAGAAATAACTTTAGCTACAGTAGCTTTACTACGATTTTCTGTAATTCCATATTTATCTAGGATTTTAAGTGCATTTTGAGATTTAATTAAACCCACTACAGATAGTGGAAACAGACAAGTGCAAATTAAACCAACAATAGAAAAAATCAATGCTGATTGAGCATCTTCAAAGGCTTTTACTACTTCAGAATTTCTAGTTGCGTCAGAATAAGTTTGTCCTATAGGTGAAGCAACTGGTAGTTGACCGGGTACAGGTGGAGCAAATGGAGGAGGTTGATACATTGCATTTGGCTGATTAGGCATAGGCGGTGCAAAAGGTGGTCTTGGCCCAGGTGCCATTTGTGGAGGTTGTGCATAGGGTTGATATTGTGGCTGATTTGGTTGTTGGTAGGGCATTGGATTAGGGCTATATCCAGGACTTGGAGGAGGATATTGACCCTGATTAGGGGGGTAGGGTTGCGCTTGGTTAGGGGAATAAGGTTGTGCTTGGTTGTGTGGGTAGGGTTGCGCTTGGGCCGGTGGATAAGGCTGTTGAAGCGGGTAGCTTTGACGCACAGGAGGTGCCATTTGAGTTGGATTTTGGTTAATTCCTGGAGCCGTGTTAGCTGGTCTAATAGGTTGTGTGTTATATGCTTCAGGAGACATTGCAGGTGGGTAATTAGGGTTAAATCCAGCTTGATTTGGAGGCATTCCTGGTGCAGGAGTCATCATTGTTGGAGGTACTTGGTTTGCATAAGGAAAAGCCTGGGGCGGCGCATTTACCCAAGGATCTTGCGAATTTAACAACTCATTGGCTTGTTGACAAGTAATAATATTTGGATTTGCCTCTGAGGAAAGTCCTTTTTCTACTTCTAATTGTAACTTACCACAATATTTTTCTATTTCTCGGTCAGATGCTACTATTTTTATTTTTGTTTTATCTTTAAGCAATTTATAAGTTGCTAAATCTATAACAACAGAATAGTTACGTTCAATTAATGCTGTTACTGCCGCGCTAATACGATCAGCTAAATCATCTGGACGAGTTAGACCAAAAGAAGGGAAATTGATTAAATCAACGTCTAACCTAATAGGTCTAGGGGATGAACTAATAAAAATATCTATAAATAGACGAGGACTTGCACCAAAACCCATTTGAAAAGTTGAAATTAGCTGCACGTCATCATAAGGGATTCGCTCAATTGTTGGATGTGCAATACTAAAACCATAGTCATTAGCTGAAACACGACCACTAGATATTGGAGTAACAGATTTAGCTGCTTCATCATATAGTGGGTTTAGCACTTTAACACTTTGCCACCATTCACCCTTAACTTGATTTGGTTTATCAGCAATAGGTTGCTGAATAGTTGCAGCATCACCTTTGAGGTCTGAGGTCATTTCTGGTAAACCAGGTGTAGTTTTATAAGGGTCTATGCTTGCGTCAGTTTGTCTGGCAGTAGCTTTGCCTAGGGGTTTCTTATTTAAGCTTTCGTCTTTGGCTTCTTTAGCTTCATAAAAAACAGGGTAATCTGAATCTAAAGCATTTTGTTTTGGAGCAGAATTTTCAACCTCTCCAAAAAGAGGTGGTAGAGGCTTACTTTCACTAATTTTTACTATTTCTGGACTAACTTCTTCTACTTTAGGGCTTGGCTGAGGTGCTTCGTTAGAAACGTTAGAAACACTTTTAGCTGCAATAGGTGCTTGCTCAACTGGAATAGGAGCAGACTCTTTTATATGGTCAGTTTCATCGGCAATAAGATTTATTGTTGCTATTGCACCAATAGATTCTAAGGCGGATTTATATTTGTTGGCTTGATCTTGTGTTAGCCCTTTTTTTACTACAATAGGCGCAGAAGCAATCATACGCTCTGCTTTATCATTAGGTACTTTAAACTTTTCTATTAGCTTGCTTTTAACAAACTCTCTTTTTTCTGGGCTGTCTTCTTTTAATCCTTCAAATATTACTTGAAACGCCATTATTCACCTCGCAGAGCAACTACATAGGTAGTTGAAGGGCTTTGGTTAAGAAATGATTAAAAAATCTAATAACTTTTCTGTAACATAGTAAAGCACTACTCCACCAAATACTGCCAATGGAATGGTGGTACGTTCTGAACCGCTATTTACTTCTGGAATCAAATCTGAAGCAGCAACATAAAGCGTAACACCAGCCGACAAAGGCAAAGCATAATGAGATGCTTGCTTAAAAATAACTATTGCTAATGTTCCAATCAATGTTACTACACCAATAAAAACACTTGCGAAAAATGCCGTAGAGCGGCTTTGACCAGCAGCAATCATTATGGATGCAACTGTAAAACCTTCGGGTAATTTGTGCATTATTATAGCAATAAAAATAAGTATTCCTAATTTAACATCTACAGCAAAACCTGCACCTATTGAAATACCATCAAAAAATGTGTGCATCGCCAAACCACCTACCGCTGTATAAGCCGATGCTACTGATAAAAGATGTGCATGGGTTTCTTCCCCAAAATGAAAATGTGATGCTAAAGTATGCTCAAAAAATTGTATTAGCAAATATCCTGCTAGTACTATCATTAGTGTTTGAGTATTATTACCAGAATTTATTTCTAAACTAGCAGGGATTATTCTTAAAAAAGTTGCTGCTAACATAAACCCAGCACCACTAGCTATTAAATACTTAAGTATTTTAGGATCTACTGCTGGTCTTGAAGAAATAAACAACCCACCTATGATGTTTGCTACTGCTGCAACTAAAGCATAAAGTATTGCTCCTGACCACTGCATGAATAGATACTCTTTCACCTAAACGGGTATTTTTATATGGCTCTTTTTTGATAAACGGCCATCATAACACACTTGCTAAAAACTGTCTTGTTGTCAGGGAAGATGTTTTAACTTCTCTTGTCTGTAAATAGAATAAATTAACTAATTAATCTAATTATACAGTAATATGCGTATAGAAATAACCTTACTAATAAATAAGGTTATAAATTTGAATAAAGAAACAATTTAAAGTTCAGGAAAAACTCAAGCTTTAGTTAGCTAAATTACAGTATATAAATAATATTAGTAGTTGGAGTTTTTGCTTGACAGACTTTCTAATAGTGGCGTAGTATTTTGGTTGTAAAAAAGCAAAAGTAGCTTTTTTTTAGTGTGTTGGCCTTTTTCAGTTAAAGTTCTGCTTAAAGAGATTAATTATAATATTAACCCTCACACAAAATGTTTATCTAAACTAATTAGGCACGGCTTAGAGTAAGCTAAAACAAAATTAAAATTTTTAAGGAGTTTGGCTGTGTCAGCAACAAGCTTTTTTCATCGTTCAGTTTTACTTACAGAAATATTAACAAGCTTTGAAACAGTTTCAAGCGGGTTAATTATTGACTGTACTCTTGGCTTGGGAGGCCATAGCGAGACTTTACTTTCAACAAAAAAAGATATCTATTTGTTAGGGATTGATCGAGATTTAATTGCTATAAAATGTGCCGAAGAACGCCTTGCTAACTTTGGCAAACGCTTTGAAAGCTCCCATGCTGATTTTAGAGATATAAAAAGAGCAGTTACTACAAGCAATTTCAGCCATTTACCTATACAAGGCATCTTAGTAGATCTAGGAGTATCTTCAATGCAGCTAGATACTCCTAGTCGAGGTTTTAGCTTTCAACACGAAGGCCCGCTAGATATGAGAATGGATTTTTCTCAAGGCGAAACAGCCGCTGACCTTGTTAATTCTTTATTAGAAGAAGAACTAGCTGATTTAATTTATGAATATGGAGAAGAACCTGCTGCCCGTGTTATTGCTCGCCATATTGTTAATAATAGAGAGCTTAAAGCTATTAAAACAACTCGTGAGCTAGCCCTAATTGTTGCAAAAGCTGTAGCCTGGCGGGAAAGAAAGCTTGGACACAAAATAGATTATAACCAAATACATCCGGCAACTCGTACTTTTCAAGCCTTACGTATAGCTGTCAACCAAGAACTAACTAATTTAGATAAGTTTGTAATGGAAGCCATAGATCTACTTTCTCCAAATGGACGTTTAGCCATAATTTCTTTTCATTCTCTAGAAGATAGAATAATTAAAAATACTTATCGTGCTGCAACAGGTGTTTGCCAATGTCCTCCAAGGCTACCACAATGTATTTGTGGTAGAAAAGAAAAAGTAACTTTAATTACTAAAAAACCTTTAGTTTCTACTGAGCATGAAAAATCTACTAATCCAAGGTCAAGAAGCGCAAAACTAAGGGTTTGTGAAAAGTTATAATAGATTTGGGTAAACAAATTTTGAGGTATTTGTTATGTCAAAAGTATTAAAAGCTGATCAAATAGTCCAACAAAAAAAGGCAAAAGAGATAATTTATCCAGATAGTGATGGCAAACGTATGGCTGATAATACTGAACAGTTTGATTTTATTGTAGAACTAAAATTAAACATGGAATGGATTTTTGCTGAAGATCCAAATGTATTTGTAGCAGGGGATTTACTCTGGTATCCAGTGGAGGGCGATAACAAAATCAGACTTGCTCCAGACACAATGTTAGCGTTTGGTCGTCCAAAAGGTCGCCGAGGCTCTTATATGCAATGGAAAGAAGCAGGAATTGCTCCTCAAGTTGTTTTTGAAGTTCTATCGCCTGGCAACCGTGCTAAGGAAATGAAAAAGAAACTTGAATTTTATGAAAAATATGGAGTACAAGAATACTACATTATTGATCCCGATAGAAAAACACTTAAGGGTTATATTAGAGCAGGCCATCAATTGTCCCCAATTGTCCAAATGAATGGTTGGATTAGTCCTAAATTAAAAATAAAGTTTGAAATTAAAAATAAAGAAATCTTGCTTTACCAACCTGATGGAAATCCATTCATTAAATATTTAGAACTAACTCAACGTTTTCAAGAAAAAAGTTTAGCTCTTGATGCTGAAAAAGTCCTTTCCGAAAATGAAAAAGCGCGTGCTGAAAGTGAAAGAATACGTGCCGAAAATGAAAAAGTGCGTGCCGAAAGTGAAAGAATGCGTGCCGAAAATGAAAAAGTGCGTGCTGAAAGTGAAAGAGTGCGTGCCGAAAATGAAAAAGCGCGTGCTGAAAGTGAGAAAGCGCGTGCTGAAAGTGAGAAAGCGCGTGCTGAAAAATTAGCAGAACAACTTCGGCTACTAGGAATAGATCCAGATAAAGTTTAATGTCTTTTGGGTAAATAAGTTATGTCACAGTATTTTGATAAACAAGTAAAAAATACTCAAGTAATACGCCGTGATGGTAAAAATCAAACAGTACTAGTAATTTTAGCTCTTGCTCTAGGCTGTGTTATTACCTATGGTTTTATTTTGGCGGCACAAAAACACTTTTCTGCACTTGAAATAGGCTATAAAAGCGAAGAGCTAAAACGAGAGCGCGATAAACTTGAGCTTCAGCAACGTAAACTTACTTTGGAGATGGAAAAAAAGCTAGCACCGCAAAAACTTGATTCTAAAGCTCAACAACAAGGTTTGGCTTTGCCTGTAGCAAAAGTTGATAAGAAACAGGAATCAGAAAAAGTATCAGATTAAAAATAAAATTTTTAGTTTTAAGGAGTAGTAGTTTTGCTATCTAAACAACCTATAAATGGCAAAATACAAAAGGCTGCTAACACAATGCCGATTATCAAAAAACGGGTTGTAATTTTTTGTTTGCTTCTTATAGCTTGGGCAATAGGCGTGCAGGCGCGTTTAGTTCAATACCAAGTTTTTAAGCATGAACAAATGACAAAACTAGCTGAACGACAACAACAACGCACAATAAAAACTACTCCAAAGCGTGGCTCTATTTTTGATCGTAAAGGGCGAGAGCTTGCCCGCAGTATTGAAATTGAGTCAATTTATGTTGCTCCTAATGAAATAAAAGACCCATATAGATTAGCTAAATCACTAGTTTCAATTCTTGGTATGGAAGAAGATTTAGTTTTATCTCGATTAACAGCTAAAAAAGTTTTGGTTAGCTTAAAACGTAAAATTACTGATGATGAAGCAAAAGCCTTAAGAGAAGAGATAGAAAAAGAAAAATTTACAGGAGTTCATTTTGTTACAGAAACTAAGCGGTTTTACCCTAAAGATGAGGTAGGAGCTTATATTTTAGGCTTTGTTGGAATGGAAGAAGATGGGGCCGCTGGGATAGAACGCCAATATGATCGCCATATACAAGGGCGTTCAGGCTTTGTTTCTGTAGAAACCGATGCACACGGTAAACCCTTTGGACGCTATGAAAAACAACCTGAAGTTGGACAAAGTTTAGTTCTAACAATTGATGAACAACTACAATTTCGCACAGAAAAAGCCTTGCGCGAAGCTGTAGAAAACGTTGGTGCTAAGGGTGGCATTGCAATTGTTATGAAACCAAGGACAGGCGAAGTTCTAGCAATGGCTAATTTGCCTGGTTTTAATCCTAATACACCTATCACAGATGGAAAACAGTTAAAAGATCGTCGTAATCGTGCTGTAGAAGATGCTTATGAGCCTGGATCAGTTTTTAAGGTAGTAACTTACTCTAGTGCATTAGAAGCAAAAAAATTAAGACCAGATGATAAAATTGACTGCCAGGGCGGAGCAATCACTATTGCAGGCCACACAATAAAGGATGGTGGACGTTATGGACTGCTTACAGTAGGTGAAGCCGTAGAAGTTTCTAGTAATGTTGCGGCTATTAAAACAGGTCGAATGCTAGGAAAAGATTTACTACTTAAAAGTATTACTGACTTTGGCTTTGGGAAGCCAATAAATGCTGGGCTTCCTGGAGAATCACCTGGTTTTGTTGGTGGTACAAAAAACTGGAGTGAAGCTTCTTTTGGAGCTTTACCAATTGGCTATCAAGTTGGTGTCACCCCACTGCAAATGTTAGCAGCCGTTTCAGTTGTAGCTAATGATGGTGAATGGGTACAACCGCATGTGTTAAAACAAATTGTTTCAAC
>Ga0268299_1001809_pt1 | contig 31904 bp, 44 predicted proteins | sample NOBtaG_FD_193484 | JGI IMG/M metagenome (GOLD analysis project Ga0268299, IMG submission 193484) | Activated sludge microbial communities from bioreactor in Nijmegen, Gelderland, Netherland - NOB reactor | ecosystem: Engineered > Bioreactor > Aerobic > Activated sludge | place: Netherlands... | reverse complement strand
CCGTACAACATCGCGAGTTACGCGCTCCTGACGCACCTGCTCGCCACGACGGCCGGACTCGACGTTGGCGACCTGGTTCACTCCTTCGGTGACGCGCACATCTACGAGAACCACATCGACCAGGTCCGCGAGCAACTCGACCGCGAACCCCGGCGGCTCCCTCGGCTAATCATCGAGGTGTCCGGCCAGATGGACGACCGGTGCCGGATCGACCCGAAAGCGATCCGCCTCGAAGGGTACGACCCGCACCCGGCGCTGAAGGCCGAGGTTGCCGTCTGACCGTCGTGGCGCGAGGAGGACGTGCCTTGTTGATCTCCCTCATCGCCGCCCTCGACTGGAATCTCGTCATCGGCGACGCCACCGGGATGCCGTGGCACGTTCCGCACGACCTGAAGCGGTTCAAGGCACTGACGCTTGGCAAGCCGGTCGTCATGGGGCGAACGACCTACGACATCCTTGGCCGGCCACTTCCAGGGCGACCGAACGTCGTCCTGACCCACGACCAGGGGTTCCGCCCTGCCGGGGTCCACGTAGCCTACACCCCACACGGAGCCCTCGGCGTGGCAGAGCTGCTCCTGCGGGATCTCGGCGGCGACGAGGTTATGATCGTCGGCGGGGCGCAGGTCTATCGACTTTTCGCCGCGTGGGCCGATCGTCTCTACCTTTCGTTGATCGACGGTGAACACGCCGGGACGGCCTACTTCCCGGACGAATTGCCCGGCACGCCGTGGCACCTCACAGTCCGGGAGGCCGTCCTCGGACCGGTCGGCGAGTCGTATACCTTCTTCCAGTTTGACCGACAACGTACCGGTGAACGCACCGGTATCATGTTGCGACAGGTGCTCCAGGTTAACGCGGCCGGATAGCAGATGTGCTTCCTCGAACACGCCGGGCCAGGAGCGAAGCGACTGGGCGAAACCAGTGACACAATGTCGCCGGTTTCCGAGGTCGTTCAAGTTCGGCAGGCTCGAGCTTGATTCGCTAGGCCGGTCGCCGCGTCCCACAGCCGCGCCGAGGTGGGTCCCACCACGCTAGCCAGCCGGCGGTAACACCGTGTTCCCGCCGAGATGTTGCACGCCGGGGTGCTTCGCCCTCCCCGCCACCACCTCCCCCAGCGGCCGCTCCATCCGCGGCATCGCCTCGGCGGAGACGGTGGTACAACCGGCTGGCCAGCCCGAGCCCCTCGGGAAAAGAACGCGGACCGGCGAGTCGCACGCCAGCGCCCACCCGACGTGCTTCTCCAGCCGGTCCGCGAGCGGAAAGATACACACCGAGGCGGGCGGGTGTCAAGGAGGCGTCAGTCGCTTTCCTCGGCTTCCTGCCGGGCGACTGCGTGGGCGATCTGGCCACGCTCCTCTGCAGTGAAGGACATCCACAACTCCGCCAGGCGAACGTGGGCGCGCTCCCATTCGTCGTGGGCCGGGTAGACGGCCACGTTACCGACGACGACGGCATCGTGGCTCCCGTTCGCCGTGTCCTGGGTGACCTCGGCGTCCCAGGACAGGTACTCGAGCATGGCGGGGGTCACGGGAGGAGGGGGCGGCGCGGGGCGTCCTTGTCGCCGGGTGGTTGGGACTGGGATTGGAGCTGCTTGAGGGCGTCGAGGGTGCGGGCTACGGTAACAACTCTCCGCACTGAGCGCAGTACTTTGCGTCCTGGACGTTGACTTCGTCGCAGAGGTCGCACACCCGCACGAGCGGGGTTGCGCAGTACGGGCAGAACTCGTTCTTCGCCTTGACGACCCTCTTGCATCCGTGGCACTGACGTTCTCCTGTCGCCCCGGATCGAACGTGCTCGATGTCGGCCGTCAGTTGTTTTTCAGCGTGGCCTGGCGGATCGGTCGGGTTGGCGAGCCGGAAGTACCACCGCCCGGCATGAAGGGCTTGGCGGAGCAGGTCGGGATCCCAAGGGGCATCCCGCAGTCGCCCAAGGCTGGCCTGGTAGCTCCACTTGGCGGCCACTCTGGCGACGCCGTACCACAGAAAAACCAGCCCCGCCGCTCCGAGGATGACCAGCAAGACGATGGAGACAGCGGCAGTGCCGTCCATCCCAAGCCCCTCGTGTCCCCTGTGAAATCCGATCAACGAACTACGCCCACGAGGGGCAGGGGCGATTCTCGGCAGGCGAGGAATCGCTACGCCGAGCGCGCAGCGACTCCGCCGTGTGAAGTCTGGTCAGCGCGTGCTCACTCGATCTTCGCCAATGCCTTCACCGCCGCGTTGCGGGTGGCGTCGTTCTGCGCGAATTTCAGTTGCTTCAGGAGCGGGATCGCCGGGGCGGCGTCCTGGCCGAGCTTCTCCATCGCCTCAAGGATCGGGACGACCATGGCGGGGCTCCCAGCGCGGACTTCCTCCTGAAGAACCGTGAGCAGCGTCGCGGCCTTGTCCTTCGGCTTCGCCTCGACGCGGTCCAGGGCGCTGATCGCCGTCAGCCTGGGAATCCCCTTCCACGCGACGACCAGTTGTAGGACCGTCTGGGCAACGCGCGGGTCGTTCGGCCCAACCTCCGTTATCGCGGCGAGCGAGTTGACCCCCACCGGCCACCCCTGCGGCGAAATAGGCCCCGCTCGGCAGACGAGCAACAATGCGGGCAGGCTGCTCTTTGCTGCGGGGCCGAGTTTCTTCAGGCTGGTAGCCGCCTCGTGTCTCCTCTCGCCGTAGAGGAGTTGAAAGACGTGTGGCTGGATGGTCGGCTCGACCTTCTCCAGGGCCTCCGACGCCGCGTTGCGCACGGCTGGGAGGCGGTCAAGCATCGCTTCTACGAGGGATTCCCCGACGTCTTTCGCGTCTGGCCCGTAGGTGGCAATCTTTTCCAGCGCGCGAATCTTGGCCTCGGGGGCAGCAGCCTTCAACTCCTTCACGATCGGGAGCAACTCCTCTTTGATCTTCGCGGCTTTTGCTTCAGCCTTGGCCGTTTCGATTTTTTCAAGCGAGCGTCGCACCGCCTTGCGCACCGCTTCGTCAGCGTCGTTGGTCGCGGCTTTGAGGGACTCGGCCGCCGGCTCTGCGTCGCCGCCTAGTTCGCTGAGCGCCTGAGCCGCCTTCAACCGAATGATGTCGTCCTTGTCGCCGAGCAAACTGCCCAGCCCGACTGCAGCTTTCCGGCGAACCGTCACGTCTCCATCCGCCGCGGCCTTGAGGTTGTTCTCGAGCGCCGCCATCGCCTCGGCTTTCTGGCCGCCGGCGACGGCGGCGTTGACCTTGGCGAGCGCGGACTTGGCGACTTCTCGCACGTCTGGGTCCGCGTCCTTGAGGGCTTCGGTCAGGGCCGGCAGGGCATCCTTCGCGGCGGCTCCCAGCGTGCCGAGGGTCTTGGCGGCTTTGAGCCGAACGAACTCATCCTTGTCCTTGAGTTGCTTCACCAAGTCGGCGACCTGGCCTTCCTGTTGCCCGTCCGCCGGGCCGACAGTGAGAGCGACGATCGACAGGATCAGACACAGCGACAGCACGGGCTTCATGGCGATTCCTTGGGTCGGGAGGAGGGCTTGGGGCTGGGGGCATAGACGAACGCCGCCGGCACGTCCGGCGTGACACACGATCCGCGATTGTACGCCGGCTGGGGACCGCAGTCCTCAACAATCTGGCGGCAGGCGGTTAATGCCTACTTCCCCTTCTTCCCCCGCCCCTTCTTCGCTGGCGGCGGGCCGTCCTTCGGGTCGTCGGCAGCGGATTCCTCGGACGGGCCGGCCTCGTCGTCGGCAGGGGCGGGCTTGCGGGGGCGACCAGGCTTCTTCGGCTCAAGAGATTCGAAAGACGGCTCCTCGGTGAAGGCAGTGCAGTCCACGCCGAGGGCCTTTGCCAGGGCGAGGACCGTCGGCCAGGTGGGCTCATTCAGCCCCTGCTCCAGCTTCTGGACAATGCTGATTGAACATCCAGACTGCGCGGCGAGTTCCTTCTGGGATAAGCCGGCCTCTTCCCTGAGAGCACGCAGGCGGGCCGCGAAGCCGCTGTCCTGCGTTTCGTCCCTCGATCGGCCCATCTGCACTCCTCGAAAAACTATCAAAACTTTGATTGACAAGCTATCAATTCTTTGATAGCATACTCGAAGAATCCAATAGACGCAATGGCCGTTGCTATTCGCGTCGTAACAACCGAGCACCACGCGGCTCCCAACCCGACCCCTCGAAAGGACAGCCCCATGCCTGTCTGCGTCCCCGGTACGCGCACGCGCACCCCCAAGCCCCGCTCGGCGTCGTACCACCGGGTCAACGCTCGGTTCGGGACGCTGGAGATGACCGTCGGCGAGGGCGAGAAGGCCGAGACGTTCGGCTACTACGTCGAGGACCTGGCCCACGACCTCGGCGACGGGATGAGGTGCTTCAAGCTGACGAAGTACCGCACCCAGCAGACGCCGGACGAGCCGGCCGAGTACGACGTGGCGATCGACCTCCAGGCCGACGGCGACCGCGGTCAGACCTCCTGTGAGTGCCTTGGATGGCTCAGATGGAGCCACCGCACCGCGTGCAAGCATGTCTCGTCCCTGCTCGCCCTCATCCGGGCGGGGCGAATCTAACCCCCACGGCCTGCGGCCGGCCAGGAGACTCCCACGGGGTGGTGGTGGCTCCGTGGCCGGCCGTGGGTGCCGCACCCCTTCGCTCCGCCCCGAGCCGTCACCGAACCGACGACGAACGACCGTCCACGAACTCAGGAGTCCCCAGCCATGCCCGCGACCGCACGCAAGCCGATTCCCTCTCCCTCGTCCCCGCTCGACCCGGCCCTCCTCGCTGCCCTGGACCGCGTCGTCCAGGTGGCCCAGCAGGCCCGCCTCGGGGTCGCCACGGACACCGACGCCCTGCGCGCCCTGGAGGCAATCCACAGCGCCGCCTCCACCGAGCTTCAAGAGCACTATGCCGCTCAGGCGGACGCCCGGTGGCTCGACGACGAAATCGCGTTTTGAACCGACGAGCGCAACCACCCAACCCAGGAGCCGACCATGCCGCAGACGACCGACTACGACCGCTGGCCCGCCTGGACTCAGACGTCCCACTGGGCCGTCGCCGAGGAGCCCGACGACGCAACCGACCCCACAAACACCGTGGAGGTCAACGGCGGCGAAGCCGCCGAAGCGAACGACGCCGACCAGGACGAGCCGTTCGTGTTCTTCCCCGACGACGAGTTCGACGAGTTCCCCGACTGACACGACGCAGCCACCCGGCCGGCCACACCGTCGTGTCCGGCCTCCTTCACCCGCACCCGACATCCCCAGGAGTCCCGACCATGACCACGACCGCCAGCCCGCTCCTCGCCCGCCTCGCCGCCGCCCTGTCCTTCAAGGCCGGTGCCATCGCCGCCCAGCTCGACGCCCTCGACGAGGAGGTCGCCCGGGCGTTCGACGCCGCCGAGCGCGCCGCCGACGTGAGGATCACCGCCGCCCTGGTTCACTTCGAGGCGACGCTCGCGGAGAGGGGCCGCCGGTTCGACGACCGCCTCGCCGACATGGCGGACTCGGCGTTCACGGCGGCGCTCGCCACGCTGGCCGGCCACGTCGGCGGGCTGGGGGCGCGGGTGGACGGGATGCCGGTGGGGGCGGGCGTGGCGGAGGGCGACCCGCTCGGCCTCGTCGCGGCGGACGACGCCCCCGACGAAGGGGGGGAGGAGCCGGCTGAGGAGCCGACTACCGCCGCTGAGTCCGAGGAGGTTGCCGACCTCGCCGCCGACACGCAGCGGTCGCTGTTCCCCGACCCGGCCGAGGAACCGACGACGACCACGCCGCCCGTCTACCAGGCGTCCGCCGCCCGCTCCCTCGAACGCGACGCCGTCGGCGTCCTGGCGGTGGCCAGCCCTGACGACCCGGAGGACGACGACGACCTCGACGGCGAGGACGAGGAGCCGCGGGCCACCCCACCCGTGGAGGTCGCTCCGTCCCCCACCACGACTGACCCGGCCGGCCTGCACGAGCAGCGGGGGCGTGGACGCTCCATCCGCTACGTGCCGTGTCCGCTGCCGATTCCGGGCGAGGTGTACTTCCGCAAGGCCGGGCGGCGGTGGGTGCCGGTCGAGTACGTCGGCGACTGACGCGACGTCGCCACCACCTTCCCCCTGACCTCTCACCCGAAAGGAGTTCCACCGTGACTTGTATCGCTCCGGCACCACCCCAATCGACCCTCGTCCTGGCCCGGTTCCTCGCCGCCCTGCGCGACGCGGCCGAGATGGCGTCCGACGTGGACGACCTCGCCCCGGCCGACCTGGCCGGCCTCATCCGCCACCAGGACGACGCGGCCTATCTCCTGCGGCGCTGCCTCCCCGTCGTCGTCTTCGCCATCGAGTCGTTCGACGCCGCCCTGGAGGGGATGGCCTACTGGAGCGACCTCGGCGACGCCCTCGACTGGCTCGCCGACAACCCGAACCCCAACCCGTGACCGACCACCAGCGACGACCATTCCCCAACGACGACCACCACGAAGTGGAGTATCCCCATGGCGAAGAAGAAGAACCCGACGAAGAAGACCCCGACGACGCGGGCGAACCCGGGGGCGAGGCGGCGGCCCTCCGCGGCAGCGGTCGCCCTGGCCCGGGCCGAGGCCGACCTGGACCGGGCGATCCGGGCCGTCCTGCTCCTGCGGGCCCAGACCCCGGCCGCCGTCCAGGCGTGCTGCGCCGACCCCGGGGCGGGGGACTACCTCCTCGGCGACGTCGTCCCGTTCCTGCTCCACGCCCTGCGCGGCGGCCTGTCCAGCATCCAGAACGAGGCCCGCCACGACGCCCGGGCCGACGGCCTCGCCTGGCTGGCGGAGCACCCGAACCCGTAATTGACGACGTCACCATGAACTTTTCCATCCCCTACCGGAGGACTACCCCGTGAAGACGCACCCCCCCGCCGACCCGTCCCTGCGCGCGACGGCCCCGCTCCGGCTCGCCCTGCTCCTGCCGTGCCCGTGCTGCAGCGCGGACGACGCGGCGATGGACCTGCGCCTCGGCCGCGACAACGACGGCCGGCTCGCCTGCACCGCGTGCGGCAGCGAGTTCGGCATCGACCACATCCGCGACCTGGTCCGGGCGTGGCTCCCCGTCCTGAACGACTGGCCGGCGGTGCGCGCCTGGCTCGGCCGGGCACCGACGCTGAGCGTCGTCGAGGAGGAGGACCCCGAGGGCTGGGTCCAGGGCGGCGAGGCGGACGAGAGCGAGGCGGACGAGGCGGGGCGGCGCGGCCGGCCACGGAAGCCGAAGTGAGGGGGGACGGCGACGAGGCCCGGGCCGGGCGACCTCCACGGTGTGGTGGTTGTCCGGCTGTCCTCCGCTACGTCGTGTCGCAGAACCTGCACCGCCGGCACCTGGACGAGAGCCAGCGGGCGATGGTGGCGGCGGGGATTGCGAACATGAAGCGTGAGGACACGCTGAAGCAAAACGCCGATGCCTCAATTGATGCAACGGCGGGCGTCAGCCAAGACCGCGCAGCCAAGATGCTCAACGTCTCCCGCCCGAGCGTCCAGCGTGCCGTGGCGGTTCTCAACACCGGCACCCCCGAACTCCAGCAGGCCGTCAAGGACGGAGACCCACCCCCCGTGGAAGTCGAGGAGCCAACCATGAGCGACGACACCCTCGCCCGCGCCACCGCCCTCCTCCGCGAGGCCGAGCAGCACCTCCTCTCCGCCGCCCACCTCCTCGAGGAAGCGGGCGAGGAACTCGACGCCGCCCCGGCCGCGACGCTCACGGCGAACCTGCCGTGGGACGCGACGCCCGGGGCGACGTGGCAACTCCTCCGCGACGAGGTCCACCGCCTGGCCGGCCAGTGTGGGGGCGGGGCGGCGGAGCTGCTGGGGTTGCTGATCGGGCCGGATGACCCGGCGTTTGAGCGGGTGGAGGGCGGGGACAAGAACCGGCCGGGGGAGGCGGCGTAGGGATGGCGGGCATTGCCCGCACAGCTTACCGCCAGCGCTGAGATTTCCTCGTCGGGGCCGCGAACTGGGCTTTGCTGTGGTTGAGGAGTGGCTATTCTTCCGCGCCTGCGTGTAGGCGACAGGGGGCGATGACGACGGGCTCATCCGAGCACCAATCAGGAGAGAAGGCGATGACAAGCATCGTGGAGGTAGGCGACCTCGCGTCGCTCGCCGACGAGATCAACAAGGAAGCCGCGGCGGTCGAGTCGAACCTGCGCCAGGCGGTCGGGCACGCGATCCGCTGCGGGGAACTGCTCGTCCGGGCCAAGGCCACGGTGCCCCACGGGCGCTGGCTGACGTGGCTCCAGGGCAACACGACCGTCTCGGCCCGGACCGCTCAGCTGTACATGCGAGTGGCGGAGCGCCGGGACGAGCTGGCCGACGGCGTCTCCCTGCGCGAGGCGGCCCGGCTACTCGCCGAGCCGAAGCAGGGGGCCGAGGAAGATGCGCAACGCGTTGCGGATTCGGGAACGAAGCGGCGGCGGCCTCCCATGTCGTCCCTCAGCTGCGTCCCGCTGGACCCGCAGCCGGCCGGGCCGATGCTATTCCACCCGCTCGCCGAGGAGATGGGGATTCGGATGCTCGACGCCGAGGAGCTGCAGGGCCTGGCCGACAGCATCGCGGAGAACGGCCTCTTCTCCTCCATCACGTTGTACGAGGGGAAGATCCTGGACGGCCGCGGTCGCTATCTCGCTTGCCTTGTGGCGGGCGTCACCCCGCACTTCAGCCAACTCGCCGAGGGGGAGGACCCGGCCCGGTACTTGTACGACATGAACATCTGCCGGCAACACTTCACCAAGGCCGAACTGGCCGCGGCCTGGGCGAAGGTGGACGGGATCCTGTCTTGAGTAGGTCGTCTCGCTGAGGATGACAGGCGGCCTGCGAGTTTCTTACAGATCGACTGTCATCCTCAGGTCACCCCGCCCCGGCCGCCTTCCTCGCCCGCGGCTTCCTCAGCCGGTACGGCGTGTAGTCGCCCTCGACCCGGCCGCTGTCCTTGAGCAGGCGGAACAGCGACCGCCCGCCGGCCAACCCCCGCCCGCCGTTGCGCAGCGCCTTGTCGATGCCGAGCCACGTCTCGCCCGTCGAGCCGACCGCCCCGGCCGACCGCGTCGGCCAGGTCCCGTAGAGCACCCGCCACGCCTCCGCCCAGCGGAGCACCTGGTCGTCGGTCAGGTCCGGCTTGTCCGTGCCGTGCGGCCGGTTGCGCCGCCGGGCGAGCAGGCGGGCCAGGCTGCCGCCCTTCTGGCGGACGAGGCCGCGCGTCCCGCGGTTCAGGGCCAGGTCGATCGCGGTCCACGTCTCGCCGGGGGCCTCCGGCACCGGGCCGTCGTCCGCCGTCGGCCAGTTGCCCGTCCGGGCCTTGTGGGCGGCGGCCCAGCGCAGGATGTCGTGGACCTTCAATTCGGGGAGGTGGTTCCGGTGGCGGTAGTCGCGGCGCTCCTCGAGCAGCAGGGCCAGCGAGCTACCGCCGGGCAGGCCGCGGTGGCCCCGGGCGAGGGCGGCCTCCACGCCGGACCACGTCGCGTCCGCGCCGGCGACCGGGCCGCTCTGGCGGTTCGGCCAGCGGCCGTGGCTGGCGTGGTAAGCGTCGCACCAGGCCAGGATCGTCTCGACGTCGAGGGGCGGCTTCTGCGGGGCCGGCGGCCGGCGTCGTCGTCGCGGCATGGCTCGCTCGGGGCTGGGGTGATGCCCACCGGCCGGCGTCGGGGCCGTCCGTCGCTTGGTGTTCCGTGCCGGGAGGGCGACGCCGTTATACCGCGCCGGGCGGGGGTTGCAAGCGGCGGGGCAGGCAACGACCGGCTCCCACAGGTTGGGGGGTGTCGATTCGCCGCCGTCGCCGTCTACGGGTGGCGTCTATGCCACTACGCCATTACGCCACATCGCCGCGATTACAGCCCTTTTCCGGTGCTTCGTGGTGTGTGTCGGTGGGGCTTGACGCGGCGGGCGGAAGTGGTAAAACGCCTGCGGAACATGGGGTTTCAGCGGTTTGGGAGCGGGGAGGGCCGGGGTGGTACACACCGCCTGTGGCTCAGGATGTCGCGGGTTCGAATCCCGTCACTCACCCTTGCAGGGTAAGGACTTAGGGCAACACTAAACAATGCCCCACCCCTTACGGTACTGAACTCGGTACAGAATCAAAGACCTTCCGACCAGTGTCAGTGGCCGGAAGGCCGGACAACCCGAAGGCTGCCGCGTGCTTCACAAAGGCACAAGCCGGAGGGTTCCACCCATGGCCCGTTCCCCCAAGCCCTGGTGGCGCGAAGACCGCCAGAGCTACTTCGTCACCATCAAGGGCACCCGCCACAACCTCGGCCCCGACAAGGAGGAGGCCGAGCGGCAGTTCCACGCGCTCCTGGCCGCCAGGGACCAGGCCGCCCTTCCCGTCGCGGACACGATGGGTGTCGCGGAGCTGTTCGACCGCTACCTCGACTGGTGCCAGCGCCACCGCGCCGAACGCACCTACCTCTGGTACAAGGGCATCCTGGAGAGCTTCTCCGAGAGCCTGCCCGACCCGGCCGGGATGTTCGCCTCGGCACTCCGCCCCTACCACGTCGTCACCTGGGCCGACGCGCAGGAGACCTGGAACGCCACCTCCCGGCGGCAGGCGATCGTCGCCGTGCAGCGGGCCTACAACTGGGCCCACGAGATGGGCCTGCTCGAGAAGAACCCGATCAAGAAGGTCGCCAAGCCCCAGCCCGTTCGGCGCGACAACCACGTCACGCCCGAGGCGTTCGCGGAGATCATGGCCCGCGTGCCCGACGCTCCCTTCCGCGACCTGCTCACCTTCGCCTGGCACACCGGCTGCCGGCCGCAGGAGGCCCGCCACATCGAGCCGCGCCACGTCGACCTCGCCAACGCCCGGGTCGTCTTCCCGAAGGAGGAGGCCAAGGGGAAGAAGCGCGCCCGGATCATCCACCTCGACCCGGTCGCGCTCGAGATCGTCACGCGCCTCAAGGGCGACCGGACCGACGGGAAGGTGTTCCTGAACGTCGACGGCAACCCGTGGAAGAAGTCGGCCATCTGCTGCCGCTTCTACCGGCTCAAGAAGAAGCTCGGCAAGAAGTACGCCGCGTACGACCTGCGGCACGGGTTCTGCCAGCGGATGCTCGAGGGCGGGGTGAACCACCTCGTCGTGGCGGAGCTGATGGGGCACAGCAACGGGCAGATGGTGGCCGCCACCTACTCGCACATGAACAAGGCGGACGGCCACCTGAAGGAGACGCTCAAGAAGGCGGGCCGCCCCGGTGGAGGTGGCGGAGCTTGACGGGTCTGGCGCGGGCGGGGGCGGGGGTCTTAGCCCTCCCCGTCCCGCTCTTCTTACCTTCGAGGAACGCGGCCAGGTCCGCCTCTTCGATGCGGATCCGGCCGCGTTTCCCCGCCGCGCCGACGCGGAGGTGCTTCAACTCCCCCGAGGCGACCCAGCCGTAGATCAAGGAGAGGGAGACGTTCGCCCTCCTGGCCGCGTCTTTCGGGGTGAGGAGGTTCACGGGGATCCCTCCTCGTCGAACTCGATGAACATCGGCTGGTCTTCCAGCCTGTCCGCCGCGTGCTCGACGGCGACAATGAGGACGTGCAGGAGTTGGGAGGCCATCTCCTCCCGCGTCATTTTGCAAGCGCCGGGGTCGGCAACCGGTACGAGGGGCAGGGCCGGGAGACACCTTTCGATCTCGCGTTGCAACCTGGCCCTGGCGGCGCGGGTCAGGACGAGATTCCTGTAGACCTTGGCCCGGATTGCCCACTCCGGCCCCGATCGTCCGCCGCTCTCGAGCTTACGGAGCAGCTTCTTCGTCCTGCCCATGATTCGGCCTCCTCTTCGGGGGCGGGGGGTAGCGTTTCACTGCCCGCCCTCTCCGCCCATCGGAAAGGGATGGTGGTCTGGTCGTTCGCCGCCTCGATCTCCTGCTCCGTCGGCTCGCGGCCGAGCATGAGCTTGAGGCAGGCCCGGGTCGTGTCGCGGGCGTACGCCGTCGCGTCCGGCGTCGGGCGTTCCACGTAATACTTCACGGCGTGACGGAAGCGGTAAAGGACGAACGCCGCCTCCTCGCCGGTCGGGCGGCCCCCTCCGAAGAGCCACAGGAGGAGACGCTTCACGGTCCGTCCCCCTCCTCGAACTCCCACCAGAACTCGTCCGGCGGCAGCTCGTCGCCGACGGTCTCCAGGTTGGCGACGAGCGTGTCCACCGTCATGCGGACCATCTCCGCGCGGGAGAACGTGCCCAGGCCGGGGATGTTCGCCGGAGAGATCGACCCGGCTTCGAGCGTCTCCCGGAAGGCTTTTTCCAGGCGCTTGCGCGCCTCGTCGGACAAGGTGCGGTTCTTCAGATGGCGTGTACTCATGTGGCAGTCTCGACTGTGATGGGGAAGGAGCATTGCCGCTCAGTCGGCGAAGAACCAGGTCGCCCATGGGTTTCGCCCTTCGGTGACCCAGGCGATCCGTCCAGGGGTCCGCTTCGGCACGAAGCGGCTGAAGCCGGCGGCCCGCGCGGCGGCCCACGAGCCGAACCGGACTTCGATCAAGGTGCGTAGTGCCACCGCCGCCCAGCACGGCGCGCGACGGTGCGGGATGAGGCGGAGGTGGGTGAGGACGACCGCGCAACGATAGCCGGCGTCTTCCAAGGCGTCGGCGAGGATCGGCAAGACGGCGTTCTCCTTCTTGCCCTGGACCGCCGCGTCGAGCAGGCTGGCCACCGTGAGGGTGAGGTGTTCGGGGGCCGGGACGGCACGCCGCGTGACGAGCGTACTCCACCCCTCGTGACGTTTCACACAGCGGGATACGCGGAGGGCCGGCCGGACGCTGGGGACGACCTCGTCCGGATCGTAGTGGCCAACGAGTTGCCCATGCACGCGCTTAAACATGCCAGCGCCCCGGACGTCGAAGCCCCAGTCGAGCCACTCCCCGTGCGTGGCCGCCCGCAGGGCGAAGTCCTCCTCGCGGCGGAGTTGTTCCTCACGCCGGATCTCTTCCTGCCGCTGTTGCTCGTCGCGTCGCAGCCGTCGTTCTTTGCGGCGTCTTGCCGCCGGGGACCGACCTTCGATCCGGGCTATGGCCTCATCCAGTTCAGCGGCCTGGTCGGGAAGGGTGTCCAGGCTAGCGACGATCTGCTCGAATTCCAGGCGGGGGTCCAGCTCGCCTCGCGGGTCCTCATGCAGTCGTTGCCAGAGTTGCCGCAGGCCCTCAGTCGGTACGGCCCCCTCGTAGCCCCCGATGAATCTGGCCAGGTGAGATCGTTTCGGCATGGCGGCCTCTCTCCGTTTCTACGCCCCCTCGAACGCCCGGCAGGTGACCGAGATCCTCCTGCCCGCGTAGCGCGCCGACTTCGGCACGCCGTGCTTCCAGAACAAGTTCGTGTCGTACGGCAGCACGAACACCGTGCCATTCGGCGCGGGGAAGTCCCACGTCCTGGCGTCGTCGGCACGGCCTCGCGTCAGGCGGAAGCCCCTCGTCTCGCCGAAGGAGGCGGTGACGATCGGCGCGTTGTACACCATGCCATTCACGGAATCGTGGTGGGACCCGATGTAGTGCTCGGGCCCCTCGTACCAGTTGATCAGGATGCCGTTCAGCCCCGGGAAGATGGCCGACCGCACCCAGGCCAGGAGCGGCTCCAACGTCTCGGGGACGGCCAGGGCCTTGTTGACGTTGCCGGTGTAGTGGTAGTCGCGGCCGTAGGCCTGCTGCCAGCGCGGCGTCCGAACCATCCGCCCGTGCATCAAGATCTCGTGTCTTTCTGGCGGGTGCAGCGCCCACGCGGCGGCGGGGGCCGTCCGTGGCCCGAGAAAGGACCTTACCCGCCGAGCCGCCCCAGCCCGACCTGGAGCAGGTCCGGCATCGCGTCGTGGGTGCAGCCGTCGAGGACGCGCCCGGCGGCCTTCTTGTTCCGGCCGCCCCACTGCTTGAAGAAGAACGCGACGCCCTGCTCGCGGCACTGGTCCCGGACGGACCGCACCCACGCCGCTTCCATGCTCCGCGCCCGCACGCCGGACTCCCCGCCGGCGATCACCCAGTGGATGCCGGACAGGTCGAGCGTGCCGAGGTCCTCGAGGAGCGGCTCGACCGACAGGAACCGCGTGACGGCCGGCGTGTGGCGGAGGTGGTCGATCCGCGGCAGGCCGTGGCGCTTGTTCTCGACGCTGGTCCCCCACCAGATCTGGGGCAGTTCGGCGAATTCCCGGAGCGGCCCGGAGAGGAGTTCCCGCAGGCGGTCCGCCCGCTTGGTCAGCACTTGGTAGGTGTGGCGCGGGACGGCGGCCATCACCTCGCAGATCTTGCGGACCTCCTCGAGGGCGAGGTTTTCGTGGGCCAGGTCGCTCATGCTGTTGACGAAGACGGCCTCCGGGTCGACCCACGCGAACGGGTCTCGCAGCGCCTCGGGGACCGGCTCGACCCGGCCGTTCCAGCGGCCGTTCTCGCCGATGACGTCGATGTAGTGCCGCAGCCGGCCGGGGTCCTTCCCGTCGGCGATCCGTTTCAGGGCCATGCCCTTGAGCCGGCGGGCCATCGACATCGCGTAACAGTTGTGGCAGCCTGGACTAAGGATGCTGCAACCACAGATCGGGTTCCAGGTCCTGCCGGTCCACTCGATGCCATGTCGCCGCCGTCTCGGTCGGGGACGTCTCGCCTTCCGTTTCGCCATGATGTTCGTCTCCTGGGTGGTTGGTGACGCTCAGTTGTCGACTCGCCCGTTGTTGTTGGCGGCCTTATCTCGGGCCAGATCGTCGAGCAAGCTTTGGACCTTGCCCATGACGGCCGTTTTGCGAGCCAGGCCGACGATGATGCCCTCCGCGCGCAGCGCGTCCCAGACGCAGTTGAGGATCTCGGCCGCCGCCTCGTCCAACGCCTCCTGGACGAGGGCCAAGTTCGACTTCCTCAATGGTGACTCCTTTGTGTCACTTTGTGCTCGGTTGAGGGATTCCCCCTCGGACGCGCTTCAGCGCCGCCTCGAACGCAGCGAGCCCGACGCTGGTGCTTTCCGACAAGCCGCCCTGGTTGGCGTTCGGGGCGCGGGTGCCGTAGTGCTCAAGGAGGGCGTCATACACCTGCCAGAAGATCTGGTTCCGCTCCTGCCACGTCAAAGGAGGGAGGTAGTCATCGAGCAGGTTAAACACCCAGGTTGTCGTCCGGCCCGCCATCAGCGTCGCCGTCCTCATCGTCCTCTCCTTTCGCCCGGATTCACCGAGCCAAGCGCGGAGCCGGCCGTCGCCCGCGCCGGTACCAAATCAAAGAGGCTTCCGTTCCCTCCGCAGGTCTTGTCCGTCCGGAGGGATCAAGCGCCAGGACAATCGTGGAAAAGCGTTCTTCGGTCAGCCGCCGGGCCCTCGTCGCCCCGTACGGCAAGCGGCGGGGTTCATTCCCGGCTCGGCTCAGGGGGCTGCCCGTGCTCCCCGTCGCAGAACGGGAGGAGGAGCTGGGCCGCGGCCCGTGTCGCGGCCGTGAGCAGGCCCCCCTGCCGGAGGCGCGATGCCGCGAGCGCGCACCACCTCGGCTCGATCTCGATCCCGACCGCGCGGCACCCGGCCAGCCGCGCCGCGACGAGGATGCCGCCGCTCCCGGCGAACGGGTCCAGGACGAGCACCCCATCCGGGACGAGGCTGCGGATGAGCCGGGCGAGCGGGGCGACGGGCTTCGGCGTCGGGTGCGGGTTGCCCCGCTCGCGCCGGAAGGGGAGCAGGTCGGGGATGGCCCGCACGACCCGCGGCTTGCCCTTCGCGAGGACGAAGGCCGTCTCGTGCCTGCTCCGGGTGACGCGTCCCAGCCCGGGGCGCTCCTTCTCGAAGAGGAGGTGGCTGACCGGCCGGAAGCCGGCCGCCCGCCACGCCCCCATCCACACGTCGACGTGCGGCCAGCCGTAGAAGGATACGCAGAAGGCGTCGTCACGCAGGACCCGGAAGAGCTCCCGGTAGGCTGGCTCGACCCACCAGCCGTCGGCGTCGTCGCGGGCCATCGCCGCGTGGCGGCGGGACCGGCCCCGGTACCCGACCAGGTAGGGCGGGTCGGTCACCACGACGTCGACCGAGCCGCCGGCGAACCCGGGCAGGACGTCGAGGCAGTCGCCTTGGTAGAGGGCGACCGAGGCGTCGCTGAAAACCGGGGCCGGCCCCCCGACCGTGTTGAGCATGGTCTGCACCTGCGCTTTCGCGGGATCGGACATCGGGAACGTCGGCCGCCGGCATCGGGCACCTGGACGATGTTGTTCAGGCTGAGTCACGCCGCTCCTTGCACAGGAGCGGCGGAGGCTACACGTTCAATCGAAGGGTGTCCCCCTCGAGCTGCATCAGGGCGTGGAGCCGCCGCCAGGCGTCGAGCTCGGCGGGGATCTCCCGGACGACCATCGCCTTGATCGTCGCGGCCAGCGCCCGCTTCTCCTTCGCCGTCGGCCTGTCCGGCGGGGGCGCGATCACGCCGTGACGGGCGAGCACCCGCTTGCAGTAGGAGTCCACCGGCCAGGCCAGCCGCCCGCAGGTGTAGAGCAGGATGCGGTCGGCGGTCTCCTCGCCGACGCCGTGCAGGGCCAGCAGCTCGTCGCGGGTCGCCCCGGCGCAGAACGCCGCCTCGGTCCGGTACCGGGCGACGACAAACGCGGCCAGGCCCTTGAGGCACTTCGCCTTGCCCGCCTGGAAGCCGACCGGCTTGACGCAGGCGGTGACCGTGGCCTCGTCGGCCGCCGCGAGCGCCTGGGCGGTCAGCAGACCGGCGCGGTCCAGGGCGTCCACCGCGGCGCGTACGGCTCGCCAGTCGGTCTGCGTCACGAGCACGTTCGTGATGACGCGCTCGAAGGCCGGCGGGTCGGTCCGGCCGTGGTAGACCGGCCACCAGGTCTCGGGGTCGGCGCGAGGGCCGTATTTGATCCTGAGAGCCTCGTACAGATCGAGCAGCGTCATGGGGATGATCTCCGCAGGTTCGGTTGCCCGGCGGCGTGCGGGCCACCGAGCCAAAGACGGGATGGTCGTGGCCGGCACCCCGGTCGTGCCTTTCGCTTCAATTGCGCAGCAACGCGGTCCCGACCTGCAGGACCCCTTCCCGGATCCAATGGCAGACCGGGCAGTTCTCGCCCTAGCCGCCGCAGGACGACACGCAGACGCGTTCCAAACGCCGGCTGCCGATCCGGTCGATGTTGTTCACGGCTTGCCTCACTCCACGCGCCCGTTGCCGCCGGCCGCCCGCTCAGCGCCGATCTCCTCGATCTTCGCCTGGACGGCCAGGATGACGGCGGCCTTGTCCTTGAGCCCGAGGACGACGCCGCGGTCCTTCAGCGTTGCCTCCACGACGGAGATGAGTTCAGCGCCGATCTCGTCGAGCATTTCCTGAAGGATCGTCGCGTTCGACTTTCTCATTACTGCCTGCCTTGCGTCAGGTGGTGCGCGGTCCGACCGTCGCCTTGTAGTCCTCCACCGCCAGGGCGGCCTCGCGGTCCAGGCGTTCGAGCACATAATCGAACGTCGCCCAGAACATGGTCGTGACGACGTCGCGGGGCGGCGGTTCGTGGAGCGGGAGAAAGGCGTCAAGGATCTCGCGGGCCATCTTGTACGCCGTGCTCGTCCGCCGCAGACGTTCCATGGTCTTCATCGCGTTTTCCTCCTTCGGCCAAGGCGGCCTCCAACCAAGGCACGGGGCCGGCCGCAGCCCCGTGCCGCAATTGCCAAGGAGGGTTCCATCCCTTCCACGAGAGATGTCACCCGAAGGGGGGCGGAGCGCCGCGAAATCCGTGGAAAAATCAGTACACCCGCACCGGCCCGAGGACCGGCACGACCTGCGGGACGGCGATCACGCTCGTGATGACCTGCGGGCCGTAGATGGTCGGCACCAGGTCGCGGGAGAGGGCGGGCACCAGGACCGTCCTGGACCCGACGACGCCGACCCCCCACACCCCGCCCGGGTTGTGCCGCAACACCCACGCCCGGTATTCCTCCTGCCGCCGCCGCTGTTCCTGCTCTGCCGCCTTCCTGGCGTCCGCCTCGCGTTGCGCTTCCTCCCGGCGGGCGCGCCAGGCGTGTTCCTCCCGGGCCAGCTTCTCCTTCTCCTCCCTGAGCTCCCTCATGATCTTCGCGGAGCAGGCCGCCTCGCGGACGGCCTTCATCGCACGCTCCAGGTCCCGGCGCAGCGCGGCGCCCCGGGTCGCGAACTTGAGCCGCTGGGCGGCGTAGAGGAGCCGCGCGTCGCTGTCGGGGGCGAGGCGGACGAGCGTGCCGAACTCCAGGGCGTAGCCGCGGACCTCCTTGAGGTGCTCGCCCACGGCGGGCAGGGCCGCCAGGAGCCGCTCCGCCTCCTTGACCTTCCCCGGCACGCCGAGGTCGAGGGACAGCACCTCCTCGGCGAGGGCGGCGTTCAGCTTCCGGAGCGCGTGGCCGTCCGCGAAGGCGGCCGCCCGGCCCTTGAAGTAGCGCTCCGCGACGCGCCAGGCGTCCCGGGCGGAGGCGAGGCGCTGGCCGTAGGCGGTCACTTCTTCCGCGAGGAGTCGTAGATCCTCCGCCCCCTTGGCGCAAACCTCGCCCACCTTGGCGAGTTCCGACACGTCGGCGGCCTCCGCCCTGGCGGTGGCGTCGCACAGGGCCCGGACGCGGGAGAGGATTGTCTCCTCGAGCTGGCCGATCCCCTCGCGGTAGAGGAGCGCCAGCTTCGCCTCGGGGTCCACGTCCGGCGCGGCGGACGCGGGGTCCTTCTTCTCCGCGGGCTGTGGCTTCTCCGCGGGCTGTGGCTTCTCCGCGGGCTGTGGCTGCGGTTGCGGCTTCTCGGCCTTCTCCACCTTCGGCGCGGGGGTCGTGACGGGCGCTTCCTTCTTCTCCTCCTCGGCGCAGCCGACGAGGAGGAGGGCGACCAACGGGAGGACGCACTTCATGGTGCCGGTCTCCAATGATAAGGTGAGGGGAAGTTCATTGCGCGGTCGGCGCGGCCTTGGCCGGGGCCTGCCCCTCCGCCGGCGCGGCCGCGAACGTCGCGTAGCACTCCAGGGAGGCCATGACGCAGGCCCCGATCCTTTCCAGCAGGGCGGCGATCTCCCGCCGTGTCAGGAAGTCGTCCACGGCGGGGAGGATCAGCTCCCCGATCGCCTTCGTGCCGGCGACGGCCACGTTCTCGAGCAGGTCCCGGTCCATTTCTCACTCACTCCTTCCCGCGTTCGTAGGTGGCGAGGCCGTCCCGCCACCGGTTCAACTTCCGGTTCGACTCCGCCAGCGCCTCCATGAACCCGGCGCACACCGCGTCGGGCACCAGGGCGTCCTCGCTGTTGAGGGAGCTGACCAGGTTGGCGTAGTCGTCCACCAGGTGGTTCATCTCCCGGATGAGCCGCGCCGCCTCGGGCATCTCGCGCTTCAGCTGCTCGAGGCGCTCCCGGTGGCGGGGGATCCTCGCGCGCAGGTCGTCGTAGTACGCCCCCCAGCCGAGGAGCAGCTCCCGGTGGGCGGACTGGTCGTAGTCGAGGGCCTTCTCGCGGAACGACTCCCCCAGCGCCCGGTAGGCCCGGTCGAGGTGGCGCAGCCTGCGCTCCAACCCGAGGGCGGACTCCTCCATGGCCCGGATGCTGACCGCCGCCCGGAAGGCGACCTGCTGGAGCTCGCGGACCTGGGCCGCCTTGTTGAACTCGCGCGCCCGGCGCGTGAGCCCCGCCGGGCCGAGCGTCTCCTTCGCCTGCTGTAGCAGGAGGGAGTCCTGCGCGACCACCGAGGCCTGGAGCTGGGCGAGCGACAGCCCGCGCGGGTCGGACTCCGGGCCGGGCGGGATGGTGACATCCGCCTTCCCGCCGCAGCCGAGGAGGAGGAAGAGGAGGGGGAGAATCCGCCTCACTTGAGCGCCTCCTGGATCTCGGGGCCGGTGCCGAAATTCAACCGGGCCATGTCCCGGAGGTTGAACCGTTCCAGGATCTCCTCCTCCGGCTTGCGGGGGATCTTCTTCACGGCCTTGTGCCCCGGCGGCAGGGTGACGTCGGCGAGCCACGGGCAGACGAACGGGGCCGTGAAGCCGGGGAAGCGGACCCACCCGTGCAGGGCGTCCTTCGCCGCGTCGGGCAGGTCGCAGTTGCGGAGCTCGTCCGGGTGGACGTTCGGCCGGCTCTCCACGCCGCGGGCGTAGCCGCCGTTGTTCATCGGGTGGGGTGCCACGTCCTTGATCACCTCGGGCCCGCCCAGTATCTCGCTGCAGAACTTCGACATCCCCGGCGAGCCCTGCCGCAGGAAGACGAAGTGCGACAGGAGGCCGATAAGCTCGTCGGCGATGTGGTCCGTGTAGCGGGCTTTCAGGCCGGCGATCTCGTGCAGGGTGAGGACCAGGCCCAGGCCGTGCTTTCGCCCCCGGCGTGCCGCTGCTGAAATAGCCTCCCCCATGGGCTTCAGCTGGCGGAACTCGTCCATGACGATGAGCCGCTTCTCCGTGTACGGGCGGGAGAGGGCGTGGTCGATGATCGACTCGAACAGGAAGGCGTAGAGCCCCTCCAGGGCCGTCGCGTGGCTGTCGCGGTAGCGGACGACCAGCGCCCCGGGGGCCTGCCGGGGGTCGATCTTCCTGGGGCATCGCAGGAGCAACGCGGCGACGACGTGCAGCAAGGCGAGCTTGACCTGGACCGAGATGAGGACGTTGCCGAGCAGCTCCCGGTCCATGCCCAGGTTCGCGAACGGGTCGCCGATCCCCGGCACCCCCGGGCCGAGGAGCGACATGAGCTTGCGGTGCTCCGCCAGGCGCAGGATGTCGGCCAGCTCGTAGTCCCTGCTGTGGTGGTGGCAGATGCTCGCCGCGCAGTAGATGAGCTTGGCGATCGTCTCCTCGAAGAACGGCGTCGTGTTGTGCTTCTGGACCGGGGAGAGGTACTTCGCCAGACGCCACCGCGCCGTCGGCGTCGTCAGCATCGCCGGGAAGTAGATGCCGACCCCGAGGGGGAAATCGAAGAACGGGTCGATCTCCTGGACGGGGATCCCCGGGGGACCCTTCGCGAGCAGGTAGTTGGCCACCTCGTCGCCGGTGTCGAGGATCGTCATCGGGACGCGCGCGTGGATCGCGTCGAAGTAGAGCTTCCACAGCACGCTCGTCTTACCGGAGCCTGGCACGCCGGCGATCAGCAGGCTGATCAGGTCCCGGAGCGTGACCGTCAGTCCGGCGACGCGGACCTCGCGGTTGTCGTGATGCAGGGACATCGGCTACTTCCCTCGCTTTCTTCGTTGGAGCCCCCGCCCCCGGAGCGTCCGGGTGCCCACCGGCCCGAAGACCAGCACCCAGATCGTCGCCGGGGGGAGGAAGATCAGGACCGCGGTGCACAAGATGCAACAGTCAACCAAGTCACTCCCCCTTCTTCGTTGCGTCCAGGCCCCTGCGCGGCAGGGGCCACACCCAGACCGCCCTGCCGCCGAAGAGGTAGCAGGTCGTCCAGAGGAAGCCCGCCAGCGCGCACGGCCAGATCGCGTACGCGTAGAGCGGCTCGCCGTTCACCACCGCCGCCGGCAGCCAGAGGTAGAACGGCAGGAACAACACGCCGCCCGACGCGGCGGAGCAGGTCAGGATGATCGCCCAGCCGAGCAGGAGGTTGGCGACGTCGATGAGCGGCAGGACGAGGGCGCGGTAGAGGAACCCCTTCATTCCGGCTCCCTCCCCGTGACCGCCTCCACCACGACCGCCGCGAACATGCCGAAAAGGATGACCAGGCCGGCCAGGCACCAGACGCCGACGCCGTCGAGGAGCCCGCGCACGTCGGCGGGGACCTTGACCCCGCGGGTCTCCGCCAGGTACGCGCCGCCGATGAGGCCGATCCCCCAGGACGAGAGCATGCCGGACAGGGCCATCAGCCGGTGGATGAACTTCTTCACCGGTCGTACCTCCGCTGGTGCTGTGACGTCTGTTCCTGCCGCTGTTGCTGGTGCTGACGCGTGAGGTTCACGCCCCTGTGGCGGACCGTCCAGCCGTTCTTCAGGGACAGGTCGACGAGCTGCTGGACCTGGCCCGCCGTGAGGTCCACGCTCTTGGCGATGACGACCTTCGTCCCTCGCGGGGCCTGGAAGTGCGCCAGCCGCGCCTGCTTGTAGGCCGTCTCCGCCGCGAGGAGGGCCTTCCGCAGGCCGCCATGGCTCTTGGAGCGGATCGCCCTCAGAGCCGCCCGGTGCCCGTCCATCCGCGAGGCGGGCTGGCAGTCCTCGATGAACGCCTGGACGCGGCGCACCCGCACCACGCGGTCGTCGCGGCTCCAGGCGTTCTTGAACGCCTCCCACATGACCTTGCCCGGCTCGATCAGGTTGTCACGCAGGGCCCGCTGGAAGAAGCCGTCGTCCTTCTCCTTCTTCAGCGGGCGCTGGTGACGCACCTGGTCCCGCCACTCCTGGTAGAGTTTCTCCTTGTCGTAGGGCTGCTTCTTCTTCGCGGTGTTCTTCGCCGCCCGCGCCCGATTCCCCGGCGTCGACTTCAACTTTCGCGCGTTCAGGTACGCCTTCATCTGTTCCCTGCGGGTGGAGACCGACGCCTTCTGCTCCGGCGTCACGCCGGGGACGACGCACCGCATCCGGTCGTCCAGGTCGAGGCGTTGCCCGAGGCGCTGCGAGACGTACGCCCCGAAGGCGAGGTTGAAGTACTCGAGCGTCTCGGCCTGGCGGCGGTACATCTCCCGCGCGTTGCGGATCGTCGAGGTGCGGTTCTCCGGCGTGCGGCAGACCGCCGCCCGGTCCACCACGCCGTGGACGTGGAGCAGCGGCTGGCCGTCCCGTTGCCGGTCGTGCGCCGCCAGGAGGCCGACGAGGTGGCAGGGCTCCCGGGCCTTGCCGCCCGCGCCGCGGCCGATGCAGAGCGTCCGCTCGGCCGCGGTCAAGGCGAGCTTCGCCGCGTCCAGGGCGCACTGCCGGGCGACCGCCTTGTCCTTGTCGGAGAGCGTCTTGTACCAGTAGCTCACACTCGCATCGAGGTGAAGCAGGATGCCGTACATCTTGTGCTGCTTCGAGTTCCTCTGCCTCCTGCTCAGGGGCTTCCCGTCGGGGCGCATCCGCTGCTTGAACAGCTCGACGTGCTCCGGCTTCGCGAAGTCGTAGCCGAGCTTCTGCGCCCCGTGCGTCGGCGCGACGTTCGGGCCGGCCTCGTCGAAGAAGTCCCGGTTGAGGTAGCCCGTGCCGATGTCGCCGATGCTCATGCCGACACCCCCGCCGCTTCCGCTTCCAGCACGTCCCTGTGCAGGTCGAGGGTCAGGTACGCCTCGCGGACTACCCGGATCGCGTCGTCCGTGGACTTCGTCCTGCCGATGCCGAGGCAGGAGAGGACCAGCACGACAGCAACGGCAACTTCCTCTCGGATGCGGCGCAGGAGTTTCTCCTCCTCGCCGCCTTCGGGTTGGCCCGTCGCGTCCAAAAGCGCCTTCTCGATCGCCTTGCGGATGAACTCGCTCTTGTTGGTACCGGTCCGCTCGCAGTGGGCGTCCAACTGCTCGGCCGTCTCGGGGAAGATCTTCCCGTTGGCTTGCACGCGCTTCGACACGGTCCTTCTCCTTTCACTTCCAGAGGGACTGCATGGGTTTGAGGGGGGCTTTCTGCTGCTGTTGCGGCGGGCCGGCCCAGGAGGCCAGCCCGTAGATCGCCGCCGCGACGCAGACGCCGACGGCGGCGAGGGTCGTCCCCCAGCGCCACGCGCGGGAGGGCCCGCCGTCGGCCAGGTCGCACTCCCAGGCCAGGAGCGCGTCGAGGTAGTCGCGGCAGCGCGGCCGGGCGGTCGGGTAGATCCGCCCGGTGGTGAACGTCTGGGTGAAGAGCCACCGGGGCACCTCCGGGATCTCCCCCCAGGGGACGCCGCGGTCGAGCGGGAGGCGGCACGCGGCCCGGAGCGCCGCGGCGTCGAACCTGCCGAACAGCCCCGCCTGGAGGGAGTCTTCCGCGTCGAGGGGCACCCCGGCCGACGAGGCGACGCAGGCCGGGTGGAAGTCCTTCAGGCACCGGTACGCGAGGATGGCGCCGGACCAGGCGAGCGTGAACGGGCCGTCCTGGGCCGCCGCCCCGGACGCCACCTCCGGGGCGGCGTAGGCCAGCGTCATCCGGTGGAACTGCCTGGGGGCGACGGTGCCGTCCGGCCACATCGCCTTTTCCACAGTCACGGCGTCCAGGTCGATGGCGACGGCCCGGTCGGCGCCGTCGGGGAGGATCCAGTTCCCCTCGTGGCAGTCGCAGAAAAAGAGCCGCTGGTCCTCCAGCCCGCACAGGGTTTCCAGGATGCCCCGCGCGAGGCGGACCCGGCGGAGGACGGGGGCGCCCTCGCCCAGCTCGGTGTCCTCCAGCGACCGGCCGGGGACGAACGCCATGACGTACCCGTGCGGCGGGGCCCCCGGGAAGGGGCGCGTCGGCCCCAGGAGGGGGACGAGCCCAGGCACCTGGGTCTGGGCGCTGTGCAGGAGCTGGAGGATGAATGATAAATGGGGGTGGACCTCGCCGTCGTGGAACAGCTTGCAGACGCACCGCCGCCCGGCGGCGTCGACCAGGTGGGTGCACGCCTGGCCGCCCGAGGCCAGGTGGCGGCCGAGCGTCACCCACCCGAAGTTGTCCGTGTAGATCCTCGGGTCCATGGCGGCGGGGCCCCCGGCGGTTACTGCGGCTTGATGACCCGCTGCTGGCGCTCGGCCATCAGCCTGACGATCTCCTCGCGCTTGAGGCTCTGCGCCTTGCCGGCGATGGCCGGGTCGTCCTTGACGGCGAGCAGGAGGGTGAAGATCTCGTCGAACAGCTTGTTGAAGTCGAAGTCGGGCAGGGGGAAGATCTCCTTCTCCGTCAGGCGGGAGAGGAAGGCCATGTTCAGGTCCTTCGTCGGGCCGACGGCAGCTACGAAGACGCTGACCTTCCTGGCGTGCGTGAACTCCTTCCACGCCGCCAGCGTCGCCTCCACCTCCTCGGCGGGTTCGCACGTCTTGCCGTCGGCGACGACGACGACGACCTTCTCGGCGTCGGGGTGGGCCTCGGACACGGCGCGGATGTCGGCCATCGCCGTGTTCAACATTTCGCAGTGGGGGCTCTCCCCGCCGGCGACGATCTCGGCCGGCTTCCAGACCGCGGCCGGGCGGAACCCGGTGGACACGACGACGCCGCTCATCAGGACCTCGTCGCGCTCGAGGCACGCCTCGAGGTCGGGCATCTTGGCGATCCGGCCGGTGAAGATCTCGCGGCTCCCGACGATGTGGGGGTGGTACGGCGCCGTGGTGCCGCTGAGGTCGTAGCAGATGCAGAGGGCGCACTTCAGGGCGAGCATGGCGACCGGGACGCGGAGCGGGATGGCGCGGGGGATCTCGGTCGGCTGGGCGGGGGGCTGCTTGATGTCCTTGCGGACCTTGGACACTGCCCTTTCGCGGGCCATGGGACGGACTCCTTGGGTGGGGTGAGGAAAGAAGTGGGCGGCCAGTCGGCCGCCCTGAGAAAGATGTCTAAGGGGATGGGGCGACGCGCCAGGAATTCTCCGGCTAACTCAGGAGGGCGGCCTTCTCCTCGTCGGAGAGCGTGCCGAGGCCCAACGCGCGGCGGAAGGTCGGCTCGGCCTTGCGACAGTTGTGAAAAGCCACCCCCCGCGAGAGGCCGTTCCTCCGTGCGGCCTCGTCCGCCGGGTAACCGCTGGCGCGGTCGACGGCGTAGCCGACCAGGGCCGCCCCGACCACCGCCTCGATCACCTGCAACGCGTCGGCGAGATCAACCCGCCCGGCGGCGTGGTCGTTTGCGGCCGCCGGCTCCTCGACCATCGCCTCCTCGCGCCGCTCCCGGGGGACCTCACGGAGCATGTAGTTGATGGCGACGTTACGCGCCACACGGTACGCGAACGCCTCAGGGACGAGCAGCTTCTCCCGCCGCTCGGCCCGCACCAGGATGAGGAGCACCTCCTGGACGAGGTCCTCGATGTCGCGGCCCCGCAGCCAGGGGTACCCCTGGAACTGGCCCAGGAGGCGGACCCGGAGACGTTCGAGGCGCTCCTCGTCCTCCAGAAAAGGGACGCCCTCCGCGCAATTATCCAGGTAGATCTGATCACCGCCACGGTTGCACGCAAATCGGCTCCCCATCACGTTTCCCCTCTCCCCCGCCGAACGGAGCAGGTCCTTGACACGAGGCCCACCGCGCGGACAATGCGCGGTGGGGTCCCTATCGCCGGGAGGCCGCCAACGATAGCGAGGGGCGCGGAAGAACAGCAGGACCGTGTAAAACCGTGTACGGCTGGGCGAACGATGAATCCGGCGGTCGATGCGTGGAAACGGTTTCGTGCGTTGGTCGACGGGCTCGACTGGACGTGGGCGTATTTCGCCGAGCGGATGCGCTACGAACCGATGTCCGCCAAGGGAGCGGCCAACTATCAACAGCGGCTAAAAAACTACTACCACCGGCGGTCGGCCGACCTGGGGGAGATCCTGCGCGGGATGTTGCACGGTCTGAAACTGGATCCGGGCGAGGCGGCTCAGTTCGACCCGCTGTGCGCGCATGCGTGGCTGCCCGCGCAGTTCGAGGAGAGGGGGGGCCCGACCCTCGCCCCAATCCCAGAGAATGACGCCTTCCGAGCGTTGGTTCGCCGGATTAAGTTCCGTGTGCTGCAAGCGGCACACGGCCAGGACCCTCAGCGTCCGGAGCGGGTCGCTCTCGACCCGAGTAACCCGTTTCGGGACGTCTTGCCGCAGGGACACCCAGCCGCGATCGCGATGGATGCGAAGTTGCAATCCGAGATACGGCAAGCCGTGGTGCCGTCGGACCCGGCAATGCTCCGTGCTGCCTTGGATGATTCTCGGGACCGAATCAACGCGATCGAGAGCCACCGCGGCCCGATGGGCCTTGCCGGCTTGCCCGGCGAGGCCGTCACCAAGCAGACCGCCATCGACGCCAAGGATAGCGAATTCCGATCGTACCTCGAGCAGTTGCCTCCGGCAGCCGGGGTGAATCGGAGGGGAGGCCGAACCGACGATCCCGCGCCGTACCAGCGGTTCGGTCCCGTCCTCGCCGAGTACGGCCTGGGAAGTCGTTCAACGTCGGCTTCCAGGTCGCCGGGGCTGGTCGTGCATTGCGGCGCGACGACCCTCCTCCCGGTCGCGGTGTTTCTCAGCCTGGCGCGCAGGTTCAACTTGCGACTGACCATCCGGTTCAACTACCACAACGCGCAGGAGCAGCTCGCATCGACGGCGGACCTGAAAGCCGACGCGCTCCCGGACTTCCTCGTCTCGCCGCACGGGCCGTTCTATCTCGCCGGCGGTCGACGATTAGAGCGGGGGATCCGGTCGGAGTACGTGCAGACGCTCCCGATCACCCACATCGGCCGGTGCGTGCTACAGAGGCCGGTGGAAGGGAACAAGGAAGTGTCGCGGCGTCTGTGGGTCCCGGACGGGTCGTCCGATCTGGAGCAACTCCTTCTAGACTACCCGCCCAGGTCGAAGACGAAGCCCCTCTACAAGATCGTCGATCCGGTCATCGAATTTGACCTGAGCCGGAAGACAATACCGCCCGGGGAGCGCATCGCCGTCTCGGACGCGGTGACGTCGCTGCTCGGGCCTGACGGGGCGGGAGAAGAAGACCTGCGCGGCTTTGAACCCGTCCAGGACAATGGGTCGGAATACATGGCCCCCGTCTGGCTGTTCGCCCGGCGGGACAGGTGGGACGCGAAGCCGACGTTCCGGCTGGCGGCGACTTGGTTCGCCTGGGAGATCGCCTACCTGTGCAAGTACCCGGCCTGGGCGGCGACGGTCCTCGCCGAGTACTGCCTCGCCGCAGGGTATTGCCCGCTCGAACTCGGGGCGAAGTTCGCCGCCTGCATGCGGCTTCGGTGACCCCGCTGCCACGCCGCTTTGGTCGCCCCCCTTCGGGCCGGTCCCGGTCAGACGGGAGATCCGCAGCACCCCTGGTTGGAATATATCGTGTCGAGGTCGATGTGGGCCTTCAGCCCGTCCTCCGCGGGGAAGAGGACGGCGTGGCGGCTCGTGCTGGTCGCCGGCCCGGGCTGGCGCATGCCGACGAGGGTGTCACGCACCCGAACGAAGTTGCCCTCGAAGAGGTCCTCGCCGGTCGCCCCGTAAAGCAAGCAATACGCCAGGATCGCCGCTTCGATCCGCGGCATCGCCAGCGGGGGGACGAGGTTGCGAAGGTGCTCCTCCTGGCCGGCGCGATTCATCAGCACCCCCTGGCCGTTGTGGAGCTGGCCCTTGATCGCGGTGGATCCGGGGACGACCCCGATGACGGAATGCGACAGCGGGGACTTGTTCTTCCTGGTGGCCGTCTTGTCCCTCCGGAGCAGCGGGACCAACTCGGAACGGAGCGCCGCGGGCCTGGCCTGCGGCGGCGTCCCGTCCCGCAGGTAGGGGACTTCGCCACGGATGGAGTGGATGCCGAGGATCGCCTCGCAGTACGTCATCCCGGCCGGCAGCGTGAAGTCCACCCAGCCGTCCGGCCGGATGGCGAAATCGAATACGACGCGATACAATCCCCAACCCCGTTCGAGCGGCGAGCCGGACCGACACGCGGCGAGGAGGTCCGCGTTGTCGCAGCCCGCGTCCTGCAACGCATCGGCCAGGATGGGGACCTCTTCGAGGGTCCGGTCCGCGAAGATCCCCTTCGCTACCGCCCACGTCGTAGAAGACACCCACGCCGCGTCGAGCCGCTGGTCGAGGACGGCGCGGTACACCGCGTGCCGCGCGTCGCGCGTCGGATCGGCCTCCCCGCCGGTCGCGATCCGCAGCGACAGCGAAAGCAAGAATCTGTCCGCGACAGGGAGCGAACCCATGGCGTCGAAGCTCGGGGGCCGGAACCCACTCGCGAGTTGGCTCACGCGGTCAGCGACGGCCAGGCACCTCTCCGCCAAGTCGGGCTGCCGATTTGCCAGTGCCTGTAGTGGGGCCGTCAACCCAGCCGTACCGAGCACGCGTAGCGCTTCTTGAATTTCAGAGGACGTCCCCTGGCGACTTGGTTGCATAAATCCCGACTTCATGTGCCGCAGCGCGGCATCGTCGGTGAAACAGTACACGGCATGGGTCGCCCTTGTCCACAGCCCACCCGGCGGTGGTGGGATCCGCCCCACGAAGCGCGCCGCACCCCACAGTTCTTGAGCGACGGGCAAGAGGCGCGTAAGGGCTCGGCGGGCGAGGTGGCCCGTGGTGCGGTTGCGGGCCGAAGAACCTTTAGGGAACAACCTCCTGCCAGCACGAGCCGCACATGGCGCAGGTGACCTTCGCTCCGTCGACGTCGGCCGGGCAGACGAGCGGAAGGGGGACCTTCCGGTTCGGCCGCTTCCGCAGTCGACGCGGTCGAAACACCAGATCCACGTCAGGCGGGACGTCTTCGTCGGCCTGCGTCTCGAGCCAGGCGACGCCGACGCCGGGCGGGACCGAACCGGGAAGGCCGGTGTCGCGGTCGGCGCTGTACCACAGGGCGACGTTCTCCTGGGCGGCGAGCGCTTCGAGCACGGGGCGGATCGAAGCCACGCGCCAGGAGCGGCTGTAGCCGAAGAACGTCACCCGCGGGCAGGCCAGCGCGACGGCGACCCACTGCGCGGCGTACTCCGCCGAGAAGAAGTCGCCGGCGACGTGGATCCGGACCACCGCGGCGGCGCAAAACCCCAGCTCGGCGACGATGCGGGAGGCGAAATCCGACCGCTTGGCCGCTGCGAGGTTGAGCCGGTGGGCCGTCTCGACGGCCGGGAAGCGGAAGTTGTTGCGCCGGGCGTAGCACTCCGCGCGGCAGGCCGGGGTCATCCCCGGACAGGTACGGACGGCCGGCAGGCTGAAGCCGAATACGCTCCGGCCCAACTTGCCGTTGCCCTGGGTGAGGAGTCGGCTTGACCGACCCTGCAGTTTTCCCCCAGGCCGGGTCAGGAGGGAACTTCCCCCCGGACAGTGTGTCGTGGACATGGACGTACTCCAGATGAGGCGGGCCGAGGACGACCCCGGTCCAAGGCGGGTAGAAGATGCCCAGATGAGTCGGACGGTGACGGGGCGACGACGCCGGTTCGCGCGTCGCGAACAAAAACCGATGAGAACCTTCACGAGCCATTAGCGCACCACGGGCTGCGAGGCAGCGGCGTCATCGCGCTGTCCCGGAGCCCGCGTCAGCGGGCAGAAGAATCCTGTCGGTCATCTACGCGGATGGAGTTGTAAAACGACAAGCCAAACAACGAACGGATTGTGCAGACGACAGCAGGCGGAAGTCAAGAAAAAGTAACATTGCACTGTCGCCAGTTGCCGGATTGCGATTCCTTAAAATGTATGTCATAACGTCCTTTATGACATTCGATTGTCACTGTTAGAGAGTGAATAGATGACGGAGGTTGATGACGAATTGTCCTGCACCTGAAGAGCTTCGCAGAACGGTTTGCCGATGGGACCCAAAACTCCCGGAAGGTTCGCCTGCGTTCAACGCCGCCTTGCTCATGCCTGCCGCTCTCTATCTGGGGAGCAACCACCTCGAACGGCTTTGCCAAGCGACAGGCGTCCGCCGCGGAAGTCGGGTCGTCGCCCGCAACCTGCGGGCTGCCGGAATCTGGACCGAAGACGGCCGGACGGCCGCGGCATGGGACGGGCCGCATGGCGAGGCGGATTTCTGGTGCGACGTCAACGGGGCAATCGGGGTCTTTGTGAAACGGAGACGCCCTGACAATCCGCACCCGGTTGGTTTCCCCTCACCCTCTGCAACCGAAACGTCAAGGGCAAGCAATGATTGCTCTGGAGACGATGACGCCGGGAGGCGAAAGACGGGGTAGTTGAGAACCCCAGTGGGTGAGCGCTGGGCGTTGAACAACGTGTGAGTCTGATGTATGAGCGGAGAACTACGAAGGAGGCAAACTCGAAGGAGAGCGACCCGGGTGCTGTATCACGGGACGAGCGCAGACTTGTGGGATGAGATTCGTGAACGCGGCCTCCTCCCCCGTGCGGTCACCGGACGGCATAGCAACTGGTCCGGCGACGTCGAGTCGCGGGAGGGCTTTGCGTATCTATCGGACGCGTACCCCGTCTACTACGCCGCTGCGGCGGCGACGCGCACCGGTTCCGACCTGCTGATCGTCCGGGTCGAAGTTCAGGAGGCCGAGCTCTACCCCGACGAGGACTTCATCGCCTGGTCCGCTGCCAAGGGTAACCCACAGCTCCAGAAGTCACTCGTCCGACACATTGACCCCGCCCGATATCGAAAGTTCTGGCCGGACAGCTTGGCGTACCACGGCACGGCGTGTACGAAGCGCGTCGCCCCGGAGCGCATCACCGGCCATCGGATCATCCGTTGCGTGTCCCCCGCGGTCTACGAGCTAGGGGGCGACACGTTCCCGGAACCGCTCGGCTACTATTTCCTCGGGCCGATCTATCGGGAGGCGGTGGCTTCGCTGGTAGAGCACGGCGAGAACGCGGCCGTCGCCGTGGTCCGTGAACGTTTCCGAGCGGTGGCGGGTGCTCAATGAGCGGCGCCGTGGTCGTCTCAGGCAAGGGAGGAGGCGGTGTCGCGTGCGACGACCGATGGGCCGTCCCGGCGATCGTGGCGCGGGCTGGGCCGAAGGCCGAAGAGAAGTTCCTGGAGTTCTTCGCGGCGGCAATCCGGAACACCAACACGCGGGCGGCCTATCTCCGGGCCGTCCGCCAATTCTTCGGCTGGGCCGACGAACGACAGCTCGCGTTCGGACGCATCAGGCCCATGCACGTCGCCGCGTACGTCGAGGGGCTCACACGGGGTCAGGCAGCCCCGACGGCCAAACAGAAGCTCGCCGCGATCCGGATGCTGTTCGACTACCTGGTCGTCAACCACGTCGTCGAGTCTAACCCGGCCGCTGCCGTGAAGGGGCCGGCCTACTCGGCCAAAAAAGGGAAGACGCCCGTCCTCGACGCGGACGAAGCACGCCGGCTACTCGACAGCATCGACACGACGACCGTCGTCGGCCTGCGCGACCGGGCCGTTGTCGGGCTCATGGTGTATACGTTCGCCCGCGTCGGGGCCCTCGTCGCGATGGACGTGGAAGACTATTTCCCGCAAGGGAAGCGGTGGTGGGTTCGGTTGCACGAGAAAGGCAACAAACTCCATGACGTCCCGGCTAACCACAACCTCGAGAGCTACCTCGACGCCTATCTCGACGCTGCCGAGCTACGGGGCGTGCGGAAGCAACC
>Ga0268299_1001808_pt1 | contig 31904 bp, 26 predicted proteins | sample NOBtaG_FD_193484 | JGI IMG/M metagenome (GOLD analysis project Ga0268299, IMG submission 193484) | Activated sludge microbial communities from bioreactor in Nijmegen, Gelderland, Netherland - NOB reactor | ecosystem: Engineered > Bioreactor > Aerobic > Activated sludge | place: Netherlands... | reverse complement strand
CGGCGGTTGTTCATGCTGAAGTTGTTCTGGATCGTCTGGTAGCGCGCGACGCCGAGCCGCTCGGACGCCTGGATGCTCTTCATCAGGCCCCAGCTCGTCTCGTTCGAGCAGCCGACGATCCGCACCTTGCCGGCGCGGATCAGCTCGTCGAGCACGTCCATCGTCTCTTCGTACGGCGTGCCGTGGTCGGGCCAGTGCGTCTGGTAGAGGTCGACGTAGTCGGTCTGGAGGCGCCGCAGGCTCGCCTCGAGGGCGCGCGTGATGTTGTGGCGGTCGAGCGCCGTCATGCCGGCACGCTGCGCCGACGCGATCCAGCCGTGGCTCGGGCCGGAGACCTTGGTCGCGACGATGAGCGCATCGCGGTTCTTGGTCTTCATCCAGCGCCCGAGGATCTCCTCGGTCCGTCCGGCCCACTTGGGATCGGGCGGCACGGGATAGTTCTCGGCCGTGTCGTAGAAGTTGATGCCGGCCTCGAAGCACTGGTCGAGGACCTTGAATGCCGTCGCCTCGTCGGCCTGGGCGCCGAAGGTCATGGTGCCCATGCAGATGTCCGAGACGACGATCGGGCTCTTTCCGAGTCGGCGATTTTTCATGGTCGTTGCGCCGGCGCATCGCACGCGCGACTATCCAAGTCCAGACCGACCGCGCGACCGCACGCGACGCGAACCCAAAGGAGTCGACCATGGCGTACTCGAGCGGATGTTTCTGCGGTGCCGTGCAGGTGGACATCGCCGGCGAGCCGGCCGTGCAGGCCTTCTGTCATTGCGCGTCGTGCCGCGGCTGGCTCGGCGCACCGATCCACGCGGCGAGCCTCTGGCCGACGCCGAACGTGAACGTGACGAAGGGCGCCGACAAGCTCGGCGTCTACAAGAAGACCGAGGCGAGTCACCGCCACTTCTGCACCGCGTGCGGCAGCCCGGTGCTGGTGCGCCACCCCACGCTCGGAATGACCGACGTCCCCGCGGGCGCGGTCGCGGGGCTCGCGTACGCGCCGACCGTCCACGTGAACTACGGCGAGAAGGTGATGGCGGTGAAGGACGGCCTGCCGAAGTTCAAGGACTTCCCGAAGGACTTCGGCGGCAGCGGCGAGATGCTGCCGGACTGAGCGGGCCGCTCGTCAGGCCTTGACGCGCGACGCCGCCATCGCGGCGAACTTGCCGCCGGTGAAGGACATCGTGTCCTCGCGGCGGGCGGCGAAGCGCCAGCCGTTCGGCGTCCGGACGTACTCGTCGCGGTAGATGCCGGTCACGTCCATGATCTCGTTCGCGCCTTCCCAGAGGAGGCCGTGGCGCGCGACGACGTGGAGCGAGCCCTTCGCGGTGTCGGCGCCGGTCATCTGAATGCGGTGCGAGAACACCGAGTGCATCGTCCAGGTGAAGAACGAGAGCGCGTTCGGCATCCACGCGGCGACCTCCGCCGGCGAGCCGGTGACGCCGCCGGCCGACTTGTAGTCGATCTTCGCCTCCGGAACGAAAAGCCCTTCGAACGCCTTCCAGTCCCGCTCGTCGACGGCGTAGGCGTACGCGATGACGAGATCCCCGATCTGAGCCCGGTCTTCCAGTGTGAGAGTCATGGGGGCTGGTTATGCCGACGTTGTGCGGCGATCGCCAGATCCCGTACGAGAGAGCGCCATGGCGGTCTCCGTGGTGACCGGGGCGGCGGGATTCGTCGGGCAGGCGCTCGTGCGGCGCCTGCTCGCCGACGGCGACGCCGTGCGCGCCGTCGTGCTGCCCGGCGATCCTGCCGTTGCCGAGCTGCGGGCGATGGCGGGCGGCGAGCGGCTGGCGACCGTCGAGGCCGACGTGACGGACGCGGCGAGCCTCGCGCCCGCCTTCGCCGGCGCCGCTCGCGCCTTCCACGCCGCGGCGCTCGTCCACGCCTGGGCGCCGCTCGCGAGGTTTCGCGCGGTCAACGTCGGCGGCACCGAGAACGTGGCGCGCGCGTGCCTCGCGCACGGCGTGCGGCTCGTCGCGGTCAGCACGAGCGACGTCTTCGGCATCCCGACGGCCGCCGAGACGATGGACGAGAGCTCGCCCGTGAGGCCGTGGAACGAGCCCTACGCCGACACCAAGATCGAAGCGGAGCGATGGCTCTGGGCGTTCCGTCGCGAGCACGGGCTGCCGCTCACGATCATCTACCCGGGCTGGGTCTACGGCCCCGGCGACCGTGCCTTCTTCCCGAGCCTCGCACGCGCCATCGAGGACGGCGTCATGGTGTTCTGGGCGCGCGACGTCGTTCTCCCGTGGGTCTACGTCGAGAACCTGGTCGACGCCTGTATCCTCGCGAGCACGCATCCGGACGCGATCGGCGAAGGATACCTCGTCCACGACGACGCTGCGGGCCCGACCTTCGAGGACGCGTGCGCGCGGATCGCGCGCGTGATCGGCAAGACGCCGCCGCGTCTCCACGTGCCCTACCCCGTCGCGTTCGCCGCGGCGACGTCGGTGCAAACGCTCTGGCGCTGGCTCGGCCTCCGCACGCCGCCGCCGCTCCTCACGGTCGACGTGAAGGCGTTCGGATACCAATGGCGCCTCTCGGCCGCGAAGATCCGCCGCGACCTCGGATGGGCACCGCGCGTCGATACCGAGACCGGCATGGCGCGCGCGCTCGAGTATATGGTCGCGGCGCGCGCGGGCTGACCGGCCCTCTCAGTTCACGGTGACCGTCGTCGCCTGGACCGCGACGTTGTTCGTCTCGTCGCTCTCCGGGACACTGCCGTCGGCGTCGACGGCGGCGATGCCGTAGTACGTGCCGGGCGGAACGTTCGCGAACAGCGGGAACGTCGACCCGCACGGCGCGGTCGCGCCGGGCGCCGTCGGCGCGCTCACGTTGCAGAGGCCGATGAAGACGTCGTCCGGCGAGAGCGCCTGATCGAGCGAGAGGTGCAGGCTCACGCGCAGCGGCGCGGCATCCGCGACGCCGACGTTCTCGATGACGGCGCCCGCCGGAATGCTCCCGCCGGCGGTGACCGGGCTCGTGAAGAAGACGAGGTCCAAAACGAGATCGGGGAGCGGCCGCGATCCGACCGCCGTGATCGGGATCGTCGCGACGATCGCCTTGTGCTCGAGCGTGAGCTGCGCGTGGCGGACCGCGCCCGCGGGGACGGCGCTCTTGTCGACACCGATCGTGAAATCGGCCGTCCCGCCGGCAGGCACCGTGATCGCCGCCGGGACCGTGATGCCGAGGTCGGGCGGCGCCTGCACGGCGAGGGTCCAGATGCTCTCCTTCGCGAGCTCGCTCTTCGCCGTCCTCGTGACCGTGACGGCGTTCGGCGCGACGACGGGCAGGAGCACGCTCGGATGGTTGACGGTCCAGAGGTCGTCGGCGTGCGTCACGTAGTCCGCCACGGGCACGTCGAACGTGATCCCCGGCGCCATCGCCTTCTTCAGCTGGATCCGGCCCGAGCCGCGATCGAAGGGGTCGGCCGGCGTGACGCCGTCGTCGCGCACGAGGGTCGCGGTGAGCGCGGTGGTGCGGAGGGCCGAGTGGATCTGGCCCGGCGTCCAGTCGGGATGGAGATCGCGGAGCAGCGCGGCCGCGCCGGCGACGTGCGGCGTCGCCATCGACGTCCCATGGATCACCTGAAAGAGCCCGCCGTCGACGGCGGCCGGATCGTGGTGCTCGGGCGTGTCGGCGGCGAGGATCTTCTCACCGGGCGCCAGGAGGTCGGGCTTGCCGATGCCGAACGTCATCTCGGGTCCCCCCCGCGAGCTGAAGCTCATGACCACGTCCGGGCGCGTCTTCGCCGCCTTGCCGGGCGTGAACTTCGCCGTGACGCCGGTGTGCTGAGCGAGGAACGCGAACAGCGCGGATCCGTCGGGGAGGTCGACCGACGGGTAGAAGAACGCGTCGGTCCGGCCGACGTGCGCGGGTGGGTCGTAGTAATAGATCGCGCCGACGCCGCCGCGGTCGAGCACCGCGGTGCCCTGCGCGCTGAGCGACCGGCGGCACACCGCGACGGCTCCGGTGAACGCGCCGTCGGGTGTCGGGTCGACGCAATCCTCGTCGCCGACGGCGAGCCCGTCGACGATCGGCACCGGCTTGGCGATGCCCGGCATGATCGACGTGCCCACGAGCTTCAGCTTGGCGCCGCCGGCCGCGGCGAGCTGGATCTTGCTCGTGAAGGTCCGCGCCTGCGTGCCCGCGCCGACCGCCGTGACCCAACCGCCTCGGTGGTTCACGGTGTCGGGCGTGGGCCCGCTGTTGCCGGCGCCGGCCGCGACGAAAATGCCGGCAGCGTAGGCGTCGCGGAACGCGAGCTCGGACGGGCTCAAGTAGGGGTGCGTGCCGCCGGCGACCGAGAAATTGATCACGTCGACGCCGTCGAGCATCGCCTGCTGGATGGCGGCGATCGTGTCGCTGAAGAAGCAGCCGTCTCGCTGCGCGCCGCACACTTTGTACGCGATGACGTGCGCGCGCGGCGCGATGCCGGACACCTTGCCGCGCTTCAGACCGGCGATCGTCGCCACCACGGCGCGGTTGCCGGCCGCCGTCGCGGCGGTGTGCGACCCGTGACCGTCGCTGTCACGAGCCGACGAGAAATCCTCGAAGGGGTGCGTGCACGTCGGACACGCGTCGTAGGCCGCGAGGAAGCGATAGGCGCCGATGAGCTTCCCGTTGCAGGCGAAGGGCGCTCCGGGATTGGCGCCTCCCGCGAAGGCGCAGCCGCGCGCGCCGGGCGGCACGACGTACGGCTTTCCCTTCGGGTCCGGATCGGCGAAGGACGGGTGCTCGGGCCAGATGCCGGTGTCGAGCACGCCGACGATCACGCCCTCGCCCGCGTCGGCGACGCCGCCGGCCTTCCCCCACACCGCGGACGCGCCGATCAGCTTCGGGGTCTTGTCGGTGAGGAGCGATGCCGCCTCGTCGCGGTACACCGCGCGGACGCCGGGCAACGCTTCGAGGGTCGCGATCGCCGATTCCGGCACCTGCATCGCGACCCCGCCGAACACCATGTCGTAGCGATAGACGGCACGCGCACCCGGAACGGCCTGCTGCGTGGCCCGCTCGAACGCGCGGTGCCTGGCGGCGAGGTGGGCGCGATAGTCGGCGACGGCGCGCGTCGTCGGGTCGAGCTTCGCGGCCGTGCCGGCGCGCGCGGTCGCGGCGAAGCGGCCGACGCCGCCCTTGTAGGTCGCGACGGGCGCGTCCTCGAGTTGCACGATGACGCCGACCCACCCGGCCGGCGACCGCACCGCGCCGGAATCGTCGTCGGCCGCGAAGGTCGGCAGTACGCTCGCCGCCACGAGCGCGGCGATCAGGAACGGGAACGCGGCGGTCGTCGCACGCATGGTCACGGGTCCTCCTCGGGCCGGCGGTCGAGACGTCGAGAGTAGAGAGCGACGGGGCGCCCGTTCAATCCGGTTTCCACGCCTCCGCCGAGCGTCGCATACCGCATACGAAGGCGGGCCGGGAGCGCGACGAGTACCCGCGACGGCACGCCGCACCCGGTCCGCGACGGCGACCGACCTCGGCCCCATCGGGTTGCGGCGGCGTGGCGCATGCAGCAAAGTACACGGACATCGTCCCCTGCCAATTCCCCGCATTCAAAGGAGATTTCCATGCGTGAAGCCGTCATCGTCGAAGCCGTCCGCACGCCGCTCGGACGCGGCAAGCAGACCGGAGCGCTCTACCCGATCCATCCCGTCGATCTCGCCGCGAAGTCGCTGAGCGCCCTCGTCGAGAAGGCGGGCGTCGACCCGGCCCTCGTCGAGGACGTGATCATGGGCTGCGTGAGCCAGGTCGGCGACCAGAGCCTGAACGTCGGCCGGAACGCCGCGCTCGCCGCCGGCTTCCCCGAGAGCGTCGTCGGCACGACCGTCGACCGCCAGTGCGGGTCGAGCCAGCAGTCGCTGCACTTCGCCGCGCAGGGCGTGATCGCGGGCGCGTACGACGTCGTGATCGCGGCCGGCGTCGAATCGATGAGCCGCGTGCCCATGGGCACCAGCGCCTACACGGGCGGCGCCCCCTTCGGGCCGACCATGATGCAGCGCTACATCGACCAGAACCTCTACGGCGTCGGCGGGCTCGTGCAGCAGGGCATCTCGGCCGAGATCATCGCCGAGAAGTGGGGACTCACCCGCGAGACGCTCGACGAGTTCTCGGTCGGCTCGCACCAGAAAGCGGCCGCCGCGACGCGGAACGGCTGGTTCGCGAACGAGATCGTGCCCGTCGAGGTGAAGCGTCCCGACGGCAGCCGCGACGTCATCACGACCGACGAGGGCATCCGCGCCGACAGCTCGCTCGCGAAGCTCATGAGCCTGAAGCCCGCGTTCAAGGACGACGGCGTCATCAGCGCCGGCAACTCGAGCCAGATCACGGACGGCGCCGCCGCGGTGCTCGTGATGGAGAAGTCGAAGGCGATCGAGCTCGGCCTCCGGCCGCGCGCCCGCTTCCACACCTTCGCGCTCGGCGGCGTCGATCCGGTCATCATGCTGACTGGTCCGATTCCGGCGACGCACAACGCGCTCAAGCGCTCGGGCTTGAAGCTGAAGGACATCGACGTCGTCGAGATCAACGAGGCCTTCGCGCCGGTCGTGCTCGCCTGGCAGAAGGAGTTCGACGCCGATATCTCCAAGGTCAATCTGAACGGCGGCGCGATCGCCCTCGGTCACCCGCTCGGTGCCAGCGGCGCGCGCCTCATGACCACCATGCTCAACATCCTCGAGCGCACCGGCGGCCGCTACGGCCTCCAGACGATGTGCGAGGGCGGCGGCATGGCGAACGCGACGATCATCGAGCGGTTGGACTGAACGAATCACGGACCGGCGTCGCCGCCTCGCGACGCCGGTCCGCAGCCGTGTCAGCCGCGCGCGCGATCGGCCGGGTGGGCGCGCGCGAAGAGCACGAGGCTCGCGGCGAGCGCCGCGGCGAAGACGAGCGCCAGCAGCTCGAGCGCCGGCTCGAGCCCGATGCGGTCGACCAGCGCCCCGATCGCGGGCCCGCACGCGACGAACGCGAGCCGGAAGCCGAGCGCGTTCAGCGAGAGTACGCTCGCGCGGTCGTCGGCCGGCGCGTCGGCCTGGATGACGGTCGCGAGGATCGGTCCCTGGAGGCCGCGCGTCGTCATGAAGCAGAGATAGAAGACGACCGCCCACGCGGCGTCGAAGGCCCCGAGCGTCGCGTAGCCCGCGACCGCGAGCAGCGCGCAGGCGACGAGGACCGTGCGCGCGCCGAGCGCGTCGGCGATGCGGGCGCTCGCGAGCGACACGAGCGCCAACCAGACGTGCGCGGCGGCCCAGAGCGGTCCGAACCAGGCGACGGGGATGCCACGCCGCTGCATCCAGGGCTGGATCAGCCACACCATCACGAACGTCGACTGGCCGAGGACGACGCTCAGCAGCATCGCCGTCCGGAGGCGCGCGTGCGTGAGCGCGTACCGCGTGACGTGCCACATGCGCGCCGCGTGGCCGGTCGTGACCGCGGCGCGCGCGCGCCCGTCGTCCATGCGGAGCGCGATGCCGAGCCCGGCGAGCGCGACCGGGATCTCGAGCCAGATCGGCAACCGCGGCGCCAGCGTGTAGAGCCAACCACCCACCGCCGAGCTCGCCGCCTCGCACGCCTGCCCCGCCGCGCGCACGCGGCCTTCCCAGCGCCGATAGTCGCCGATCCGATCCGCGGCGTTCAGCGACGAGAAGAGCAACGCGGCGTCCGCACCCGACACGAAGGCATGCCCCGCCCCGAGCATGACCTCGGCGACGGCGACCCCGGCGAAGGTGTCGCCGGTCGCGTAGAACACCCAGCCGAACGCCCAGATCGTCATGCCGATCACGAGCGACGTCCGGTAGCCGACGCGGTCGGCGACGTAGCCCGACGGGAACTCCAGCAGCACCGAGGCGGTCCCGAAGATCGCCTGGAGCAGCATGATCTCGGTCAGCGAGAGCCCGATCTGATCCTTCCAGTAAAGCGTGACGATCGGGATCGGGAACAGGACGTAGGACAGTCCGCCGAACGCGACGAGGAGTCGCGGAGTACGCAGACGATCGCTCACGCGGCGGCGGACGGCGGCAACGCCGCGTCAGGGCTTCGGCGCGGTCGGCTCGAGCGGATAGCCGGCCTCGCGCCACGCCTTCATGCCGCCGTCGAGCGCGACGGCGCGCGCGAAGCCCATCGTGCGGAGCGTGTCGGCGGCGAGCGTCGAGATCTTCCCGAACTCGCAGCACGTCACGACGCGCACGGTCGGGTCGGGAAGGACCGAGTCGATGCGGATCTCGAGCTGGCCGCGGGGGACGTGCAGCGCGCCGGGAATGTGGCCGGCGTCGTAGGCGTCGCGCTCGCGGACGTCGAGGACGGTGAGGCCGTTCCCCCCGGCGCTCACACGCTCGCGCACCTCCTCCATGGACATGAACGCGATCCGCTGCGCAGCTTCCTCGAGGAGCTGGGCGACGGTCTTGCCGCCGGTGCGGTTGGTGCGAAGCGCCTCGGTGAGATGATCGGGCATGCCGATGTTCAGCGCCCGCATCTGCTCGACGAACGCCGCGCGGTCGCGCTTCTGGAGGCGAGGATTGTTCGCCTTCTCCTCGCCGATCGTCGAGACCGGGACGTTCTTGTAGTTGTGCCCTGGATATACGGCGAGCCCGTCGTCCAGCCGGAGCAGCCGGCCGAAGAGGCTGTCGTAGAGCGCGTCGGGATCGCCGGTCGGGAGATCCGTCCGGCCGGTGGCGCCGCGGAGCAACGTGTCGCCCGTCAGGACGCGATCGGGCAGCACGAGCGAGATCGAGTCCTCGGTGTGGCCCGGGGTGTGGATCGCGCGGATGCGCAGGCGGCCCGCGATCAGCATCTCGCCGTCGTCGATGCGGACGTCGACGTCGGGCGCGATGCTCGCACGGTACATCACGCGCGGGATCCCGAGGCGCCGCGCCAGCTCGAGCGACGCCGTGAAATGGTCCGCGTGGGTGTGGGTGTCGACGACGTAATGGACGCGGATGCCGAGCTTGCTCACGAGCCCGAGGGTGCGATCGAGCTGCGAGATCTCCGGATCGACGATCACCCCGGCGCACGTGTCGCCGCACGCGACCACGTAGGAGCAGCAGCCGCCGGCACGCACCTCCTCGAAGATCATGCGGCGCTGCATAGCGCGGTCCGATGATCCGTGAAAGGAACGGCGCATGGGCTCTCCCGAGCACGATCAGGCCTTTCATCTCGCCGCCGATCACGTGAACCACGGACGCCTCACCGAGGCGCTCGCGATCTTCGCGCAGCTGACCGAGACCGATCTCGACGATTTCGGAAAGGCGATGGCGTGCGTGAACGCGGCGATCGTCAACGACAAGCTCGGTCGGGTGGACGAGGCCCTGCGCTGGTACGACCACGGCATCCGGCTCGAGCGCCCGCTCGATCGCTTCTTCGTCGCGCTCCGCAAGCTGGACTATTGCGTGGAGAAGGAGCGCCTTGCCGATGCGCTCTCGTCGGTCGAGGCGCTCGTCGCGAGCGGCGTGTCCGATCTCGACAAGGCGAACGCCTGCCTCCAGGCGGCCGGCGTCTCCGAGAAGCTCGGCCGGGCCGACGACGCGCTCGCGTGGTACGACCGCGGCATCGCCTACGAGCGCCACCACTCGCGCTTCGTGGTCGCCGAGCACAAGGCGGCGTATCTCGCCGGGAAGGGTCGGGCGCAGGAGAGCCTGGCGCTCTACACGCGCATCGCCGCGGAGTCGTCGCTCACGGAAGCGGACAAGGATCGCGTCCGCAACAACATCGCGATCGTCAAAGGGCAGGCCAGCTAGACGGCGGGCGCTAGAATTCGAGCAGCGCGTCGATCGCGGCCCGGAGCTCCCAGGCGACCCACGCGGAGAACCCCACGAGCGCGAGCGACGCGAGCCACTTGGTCGCGCGGCCGAGGCGCGGCGTCCGCATGATCAGCACGACGGCGAACGGTCCGAGCGCCGTCAGCGCCAGCACGGCGATCCAGAGCGGCCGGTAGTACCAGGCGAGCGCGCCGCCCTGCCCTTCGCCGCAGTCGCGACAATGGCGATCGGACGCGTCGATCGTCCGGCCGCAGTGCCAGCACCGTACGGAACCAGTGGTCGTCGCCTCCATCGCCGCCTACGATTCTCCGCTCGGCGCGATCGCGCTAGTGAGGGACCGAGAAAAAGGGAGGTACCGACCATGCCCGATCGCATCGATCGCGTGATCATCACCGGCGCCGGAAGCGGCATCGGCCTCGACATGGCGCACGCGTTCCTGGCCCGCGGGTCCCGTCTCGTGATCAACGGGCGGGACGTCGAGAAGCTCGAGCGCGCGCGGCAAGAGCTCGACCCGACGCGCGTCGTCGCCGTCCCAGGGGCCGTCGGCGATCCCGCCACGGCCCGCGCGATCGCGGCCGCTGCCGACGAGCACATGGGCGGCGCCGACGTGCTCGTGAACAACGCCGGCATCTTCGGCACGAAACCCTTCCTCGAGAGCACGGTCGAGGATCTCGAGCGATTCTTCCAGACCAACGTGAAGGGCACCTACCTCGTCACGCAGGCGGTCGTCCCGCTCATGATCGCGGGCGGCGGCGGCTCGATCATCAACGTCGGCACGGTGCTCGTCGATCAAGCGATGACCGGCGTCCCGGTCTCGGCGGCGATGGCGAGCAAGGGAGGCGTCCACGCGCTCACGGTCTCGCTCGCGGCCGAGCTCGCGCGGCACAAGATCCGCGTGAACACGCTGGCCCCCGGGATCATCCGGACCCCGCTGGTCGACGATCCCGACGCGATGGCGGCGATCCACCCGCTCGGACGGATCGGCGAGGTGCGGGACACCTCGGCCGCGGCGCTCTATCTCGCGACCGCCGATTTCGTGACCGGCCAGACGCTCGCCGTCGACGGCGGGTACGCGCATGGCCGCTGACGCCGGGCGGCAGGTCACGCTCTACGGACTCGAGGTCACCGACGACGCCGGGTACGCCCGCTATCGCGAGGCCATGGCGCCGATCCTGGCGCGCCACGGAGGGAGTTTCGGCTGCGACTTCGTCGTGGCGCGCGTCCTCCTCGGGCCGAGCCCGCGGATCAATCGCGTCTTCACGATGATCTTCCCCGACGACGGAAGCCGCGAGCGGTTCTTCGCGGACGCGGAGTATCGCGCGGTGCGGACACGGTGGTTCGAGCCGGCGGTCGCCGCGGTCGAGGTGCTGGCGGAGGGGTGAGCGCGGCGAAGAGCCACGCGAGCCCCGTATCCATCATGGCGACGCGCGGCGCGACGGCGCTCAGCCGGAACCGGCCGAGCGGCACCGGCGGCGCGACGCTCACGACGCCGAAGCGCGGGCCGTGCAACGCGACGAAGCGCCGCGGCAGCGCCGAGACCAGGTCGGTTTCGCCGATGATCGCGAGCGCGAACATGAAGTTCGGGACCGTCAGCGCGACCCGCCGGGCGCGGCCGTGCTCGGCGAGGATACGGTCCACGAAGCCGTAGGGATCGCCCGCGAGTGACACCACGAGGTGCTGCATCTCGCAATACCGCTCCAGGGTGGGGTTCGTCGCGAACGGATGGCGGGCGCGCGCCGCGACGGCGAAATCCTCCTCGTAGAGCACCTGCCGATGGAAGCGCGCGGGGATGTCGTCGGACGGCAGGATCGCGACGTCCAGGGTCCGCGCCTCGAGCTCGGCAAAGGCGTTGCGCCACGCCCGCTCGGGAGCGGCTTCGCCTTCCACGGGCAGCAACTGGCGGACGCCGACGTCGATGCCGGGCGCGCTCCGGCGGAGCGCGGCGAGGAGCGGAGGGAGCACCACCGCCGAGACGCCGTCCGGCGCACCGATCGTGAAGCGGCGGGTCGAGGTCGCGGGATCGAAGGGCGCGGCGGTCGCGAGCACGCCCTTCACGCGCGCCAGCACCTCGGTGATCGGCGCCGCGAGCTCCCGCGCCCGCGCCGTCGGCACGACGCCCTTCGGAGTCCTCAGGAACAGCGGATCGCCGAGCATCCGCCGCAGTCGCCCGAGGCCGTGGCTCACCGCGGACGCCGTGAGGTGCATGCGATCGGCGGCGCGGCCGACGTGTCCTTCCTTCAGCACCGCGTCGAAGAGGACGAGCAGGTTCAAGTCGGCGGCGGCGAGATTAATTTCCTTCAGCATATCCATGAACACGTATCATTGGATTCATGGCCATCGGAAGAGGATCGTTCCGGAGTCGGTCGAGGAGTCGCCGACCACATTCACGCAGACGAAGGAGCGATTGATGACCATCTCACGACGTTCGGTTCTCGCCGCGGCAGGCGCTGGGTTTGCCGCACTGGAGATCGGGGGGGCCTCGCGCATCGCGGGCGCCGTACCACGCGACGGCACCGCGGATGCGGACGTGGCGCACCTGGCCAAGCGATCCGAGGACGCGAACGCCGCCCTCATGCGCGGCGACGCCGCGCGCTTTCACGAGCTCGTCCGGCTCGCGAACGACTTCACCCTGATGTCACCCTTCGGCGGCACGCCCACCCACCCGACCGACACGGTCGAATCACGGAAGGAGCTCGGGCGGTTCTTCAAGAACGGCACGTTCGCGATGGAGCTCGTCTCGGCGTGGGCGACGGCCGACATGGTGGTCCTCGCGCTCATCGAACGGTCCAACGTCGAGGTCGGCGACCTGCCCGCGCAGGACTGGGCGCTCCGCGTGACGCTCGTCTATCGGCGCGAGGGAGCCGATTGGCGTCTCGCCCACCGCCATGCCGACCCGCTCGCCCACGGCATCAGCGTCGCGCAGTCGGCCGCGCTCGCGCGGGGCGAGCGGCACGACCGGCGGACGAGGTGATGTGATCGATAACGAATGCTCATGATGGCCCTCTCCGCGCGCGGTGGGTTGCCAACGTCGATCGCACGGCTCAAGCTGCTGCGTCGAGAGGGCCTGCCATGAGCACGATCACGACCAAGGACGGAACGGAAATCTACTTCAACGACTGGGGCACGGGTCAGCCCGTCGTCTTCAGCCACGGATGGCCGCTCAGCGCGGAGGCGTTCGAGGATCAGATGTTCTTCCTCGCGTCGCACGGCTACCGCTGCATCGCGCACGATCGGCGCGGCCACGGACGCTCGAGCCAGCCGTGGCACGGCAACGACCTCGACACGTACGCCGACGATCTCGCGGCGCTCGTCGAAGCGCTCGACCTCCGCGACGCGGTGCACGTCGGCCACTCGACGGGCGGCGGCGAGGTCACGCGCTACATCGGGCGGCACGGCACCGCGCGGGTCGCGAAGGCGGTGCTGATCGGCGCGATCCCGCCGCTCATGCTGAAGACGCCCGCGAATCCCGGCGGGCTCCCGATCGCGGTCTTCGACGAGATCCGCGCGAACGTCGTCAAGGACCGCTCGCAGTTCTTCAAGGACCTGACCCTGCCCTTCTACGGCTACAACCGTCCGGGCGCGAAGATCTCCGAGGGCGTTCGCGAGGCCTTCTGGCGGCAAGGGATGATGGCGGGGTTTCCCGCCGCGTACTTCTGCGTGAAGGCGTTCTCCGAGACCGACCTCACCGAGGATCTGAAGACGATCGACGTGCCGACGCTCGTCCTCCATGGCGACGACGACCAGATCGTTCCGATCGGCGCCTCGGCGATGCTGTCGTCGAAGCTCGTGAAGAACGCGACGCTGAAGATCTACAAAGGCGGCGCGCACGGCATGTGCACGACGCAGAAGGACGAGGTCAACGCCGACCTCCTCGCGTTTCTGCGGAGCTGACGCCGCCTAGCGCGGACGGGTCCGCAGCCACTCCGTGAGGGTCGTCGTGCCGAGGCGCGCGGCGCCCGCGGGGACGAGCGATCCGTCGTCCAGCCGAGCACCGAAGTAGCGGGCCTCCGGATCGCGCACGACCTCGCGCGGGTCGCCGGTGGCCTTCAGATACCCCGCGATCAGCTCGCAGAACGGCAGCCGCTCGGGACCCGCGATGTCCATCGTCCCATCGGTGGGCGCGGCGAGCGCAACCTCGGACACCACCGCGGCGACGTCGGCCGCGGCGATCGGCTGGAACGCCGCGCCCGGCAAGCGGACCTTGCCGTCGACGGTGCTGGCGCCGACGATCGCGTCGAGGAACTCGCAGAACTGCGTGGCCCGGACGATCGTGTACGGGACGCCCGCGCTCTTGATGATGGCCTCCTGGGCGAGCTTGGCGCGGAAGTATCCGCTGTCCGCCTGGCTCTCGAGACCGACGACCGAGAGCGCGACGTGGTGCCCGACGCCGGCCTCGCGTTCCACGCGAGCCAGGTTCTTCCCGGAGCTCTCGAAGAACGCCAGCACGGCCGCGTCCTCGAAGGACGGCGAATTGGACACGTCCACGACGACGTCCGCGCCCGCGAGCGCCTCGGCGAGCCCGCGGCCGGTCGAGGCGTCGACGCCGCTCCGCGGCGACGCGGAGACCGCGTCGTGACCTGCCTCGATCAGAGTCTTCACGACCTTCGAACCGATGAGGCCGCTGCCACCGATGACGACGATCTTCATCTCGCACCTCCGACAGGGGGATGTGTGTGCTTCGCTTCCTCTACTTGGAGGAACTGGTGCACGAACGCGATCGCCATGCTGCCCTCGCCGACGGCGGCTGCGACGCGCTTCACGGGGCTCAGGCGCACGTCCCCGCACGCGAAGATGCCGGGCACGCTCGACTCGAGGAGATAGGGATCGCGGCCGAGCGACCAGCGACCCGCTTTCACCACGTCGTCGCCGGTCAGGACGTAGCCGCGGTCGTCGCGGGCGACGGCGTCCGGCAGCCATGCGGTTTCGGCGTCGGCGCCGATGAAGACGAACAACCCGCCGCAGTCGCGCCGTCGCAGCTCGCCCGACGCCACGTCGAGGACGTCGATCGCGGTGAGGTGCGTCTCGCCGTGCACCGCGCGCACCTCCGATTGCAGCAGCACGTCGATGTTGGCCTTCGCGCGCACCTGCTCCGTCAGATAGTGCGACATGCTCTTCTCGAGCGACGCGCCGCGAACGACGAGCGTGACGGCCCGGGCGTGGCTCGCGAAGTACAGCGCCGCCTGCCCCGCGGAGTTGCCGGCGCCGATGAGATACACGTCGAGGCCCTGGGTCGCGCCCGCCTCGCTCCGCGCCGCGCCGTAGTAGACGCCCTTCCCGATGAGACGCTCGGCACCCGCGATCTCGAGGCGCCGCCACGCGACCCCGCTCGCGATGATCACCGTTCGCGCGCGGACGACGTCGCCGCCGTCGAGCACGAGCTCGCGCGTGCCCGTGTCGAGCCGCTGCACGGTTCGCGTGACGAGGATCTCGGCGCCGAGCCGCCGCGCTTGCTGGAGCGCACGGCTCGCGAGCTCGTCGCCCGACACGCCGCCGGGAAATCCCAGGTAGTTCTCGATCCGCGACGACGTGCCGGCCTGCCCACCCGGCGCTTCCCGCTCCACGATCACCGTCCGCAGACCCTCCGACGCGCCGTACACCGCGGCCGCGAGCCCGGCCGGACCGCCGCCGATGATCACGACGTCGTACTCGTCGCGCGCGGGAAGCGTCTGGAGACCGAGCGCCCGGGCGAGCGCGCGCGTGCTCGGTTGGCGGAGACGCGTGCCGTCGGCGAGCAGCACGTCGGGACAGGTCACGTCGGCCGGCACGTCGCCCGGCCACTTCTGCGCGAGATCCGGCGCGTCCGGCGTGACCCATTCGAAGCTGATCTCGTTGCGTGCGAGGAATCGTCGCAGCGCGCCGCACGCGGCGTCCCAACGGTTGCCGAGGATGATGGCGCGCGGTTTCGGCCGCTCGGCCGCGATGCTCTGGAGACCGCCGATCCGCTCGCGCGCGAGCGCGGCGAGCTTCAACGCGACGTCGGGTGTCGCGGCCGCGATCGCGTAGTATTGCGACGGATCGAGCCGCATCACCCGCGACGGCTCCGCGGCGCGGTAGCCGCCGGGGAACGGCGAGCCGAGCGTCATCGGCACCTCGCCGAACATCGTCCCCGGCACCCGCCAGCCGAGCGTACGCTCGACCCCGTCGACGCGCTTCACGACCTCGATCTTGCCGGCGAGGACGCCGTAGATCGCCCGCTCGCCACCCTCGGGCACGGCCCACTCGCCCGGCGACAGGTGGATGTCGGCGGCCATCTGCGCCACGCGCGCGAGCTCCGTCTCGGGGAGGGTCGCGAAGAGCGCGATCGCCTGGACGTCGGCGGCCGTGAGCATCGTCGTTCGCGCGCCGGCGTCAAAGGCCGGGCCGCACCTCGCCGAGGCTGATGATGCCGAGCGCGTCCGTCGGCCAGGAGCGCTCGCGGCCCGCCTTGAGGAGCACCCGGGTCCACGCCACCCACGCTTCCCAGGACACCCGCTTGTCCCACGGCGTCGCCCACTCCGCTTGGAGCGCGAGCGCCGCGGCGGCCGCGCGCTCGGCGTCGGCCCAGCGCTCCTGCCCGACGTAGGTCTGCGCGAGGAGCACGTGCGGCTCGGCGATGAAGGGGTTCAGCGCGGCGACGGCCAGGAGCTCCGCCTCCGCGCGCGCCGGCGGGCACGCGCTGTCGCACACGACCTGCCAATAGCGATCGCGGGCCTCGGTCTCGTCGGTGCGGTCGATCGCGGCCGTGCAGCGCGCGAAGACCGGCGGCAGCGGGTCGGCGCCGCACGCGGCGGCGCGGAGACCGAGCCGCGCGTTCAACCCCATCCAGATCCCGGGCCGGTTGTCGCCCGGCCAGAGGGTGCGCGCGCCATGGCCTTCGGCCATGCCGAAGAGACGGTCCTGCCAGCTGAAGAATTGCTCGGCGTAGTCGGCCATGGTGACGACGAGGAAGATGCCGAGCTCGCGGCGCGAGAGCCGGACCTTCTCCGCACCGTGGATCAGGCCGACCTCGATCCCTTCCGCGGGCACGGCGAGATCGCCGAACGGCAGCAGCTCCTCGCGGCGGATCACGCAGAAGAGATGGACGAGCCGCTCGGCTTCGTCGCCGATCAGCGCCCGGACCGTCGCGCGGCCGTCGCCCTGCTCGGCGTCGAACACCTTCATGCGGACGTTGCTGTTCGAGTAGATGCTGTGCATCAGGCCGAGCCGGCAGACGTCCGCCGGCTGCCCCCATGCGATCAGCACGCGCCAGACGCCGAGCAGGTGATCGAGGAACGTGCCGTGCTTGTGCCAGATCTCGCGCGCGCCGTTGTGTCCGAGCGCATCGAGGAGCTCGTCGAGCCGGGGCTCGAGCGCGCGATGATCGTGGCGGACGAGGGCGAGCACGTGCGGCGGCAGATCGGCGACGACGTCGCGGGCGAACGCTTCGGCGGGAGACGACACGAGCCTTGCGTCGCACGCGACGCCGGACGCGTCAAACCCGTCCGACCGCGGCGGCCACTGCGTGCGCCTCGATGCGCGCCGCCACCTCGGCGGCGTGCGTCGCGATCATGAAGTGGCTCGCGTCCGCGACGTCGACGAGATCGGCATGCGGCAGCGCGCGGGCGATCAGCTCGTTGCTGCGCCGCACCGCGGGATGTCCGAGCGCGCCGCGCAGCACGCGCGTCGGCACCCTGACGGCGGCGAGCTCGCGCGCGGACGTGGCATCGGCGTAGGCGAGCACCCAGTCGAGGAGATTCGACGCGGTCGTCCGCACGACGAACTCGCGCACGCGGGCGGGAAAGCCGTCGAACGTGCCGGCCCCGCCGTAGAAATCGATCACGCGGCGAGCCGCGTCGCGCTCGCCGGCGTGCCAGGCCGCGGCATAGCGATCGGTCATCGTGCGGAACTCCGCGAAGCGCGCCTCCTCGCCGGCGAGACGGAGCACCGCGGGGCACGGCGGCTCGATGAGGCTGAGGCTCGTGAGCGGCGCGCATGCGTGCGCCGCCGTCGCGAGCGCCACCTGCGCGCCGAACGAATGGCCGACGACGTGCACCGGCCCGCCCCGCCCGGCGCGCCAGATCACCTCCTCGAGCAGATCGATCTCGTCCGCCATGCGCGGCGCCGCGACGTCACGCCGCTCGTCGGTCCCGCCGTAGCCGAGCAGGCTCGTCGTGACGACGCGCCAGCGGCCGCGGAGCGCCTGGACGACGCTCCGCCATGCGGCGCCCGTGCTGAACGAGCCGGGCACGAACACGATGACGGGACCGTCGCCCTGCTCCTGGTACTCGATACGCCCCGGTGACGCTGCCTCGGGGGCTTCGAACTGCTCGATTTCCTTCGATGCGGCGAGAGGTTCCATGACGACGCGATCTCCTTTGCAGGAGAGGCGCTACCTCCGAGGTAGCGCGCCGCTACGCCGCCGGATGCCCCCACCGCGGGCGTTCAGGGCACGAGCGTCGTGAAGAGCCAGGTGGTGAAGATGACCAGGTGCACCACGCCCTGCACGACGGTCGTTCGTCCGGTTCCGAGCGTCAGCGACGCCACCAGGAGCGTCAGCGACAGCAGCACCGTACCTTGCGGCGGCAACCCGAGCTCCAGGTGGAGATCCATGACGAGCGCGGTGACGGCGACCGCCGGGATCGTGAGGCCGATCGTCGCGAGCGCCGAGCCGATCGCGAGGTTCAGGCTCGTCTGGACGCGGTTCACGCGCGCGGCGCGGACCGCGGCGAACCCCTCGGGTGCCAGCACGAGTGCCGCGATGATGATGCCGACCATCGCTCGCGGCGCGCCGGCCGACGCGACGCCTTTCTCGATCGACGGCGAGAGCGCCTTGGCGAGCAGCACGACCGCGGCCAGGGCCACGACGAGCATGAGACCGGCGGCCACCGCCTGGGCACGCGCGACCGGCTGCTCGTGCGCGTGGTCGTCTTCTTCCGGGTGCAGGAAGTGGTCGCGATGGCGGATGGTCTGCGCGACGACGAAGGTCGCGTAGACGACCAGCGACACGACCGCCACGAACGCGAGCTGGCTCGTCGTGTAGAACGCCCCCTCGGCGCTCGTCGTGTAGTTCGGAAGCACGAGCGTCAGCACGGCGAGCGTCGCCAGCATGGCGAGACCGTGGCTCACGCCCGACTGCGTATAGCTCTGCTCGTGGTGGCGCTGGCCGCCGGCGAGCAGGCAGATGCCGACGATGCCGTTGATGGTGATCATGATGGCGGCGATCAGCGTGTCGCGCGCGAGCGTCTGCACGCCGGCGCCGCCGCCGAGCATGATCGACACGATCAGCGAGGTCTCGATGACGGTCACGGCGAACGCGAGCACCAGCGTACCGAAGGGCTCGCCGAGGTAATGGGCCAGCACCTCGGCATGGTAGACCGCCGCCACTACCGCCGCGCCGAGCACGACGGCGAGCACGAGCGTGACGGCGACGCTCGACGGCTTGCCGAGCGCCAACGCGGCGATCGCGAGCACCGGCACGGCGATCGACCACGCGGCGAGGCCGAAGGTGGGGAAGCCGGGCGTGACCGCCAGCGGCGTCGCGGCGTGGTGGGGATCGTTCATCGCGGCACTATGGCACGGCCCGATGCACGATACGCGTACCGACCGCTACCGGACGGGGTCGGCGATCTTGTCGCCGAGCTCCTTCAGGTGCACGGCGGCGCCGCCGAGCGTGAGCTCGATCTGGCGCGTCGTCCGGAAGTAGCGGAAGAGCGGATACTCGGTGTCGACGCCGATGCCGCCGTGCAGGTGCTGCGCGGCGTGCGCGACGCGGAAGCCCGCCTCCGCGGCCCAGAACTTCGCCGTGTGGAGCGCCTCGTCGGCGGGGCGGCCGTGCGCGAGAAGCCACGCGGCCTGTCGCGCCGTCAGCGTGATCGCCTCGACGTCGATGTACGCGTCGGCGGCGCGCTGCGCGACCGCTTGGAACGTCGCGATCTTCTGGCCGAACTGCTCGCGCTCGGACACGTGCGCGGCGGTGAGCTTCAGCGCCTCCGCCGACACCCCGGCCTGGGTCGCGCAGAGACCGGCGAGGAGCCGCTTCACGGTGGCGGCGACGATCTCGCGTCCGGCGTCGGGCGCGCCGATCAGGTCGTCCGCCGCGACCGGCACGCCCGAGAACCGCACGGTCGAGCGCCGTTCGCGCGCCGTCGTTTCGGTGGTCTCGAGCGTGACGCCGGGAGCGCTCCGATCGACCAGGAAGACGCCGCACGCGTTCGCACCCGTGCGCGCCGAGACGAGCAACCGGTCGGCGACGTGCGCCATCGGGACCAAGTGCTTCACGCCGTCGAGCTTCCACCCGGCGCGTTCCCCACTGCTCGTGGCCGTCGTCTCGGGGAGCGCGGTCGCGAGCTCGTCGCCGAACTCGCCGAACGCGACCGCGAGCACGAGCGAGCCGTCGACGACGCGGGGCAGGAGCGCCTTCCGCTGCGCCGGCGATCCGAACCCGTCGATCGTCATGCCCGCGCCGACGACGGTGTGGAGATACGGCAGCGGCGCCACCGTCCGTCCGATCTGTTCGAGCACGAGGCACGCCTCGACGAGGCCGAAGCCGCCGCCGCCCACGTCCTCGGCGAGCGGCACGCCGAGCAGCCCTGCGGTCGCGAGCTTCTTCCACTCGTCGGTCGCGACGTGATCGTCGCCCGCTTCTATCGCGCGCAGCCGCTCGCGGGTCAGCGATTCGCGGAGGATCTGCAGGGTGAGGTCGGTGATGGAGCGTTGGTTCTCGTCGAGCTCGAGGTCCATGGTCTGGGGTCCTGGTCGTCTTTCAGTGGCGAGGGACGCGCGGCATGCCGAGGCCGAACAGCGCGATGAGGTCGCGCTGCACCTCGTTCACGCCGCCGCCGAAGGTGAGGAAGAGCGTGCCCTGGTAGGCGCGCTCGAGCCGGCCGCGCGTCGGCGCGCCGGGCGCGTCGCTTCGCAGCATGCCGGCCGAGCCGTAGATCTCCTGGAGGAGGCGGTACGCCTCGCAGAAGAACTCGCTGCCGAAGACCTTGGTCGTGCTCGAGATCCCGGGGTTGGGCTCGGCGCACGTGATCGCCTTCCAGTTGGCGAGCTTCAGATACTCGAGCCGCGCGTGCACGCGGGCGAGGCTCGTCCGCACCCAGTCCTGATCGATCACGCGGCGGCCGTCGGGCAGCTTGGTCTCGCGCGCCCAGGCGGCGGTGTCCTCGTAGACCTTCTCGACCATGCCCGGCGGCGCGATCGCGACGCGCTCGTAGTTGAGCTGGTTCGTGATGAGCTTCCAGCCCTTGTTCACCTTGCCGATCAACGCCGACGCCGGCACGCGCATGTTGTCGTAGAACGTATTGGTCGTGCCCGACGACACGAGCGTGTGGATCGTCGAGTACGAGAAGCCCGGCGTCTTCGTCGGCACCGCGAAGATCGAGATGCCCTGGTGCTTCGGCGCGTCCGGGTCGGTGCGGGCGGCGAGCCAGATGTAGTCGGCGTAGGCGGCGAGGCTCGTGTAGATCTTCTGCCCGGTGATGACCCAGTCGTCGCCGTCGCGCACCGCGCGGGTCTTCAGCGACGCGAGATCGGTGCCGGCGTTCGGCTCGGTGTAGCCGACCGCGAAGTGCAGCTCGCCCTTCAGGATGCGCGGCAGGAAGAACTGCTTCTGCTCCTCGCTCCCGTACGCCATGATCGTGTGCGCGATCGCGTTGATCGTGAGCGCCGGGATCGGCGCCATCGCGCGCCACGACTCGTCGTAGAAAATGAATTGATCGACGAGCCCGCGGCCCTGGCCGCCGTACTCCTTCGGCCAGCCGATGCCGAGCCAGCCGTCGCGGCCCATCTTCTTGACGGCCGCGAGACAGTGCGGTCCGCCGGTGTCGCCGTTCGCGACCTCGGCCTCGACCTCCGGCGTCATGATCGTCGCGAAGTAGGCGCGGAGCTCGGCGCGGAGAGCGTCTTCCTCGGGGGTGTAGGCGAGATACATGGCGGCGCACCTTGGCGTGGAAGGGCGCGACCGTCAACTCGCGACGGCAGTCGTCTTACTCGAAGAACTCCACCGCGCCGGTGTGCACGTCGTACATGCCGCCGACGAGCTTGATCCGTCCCTCGTGGGCGAGTTCGGCGAGCACGGGACTCTGCTCGCGGATGCGCCGCAGCGTGCGCTGCACGTGGCGGTACGACACCTCGTCGAGCCGCGCGCGCCGCGCGTCTTCGGAGAGCTGGGCCCAGTCGACGCGCCATGAGGGATCGATCGACTCCTGGATGTCGCGCAGGATCGGGTCGAGGTTCGGACAGTCGCCGTTCGGTTGACCCACACCGGTCCGGAGGAGCGACTCGGCGGCCAGCTGAACCGCCTTGTTGTTGGTGTGACCGAGCACCAGGATGACCTTCGCGCCGGCGACGGCGCACGCGTACTCGAGGCTCCCGAGGGTGCTCGGCACCGCGACGTTCCCCGTCGTGCGCGTGCAGAAGATGTCGCCCGGCCCCACGTCGAAGATCATCTCGACGGGCGTCCGCGAGCTCGAGCCGCTCAGCACGGCGGCGAGCGGATGGCGGCGCTCGGCGACGCTGTCCCGGAGATGCGCCATGTCGCGGGTCAGCACGTCGCCGCTCCGGAAGCGCTCGTTGCCCTCACGCAGGATGTCCACGACCTGGTCGGGCGTGAGCTTCTCCTGGAGGTCGCGGGTCGCGAAGTCCGCGTAGCGTACGCGGTCCTCGAGCTTCCCGTACTGGCTCTTGAATCCGATCGTGCTCACCTGGATGCCGCGCGCCGGCGCCGTTTCCTTCTCGAACTCGCGGATCACGCCGAGGATGTCGGTGTCGATGTAGTCCGTCGCCCGCGCGTCGAGGAGCACGTGGCCGCCGCGCGGCGCCTCGCCGAGCGCGCGCCGGAGCGCGGCGCGGTTCAGGAAGCTCACCTGGTTCGCGAGCTCGATGTGCAGCACGTCGCCGCCGATGTGCTTTTCGAGCGTGCGGTGGAGCGGGCGGCGGAAGTTGCTCCGCAAGATGTACGCGATGCTGAACCCGAGCCCGATCAGGACGCCGACGAGGAGGTCGGTCAGGAGGATCGCCGAGATGGTGACGACGAACGGGACGAATTGCTCGTACCCGGCGTTCCACATCTGTCGGAAGAGCGCCGGGCTCGCGAGCTTGAACCCGGTCGTGATGAGCACGGCCGCCAGGGCCGAGAGCGGGATGAGGTTCAACCACGTCGGCAGCAGCGCGACGCAGAGCAACAGCAGACTGCCGTGCACGATGGTCGCGAGCTTGGTCTTGCCGCCCGAGTTGATGTTCACCGAGCTCCGGATGATCACCGAGGTGACGGGCAGGCCGCCGATGAGCCCGCACGTCAAGTTGCCGACGCCCTGCGCGATGAGCTCGCGGTTCGGCGGCGACTGCCGTCGCTGCGGATCGAGCTTGTCGACCGCCTCGAGGTTCAAGAGCGTCTCGAGCGACGCGACGAAGGCGATCGTGATCGCGGCCCGATAGAGCACCGGGTTCGAGAGCGCCGTCAGGTCGGGCGCCAACAGGAAGCCGAAGAACTCCGGCAGGTCCTGCGCCACCGGCACCTGCACGAGGTGGCTCGCCTCGATCGACCAGCCGCCGTTCAGACGCCCGAGGACGATGTTGCCGACGACGCCGAGCAGCACCGCAACGAGCGGCGCCGGAATCGGCGATTGCTTCAAGACCTTGGTGCGGTCCCACACGACGAGGAGCGCGAGGCACAAGAGCCCGACCGCGGCCGCGCTCGCGTGGATGCGCGACGCGAGGTGCGCGATGCCGCTGAACGTGTTCTCCGCGTTCGGCTGGATGAACGCCATGTCGCCGAGCGGGTCCGCGTCGTAGCCGAAGAGGTGCGGGATCTGCTTCAGGATGAGGATGAGGCCGATCGCGCCGAGCAGCCCGCGGATGACGCTCGACGGCACGAAGTCCGCGATGCCGCCGGCACCGATCACGCCGAGGACGATCTGGATCGCGCCGGCGATCGCGACGGCGAGGAGGAACGCTTCGAAGCTGCCGAGCGCGGCGATCTGCGCCGCGACGACGGCGGTCAGGCCCGCGGCCGGTCCGCTGACGCTCGTGTGCGAATGGCTGAGGGCGCCGACCAGGAGCCCGCCGACGATGCCGGCGACGATGCCCGAGAAGAGCGGGGCATTGGATGCCAACGCGACGCCGAGGCAGAGCGGGAGCGCGACGAGGAAGACGACGAGGCCCGAGACGAGATCCGCGACGAGCGTGCCGGCGCGGGGCCCGGCCGGCGACGAGCCCGCGGCGGGCGGGAACGCGGGAGAGGACGACGGCGCGTGCGGCTCGCCCTCGACCGCGGCCGCGGCGGCGGCGGCCGTCACGACACCGCTCCGGCGCGGTCTCCGCGAGAGATCCTCCAGGCACGTAGATGAGGCAACACGACGTCGAACAGCTTCTTCATGGACGATCCTTTCGCCGCGCGGGATGCGCCGAGGTGCTCCGCCGGTCCGCGAACGCTTGGGTTCTGATGCGAGCGGTTACGGGAGACTCAGCAGCGCGGCGGACCGCGGCCGGAGAGCGCGGGAACGAACGGTGCAGCGGGCGCCGCGGCGATCGGGAGCGCGGCGAGTGAGCCGGCGCTCCCTGACGGGGGCAGCAGCGGCGAGGAGGCGTCGGACAGAAGGAATGCGTGGAAGCACGGCGACGACGAGGCGCCGTCGTCGCGGAAACGCGAAAGCATGTCCCCCGATTGCAGGCCGTCGCGAACGGCGAGCTCGCAGCCGAGGGCTCCGGAGCGCGAGGCGCTGAGCCTGTTGCCGGCCGCGCGCCCGAAGTGGGTGTGTCGGCCCCGGTCGCCGGCGATGCCCGCGGCCGCGAGCTGGCAGGTCCCGAAGGCCAGCACTAGCGCCGTCAGGCGCGCGAGGAATATCGGCAAGCGTTGGGTGGGAAAGATCGGCACGATCGAAAGTCTCGGTATGACGAGCGTTTACCGCCGTGACGCGGCGGGCCCAAACCATAAGGCAGGCACCAGGGTCGGTCAACCAAGGTTCTCGCCCAGCCACTTCGCGTTGCTTCGGAAGAATCGAGCGTGAGATACCCGGTCGGTCCGCATTCCCCCATTCCCCTCAGCCGCTGGAGACCCCTTATGCCGCGATTGCGTTCGCGACTCGTTGCCGTCCTGTTCTCTCTCGCCTGCGTCGGGCTCGCGCCGCGATGCACCGAGGCCGCCCCCCTCATCTTGAACGAGTACAACGGGGTCGCGAGCACCCGCTTCCTGAACGGCGGCACCGCGGCGCTCGACGAGGAAAGCGGCCAGGCGGCCGACACCCACTTCGGGCGCATCGTCGGCAACGGCGGCGACTGGTTCGAGCTCGTCGTGATCGCCGAGACGCTCGACGTACGCGGGTGGCAGATCGCGATCGACGACAACCTCGGGACGACGGTCGCGACGCTGACGTTCTCGCAGCACGCGGCGTTGTCGGCACTGAAGGCCGGTACGATCATCACGATCGCGGAGGACCAGCCCGAGGACGCGAGCTACGACCCGCAATCCGGTGACTGGTGGCTCGAGCTCCAGGCGGGCGCCGGGGGCTCCGGAACCTACGTCAGCGCGACCGCCTTCGACGTGTCGAACGACGACACGGTGTTCGAGATCCGCGACGCGAACGGCGCCCCGGTCTTCGGACCGACCGGCGAGGGCGTCGGCGCGCCGTCGGGCATCAACAACCGCGAGATGGCCAAGCTCGAGGCCGACCCGAGCGCCCTCGTCACCGCGACCTCGTCCGACTACAACGACGGCACGTCGAGCACGTACGGGGCGCCCAACGCCTGGTCGGGCGGCACGCAGAACCAGGACTTCACGGCGCTCCGGAGCGGCCTCCCCGTCGGCGACCTCGACTTCGACGGCATCGCGGACTGCGCCGACAACTGCCCCGAAGCCGCCAACACCGATCAGGCCGACGTCGACAGCGACGACTTCGGCGACGCGTGCGATCCGGATCAGGGGTCACCGGCCGGTCCTGGCCTGCCGCCCGAGGGCTGCGCGATCGTCGACCCGTTCGATCCCGAGCTCCTGATGGACGTCGAGCTCTTCATGACGCAGGCGAACTGGGACGCGCTGCGCCTCGTGCCGCGCGAGCTCCAGGATCTGTTCCCGCCGACGTGCCCGAAGGCACCGGCCCCGTCGCCGTTCGAGTTCGTCCCGGCGGACCTCGTCATCAACGGCGTCGCGGTGTCGAACATCGGCGTCCGGAAGAAGGGCTTCCTCGGCTCGATCAGCTCGACGCGGCCGTCGCTCCGCATCGACGTCGACGAGTTCAGCGACAATCAGCGCCTGTTCGGCCTCGAGGACATCACCCTCAACAACGGCAACCAGGACCCTTCGCGCATCAAGACGTGCCTCTCCTACAAGGTCTTCCGCGACGCCGGGGTCAAAGCGCCGCGCTGCAACTTCGCGCGCGTGCGGGTCACCCACGAGGGCGGCACCGAGGATCTCGGCATCTACGCGCACGTCGAGTCGATCAAGAATCCCTTCCTCGTGCGCTCGTTCGGCAGCGCGAGCGGCAACCTCTACGAGGCCCCCGCGGCGAGCGACCTCCGGCCGGGTCTCGTCGAGTTCTACGAGATCAAGAACAACGAGGAGAGCAACGACACCTCCGACCTCTGGCGGTTCGCGCACGACCTCTTCACGGTCCCGCGCGCCGACCTCCTGACGACGGTCGAGCAGCACCTCGTGCTGGACGAGTTCCTGACCTACTGGACGGCGGAGGCGCTGGTCGGCCACTGGGACGGCTACGCCAGCAACCGCAACAACCACTACATGTACGTGAACCCGGCGGACGGCGTGTTCCATTTCATCCCGTGGGGCACCGACGACACGTTCGGGCGCGGCAACCCGTTCCAGTTCGAAGGTGTGGTCGCGCCCCTTCTGTGGACCTCCGGGTACCTCGTACGCGAGCTGTACGCGCGGCCGACGATCCCCGAGGCGTATCAGCAGCGGATGCAGCACCTCTTCGACACCGCCTGGAACGAGACCGAGCTGCTCGCCGAGATCGACCGGATGGAGGCGCTCATCACCCCCTACGCCGGCGACGTCAGCACGTACACGAACGCGATCCGGACCTTCGTCTCGGACCGCCGCGCGAAGTTCCAGACCGAATGGGCGGGCGGGCCGCCGGTGCGGCCGCTGTCGCCGCTGACCAACCGGCCGTGCTTCGACGGTCCGGGGTTCCTCGACGGCGTCGCGTGCCCCAGCTGTAGCTTCACCGACGGCAAGCGCGCGTGCCAGGAAGCCATCGCCAAGGCCGGGCTCGACCTCATCAAGGCCCGCATGAAGGTCATGCAGCGCTGTCGCGATGCGCTGAACGACGGGAAGCCGCTCGTCGCGGCGGACGGCACGACGCCCATCACGACGCCGGGTGCGTGCGGCGACGAAGCGAAGGTCGTGGAAGCGACGACGAAGGTCGTCGGCAAATCCCGGACGCTCCTGACCAAGCGCTGCAACAACGGCCTGGTGAACGTGCTGCCGACCTGCGGCAACTCGATCGACGAGCTGATCGCCGCCGACGGCACGACCGGATGCCTGCGCGACACCCAGCTCGACGCCGCCGACGACCTCACGAACGCCGCGTACGGCGCGCCGACGACGACCGATGCCACGCGGAAGTGTCAGCGCGGCATCGCCCGCGCCGGTCTCACCTACGCGACCAAGGCACTGAAGGCGGAGCAGGCGTGCCGGAACGCCGTGAACGACGGCGACGAGCTCTACGTGGACGAGGCCGAGACCAAGCGTCTGTCGTCGTCGGCCGACTGCAACAACGAAGCCGACACGGACGCCGCCATCACCAAGCTCGCCCTGACCGCGCGAGCCAAGATCGCCAAGAGCGCCTGCGACGCGACGACGCTCACCGCGCTCCAGATGTGCGCATCGACCGTCGACGGCCTCGTCGACGCGGACGGGACCGGCGGGTGCCTGATCCGAACCCACGACGCATCCCGGCTCCAGGCGGTGCGGAAGCAATACTGCGACGTGATGATCTGCCCCTGAGCGGACCCGAGCTACGACGAGCTGCCGCGGCTACGGCAGCTCGTCGTAGCGGATCGCGAGTACCTCGAGCTCCTCGGGCCCGCGCGGGGTCCGCACCGTCACGACGTCGCCGACCGAGGCCTTGAGAAGCGCGGTCGCGATGGGCGAGATCCACGAGACGCGGCCGCGCGCCGGGTCGAGCTCGTCGACGCCGACGATGCTGATCGTGCGCTCCGTCCCGGACTCCTCGGCCACCGTGACCGTCGCGCCGAAGTAGACCTTGTCGTGGGTCTTCCCCGCGTTGTTCACCACGACGGCGCTGTCGAGGCGTTTCCCCAGGTAGCGGATGCGACGGTCGATCTCCCGGAGCTTCCGTTTGCCGTAGATGTAGTCGCCGTTCTCCGAGCGGTCGCCGTTGCTCGCCGCCCACGCGATCGTCTCGACGAGCTTCGGCCGGTCGACCCTCCAGAGGCGTCCGAGCTCGTCGTTCAGGCGCGCGTGGCCCGCCGGCGTGATGTAGTTGGTGAACCCCCCGGGGATGCCGTCGTCGGGGGCGTCGTCGTCGGAATCGGTCGTGAAGTCACTCATGATGCGGGAACGCTCCTCTCATCCTCCAGCGCGGTGCCGGAAGGCACGGGCACGCCGGCTCGAGCCGTGCAGCTCGAGAAACAACAGACCACGCGCGACCATCATGAAGTAGACCCAGAGCGCGAGCAGTACCGCCCGCACGAGCTCCAGGACGCCCGGCAGCGGGAGCTCGACGATCACGAGGAGCGGGAGCGCCATCACGATGACCGCGGGAAACCACTCGATCCAGTTGTCGGCGATGAAGCGGTAGCTCTCGCTCAGCAGCGCGAGCGACGAATGGTGGCCGAGATAGATCAGCTCCGGAACTGCGTTGAAGAGCACGAGCACCACGAGGTTCAGGCCGAGGATGAGACCGGGACCTTGCGGGATCGTCCGCAGCGCCGGCGTCGCGAGCGCGAACACCACCCAGACGACGAACGTCACGCCCACCACGTCCCACACGTAGACGCCGAAGCTCCTGCGGAAATCGGCGAGGGACACCGCGCTCGTCCGCAGCATCATCTCGACCATGTAGAGGAACGAGCTGACGCACGCGGCCCAGACGAGGCTCATCAGAAACCCGCCGAAGAGACCGAGCCGCGAGGCGACCGTCGCCGCGGCCACGAGCGCGAGCGAGTACGTGAACGTCGTACCCGCGACGGGCCAGTTGCGGAGGGTCAGCGTGCCGGCGCGCGCAAACGCGCGTCCGTACATGCCGAGGGTCGTCACGAGCCAGGTCATCGGGGAGACATCCCTACATGAAACGACGCGAGCCCGCGCGTCGCCCCTTTCGGGAGCGACACGCGGGCTCGCGGACTCGGCGACTCAGCTGGTCAGCTGCTCAGTCGTTCTTGTCCTTGTACTGGGTTGCGTCGTTCTTGCTTGCCGGTGAGCTGTGGGTCGTCTCCCAGCAGACGCCGTTGCTGTTCTTGATCTGCACCTTGACGGGCTGCGCGAGCGGGAGGGTCGCCATGTCGATGTTGGCGCCCTTCAGCTTGACCTGGATCTGCGACTTCCCGGCGACGGTGCCTTCCTTCAGCTTGAGCTGGCTGACCCCGTCCGGCGTCCCGTCCTTGTCCTTGTACTGGAAGCCCTTCGCGTTCTCCTTCCAGCACGGCTTCCCGGCGCAGGTGCCCCCGGCCGGGATGAACGCCCGCGTGACGACCGCGTTGTTGGCGTAGATGCAGAGCTGGTAGTCGGTGCTGACCAGCGGTGAGCCGAAATCACCCTTCGGCGTGATGGCACCACGGCTGTACTTCCACTGGCCCTGGTCCTTGGTGTCGGGCGTCTTGTTCTTCAGCGCGAGCTGCGACTTGGCGGACTCGGCCGTCCGGCAACCGACCAGCGGGGTCGGCGTGCAGACGAACTCGGACTGGCAGGTGGCGCTGCAACCGTCGTTGGACGTGTTGTTGCCGTCGTCGCACTCCTCGTTGCAGGCGCCCTGCGTGGTGCCGTCACCGCAGGTGTTGGAGTCGCCGGTGCAGACGCCCGCGACGCACATGTCGTCGATCGTGCAGACCGCGGCGTCGTCGCAGCTCGTCCCGTCGGGCTGGAGCGCGTCGGCCGGACAGGTCGCGCCACCGGAGCAGGTCTCGGCGACGTCACAGTCGTCGGCAGCCGGACGGCACACCGTGGTCGGCGGCTCGAGCGCGTCGGCCGGACAGGCGGCGGCGCTACCCGTGCAGCTCTCGGCGATGTCGCAGACGCCCGCCGAAGCGCGGCACTCGGTGCTGCTCGGCTCGAACGCGTCGGCCGGACAAGCGCCGCTGGTACCGTCGCAACTTTCGGCGACGTCACAGACGCCCGCGCTCGCGCGGCACTCGGTGGTCGCCGGCTCGACGGCGTCGGCCGGACAGTCCGTCCCGGTCCCGTCGCAGCTCTCGGCGATGTCGCACGAGCCCGCGCTCGCGCGGCATTCCGTGGTCGCCGGCTCGACGGCGTCCGCGGGACAGTCGGTGCCGGTCCCGTCGCAGGTCTCGGCGACGTCACACGCGCCCGCGCTCGCGCGACAGGTCGTCGACGCGGGCTCGACCGCGTCGGCCGGACAATCGGCCGTGGATCCGGTGCAGCTCTCGGCGACGTCACAGACGCCCGCCGAGGCGCGGCACTGGGTGCTGCTCGGCTCGAACCCGTCGCTCGGACAGTCGACCGCGAAGCCCGTGCAGTTCTCGGCGATGTCGCAGACGCCCGCCGAAGCGCGGCAGACGGTGCTGCCGGGCTCGAGCAAGTCCACCGGGCAGTCGGCACCGGAGCCGGTGCAGGATTCCGCGGGATCGCACGCGCCGGCGGAGCCGCGACAGACGGTGCTGCCGGGCTCGAAGGCGTCGCTCGGACAGGCGGCGCTGGATCCGGTGCAGCTCTCGGCGATGTCACAGACGCCGTTCGAGGCGCGACACTCGGTGGTGCCAGGCTCGAACGCATCGGTCGGACAGGCCGCGGTGGAGCCGGTGCAATTCTCGGCGACGTCACAGACGCCCGCGGAGTTGCGACACACGGTGCTGCTCGACTCGAAGACGTCGCTCGGGCAGTCCACCCCGGAGCCCGTGCAATTCTCGGCGACGTCGCAGACGCCGGCCGAAGCACGGCAGGTGTTGGCGCTCGAGAGGACCGTGTCCGCGGGGCAGTCGTTGCCGATGCCGTCGCAGACCTCGACGCTGTCACAGACGCCGGCCGCGGCGCGGCAGACCGCCGAGCTCTTGGCGTCCGCGGGGCACGCCGCCGCGGATCCCGTGCAATTCTCCGCCGGATCGCAGACGCCCGCCGAGCCGCGACACTGGGTGGACGAATTCAAGAAGCCGTCCACCGGACAGGTGCCGCTCGACCCGGTGCAGGTCTCGACCACGTCGCAGATGCCGGCAGACGTGCGGCAGGTCTGACCTGCCGTGCGGAACGTGCAGGTCGAGGTGCAGCAGGACGTCCCGGCGCCGTTCGCACCGCCGAGGTCGCAAGCCTCGCTGCCACCGGGGCCGGGATCGGCGGTGCCGTCGCCGCAGCTCGACGCGTAGAACGCGAGATCGGCGTGCGAGCGGGTGACCTCCGTGGAACCGTCACCGCGCCGATGCGCCGCACCCGTGCCGAAGTAGACGTCCGCCGGCTGCCAGGCACCCGAGCCGGCGTCGCTCGCCTCGATCAGGACGTTGACCGTCAGGCTGCTGACCGCGGCGCCGATGCGCCAGAGCGAGTGTACGCCCTGCGCCCCGCGGATGTTCGCGCTGGTGAGCGCCTGGGTCGTCGCGTCACTCACGACGACGCCCGTGTTGCTGAAGGTGAGCGTGACCCGGGTATCGACCGACCCGTAATTCACGATCGACGTCTGCCCGGTGTAGCGGATGGTCGTGGCGCCGTTCGCCGACCACGCGAAGACCTCGGTGCCGGTCGGTTCGGCGTTGGCATCCATCTGGATGCCGAAGGGCAGCGACGTGTTCCTGTTGATGCCGAGGTAGAGATTGGTGAAGGCCCCGGCGGTGCCGCTACAGGTGTAGTTGCCGCCGCCCGCCTGCTTCTCGATTCCGGCCGCCGGGGCCGTGCACGACCAGCCGCCGCCCGGTGAGGTCGTCGGGTTTCCGATGACGATCGCCGCGGCCGGGGAGGCCGCGAGCAGCAGTCCGAGGACCGCCAGGGTCACTCTGGTGGTGAAAGCCGAATGCCGCGCACGGATCTGCGCCGCCGAACTGGTCCGCTGGGGTCGAGTGAAC
>Ga0268299_1001807_pt1 | contig 31937 bp, 30 predicted proteins | sample NOBtaG_FD_193484 | JGI IMG/M metagenome (GOLD analysis project Ga0268299, IMG submission 193484) | Activated sludge microbial communities from bioreactor in Nijmegen, Gelderland, Netherland - NOB reactor | ecosystem: Engineered > Bioreactor > Aerobic > Activated sludge | place: Netherlands... | reverse complement strand
GACCTTCCCGCCAGGCTGCGCCGCCACGTCGATGGCTGTGCATGTGCCTTCACTGCGAGCCGCCGGCCCGTAATGCTTGCCTACTCGGAGTCTCACCCCCCCCCCGCGCCAGCGCCCTGACGCGCGAGAGGCGCTCATCCCGGTGGGGTTGGCCGCGTTCCACGAGGAGTGGCAGCGCGAGCTGGTGAGCCTGGTGGGCGAGCGGTATGCGCGCACCGGTCGGCAGCCGGGGCTGGTCCGGTGGACGCCGCAGGCGGGCTCGATCTACCTCGGCGATCAGAAGCTGCCGATCACCGTGCCGCGGGTGCGCGACCGGCAGGCGAATCGGGAGGTGCCGTTGACGACCTATCAGCAGTTCCAGACGCCCCGGGCGCTCGAACACGGGGCTGCGGCAGCGGGTGCTCGGCGGCGTGGCGACACGGGAATATGCCCGGTGCGCCGAGGCGGTGCCGGAGGCGTTCGGGTTGAGTGCCTCGACGGTGTCGCGCCGCTTCATCCGGGCCAGTGCTCGCCAGCTGCAGCGACTGCTTGAGCGCCGGCTGGACGGCGAGACGTTGCTGGCCGTGGTGCTCGACGGCAAGACGTTCGCCGAGGACGGGATGGTGACCGCGGTCGGTATGACGCTCGACGGCCGCAAGATCATCCTGGGCTTCGTGCAGACAGCGACGGAGAATCGGCGCCTCTGTGCCGCCTTTCTGCGCACGCTGGTCGAGCGCGGCTTGCGCGTGGAGGCGGGCCTGCTGGTCGTGACCGATGGCGCGAAGGGTCTCCATGCGGCCGTCGCCGAGGTGTTCGGGGCGGCCGCGGTCCTCCAACGGTGCCAGTGGCACAAGCGGGAGAATGTCGTGACCCTCCCGCGCACGCGTGAAGACGCGCCCGCTGTGTTGTCCCGATGAGCGGGACATCATGATGAGCTGAGAAGGAGCGCAGATGGCCAGTTCTCTCTATCGTACCGACACGACTCTCGAACGGACTCTGAGAATCGGCTACCCCGCTGGACACGGCGACATCGTGCTGCGGACCGAGCTGGACTGGGAGAAGGACATCCCTCCTGTCGCGGTCAGCGACGATGGCCAGACGCACACCTTCAGCATTCGGGCCGACCAGCCGTTTCTGTACTTCAAGCCCCGCCTCGTGCAGGCCGGCAAGGAACATTGGGCGGTCGGCGCCGACAATCTGCTGCTGATGGCAGAACAGGACGCGCGCGTCGTCTATCCGTACTTCCTGAGCCCCGACCAAGGGCGATTCTCGCCCCTGATCGAGTTCCCGTCGGCGATCCTGGGCCGCTCGCACCGGCTGCGCGTCTACGTCCCGCCCGGCTACGACGAGAACACGCTCGCGACCTTTCCGGTCGCCTTCATGCAGGACGGCCAGAACCTCTTCTTCCCGGACGAGGCCTTCCTCGGTCAGAACTGGCAGGTCGGCGAGACCAGCCGCACGCTCCGCTCGATGAGCGCGGTGGAGGAATTCATCATCGTCGGCATTCACTCGGCCGATCGGATGGCGGAGTACACGGCGCCGGGCTATGAGGCGTACGGAAGATCGCTCGCCGAGGAGATCATCCCGCAGGCGGAGCGCCGGCTCCGGATCGGCGCCCACCGCCGCTTTCGAACGGTGTGGGGCTCGTCGCTCGGCGGCGTTGTTTCCTTCCATACCGTCTGGCAGCACCCCGACGTGTTCGGCACCGCGGTCTGCATGTCGAGCACGTTCTCGCACAAGAACAACCTGATCGATCGGGTGCTGAGCGAGGAGCCGCGTGACGTGGCGTTCTATCTGGACAGCGGCTGGCCGGGCGACAACTACGAAGTCACCCTCGCCATGGCGATGGCACTGGTGTCCCGTGGATGGCAGTACGGCCGCAACCTGTTCCACCTCTGTTTTCCCCACGCCGAGCACGATGAAGCGTCCTGGGGCACTCGACTGCACTTGCCCCTGCAGCTGCTCAATGGCGTCGTGGCGCGCACCTCGCGGGCACGGGCACCAGTGCTTCGTTGACCACTGAAGCGCTGTGCAGTCAACGCCGGCGGGCTCGCACCATCACCATATTGGCGACAGGTTCACGAATCGGAACCTGCGCACTCGAGACTGTGCGATGTCTTCGGATGCAGCGTTGATCAGGTCAGGCAAGGCCGGGGCGCAGGGCGGTCGTCCCCGTCCCACGTGAAGCCCTGTGGTGCCTGTCAGGCCGGCTCGAGCTCGATGCCCGAGTAGACATCGGCCACGTCGAGCTGGACATCGGGCGACAGGACCACGACCGCGCCGTGCTCGACGTCCCGAGTCTCCCAGCGGCCGCCGTCTCGCGAAACGAGGGTCACGCGGCGTTCGCGGTGAGAGATGACGAGCACCGCCCGGAGGGAGGGCAGGGACTGGTAGTGCGTGAGCTTCTCTCCCCGGTCGTACGCTTCAGTAGAGCGGCTCGTCACCTCGACGAGCAGCGTGGGGTTGGTCAGCGCGTGCGCGTCGACAGGTGAGGTGCGTGGTTCGCCGCAGACGACCGAGACATCGGGGAATGCCGCGAAGTCAGACAGCTCGACCCTGACCTTGGCGTCGGAGGTCATGACGATGCACCTTCCTGCCAGCGCGGAATCGAGCAACCGAATGACGCGCGCACCGAGCGCCGCGTGCGTCAACGTGCCGCCTGCCATCGCGTAGATCACGCCGGCCGAGTACTCCAGCTTGATGTCGCTGTCCTCGAGTGCCCGCAGGTAGTCCTCGTAGGAGTACCGAAGTTGACGGGCCGTGTGCACGGCATCGAGTGTAGCCCGCCCGGCACCGGCCTGCACCCGAAATAATGGGGAGTGCCCATCGCGCCCGGCGAGCGCGGCCTGGCGGTTGCGGCCGCAGGAATCCGAGCGGCGGTCCCCCCAGACGGCGAAGCGTGTATGCTGCAGGAGACGTCACGTTTCGCCACGCAAGGAGTGCCGTGTTCGAAGGGATTCGCCATTGGTCAAGCCGTCTCGGCGCGACGCCGCAGTTCGCGACGCGGTCGGTCGATGCCGAGGGCGGCGGCCGGATTCTGGTTCTCGATGGCCGGCCCGGCCTGAAGCCCGGCGCGGTGGCGGACGGCCTGCGTGACTACGGCGAAGGCCGGCTGCCGTTCGAGGCGCTGCTGATCGACTTCCACGGTGCCGACTACAGGTTCTCGTCCGCTGACCTTGGCGCGCTGCTCTCGGCCATCGCCGCATGGGTCAAGGGCAGGGTCGCGCCATGCGCCCTCGTCCTGACGAGCTCCGCGGCCCGCGAGCTTCAGCAACTGCTCGATCTGTGCAAGGTGAACACGATCGAGTCGCTGCGCATCGTCGGCAGCGCCGAGTCTGGCCTGGACCACATCCGGCTGCACCTGGAGCGGGGCCGCGCCTCATCCGGCGCCTGAACAGGATTGGAGCGACGACGCGGCATGCGACGCCCAATCGCACCCGCCGATCGCCCTCGGCTTTCGCCGTATGCTGTGCGGACGCAAGGGGGGACCGCATGACGCCGAGCACCCGTGGACTTGCCGAGGAGTCGATCGATCCCGGTGAAGAGGCCGTGACGTCCGCCTTCATCGCGTTCCTCGAGGGGGCCAGCAGGCGCCGCCACCCGTCGGGGCGCGTCCGCCGGTTCAACCAGGGCCGCGCGGCAGGCTGCGTGGACGCGGAGTTCATCGTCCCGGCCGACCTGCCGGCCGAGCTGCGCGTCGGCCTGTTCGCGACGCCGCGCACCTACCGGGCATACATCAGGTTCGCGCACGCCTCGTCCGCCACCGACCGGGAAAGGGATGTCCGGGGGATGTCGATCTCGATTGCCGACGTGCCGGGCGAGAACCTCACGCCAGGCACGGCGTCGCAGGACGTCGTGCTCAACAGCCATCCCGTAATGGTCGCGCCCGACACGAAGGCGTTCTTGGCCTTCCTCGAGGCGAACGAGGCCGGGGGACTGCGACGCCTGCTGTACGTCGCGCGCCATCCGGCGGTGGCGCGCATCGGGCTGGCCGCCAGACAGCACCATTCCTGCCATCTCGACATCACCTACTGGAGCACGACGCCCTTTCTGTTCGGCCCCGGACGCGCGGTGAAGTACATCGCCAGGCCCGCCTCGAACCACACCAGCCCGACGCCGTCTCCCCTCACCGACACGTACCTCGGCGACGCGCTGAGGCAGCGCCTCGACGCCGCCGACGCGGCCTTCGACTTCCTCGTCCAATTCCAGGTGGACGCCGGTCGCATGCCGATTGAGGACGCGACGGTTGAGTGGAAGGAGGCGGAGTCTCCGTACGTCCCGGTGGCGCGGATCCGCATCCCGCGCCAGCGCGTTGCTGCACCCGACAGCGGATCGTGCGAGGACACCGCCTTCAACCCGTGGCACGCCCTGGTCGAGCACCGTCCCCTCGGCAACATGAACCGTGCGCGCCGGGCGATCTACCCGGCGCTCAGCGCGTTCCGCCGCGAGCGCGCATGACGGCGGTTCGCGCAGCCGCCGGCGGTGACGAGGTATAAGTGGGACCGGAGTGTGTATATGGCCGAACGAACCTCGACCCTCCCCGCGGCGGAAGCCCTGCCGCTGCATGCACTGCTCAGCGAGACGCCGCACGGCATCGCGAGCCGCGTCCTGGCGAAGGCCTCCGGCGGCAGCCTGACGCTGTTTGCATTCGACGCCGGCGAAGGCCTCACCGAACACACGACGCCGTTCGACGCGCTCGTGCTGGTCCTCGAGGGCGCGCTGACCCTCACCATCGGCGGCACACCCGTACTGGCCGAGCCCGGCACCATCGTACGCATGCCAGCGGCGGTGCCGCATGCCGTTCAGGCGGAGCAGCCTGCGCGCATGCTCCTCGTGATGTTGCGCGACCAGCCGGCGTAGCCCAGCGCGGGCGCTCTCCGGCACGCCGTCGCGATCTCGCGTTCCCGGGGACTGAGGGTAGAATCCGCTCCAGCGGAGGTATCCCCGGTGCCCCACACGTCCAGCCTCACCCGTCGCGCGTTCCTCGGCGGCGCCGTCACCACCGGAGCGCTGGCCGCCACCGGACGTCGTTCATCGGCCCGTGCCGTGGCTCAGGCCTCCGCGCCGGTCGTGACGCGCACCGACGTCATCTACGGGCGCGTCGAGGGGTCCGCGCTCCTCGCCAACATCGCCTATCCGGACGGCCCTGGATCCAGGCCCGCGATTCTCTCCGTGCACGGCGGTCGCTGGCGCGCGGGCAACCGCACAGATGCCAGCAGCATCAAGGTGACACAGTGGGCCGAGTTCGGCTTCTTCGCGATGTCCCTCGACTACCGCCTGGTCGGCGGGTCGCCGGCCCCCGCCCCGTATGTGGACCTCCGCTGCGCCATCCGCTGGATGCACGCGCACGCCGCGGACTACGGCGTGGATCCCGAGCGGATCTACCTGATCGGCCAGTCGGCCGGAGGACACATGGTGTCGCTCGCGGCGACGCTGGGCGATGGGCCCTTCCCGAAGGCCGGGGGCTGGGACCAGGCGCGGAGCGACGTGCGGGCGGTCATCAGCGTCGCTGCCGCCTACGACGTGAACACCCTGTCGTGGGGCAACCTCTGGACACCCGTGTCCGGCAACGTCGAGGACGCACGCCGCCAGGCATCGCCGATGGCGCACGTGAGCGCATCGACGAAACCCATCCTCGTCATCCATTCGGACGATGACAAGTCGGTGCCGGTGCAGCAGGCGGTGGACTTCGTCGAGAAGTTGAAGGCGGCGGGCGTGCAGCACCGCTTCGTGCACTACACCGATCGGGGCCACATGGGGATCACCGACGAGGTCGTCAGGGAGGCCCGCGCCTTCATCGCAGAGGTCGAACCGAAACGCCCATGACGGGGTCAGGCACCAAAGGCTCGAAAACGATGCGGATTCTGCAGTCCGGACGACAGGCGGCGCTGGTCATCTTCCTCGGTGTGACCGTCGCGTGCCAGCGGTCACCGACCGCAGTGCCCGACCACCACCAGGGGGAGACGGCCCTGCGTTACGTGGATCTCTCGCACGAGTACAGTGCCGAGGCGATCTTCTGGCCGACGGCGGAAGGGTTTCGCCTGGACGTCGTCGCCGACGGCATGACACCGCAGGGCTATTACTACGCCGCGAACAACTTCTCCGGCGCCGAGCATGGGGGCACGCACCTCGACGCGCCGGTCCACTTCGCCCAGGGCCGATGGAGCGTCGAACAGATTCCGATCGACCAGCTCGTCGGTCCCGCCGCGGTGGTGGACGTGTCCGCGAAGGCCGCGGCCGATGCGGACTACCAGGTGAGCGTCGCCGACCTGGCGACGTGGGAGCAGGCTCACGGTTCGTTCAACGGCACCATCGTCCTGATCCGGACGGACTACTCGAAGCGGTGGCCAGACGCCGCGCGCTACCTGGGCACGGCCGAACGCGGGGCGCCCGCCGTGGCGAAGCTGCATTTCCCCGGCATCCATCCGGAGGCGGCGCGCTGGCTGGTCGGGAAGAACGTGTCCGCCGTCGGGATCGACACCGCCAGCATCGACTACGGGCAGTCCACGCTGTTCGAGACACACCGCGTGCTGTACGAAAGGAACATCCCCGGGCTCGAGAACCTGACGAACCTGGACCAGGTGCCCACGAATGGCGCCACGGTGGTCGCGCTGCCCATGAAGATTAAGGGCGGCAGCGGCGCGCCGCTCCGGGCGATTGCCATGGTCCAGGGGGCACCCTGAGCGAGCCCGTCGTTCACGTCTCGGGAATCCGCAAGGTGTACGGACCCACGGTGGCCGTGGACGACGTCTCGTTCGAGGTCGTGGCCGGCGAAATCTTCGGCCTCATCGGGCCGAACGGCGCCGGCAAGACGACGATGGAGTGCGTCGAGGGCCTGCGGACGCTCGATGGCGGTGAGGTCACGGTGCTGGGACTGAGCCCCACGCGTGACAACTACCGGCTGCAGGATCGGATTGGCGTGCAGCTGCAGGAGGCACAGCTCCAGAAGCGCATCAAGGTTCGGGAGGCCGTGGACCTCTGGGCGTCGCTGTATCGCACGTCCGTCGACCCCGACCGGCTGATCGAGCAACTCGGCCTGACGGATAAGCGCGATGCCTGGTTCATGACGCTGTCGGGAGGACAGAAACAGCGGCTGTTCATTGCACTCGCGCTCATCAACGATCCCGAGCTGGTGTTCCTCGACGAACTGACCACCGGGCTCGATCCGCAGGCCCGCCGCGCAATCTGGGACCTGGTGCGCGGCATCCGCCAACGCGGGAAGACCGTGTTCCTGACGACGCACCTGATGGAAGAGGCCGAGCGGCTGTGCGACCGCGTCGCCATCATCGATCATGGCCGCATCGTCGACATCGGCGCACCCGGCGAGCTGGTGCGACGGCACTGCCGCGAGCGTACGGTCATCGTTGGCACCTCGGACCCAATGGCGCCGGACCGCTTTCGGGCCATCCCGGGTGTGACGTCCGTCATCGGCGACACGACGCACCTCACGATCCGTGGGGAGGGCGAGGACCTGGTCACACGGGTCATCCAGTGCGTCGCCACGCACGGCATCGCCGTCACGGACTTCCGGACCGAGGTACCGACGCTGGAAGATGTGTTCCTGACGCTGACCGGCCACACGATTCGCGATTGAATGCCATGCTCCGCGGACTGCTCACCCTGACATGCCTCGAAATCAAGATTTTCGTCCGCGAGCCGCTCGGCCTGTTCGGGACCGTCGGCGTTCCGGTGCTCGTTTTCGTCCTCTTCGGCCGTTTGATCGGCCAGCGCGTGCGGCAGGGCGCCCCGGAGATGCCTCGCGTCCTGACCGCCGATCTGCCAATCCTGGTGTCGATCCTCATCGTCTTGAGCGCCGTGATGTCGCTGGTGACGGTGGTGGCCATCTACCGCGAGGGCGGCATCCTCAAGCGCCTGCGGGCGACCCCGCTTCGGCCCCACACCATCCTGATCGCGCACGTGGCGGTCAAGCTCGTGTTCGCCGTGCTGACCCTGCTGGCGATGGTGCTGGCCGGCCGCCGCTACCTGCCAGCCGACGCTGACGTGCCGTGGGTGTCGTTCGCCCTGGCGCTCCTCTTCACCACGGTGTGCCTCATCTCGCTCGGCTTCGTCCTCGCGAGCGTCGTCCCGACCGCTCGATTTGCCCAGCCGGTCGGCACGCTCGTCTTCTATCCGATGCTCGGGCTCTGCGGCCTGTTCGTTCCCGTTGCCGCGATGCCCGCATCCCTCCAACTGGTGTCGAAGGCACTCCCGCTCACCTATGCGGTGTCGCTGCTCCGCGGCATCTGGCGCGGGGACGGATGGCTTGCCCACCTCGGCGACGTGGGCATCCTGGTGATGGTGCTCGTCGGCGCCACGGCGCTCACGGTCCGGGTGTTTCGGTGGTCCTGAGGTCTTGGGGTCTTGAGCACGTGCTACCGACCGGCCTCGTCTTCGGCGGCATCCTTGACCAGCGCGAGCAGTCGATAGAAACCGTGGACGAACTTGCCGTACGGCAGCGACACGAACAGCGCGAGCACGACGCCAAGGTGCACCAGCAGCAGGGGCGCCATCACGGCGCGCGTGCGCAGCAGCAGGACCAGCAGCCCGGTGACACTGGTCAGCCACAACAGCAGGAGCAGCGCGTCGTCCATACCGGCCTGCGCCGGGTCGGCCAGCGCAGGGTCGCGTCGCCGACGCTCCCACCACTGACCCGCAGGCCCGACGACGAGGCCGAGGCCGCCCACGGTGCCGAGCACGACGGGCAGGCTGGCGTAGGCGTAAGGGGCCTCCCAGCCAAACACCGTGTGGTAGATCGCAGCCACAGACGTGGAGGCGAAGCACAGCAGGAAGCCACCAACGGTGGCATGGTGCCACCACCGGCGCCAGGGCGTGCGGACCTCTTCGCCGGAGACGCAGTCGCGGCCGCTTGCATGGAGGTGACGCAGGGCCACGCCGTCGCGGACCGCCCGCAGCACGACTGCGATCGTGACTGGAGTTTCCGCCGGGACTGAGCTGCCTCCGCCGAGGCGACGGTGGTCCGCCCACGCATCCGCGACGGCGGACGTCCCGGTGCTCCGTGCCATCGCACGCCAGAAACGCTGCAACGCGATGCCAAGCGCCATCAGCACGAAGCCGCCGACCGCACCGAAGAGCCCCACCATCACGCCGTGCGGCATCACCGCGTAGAACGCCGCGTCTGTCCGGCCCGGCGACAGGGCGGACGGGTTGAACCACGAGGTGAGCGCGAACAGGATCGCGACGAAGCCGGCGGCCAGGCCCAGCGCCGTGGCCCTGCCCTGCCGGCGGAACGCACGCCCGAGCGGTCCGGGCCAGCAGCACTCCTCGTAGGATTGCAGCCGTAGCTCCGCCATCGTGCGCGGCACGTCGATGCCGAACTCGTGCGGCGGCGCGTACTGACAGGCGTACAGGCACTCGCCGCAGTTGTGGCAGAGGTTCGCGAGGTATGCCAGGTCGCTCGCATGGAACGTCAGGCGCCGCTCCATCGCCGGAAACACCGGGCAGTACTGCTCGCAGTAGCGGCAGCTGTTGCACACCGTCATGGTGTGAGCGCCCCGCTTCAGGAGATCAGCGGGCGGCATGGCGCGCGGCTCCTTCCCCGGCGATGCGCCCGAAGACGGTGCCGATCGTCATGCCCACGCCTGCGACGTAGCCTCGGCGCAGCACGTTGCCGGCCATGATCTCGCCGGCGGCGTAGATGTTCTCCGCCGCGCCACCGCCCTGCATCGCCACGCGCGCCTCGGCGTCGACGCGAACCCCGAGGTAGGTGAACGTGATGCCGGGGCGGAGCGGGTACGCACGGAATGGCGGTGTGTCGAGCGTCTGCGCCCAGTGTGACTTCGGCGGTACGAGCCCCTCGGTGCGGCACTCGTCCAGCGCGGCGTGATCGAACCGGCCAGGCCGGACGGCCTGGTTGAAGGCGCGCACCGTGGCCTCGACCGCGTCGGCCGGCAACCCGAGGGCGGTCGACAGGTCGCGGATCGAGCCGGCCTCGATGGCCGGGTACACCGACGGCATGACGCGGCCCGCCACTTTGTCATCGGTAATGGAGTACGCGATCTGATCCGGCTGCCCGGCCACGAGCGAGCCCCAGATCGCGTACCGCTTCGGCCAGACGTCCTCGCCCTCGTCGTAGAAGCGCTGGCCCCGCGCGTTCACCACGATGCCGAGCGGCACCGAGTCCAGCCGCGTGACGATGCCCCCGTCGAACCTTGGGGCGCGCGCGTCCACCGCCACCGCGTGACAGGCCTTCGCGTCGCCCACCGCCTCGGCCCCGGCATCGAGCATCAGCCGAAGGACGCGTCCGGTGTTGAACGGCGTACCGCGGATGACGAAGTTGTCGGCCGCCGATCCCCACGCCTCGCGCAGCCACTCGATGTTCGACTCGAATCCGCCGGAGGCCAGCACGGCCGCTCGCCCTCGAATCACGCGGGTGCCGCCCGGCGTGGAGACCACGGCCGCCTCGAACCGGGCCCCCGTCAACTCCAGGTCGTCGACCCGCGCGTCGTACACCACGTCGATGCCCCGCCGCGCCGCGGCCGCGTAGTACGTGTTCATCAATGCCTTGCCGCCACCGAGGAAGAACGCATTGGTCCGTCCCAGGTGCAGCGTGCCCTTCAGCGACGCCTGGAACCGGACGCCCTGGGCCCGCATCCACTCCGGGCAGCCGGCGGAGTGGCTGATGACGATCCGCGCCAGCGTCTCATCGGTGCTGCCGCTGACGCGCAGCAGGTCGGTCCAGAACTCGCTCTCGGGATACGCCTCGGTCAGCACGTCGGTCGGGGCCGCGTGCGCGACGCGCAGGTTGCGGGTGTGGCGGCTGTTGCCGCCGCGGAAGTGCCGTGGCGCGGACTCGATCACCACCACACGGGCACCGGCCGCCGATGCCGACAGGGCCGCCGTGAGCCCGGCGTTGCCGCCGCCGAGCACCACTACGTCGTACGTGGGCCCGGTCACGATGCGGCCCCTTCGCGGCGCCTGAACAGCACGGGCGCGATCAGCACGGCCGCCGCGCAGGCCAGCAGCGCGGCGGAGATCGGGCGCGTGAGGAACACCGAGTAATCGCCCTGGCTGATCGCCAGCGCTCGGCGAAACTGCTGCTCGGCCAGCGGTCCCAGGATGAGCCCCAGCACGGCGGGCACCAGGGGCACGTCGAGCACTCGCATGCCCCAGCCAACGGCCCCGACGACGTAGAGCAGCGTGACGTCCAGCATCGATCGGTTGAGGCTGTACGCCCCGACGGAGGCCAGCACGAGGATGCTGCCGAACAGCAGGGAACGCGGCACCAGCATCACGCGGGCCCAGAGCGGCGCCAGCGGCAGGTTCAGGACGAGGAGCATCACGTTGCCGATGTAGAGGCTCGCGATGAGCGTCCAGACGAGATCGGGGCGTGTCGAGAACAGCAGCGGGCCCGGTTGGAGGCCGTACTGCTGGAAGGCGGTGAGCAGCACCGCGGCGGTCGCGGACGAAGGCAGCCCCAGGGTCAGCAGCGGCACCAGCACACCGGCCGCTGCGGCATTGTTCGCCGCTTCCGGCCCGGCGACCCCTTCGATGGCACCCTTGCCGAACTCCTCTGGGTGCGGGCTCAGGCGCCGCTCCACCATATAGGACACCACGGTGGGGATCACGGACCCGCCACACGGCAGCACGCCAAGGGGAAACCCGATGGCCGTGCCTCGGAGCCAGGGCCTCCACGACCGCCGCCAGTCCTCGCGACTCATGCCCGTGAACTCGTGCAGCGCGACGACGTGTTCCTCCTCACGCCCGTGGCGCCACGCCTGGAACAGCGTCTCCCCCACCGCGAACAACCCGATGACCAGGATCATGACATCGATTCCGTCGAGCAGCTGGGGGATCCCGAACGAGAACCGCGCGCTCCCGGTCAACTGGTCGATCCCGACGAGCCCGAGCGCGAGCCCGAGGAACAGGCTGAAGAGCCCGCGGGCGAGCGAGGCGCCGATCAGGACCGCGACCGTCGTGAACGCCACCATCGTCAGGGCGAAGTATTCGGCGGGACCGAAGGCCAGCGCCACCGAGGCCAGCAGCGGCGCCGAGAACGTGAGCGCCAGGGTGGCCAGCGTGCCGGCCACGAACGAGCCTACGGCCGCCGTGGCCAGCGCGGCCGACGCCCGGCCCGCGCGCGCCATCATGTGGCCGTCGATGGCCGTCACGATCGACGCCGTCTCGCCCGGCGAGTTGATCAGGATGCTCGTCGTCGAGCCGCCGTACATCGCGCCGTAGTAGATGCCGCCGAACATGATGAACGCACTGACAGGATCGAGGCTGAAGGTGACGGGCAGGAGAAGCGCCACCGTGAGGGCCGGCCCGATGCCGGGAAGCACGCCCACCGCGGTGCCCAGTGTCACCCCGCCGAAGGCCCACGCCAGGTGAGGCCAGGTCAGGGCGCCGGCGAAGCCTTCGGCAAGCAGGCGCAGGGTATCGAGCATATCGGCCGACGGCAGTGCTCAGAGGTAGCCCGCGAGGAGTCCCGAAGGCAGGGACAGCTGCAGCAGCCTGGCGAAGAGGAGGTGAGCGGCCACGGCCAGGGCAAGTGCGGCGACAGCGTCGCGGCCGGGGTGCGTGCGGTCGAACGCGCGCGCCGTCAGCCAGAACAGCGCGGTGGACGCGAGCACGAACCCGGCACGCTCCAGCAGCAGCACGTCAACAAGCGCCGCCCCACCGACCAGGAGCAGGGCGCGCCCGCCCTCCCCCGTCACCCCCGCCCCGTGCGGGCGCCGCTCACGAATCATCCCTCGGGCCGACGCGAGAGCGGTCCCGAGCAGTCCCACCAGCACGAACAGCGGATAGCGGCCGACATCAGCCACCGCGGAGGCGTTCGCTGCCTGGCCGGTGCCGAGCCTGGCGAGGATGCCCTCCACGCGTGCTTCCTCGGCCGCCGCGAATCGCGCGAAGGCGGTGCCCTCCAGATAGCGGTCGCTCCAGCGGTATCGCTCCAGGGTGGCCTTCCACGGCTCGGACCGCACCATGGCCTCGACGATGCGCTCCAGCCGCTGCCGCTCCGCGGCGCTCACGCCCGGGGGCGCGACCACGGATCGCCAGTTCTCGATCTCGACGTCCACGCCCTGCTCGCGGAACGTCGGCGCGTCCACGCCGGGCAGGCGCTCGGCGCTCGAGATGGCCAGCACGCGCACCGCACCCGCCTCGATGTGCGGCGCCAGTTCCGCGAGCCCGTTCACCCCCACCGTGACCTGGCCGCCCAGGATGGCCGACAGCGACTCGCCGCCGCCCGAGTACGCGATGTAGTTGACCCGCCGTGGGTCCACGCCCACCGCGTCCGCGACGAGCCCCGCCAGAATCTGGTCCGTGCCACCCGCCGATCCTCCGCCCCACGAGACGGACTCCGGCGCGGCCCGGAACATGGCCACGAGGTCCGCGAGCGTGCGGATCTGGGACGCCGCGGGCACGACGACCACCTCGAACTCACCAACCAGCCGCGCGATGGGCGTCACCTGGCGGAGGGTGACCGGCGACTGGTGCGTGACGACGGCGCCCAGCATGATGAGGCCGGAGAGCATCAGCACATCGCCCTTGCCACGCTCGGCGCTGATGAACCGCGCGAGCCCGATCGTCCCCGCGGCGCCGGGGATGTTCTCCACCGACGAGGTCTGGACGATCCCGGCCTCCTGCAGCACCGCCTGCATGGCGCGCGCCGTCTGGTCCCAGCCTCCGCCGGGGGCAGCCGGCGCGATGAGGCGCAGGTGCGGGTGCATCGGCTCCGCGCCGACCGGCCACGCGGCGAGGAGCAGGGCGGCCAGGAGTCCGGGCCAGGGCCGCGGCGACGTCACGGGATCACGCGACCTGCTGCCGCGCCTGCAGTCGCAGCCAGCCGCGGGCGACGCGGTAGATCGCCCAGATGCCCAGCACGAAGAGCCCCACGATCCAGATCGCGAAGCCCACCAGCACGATGGCCAGCAGCAGGCCGCTGAGGCCGATCAGGCAGGCCCAGAGCAGCGCGAACCAGAACGTCCGGATCTGCCACGTGAAATGCGACTCGAGCCACGTGCCGCGCGCGTCGTCGCGCTTGATGTAGTTGATGACGACCGCGATGATCGACGGCCAGCCGAAGAGGAACGAGCCCACCACGGTAGCGGCGCCGAACGCGCCGATGGCCAGCCCCAGCGCGTGCAGCCCGTAGGTCACGTGGCACACGGTCACCAGCGAGGGGTCGGGGTCGCGGTACACCGTCGAGTCGGCCATCTCGTCTCCTCCCGTCCAGCAAGTCCGAGCTTCTCATTTCTCATTTCTCATTTCTCTCTTCTCACCTCAGGTTGCTGGCTTTTTCAGCAACCTGTTTGACGAGCCAGCTCACGCGCAGGATCACGCCGCGAAGAGGTGACGGCCCAGCGCCAGGCCGGCCCAGCCCGCGATGAACGCTCCGACCAGGGTGGCCAGCACGTAGGCTCCGGCACTGCCGCTCGCGCCGGTCTCGATCAGGCGGGTGGTTTCGAAGTTGAAGCTCGAATAGGTGGTGAGCCCGCCAAGATAGCCGGCCGTGACCGCCACGCGCACCGTCTCCGGCCACGCGCCGCGGAACGCCGCCTCCACCAGCAGCGCCATGAGGAAGCAGCCCGCCAGGTTGACCAGGAGCGTTCCCACCGGGAACGTCGTTCCGAATCGCTCGGCGGCCCAGACGGCGACCAGATAGCGCGTGCCGGTGCCGGCCGCACCGCCGAGGCAGACCCAGAGGAACCGCTCCATGGGCGGCATCCTATCCGGAGGCGAACGGGAGGCTCAAGGCCGAACGCGACCGCGACAAGCGGCGCGCGGCCTCACCCCTGGTCCGCCGCCGGCAGCGCCAGTATCAGCCGGCACCCGCCGGTATCAATCGGCCGCGCCTCGAGACTGCCGCCCTGCAGCGTCGCGATGCGACGGGCGGCGGCCAGGAACACGGCACCGGTCACGCCTCCCGGATGGTCGACCCAGTCCTCGTCGAACAGGCGCGTCAGGACCAACGACGACATGCGGACTGCCGTCTGCGACACCTCGACCCCACGCGCAATGCCCGCCCCCGGCGCGGTCACGCGCACGTGGACGCTGGATGGCGAACGGTCGCCGGTGCACGCAGTGAGCGCCAGCACCATGCCCGCGACGGCCACGGTCAGGAGCCGGTCGTCGCCGAACACGGTCACCGGCCCTCCGGGCCGCACGAGCGTCGGCGCGTGTCCGGTGATGCGCTGCTCGGGGCCGAGGAGGTCGACGACGCGCCCGACCACGTCGTTGAGGTTCACCTGGTCCAACCCCGGAAGCGGCTCGCGCTGCAGGATCGCCACGGCATCGGCCAGCCAGCCGGCTCGCACCGCTTCGGCGCGTGCCAGCTCCAACAGCAGCCGCTCGCGCAGCGGGCGGCCATGCCCGCGCACCTCCTCGAGCGACGCGCTGATGGACTCGAGGGCTCGACCCAGCATGTCGGTGGCGGCCCCGAGGGCGCGATCGGCCCTCGCGTGCGATTCACCCGACGCGGACGGCTGGCTCACGGGCCTGTCCGCCTGCGGTCGCGCGAGGGCCTCCACGTAGTGGGGCTCGGCGCGCATGCGGTAGTGCGCGGGAAGGCCTTCCCGAACGGGCGGAACGAACAACGGCGACTCGGACAAGGGGGGAACCTCGCAGCACGATGAACGACGCCAAGTCTACCGCAGGGCGCCTCCAGCTGTGCAGTGGAGATACACTGGCCTCGTGTTCCCCTCGTGGACGTTGAAGGCCCCTGCGCTCGCGGCACTGCTCGTTGGCCTGATCGTCGTGTGCGGCACCGTCGGGTACGTGGTGCTGGAGGGCTGGTCCCCCTGGGACGCCTTCTACATGACGATCATCACGCTCACGACCGTGGGGTACCGGGAGGTCCACCCCATGTCCCGGATCGGCGAGGTCTTCACGTCGGTCCTGCTGATCGTCGGGGTCGGCACCATGCTCTACTCGTTCACGCTCATCGGCGCGCGCGTGATCGAGGGGACCCTGCAGAAGCAGTGGGAGCGCCGCAGGACAGGTCACATGCTCGACGCGCTGCACGACCATTTCATCGTGTGCGGCTACGGCCGCATCGGATCGATCATCGTGGACGAGTTCCGGCGCCAGCACGTGCCGCACGTCATCATCGAGCGCGAGCCGGGTCGCATCCGGAGCCTGCTGGATTCCGGCCACCTGGCCATCGAGGGGGACGCCAGTTCCGAGGACGTGCTCACACGGGCGGGCATCGGGCGTGCCCGTGGCCTCATCGCCGCCGTCTCCACCGACGCCGAGAACGTCTACACCATCCTGTCGGCCCGCCTGATGAACCCGTCGCTCTACATCATCGGACGCGCGGAGAGCGACGAATCGGCCAGGAAGATCAAGCAGGCCGGCGCCGATCGCGTCATGTCCCCGTATCAGCTCGGCGGGCTGCACATGGCGCAGCTGGCACTGCGCCCCACCGTGGTGGAGTTCGTGCAGCTGGCGACCAGCTCCGAGTTCCTGGAGCTGTCCATGGAGCAGATCGAGGTCCGGGCGGGAGGGCCGCTGGCCGGGGCCACCATCATCGGCGCCAACCTCCGGCAGGCCTTCGGGGTCATCGTCATCGGCATCCGCAGGACCGGAGGCCGGATGGAGTTCGCGCCCCCGCCAGACGCCCGGATGGAGGCCGGCGATCACCTCGTCGTGCTCGGACCGAATGAACGGCTGACGGCACTCGCGGTCCACGCCGCCGCCCACGCCACCGCCCAGACCGCAGCGCTGTAGCCATGCTGCCGGCCTCAGGCACCATCGTCCCGCTCGTCACGCCCTTCGACCGCGACGAGCACGTCGATCCCGAAGCCCTGCGACGGGTCATCGCCTTCATCCTGTCGGAGGGCGCAGACGCGCTGATGCCGACGGCGCTCACGGGCGAGGGGCCACTGTTGTCGTCCGACGAGACGATCGCCGTCTGGGAGTCGACCTTCGAGTTCGCCGTCGCACGCGTGCCGGTCGTGCCGGCGATCATCACCACGACTACGCGCGAGGCCGTGCGGCTGGTGCAGCGGGCGCACGCCCTCGGGGCGGCCGGGGTGATGGTGGCGCCGATCGTGCCGGAGCTGTACGCCGGCCGCTCCCACGGTGACGTCGTCCGCTTCTACCAGGAGGTGGCCGACGCCGTGCCCATTCCGGTCATCGCGTTCAACTATCCCTCGCTGACCGGGGTGGACCTGACCCCGGAGTTCCTCGCGGAGCTGTCGGCGATCGAACGGCTGCAGTACGTGAAGGAGAGCACCGGCGACAGCCGGCGGGTGCACGCCATTCACCGCCGGTGTGGCGAACGCCTGACGGTCATCTGCGGCAACCCCAACGCGGCCTTCGAGTCCATCGCGCTGGGGTGCCCGCTGTGGATCACCGGAATCATGAACGTCGTCCCGCGATCGGCCCGACAGATGCTGCGGGCGATTCGCGATGACGGCGATCTGCCAGGCGCGCGTGAGATCTACTACACGCGGATCCTGCCCCTCGTGGACCTGATGTTCGACACGCGCAACCCGACCGGCGCCATCAAGGCCGGCCTTCGCGCGCGCGGCGTGGAGGCCGGCGTCCCCCGGCGGCCGGGCAGCGACGTCGGGGCGGATGCGGCCGGCTGGCTCGCCTCGTTCGCCAACCGCGTGACGGCGGCGGAACGTGCCTGACGCGCCCGACGTCGTGCCGGCCGGGACGCCGCGCGCGGCGGCCCTGGCGATCACCGCCCTCGCCGCCCTGGTCGCGCACGGCGTCCTCGCGTTCCTGCCCGCGGGCGCCATCGCCATCGGCACGCTGAGCGCGGCGGATGTCCCGCTGGTCGTCGCGCTCGTCATCGGGGGCGTGCCCCTGGTGTGGGAGCTCGGCCGACGGGCCCTGGTCGGGGACTTCAGCTCCGACCTCCTCGCAGGCCTCGCCATCGTCACTGCGGTGCTGCTCGGGGAGTTGCTCGCCGGGACTTTCGTCGTCCTCATGCTCTCCGGAGGCCAGGCGCTGGAGGCCTATGCCGTCCGCCGCGCGTCCTCGGCCCTGCTGGCCCTGGCGCGGCGCATGCCCACCCTCGCCCATCGGCGCCGCGGCGGTGAGACCACCGAGGTCCCGCTCGACGCGATTGAGCCCGGCGACACGCTCGTCGTGTTTCCACACGAGACCTGCCCGGTCGACGGCACGGTGATCGAGGGGCGCAGCACGATGGACGAGTCGTACCTGACCGGCGAGCCGTACGTGCTGTCGAAGGCGGTCGGATCGACAGTGCTCTCGGGCGCGGTGAACGGCGAGGGCGCGCTCGTCATCACGGCGGACGCGCGGGCGGTGGACTCGCGCTACGCCTCGATCATGCGCGTGATGCGCGATTCGGAACAGCGACGGCCGCGCCTGCGCCGACTGGGCGACCAGCTGGGCGCGGTCTACACGCCCGTGGCCGTCGCCATTGCCGTGGCCGCGTGGATCGCCAGCGGCGATCCCATCCGCTTCCTCGCGGTGCTCGTCGTCGCGACCCCGTGTCCCCTGCTCATCGCCATTCCGGTCGCCATCATCGGCTCCGTCTCGCTGGCCGCGCGACGGGGTATCGTCATCCGCGACCCTGCCGTGCTCGAGAAGGTGGACACCTGCCGGACGGCAATCTTCGACAAGACCGGCACCCTCACCTACGGCAAGCCACGGGTGTCCGACGTCTTTCCTGCGCCCGGGCGCTCACGGGACGAGGTGCTCGGGCTGGTGGCGAGCCTGGAGCAGTACTCGCGGCACCCGCTCTCCGGCGCCGTGCTCCTGGCCGCGCGCGAGGCCGGGCTCCGCCTGAGCGAGGCCACCGAGGTCTACGAGCGGCCGGGGCAGGGCCTGCAGGGCCGTCTTGCGGGGCACACCGTGAACGTCACCAGCCGGGCGACGCTGGCGAGGCGGGATCCCGCGGCGACATCCCTCCTCCCGGCCCTCGCGGGCGGCCTCGAGTGCGTGGTGCTGATCGACGAGCGCTACGCCGCGACGTTCCGGTTCCGGGACGAGCCGCGGCCCGAAGGACGGACGTTCGTCCGGCACCTCAACACGCGCCACCATTTCGAGCGCGTGCTGCTGGTGTCCGGCGATCGCGAGAGCGAGGTGCGGTACCTGGCCGAACAGGTGGGCATCACGGAGGTGTACGCGAGCCAGAGCCCGGAGCAGAAACTGGCCCTCGTGCGGCACGAGACCGCGCGCGGGAGCACCGTGTTCGTCGGCGACGGCATCAACGATGCGCCAGCGCTCACGGCCGCCACCGTCGGCATCGCGTTCGGGCAGGCCTCGGACGTGACCAGCGAGGCGGCCGGCGCCGTGGTGCTCGACAGCGCACTCGAGCGCGTGGACGAGCTGTTCCACATCGGCCGGCGCATGCGCCAGATCGCCCTCCAGAGCGCGGTCGGCGGCATGGCGCTCAGCCTCATCGGCATGCTGATCGCCGCCGGGGGATACCTCCCGCCGGTGTGGGGGGCGGTCACGCAGGAAGCCATCGACGTGGCGGCCGTGTTGAACGCGCTGCGGGCGGCGTTCACGCCGAAGGTCCTGCGCGACTACTGACCCGGTTCGTCCTCCTACCCTCGCATGAACCCGAGGTTGGGCGTCGGGAAGTTCACCAGGTGCGGGAACGCCCACGCCAGCTCGGTCGGCGTCGCCCCGAACCAGCGGCCCAGCGTGGCGCCGAACTGCACGGACCCGATCGTCGGAATCCAGACGCCCCGATTGCCCGTATCGTGGGGCCCGCCCAACTCGAAGTTCGGCATCGACCCGTAGATGCCGCCCTGCACGGCGCCGCCGAGCACGATCTGGTGGCCACCCCACGCATGGTCAGTGCCCGTGCCGTTGGTCTGCGTGGTGCGGTTGAACTCCGACTGCGTGAACGTGGTGATGTTGCCCGCGAGCCCCAGATCCAGCGTGGCGTACGCAAACGCCGCCAGCGACTGCGACAGGTTGGTCAGCAGGGTGGCGTGCGTCCCCATCTGGGTGCTGTGGGTATCGAAGCCGCCGATCGAGCAGAAGAAGACCTGCCGCCCGGGCCCGAGCTGCGACCGCACCCGGATGAGCCGCGCCACCTCGCGCATCTGGTTGCCGAGCGACGTGGCCGGAAAGGGCGAGGTCCCGGGCGGCAGGCCACCACTGGCCGACAGGGTGTCCGCCAGCTGCAGCCCGTCGGCGAACATCTGGTTGGCGGCCTCCCGCACGGGGTTGCCACCGTCCATGAGGGTCATCGCGTTGACGGCCTGACGCCGCGCGTCGGCCGCCGCCGGCGGCCAGAAACTCATGCCGCTGAGGCCGAGGTTCGCGCCCGGCGGGATGACGTTGCTCCGCACGTCGGCGCCATCGAGGAAGATGGCGGGCGATGACACGGAGACGGCCGACAACGAATCGGTGGCGCCGAACAGATCCAGCAGGCGTCCACCCCACCCGGTGTACTGCGAGTCGGAGCCGGTCTGCGCCTGGGTCGTCTGGTCGGAGTGGGAGAACAGGTTGGACGGGTTCTGTCCGCCAGCCCGGTACTGTTCCTTCGTGAGCGGGCGTCTGAGCGCGCCCATGTTGAGCACGAAGGCCAGGTAGCCCGCGTTGTAGATGGGCACCAGCTCGGCAAGTGACGGGTGGAGCCCGTAGGTGGCACCGCCCGGCCCTGGAATGGAGCGCAGGGTGTTGGCGGCCAGGGCCACGCCGGCCGTGCCCCCGCGCGCGGATGAGTACGCGGCGTAGTTGTCCGCCGGGACGATCAGGTTGTTGGAATCGTTGCCCCCGAACATGTAGACGCAGACGAGCGCCTTGTAATCGGTGACCCGACTCTGCGCCTGGACGTCGCGGACGAAGAACTGGCGCGCCGGCTGGATGCCCATGCTGGTGAGCCCCAGCGCCGCCAGGCGGGCGCTGAGCTTCAGGAAGTTCCGGCGAGCGGGGACGTCGTGAGAGTGACCCATGATGCTGCTGCTCCTATTGCACCGTGACGGACTGCCAGCCGGTGAACCCGCTGTTGCCGCAGATGTTTTCTGACCGGACGCGCAACTCGTAGCGGCCGGGCCCGACCGGGCTGGAAATCGTCCGACCCGCCACCGGGAAGGTGCCGAGCGCCGTGGTGGAGTTGTTCGGGTTGCGCAGCCGCGCTTCCACCGTGAAGCGCGTCGGCGTCGTGCCCGAGGAGGGCGGCAGCCAGGAGGCCGACAGCACCCGGCCGCTGGTGCTGACCGAGAACGAGGTCGGCGTGCCGGGCACGGAGCACCCGGACAGCGGGAAGGTCAGCGTGACGCTGTTCGACGATCCACTGGTGCCGGAGGCGTTGGTGGCCCGCACCGTGAAGGAGAACGTCCCGGCGGGCACGTAGTCGAAGCTCCAGGTGTCGGCGACCGGCATCGGGATGCTGGCCACCCGCGCGCCGTTCTGGGTGACATCCACCGTGATGCCCGTCGGCTCGCCGCCGCCGAACGTGTTGCGCCAGTTGAGCACCACCGACGAGTTCCGCCCGTAGGCCGTCAGCGACCGGGGAGCCGTCGGCCCGGAGTACGCCCCCACGTAGAGCCGGATCTCACCGGAGGGCCGGCTGGTGGCCGCCCCGGCCACCGTGCGCAGCCGCACGTAGTAGGCGCCCGGCGGTGCCTGGAACGTGAACGAGGGCGTCGTGCCGGTGATCGGAATCGTCGCCAGGACCTCGCCGGGACGCACACCGCCTTCCAGCACGTAGCTGGTGGGCGCCGGTCCGGTCAGGGGCGCGCGCCAGGTGAGGGAGATGGTCGTGCCGTTCAGCGCGGACACCGTCAACCCGGTGGGCGGCTGCACGCCGGTGGCGCCGGCCACCGAGGTGTCCGTATACACCGAGTACTCGCTCGAGATGGCCGCCAGGTACAGGGCGCCGCGGGCCCGCTCGCGCAGGCCGCCCTCCGACGTGTCGGTGATGGCCGCCGTCGCCGCGATGATCAGGTCGCGCAGGTCGGTGGACATCCGGCCGAACATCAGGTTCTGGTTCACCGCCTCGACCAGCGCGGCGGGATCACCCGCCACCGCCTGGTAGGTCGGCAGCACCGTCGCCATCGGGAAGGTGCTGCTGTACCAGTCGTAGAGGATGCCGTAGATGAAATTCGCCCGCTGCACGGCCAGGGCCGGGGGATAGATGCCGAACTCGGGGCCGAACATCTGGGCGTTGCTCGGCAACGGCGTCAGCAGGTTGTAGAAGTTGAAGACGGTGTTCGGCGTGAGCAGGAGTTGCAGGAGGTTCGAGAAGTTCCACTGCACGTTGCCGGGATTGGTCACGGCAATGCCCAGCGCACGGGTGAGCCCGAGGATGTGCAGGACCGGATCCTTCAGGCGCCCGTCGGTGATGGTGAAGCTGCGGGCCTCCGGGTCGGTGAGGATGGCGGTCAGGGTGGCTCGCAGATCGCCGTTCGTGGACGCGAACACGGCCGCGACACGGCCGATGTAGTTCGGGGTCGGGTTGCTCGTGACGAGCGAGCGAATCAGGCGCGTGGAAACGAAGGGGGCCAGGTTGGGGTGCGCCATGATGCTGTCGATCACCCCGTCGACATCGCTGTACAGGGCGGCCGTGGTGTTGGCGGTCGCGGGCAGCACCACGCCGCTCAGCAGGGTCTTCGCCCCGATGTCGTGGTAGCGGGGCGAGGGCGTCGTCCCCGTGGTCATCGCGGGCACCATCTCGAGGCGGAAGTCGTTCGTGTTGTTCGTGCGTGCGAACGTCCACCCGGTCAGGGCGCGCGCGTACTCCACCAGGGTGGCCTGGCTGTAGGTCGGAATGGGCTGGCCGGTGCTGTCCAGGCGCACGGTGCCGTTCTGGTTCAGCTCCCACAGGCCGAGCGTGAACAGCTGCAGCAGCTCGCGCGCGTAGTTCTCGTTGGGTACGGTGGTCGTGGATCCGTTCGGACACGTCGCCGCGTTGCGCGTGCACCGGCTCAACCAGTTGTCGAGATACAAGCCCATGGGGGCGCTGAGCGTCACGTCGCGGAGCAGCGCGCGGTAGTTCCCGAACGCGTGCCGCGAGAGCAGCCGCACCCAGGGCGCGATCTCGTCGCCGCTGTCGTTCTTGTTGGCCGACACCACGATGATCTGGCTGAGCGCGAAGACCATGCGCTGGCGCAGCTGGTCCGGGCCGGTGGCCATGTTCTGGAACACCGCGTTGCGGATGTCGCTGACGTCCGGGTCGTCCGGGATCGTGCTCTCGGGCAGGCCGAACTGGTTGTTCAGCCACTGGTCGTAGCCCGACGTCATCACCAGGTCGACGTCGGCGGCGCTGGGCCCGAAGGTGGCCTGCTCCAGGAAGTGTGCCGCCGCCCGCCGCGTGATGCCTTGTCGGGCATCGGTCGGCGTGTCCCAGACCAGCACAGCGCCGGCCAGGATTGCAACGATCGAAACCCAGCGGCGGGTCGATCCTGTCCGCGGCGTTGGCCGCATTCTCCGCCCATTTCCGAGGGATTTCACTGTCCTCATGCGCTCGTCACCCTTTGCTGCCACGCCCGGGGCAGGCATGTCCTGCGCCGAGACAGGCAGGATATGTGCCAGCTCCGCCGCGTGCAGTGGTGCGCAGCGGTCGGCCATCCGGAGGGCGTCACCCACACCGCGTCAGCGGGGCTGACGGACCGCGTCGGGACGTGACAGCTTGTGACGGGAGCGATCCCTGCGCTCGGCGAGTTCCTGCCCGACCATGCAGCTCTTACGCGATGCCAGGTAGTTCTTACCGGGTCCCGGTCCCGGCCTGCTGGTAGTACTGCTTGTACATGCCGCGCCGGAACAGCCAGCCGCCCAGCGGCCCGAGCCAGTCCAGCACGTAGTGCATGTACCCCAGGTCCATCAGCTCGATCAGGTTGCCATCGCAGTCACGCGCGAAGAAGAACGTGTGCCCCCGGGGCGAGCGTTCGGGCGTGCTCACGATCTCGACGCCTTTGCTGACCAGGTAGTCGTGCCACTTCCGGGTGTTGCGGACATTCAACGAGAAGTGCGTCTGCCCCACACGGTTCCAGGGCACGTCGATGGCCGGCTGCTGGGGCTCGAAGTGGAAGATCTCCAGCACCGCGCCGCCCGGGACGCGGATCCAGCCGATCTTGCACCGCGGCGTCGGGCCGTCGACGCCGAAGAACGCCTTGACGCGCTCCGGCGGCGTGTCCGCCACGCCGACGAGGGGGCATCCGAAGACGTCCCAGTAGAAGCGGACGAAGGTGTTGAAGTCCCGGACGGTGATGCCGACGTGGCTGAAAGAGCGCGCGCGCATCCTGTGATCCTACCTCTCGGGCTTGCGGCTTGGCGCCTGAAGCCTGACGCCTGAAGCCTGTATGATCCCCGCCTTGGCCGCCTTCCTCTCTCGCGAGCGCATCATCGCGCCTCCTGGCTTCAACCGCTGGCTCGTGCCGCCGGCCGCCCTCGCCATTCACCTGTCCATCGGGATGGCCTACGGCTTCAGCGTGTTCTGGCTTCCGCTCAGCCGCGCCATCGGCATCACGGCCTCGGCACCCGACGACTGGAAGGTGAGCACGCTCGGGTGGATGTACACGCTGTTCTTCGTGATGCTCGGCTCCTCGGCCGCGGTGTTCGGCCCGTGGCTCGAACGCGAAGGGCCGCGCAAGGCAGGCGTGGTGGCCGCGTGCTGCTGGAGCGGCGGGTTCTTCCTCTCCGCCCTCGGGGTCTGGCTGCACCAGGTGTGGCTGCTGTGGCTGGGCTCGGGCGTCATCGGCGGCTGCGGCCTCGGGCTCGGCTACATCTCCCCGGTCTCCACGCTCATCAAGTGGTTTCCGGACCGCCGCGGCATGGCCACCGGGCTCGCCATCATGGGCTTCGGCGGCGGCGCGATGATTGGCACGCCGCTCGCCGACACATTGATGCGGTACTTCGCCACGCCCACCTCCGTGGGCGTCTGGGAAACGTTCCTGGTGCTCGGCACGATCTACTTCGTGGCGATGTTGGGAGGTGCGCTCACCTACCGCCTGCCGCCCCCGGGATGGACGCCCCGTGGATGGATGCCAGCGGGCGGCGCGGCGGTCACCACGCGCGCCGTGACGCCGGACGCGGCCTGGCGGACGCGGCAGTTCTGGCTGCTCTGGGCCGTGCTGTGCCTCAACGTCAGCGCCGGCATCGGGGTGCTCGGCATGGCCTCGCCGATGATCCAGGAGGTGTTCCAGGGCCGCGTGAGCGCCTCGGCCGCCGCCGGCTTCACGGGGCTCCTCAGCCTGTTCAACATCGCCGGCCGGATCTTCTGGGCGTCGCTGTCGGATCGCATCGGGCGGAAACCCACCTATGCGGTGTTCTTTGCCCTGGGCATGCTGCTCTACGCCCTGGTGCCGTTCGCGGGCGCCACCGGCAGCCTGGTGCTGTTCGTGGCCATCTTCTGCGTGATCCTCACGATGTACGGCGGCGGATTTGCCGCCATTCCCGCCTATCTCGCGGACCTCTTCGGCGTCGGATTCGTCGGCGCCATCCACGGACGGCTGCTGACCGCCTGGTCCACGGCCGGCATCCTCGGCCCCGTGCTCGTCAACTACATCCGCGAGTACCAACTGGGCCGCGGCGTAGCGCCCGCCGACGCCTACACGTTCACGATGTACGTGCTGGTGGGCTTTCTCGCGGTGGGGCTCGTCTGCAACCTGCTGGTCCGGCCGGTGAGCCCGGCGCTCTTCACCACGACATCACTGGGTGGCTCCCACGGTTCGGCGCCCGCACCCCCGACGCCAGCCACGGCCCTGGCGCCACCGGGGCACCGGCTCGCCGTGGCGCTCGCGTGGGGGCTGGTTGGCGTGCCGCTCGCGTGGGGCGTCTACAGGACGCTCACCCTCGCCGGTCAACTGTTCGCCCGCTGACCGCCGATCGCCCGCCGAGCCCCTCGGGCTCGCGTCCATTGCCGATCAGCCTCCCCACTCCACCGACAGGATATGGTCGGCGACGCGCAGCGCCTGCGCGATGATGGTCAGGGACGGGTTGACGGCCGCCGAGGACGGGAAGAACGACGCGTCGACGACGAAGAGGTTGGGCACGTCGTGGGTACGGCAGAACGGGTCCAGCACCGAGCGCGCGGGGGCGTGGCCGAACACCAGGGTGCCGCACTGATGTGTCGTGTTCCTCGACTGGTGCGAGTGCGTCATCACCTTCCAGAAGCCGAGGCGTCGCAACAGGCGGGTCGTCGTCTTCACCAGTGCCAGGTGCGCCCTGAGGTTGTTGGCGCGGTACTGCAGGCGCAGGCGTCCCTGTCCATCCACCGTCACGCGGTTCTCCTCGTCCGGCAGGTCCTCCGACATCGCGAGCCAGTCCACGCCCCGCGCCACCCACGCGTCGTACGCGCGGAGTGGGATGCCCGGGATGATGCCGTCACCCACGACCTTGGCCATGACGCCGTGCGTGCGCCCCTGCGACTGGATGTGGCCCAGCGGATGCCGGAAGTCCTCGCCGCCGAAGTAGTAGTCGTTGATCGCCACCGTCTTCTGGAACACCGTGTCGTTGGGACGAAACGGGTGGAACCCCTGCATCATCGTGGCCAGATGGGCCATGTAGCGGCGGCCCACGAGCCCCGAGGAATTGGCCAGGCCCTCGGGATGCTCCGGCGTGGCCGAGCGGAGCAACAGCGCGGCCGAGTTCGCGGCGCCGCACGAGACGACGACCAGCGGCGCCTCGACCTGCAGCACGTCGCCCTGGTACTCCACCTCCACCGCCCGCACGCGCCGGCCGGCGCCATCCGTGATCAGCCGGCGCGCGAACGCGCCCGTCCAGAGCGTCACGTTCTCGTGCGCCAGGGCCGGCTCCACGCAACACACTTCGGCGTCGCTCTTCGCCCCGAGCTTGCACGGAAAGGAGTTGCAGGTGTTGCAGAGGACACATCCGCCCTCTTCACCCGGGTTGAGCACCCCGAGCGGCAGGGGCGAGGGCCGCAGGCCCATGCCCCGCATCTCGTCGATCAGCCGCTGCATCGCCGGGGCATGCGGCACGGCCGGGTGGGGGTACGGTCCGCGCGGCGGCTCCGTAGGGTCCACGCCGGCTTCGCCACGCACGCCGTACAGGAGTTCGGCCCTGTCGTAATAGGGCGCCAGCGTGTCGTAGTCGATCGGCCAGCCGGGCGAGAGCCCTTCCGCGTGCTCCAGGTCGCCGAAGTCCTCACGGCGGAGGCGATAGAGCACGCTGCCCCAGAACTTCGTATTGCCGCCGATGCCGTAGTGCATGTACGGAACGAAGGCCGAGCCACGCTCGTCGAGCCACGTCTCGGTGGTGCGGTACCGCAGGTCCTTCCACACCGCCACGGGATCCCAGTTGTGATCGTCGCGCGGGACGGCCTCGCCGCGCTCCAGCACGAGGATGCGGGCGCCGCTCGGCGCCAGCGCATGGAGCATGGTGCCGCCGCCGGCCCCGGTGCCGATGATGATGAGGTCGTATCCGGCGGTCGTCATCGTGGGAGGCTGGCGTAGACCTGGTCCATCAACCGCTGGTCCTCGATGGCCCGCTCCAGGCTCATCTCGGGCGGGACGCCAGCGCGGATGGCCCGCACGAAATCGCGGTACATCGCCTGGTAGCCGCGGATGTCCCTGAACCCGGGGAACAGGATCCGAGGCCAGCGCCGACCCCGCACCAGCACGAAACCGCCGTTGGACTCGAAGGTAATCACGCCCTCGCGCCCGTAGAGCTTCGACAGGCGCAACCCCTTCAGCAGGGACGGGATCTCGCGTGAGTAGTAGAGCGCGCCGACGGCCTGGTTGTCGTACCGGAACGCCACCATCATGCTCTTCGCACGGCGATCCGGTCCCTCGCGCGACACCGAGGGCCGGAAGCCGTGGGCGCTGACAATGGCCGGCCCGAGACTGCCGGCCAGGTGGAGCCAGTGGATGCCCTCCTCGAAGAACGCGTCGCCGCCGGCCATCGCTTCGTCGTTGCGCCAGTCATCGGCCGTCTTCAGCCGGTGCGCAATGGTCGTGAAGTGCGCAAAGACCATCTCGCCGATGGCGCCCTCAGCGACCAGTTCCCGGAGGCGGACGGCCAGCGGCTTGTAGTGATCGTTCTCGCCAACCAGCACCACGCGCCCCGACCGGTCCCGCGCGGCCCGCACCGTCTCGTAGTCGGCCATGGTCAGGAACGCGGGCTTTTCCACCAGCACGTGCTTGCCGGCCTCGAGCGCACGGAGCGTCAGGTCCAGGTGATACGCGGGAGGGACGGCCACGACCACCGCATCGACGTCCGGGTCCGCGATGGCCGACAGGTAGTCGCCGTAGCCCGCGCGGCCGCCGAACCGGCGGCAGTACGCGTCGGCCTTCGCACGGTCCCGGCTGGCGTAGCGCGCGGCCACCGCGCCGCCGAGGGCGCGCAGTTGACGGCTGTGCACGTCGGTGATGAAGCCACAGCCGAGGAAGGCGATGTGGAGGGGGCCTGACATGAATCCTGACCACACGGCCCGCCAGACGCGCCGTGGGATCGCTCCTCGAATTATAGCGGGTCGCTCCTGACCGGCGCCCGAGCGGTTGGTTGAGCCGGGCGCCCATCTCCGCTAAGCTCTGACAACCCCCCGAAAGTGAGCGTCCCCATGGCGTGTGCGATCCTTCGGCGCGGACCGGCCGCGGCGCTCGGTCTCTGGCTGCTGCTGGCGGCGGCACCGCTGTCCGCGCAGGCCCCGCCCGCCGCCGGCCGGGTCAAGGCGGCCGTGGGCGCCGCGTCGATTGTCCGCAACGGCCAGGCCGTGCCGGCCGCCGTCGGCGAGGTCGTGTACGCCTCCGATGTCCTGCGCACCGGCCGTGACGGCCAGCTCGCCGTGATGCTGAAGGACGAGTCACGACTGTCCATCGGGCCGGACTCCGAGCTTGCCCTCGCCACCTTCGCGTACGCGCCTGCCGAGAACCAGCTGGCGCTCGTCGTGCGCCTCACCCGTGGTGCGCTGGCCTTCGTCTCGGGCCGCATCGCGAAGCTGATGCCCGAGTCGGTGCGGCTCGAAACGCCCACCTCCGTGATCGGGGTGCGCGGCACGCATGCCCTCGTGAAGGTGGACGCGCCGTGACAGCCGGGCGCTGCCGCGTGTCCGCCGTCGCCGCGCTCGTGCTGGTCGCGTCCGGGTGCGCGAAGCCGGCGCCGCAGCCCGTGCAGGCGCCCGTCCGCGACCGCGTCGTGCTGGCCGCCGATCCCGAAACCGGCGAGGTGGGACGCGTGACGGTGACCACTCCTGGCGGGCAGGTCGAGCTCGCCGAGCGCGGCGCGAGCACTACCGTCACCTCCGGCGGGGCACCAACGCCACCCTCTCCGATGAGCGACGCCGACATCCAGCAACTGTTCGGGGCCGCGCTCGCCGTCCAGCCTCCCGCAGCCCGGCGCTTCGAGCTGTACTTCGAGACCGGCGGCGACACACTGACCGCCGATTCGAAAGCACAGGTGCCCGACGTCCTTGCGGCGGTGAAGAGCCGGGTCGCCCCGGAAGTGAGCGTCATCGGCCACACCGACACGACCGGCGCCGCCGAAGCCAACGTGGCCCTCGGGCTGCGTCGCGCGACGCTGATTCGCGATCTCCTCCTGCAGGCAGGGCTCGACGCCTCGCTGGTGGACGTGGCGTCGCACGGCGAATCCAACCTCCTGGTGCAGACGCCCGACAACACCGCCGAAGCCCGGAACCGGCGCGTGGAAGTGACCGTGCGGTGATCGGCGGCATCCGACCGGCCCCGAGCCTGGCCATCGCCCTCAGCATCGGCCTGGCGGCGCTCGTCGCCATCTGGCGGCCGGCGCCGCTCCCGGCCATGGACTGGCTGGTCTACGACGCCCTGACGCGCGCCGACACCACCACGGCCCGCCCGACCACCACGGCGGTGGTCGCCATCGACGAAGCCAGCCTCGCCAGACTCGGCCAGTGGCCCTGGCCGCGCGACGTCGTCGCCGAGCTCGTCGATCGGCTCTCGACGCTGGGAGCGACGGTCGTGGCCTTCGATGTGCTGTTCGCCGAGCCCGAGCGTCTGGATGCGGCCGGGGACGCGCGGCTGGCCGCGGCATTCGCCAGGGTGCCCGTGGTGGTCGGCCACGGCTTCACCTTCGAGGCGCCGGCCCCCCCGACCGGGTGCGAGCTGCATCCGGCGGACCTCGCCGAACGCCAGCGCGGCGACCAGCCGCCGCGCGCGGGCCTCTTCGAGGCCACCGGTGCCATCTGCGCGCTCCCGGCGCTCGCCTCCGCCGCAGGGGCCTCGGGCTTCATCAACGTGACGCCGGACCCGGACGGCCTGCTGCGCCGCATGCCCCTGCTGCTGCGCTACCGGGACCGCGTGTACCCGGCGTTGCCGCTCGCCGCGGCCCACCGCATGACCGGTGGAGGCGCCCTGGTCCTCGACGCGCGCGCCGACGGGTACCTGGCCCTGACCGTCGGAGGCCGCACGGTGGGCACTGACGAGCGTGGGCGGCTGCTGGTGCGCACCGGCGCCACGCCCGCCGACCGGGACGTCATTCCGGCCATCGACGTGCTGGAAGGCAGGGTGGCCACCCAACGCGTCCAGGGGCGCGCGGTCTTCGTCGGCGCCACCGCGCTGGGCCTGCGCGACGTCGTCTCCACGGCCGCCGATCGCGACGTGCCCGGCGTGTTCGTGCACGCGGCGGTCGCCGACACGCTGCTGGGCGGGCCCGGGTTCGAACGGCCCGAGCTGGCACCGCTCATCGAGGTCGGAGCCGCGGTGACCGCGGCGCTCGTGATCGCGGTGACGGGCGCGCGCTACGGTCTGACAGCGGCCCTCCTGGTGGCGACCCTCGTGGCGGGCGTGGCCGGGTGGAGCGCGCGGCGATGGCTCATCGAGGACGGCCGGTTCCTCTCGCCGTTCTGGGTGTGGGTGGCGGGCGGAACGAGCCTCGCCGTGCACGGGCTCACCAGCCTCTGGCGCGAGCGGCGGCGCGCCGATCGCGAGCGGCAGCGCAGGGGCGATGCCCAGCGGCTCATCATCCAGGCGCTCACGACCCTCACCGAGACGCGCGATGTGGACACGGGCCGGCACGCACGGCGCACGCAGGAGCTGACGCGCATCCTGGCCACCGCGCTCGCGCGCACGCCGGCGTACCGGGCCACGCTGGACGATGAACGGATTGCCCTCATCAGCACCCTCGCGCCCCTGCACGACATCGGGAAAGTGGGCGTGTCCGATGCCGTGCTGCGGAAGCCCGGCCAGCTGACCCCCACCGAGCACGAGGAGATGCGCCGGCATCCCGGAATGGGCTACGACAGCCTCCTGCGCGCCGAGGCCCTGGCGGGCGTGCACGACGACGAGGTGCTGCAGGTCGCCAAGGACATCGTCTACACCCATCACGAGCGGTGGGACGGTTCGGGGTACCCGCGTGGGCTCCAGGGACAGGCGATCCCCGTCTCCGGTCGTATCGTCGCCCTGGTGGACGCGTACGACGCGCTCGTGACCACCCGCGCGTATCGGCAGGGCGTCTCGCACGAGGCGGCGGTGGAGGCGGTCGTGAGCGGCCGCGGCACGCATTTCGACCCGGACCTCGTGGACGCGTTCCTCACCGTGCAGGAGCAGTTCGCCGCGGCGGCGCTGGCCTCGCCCGGGGAGTAGGATCGGCCGATGCCTGCACACGTCGATCTGGGCCAGGCCAGGCCGGACGAGATGCCGGCCGTGCGCGCCCTGCTCGTCGAGTATTGCCGCTGGATCGACCTGGACCTGACCTTCCAGGAGATCGACGCGGAGCTGGACGGGCTTCCCGGCGACTACACGCCGCCCGGTGGTCTCCTCCTCGTCGCGCGGATCGACGATCGCCCGGTGGGCCTCGTTGCCTACCGGCGCCTGGACGATCGGACGTGCGAGATGAAGCGGCTGTACGTCCAGGCCCACGCCCGTGGCCTGGGCGTCTCACGAGCGCTCGTCGAGGCCCTGATGACCCACGCCGCCCACGCCGGCTACCTCGAGATGCGCCTCGACACCCTCCCGATGATGGGCCCCGCCCAGCGCCTCTACGAATCGCTGGGCTTCCACGACATCCCCCCGTACTACGACACGCCGATCCCGGGCACCCGCTTCATGGCCCGCACACTCCGCACCTAGCACCCTGCACCCTGCACCCTGCACCCTGCACCCTGCACCCTGCACCTGCACCCTTGCACCCCT
>Ga0268299_1001806_pt1 | contig 31944 bp, 28 predicted proteins | sample NOBtaG_FD_193484 | JGI IMG/M metagenome (GOLD analysis project Ga0268299, IMG submission 193484) | Activated sludge microbial communities from bioreactor in Nijmegen, Gelderland, Netherland - NOB reactor | ecosystem: Engineered > Bioreactor > Aerobic > Activated sludge | place: Netherlands... | reverse complement strand
TTATTTTTGATTTTATTTTTGATTTTATTTTTAACTTAATTCTTAAAATAATTCTAGGCTTAATTCTTTAAGCTAAGGCTTCTTTTTACTTTTTTTCGCTATTTATTAAAAACTGGGTACGAATCAGCTCCTGACTTTAACCCTATCGAAAAGCTTTGGAAAAACCTCAAGCAATCCCACATTCATTTACATCATTTTCCTTCTTTTGATTCTTTGCAATCTAAAGTTGATGAAGCTTTGTTTGATTTCTCTCTTCAACCTTTTGCTATTTTAGTTTTATTTGGTTTTTATGATTCTCTCAATTTTTCTTTGCCTTTAGCTGCCTAATTTCGCTTTTTTTATTTTTCTTGAATACTATAGAATTGGTAAAAAATATTTGTAACCAATTTTGATTAAAAAATATGCAAATGCCTCATTTAGAGGCATTTGCTAGTAGCGTAGTTATAAAACTTTGGAGCTACTATGATTATTGGTTCTTAAAAAAACTTACAAATGCTAATAAGGGAAAGTTTTTTAGCAAGGTTTTGAAAGACTATAAACTGCATCATCGATTTTATCTATAAGTGTGTCGGTTCGATAACGGTATTCAAGCTCAAACACTTTTTCGATTTTGGCAATGTTGGAAACAATATCATTTATAAGCTCTCTATCTTTTGGATCTAAATCACTAAACTGTATACCTGTATTTGATTTAGATATTGAATAACGTACCTCCCCACATACTTCTAAAGTATAGTAAGGTAGTAAAGCTATTTGCATAGTTATTACTGAGCCAACAGGTATTGCTAAAGGACTTTCTATACTACACCCACCACAACTTAAACTTGTTATCATAGTAGGTGTAGTGGCATTAAAAAAATCTTTGTCTATAATAGTTGCTTCACAAAAATATGGCACTCTTTTATGTGCGCGGCGGTTTTCAAATTTATTTTCAAACTCTATAGAACGAATTCTTTCTACTTGACAACTTAAACTAGAGTTAATCATCATACGTAAAAGATCTGGATTAACTGGTTTAGCCAAGAAACCATTTATTCCAAGTTCGCTAATAATATTTTGAGTTGAAGAAATATCTTTAGTTGACATCATTATTATAGGAATTTGATTAAAAGGACTAGTTTTACGGCAACGTTCTACAAACTCAAATCCACCCATTTTAGGCATCATTAAATCAGTAATAATTAATGAAACTTGAGTTAATTCAAGTAGTTCTAAAGCCTCTACTCCATTAGAAGCTGTCAAAACTTCATATCCTTCTTCCATTAAAAAATCTGATAAACTATTAAGGATTTCTACGGAATCGTCAACAACCAATAATCTTATATTCATAGTATTCTCCCAGTTATAGAAGTTATGGATTATGCCTACTTACGTTAAACTACCTTATGTAAATATTTTATAAAAATTTAGCAGTTTATTGTTAGTGGCTAATCTCTTGCTAGGCATATTGCATCTTTTGTACCAAAGTAGATATATAAACTAAAAATAACTAAAATCTTGATATATAAGGTTTTATCTCTACTAAATTTTATGAAGTTATTTAATATTAAGATTAGCTGAGGAAAAACGCCTCACCTAATTTACACATATGGCAAATATACCCAAGAAAAGTAGAAAATAATGAAGATTATATTAATAAAAAATTTGAAAAATGTGTTAAAAAGCAAAATACTAGATAAACTTAGTATATTTATTTCCTGGCGTGTAATTTACTGTCATAAGGAGTGTTTGTTATATAGGTTTAGTTTTCTTGGATAAGAGGTTATGGATTATATATTATATTGTAGGGGTTACTTGAATGGAGCTAAAAAATAATAAACCTGTCAGTTCACTTTCTAAACAAATATTATCCCAAACTTTAGATTTAGTTGCTGATGGGATTGTTGTCATTGATGAAAAACAACAAATTTCTATTTTTAACCATAGTGCTAGGGAAATATTTGGTTATTCTGAGGATGAAATATTAGGCAAATCAGTAAAACTTTTAATACCAAGTAGATTTTATGATGTTTATAATTCCTATATTGAACAGGTTTCTAACCAAACAGTTGTTTCTAATACAAAGCAAAAAATTTTGGGGCTGCACAAAACTGGTAATGAGTTTTTAATAGAGATTGCAATTTCTAAATCTTTTGCAGATGGACAATTATTTTTTATAGCAACAATTCGAGATATATCTGAGCTTAAAATAGTAAATAAATTACTTCAACAACAAACTAAAATATTAACAAGTATATCTGAATCAATGACAATTTTTTTGCAAGAACATGATGTAAAAAAGGCTGTTTATCCAATATTAGAAGCTGTTTCTAATGAAACTAAAAGCCAATTTACAGGGCTAGGTTTTTTTATAGATAATGCAAAACTAGAAATTATTACTAATGTTAAACAAGTTATAAATGCTGAAATTAATAATCTTATGTGTGAAGAAATAGAAAATAAAAAAACATCTTTTGAAAATATTTCATTACATAATCAACTTGCTTATTTAGCTAAAAAAACTCTTTTAACTTCTTCAAACCAAATAGAAAATTTAACTAATGATAATCTTGCTGTAAAAAAATTTAAGCTAAGGAAATTTCTAAGTATTCCAATAAAATGCCAAAAACAAACAACTAGTGTTTTAATCTTAGCTAATGATACATTTGCTTATAATGAAAAAAATATAGAATTAGTAGAACCAGCAGTAGAAGCATTAGGTATAATTGTTGACAGCTATCAACATATTCAACAAAAAACAAAGTTAGAAAACCAACAAAAAGTTACTCAAAGAGAGCTATTAACCAGGGCCCATCAACAATCCGTGTTAGTTAGATTAGGTAGACAAGCCTTACTAGAATCAGATATCTCTAAGTTAATGGAATATTTTATAAATTCTATTAAAGAAATCTTAAACATAGATTGTTGTTTTATACTTGAATTTGACACAGATAACACTTTATTTTTAAGAACAGAAAGTTTTGGACTTATAAAAAATGACTTAAAATTTAACCCTAATAGCTCAAGCTTTGCGTCTGTAAACTCTAACTCATTGGTAAATATATTATTGGGTTCTACAGGGCCGCTTATTATTGATGACCTAGAAACAGATCTTAGGTTTAATGTACCTGAATTTTTTAGAATACAAAAATTTACTAGTGGAGTTAGTGTAGTTTTATACCTAGACAATGAAGTTTTTGGTTTTCTAGGGGCTTTTACTCGTAGCAAACGGCTTTTTACAAGCAATGAAGCTAATTTTTTACAAACAATTGCTCATACATTAGTTACAGCTATTAAGCGTAAACAAGATGAAGATAGACTTGGGGAACACCTAAAACTTATAGATGCTTCTCATGAAGCTATAATCGCTTGTGACCTAAAACAAAAAGTAATTTTTTGGAGCAAGGGGGCAGCTAATCTCTATGCAATAGAAAGGGAAAAAGCCATAGGTGCAAAAATTTCTAATTTAATAATAAACCAGCAATCTAACCTAGTTAATAATATTATTGAAACTACCCTAAAATCTAATGAATGGGTAGGAGAAATTGCTAGTCAAGACTCTAAAGGAAATGATATGGTTGTTCTTAGCCATTGGTCGCTAGTTTATGATAATTCAGGAAATCCAAAAAATTTTTTACTTGTTAATACTAATATTACAGAAAAAAAGAAACTAGAAGCCCAGTTTTTAAGGACACAAAGAATGGAAAACTTGGGTTCTCTAGCTAGTGGTATAGCTCATGATCTAAATAATCTTTTAACACCCATTACACTTTCTCTTGATCTACTTAAAAGGCGGGCAGATGAACGGAGCTTACGACTTATTGAGAGAGTAGAAACATCTACTAAACGGGGATCGGAAATGGTTAAACAGATACTTTCTTTTGCTAAAGGTATAGAAAGTAGTCAAACTACCATAGATCTTCAACATGTTCTTGAAGAATTACTTAACATGTTAAAAGTTAGTTTTCCTCAAAATATTAGAATATTTACAGACTATTCATCTAAAATATGGTTGGTGCTAGCAAATGCTACGCAGATCTTTCAAGTGCTTATGAATCTATGTGTTAATGCACGAGATGCTATGACTGAAGGTGGTATGCTTAGTATAAAAGTTAAAAATGTAATACTTGAAAACCTAGAGGAATTTAAAGAATTAAAAGGTGCTGCTGCATTTGTCCAAATTTCTGTTTCAGATACGGGAATTGGTATGAGCCAAGAACAAGTTAAAAAAATATTTGAGCCTTTTTTTACTACTAAAGGAGCTAAAGGTACAGGTTTAGGACTAGCAATGGTTGCTAGCATAGTGGAAAAACATAAAGGTATCATTAGAGTCCATAGCGAGTTAAATAAAGGAACTACTTTTTCTATATATTTGCCTGCAATAAATGATGAAGAAATTAAAGAATCTTTGGGTGGAAAAAAAGAATCTCTTGTTGGTAATAATCAAACTGTGTTATTAGTTGACTCTGAAATATCTACTCTTGAGATCTCTAAAACAGCTTTAGAAGCTTATAATTATAAAATTTTATCAACTAATAGTGGTGCTGAAGCAATTGCAATTTATTTTGAAAAACAGCAAAACATTGATGTTGTTATAGTTGATATGTTGACAGCAGAAGTTGAAGGGGCTATTGTAATTTCTTCATTAAAAAAAGCTAATCCCAAAATAAAAATAATTGCTACTAGTAATGATCTAAATGCTTACTCTAAACTGGATTCTTTGTCTAACTTAGTAAAAAAAGTTACTAAACCTTATACAGCAGAAACATTATTAAAATCTCTAAAAGAAATATTAAGTAATATAGATAGGTAATTACGATGAGTCAATTTTCTTATACAGGTAAAATACTATTAGTTGATGATGATGAAGCTTGTTTGTCTTTAATAGATTTAGTTCTTCAAGAAGAGGGATTTGATACAGTTGCAGTTAACAATGGTAAAGAAGCACTAAGAAGATTAGAAGAAGGTGATATAGATTTAGTTATCTCTGATGTACAAATGCCATATATTGATGGAGATACATTACTTAAGGAAATAAAAAAGCGAGATCCTAAAGTAGAAGTTATTCTAATTACTGCACATGCTAGCCTTATGGGTGCAGCTAATGCTATAAATAATGGTGCGCAAGATTATCTAACAAAACCTTTTAGTGCAACACAGCTAACAGATATAGTTAGGAAAGTTTTAGATAGAGTAAACAGTTCAGCAAAAACCGAAGATAAACAAGCAATCATCTCAGAAATAGAAAGCGATAAATTAGTTGGCAATAGTACTATAATGCTAGAGTTGTTTAAGCAAGTAGGTAAGGTAGCAAAAACTGATTCTACTGTCCTTATTTTAGGTGAATCAGGGGTTGGAAAAGAAGTAATTGCAAAGGAAATTCATAAATTAAGCCACCGCTCTAAAGAAAACTTTGTTGCTGTAAATTGTGGTGCTTTAACAGAATCTTTACTTGAAACTGAACTTTTTGGACATATCAAAGGTGCCTTTACTGGCGCACAGTCTGATAAAACAGGACTTTTTGTTGAAGCAAACAAAGGAACTATATTTTTAGATGAAATTACTGAAACTAGCCTAGCTTTTCAATCAAAATTACTGCGTGTTTTACAGGAAGGAGAAGTTTTGGCTGTAGGAGCATCAAAACCTAAAAAAATTGATGTTAGAGTTATTGCTGCTAGTAATCAAAATATAGATCTTCTGGTTGAAGAAAAACTATTTAGACTAGATCTTCTTTATCGCCTTAGGGTTGTAGAACTAGTAGTTGCTCCTTTAAGAGAACGAAAAGGGGATATTTCTTTACTAATAGAGTATTTTCTTAATAAGCAAAAAAGTAAAAATCAAAGACAAATTGAAATATCAGAAGAAGCTATTGAATGCTTATCTAATTATCATTGGCCCGGAAATGTTCGTCAATTAGGACATGTTATTGAAAAACTTGTTGTTTTAGCAAAACATTCCAAAATTTTACTCGATGATCTACCTAAAGAAATTAAAGAGATGCCTATCTCATCTGTATCCAATAAAGATGAAAAAAGAGAATCACTTAGTGCAAATAGTCTACTAAGTTTAGCAGAAGTGGAATATAAACATGTTGTTAATACCTTAAGTCAGTTGGGTGGAAATAAGTCTCAAACAGCCAGAATCTTAGGTATAGACAGAAAAACTTTAGATAGAATACTAAAACGTAACCTTGTAAATTAAGTAGGCTAATTGTAGAATTTGATTAAGCACAGTAAGTTTTTCTAGAAAAAGGCTTGTAAGACTTGCAATGAACTTAGAAATCTCTATAATAGTTGTTTCCAACAAAATCTTTCTCAATTTTATCTTATGGCGGGCATAGTTCAGTGGTTAGAACGCTTGACTGTGGATCAAGAGGTCGTGGGTTCAAGTCCCATTGCCCGCCCTTTTAGAATCAACAAGTTAGCATCATACCTCTTATTAGTAATCTCCACATTAGGACACTTTCAAGGACACATTGAACTTTTAATTGTTAAATTAAATCAAACAAATATAGATACTAAAAAGCTTTTCCTAAATAATCAAAAATTTTTTGTATCCATTTATAAAAAGAATGTTCAAAAGCAAAAAGTGCAAATAGTTAGCTAATGAGCAACCAACAAAGTTAAAAAGACTTATTTTCCTCACTACTTGTTGTGAATAAAAATTTTATCGTTTACTAGGAAGTTTATCTAATCTCATAGCTTGTATAACATCAAAGACACATAAACTATCAGCTTTAGTATTAACCCCAATATGAGCTAGAGTAGCAGCAGTTTTTAATAATGAAGGTAAGTGTTCTATCTTAATTTCTTTAGGATCTAAATCTTCTACTTTAATAAGTGTTTTTTCTAAAATCTTATATGCAGTAGCAATAACTTTTTGGGAAAGATCATTTTCTTGGTTTGCTAATTTTCTCAAATCCTTAGCATATTCTAGTTTTTCTTTGACTTTTTTTTCTTCGCTTTGATCATAAGCTTGTGAGCGATCTTGCCATTGAAAACGACCTGCTAGCCTTGACCACGACACAATATTATCATCTTTTCCTTCTAATTTATTTGTTTGCCATACTTCTAAAGCTTTTGCTACAGATCTTTCTTCTATGTCTAAGTCTAAATAAACCAAAAACTTTTGATAAGCTTGTTTTGACTCACCTGGCAATTGTGACCATTTGTTAGCTTGTACCATATCTTTTTCCTTATTTTGCCAATGTTTTATTTAGATTTTAACGCTTTTTGGTAAGATAACAAATAGCTTTGTAAGCCTATAGCTTTGTAAGGAAGTTACATTTAACGTCTATCTTCTCAAAACAAAATAATAGAGAGTATTCAAACAGCCATAATACAAGCAATTAAGCAATCTGCTTATGGTTCGTTATTAACAAATAATTGCCAAACTTCAACTTCTAAAGCTGTAGATATTTTGACTATGCTTTCTATGCTTATGTTTTGCTCGCATCTCTCAACAGCACCAATATAAGTTCGGTGTAAGCCACACTCATCAGCAAGCCTTTCTTGTGACCAACCTTTTTTAGCACGTAATTTTCGCATAGTGTTGGCAAGTGTTGTTTTAGTAGATCTAACTTTTATTTCATTACTATCCATAGTTTTAGGATAGCTATCTACACTATTTAACTCTACAGTATATAAATAGACACTGTATAAATAGACACTGTATAAATAGCATTTCACAAAAAACTAAAGTAAAATAACAAATCTTTTTGTTCTCAAAGATAGATATAGCCATTTTGACTAGTTAGAAAGGAGTTAGTTATGCCAAAAATAACACATTCTAATTCAGAAACTGCTTACTATGACAAAGATGAGATTTTTGTATCAAATAAAAGAATTGTTCTTGGTAGCAAAACATATATTTTAGATAATATAACCTCAGTAGATTTAAGATATATTTATCCCAACCTATCAGCAGGATCGATGCTAGTTTTGTTGGGGATAGTGTTTTTTTCGCTTGGGATATTTTTAGCTACAATACATATTTTAGGATTCATTTTTATTTTAGGAGGTGTATTAGTAGCAATTATAGGTGCCATAATACGTAATCAAATTGTTTACCTTGTGTGTTTAGGAAGTTCATCAGGAGAAATAGATGCTATGTCTTCTGATGATAAACAAGCTCTTTCAGAAATTGTTGATGCAATAAACCAAGCTATCATAGAAAAAAGATAAAAACATCTTATGGATAGGCTTATAGTAAATTATAAGTGTAATAAAGTATAAAACCGTAGGGGTTATACTTTATTACAAGACTTGTAGCACAGAGTCAAAAACTGTAACTTTTATATTGTGCAAGAATGGATCTATATTCCCGAACCAGTTAACTTACAAACATCACATAAACCTTTATTGTTAGTAAATTCGCAACAACCAGAACATTGTTATTGATTGGCAAGGGAAAGGTAGGTTGTTTTTGTAGCTGTTTCATCTAACGTTACCGCTTTAATTTTATTATCAAGTTCTAAAATATAGCCATTTTCAACTTCTGGGTTTTTCATAGCTGCTACATCTTGAAGCTTCTTTTTCATTCTTAAATACTGTTGTTTCGTTAGGTTAGGTTTAAGCAATGCCAAGATTTCTTCTATGGGTAGTTCTTGTAGTCCAATATTTGCCAAAATCATTGTTAATTGCGGTACAGTTTTAATTTCTTTTAGCATATTTTCGGAAAGCGTTAGCGGTTGAACTCTTGTAATAGAAAAATATTCTTTCCGCAATAATTTAATGAGCATACAATAAACCTTTGGATCGTAAAGATCCGAGCCTAATATTTCTTTACGCTTAAGCTGTTTTGCTAGACGGTTTTTTATTTTAATCTCACAACGTAACAGATTTTTACCTGCAAAGGATTCTGGAATAGCTTCTTTGTGTGATTTTAATTCTGCCGTTTTATCATAAATAACCAAAGATTTTCTGCCATTTTGATAACTCAAACCTGTTTTATAATCTATTCTGGTACAACGCGTTTTTGAGCCTAAAAATGGATAATATCTTCTAGCTGAATGTTCCATAACAAAAGTTTTGCCAAACTCTAAAGAGTAAATTTGAGCATCTCGCATATCTACACCTAATAAATCACTAACTTCTTCAATAGCTTCTTTGGTAGTCGCTCTTGTTAAAGATTCAACATTATTTCCTGAATAAAATTTAGCCAAAGATCCTGTTACGCTAATGCCATTATGATTTATTTTCACACGAAGATTTCGCAAATTACCTGTATAAATAATTGCTCCTGTTTCAATATCTCTTTGTTCCTTAATACCCTTCAAAGACTCTAACATTGAAGAATTTAATGTTAATTGTTCTAAACAAGGCTGTATTTTGAAAAAAGTTAATGAATCATACATTGTTCCTCCTAACTAATTACTTTATAATTACTTACTGACATAACTATAGCTTTAGCAGGTATCAAAAATTGATACCTGCGACACATTTGATAATGCAGCTATATAATTATTTCTTAATCATTACTATCTTAGTGTGTAACTCTAAGAATTGTTTTATTTGTTCAGAGGTATAAACTATTTTTGTACCTATTCGGCAATGAGGTAGTTTGTTAGCGTTGCGAAGTCGCCAAGCTGTAACACGGGATATACCAACCTTTTCACAAAATTCTTTTTCTGTAAAAGTCAACCTTCTAGTTTCTTCATTCATAACTTTTCCTTAAAATAAAATAGCTTGTGACATTGATTAACATCACAAGCCTAATTTTAGCTTGAAGAAACCTTATTTAGCGTTGACCGGCTATTAGAAATCTAGTCAACGGTTTATTTGTGTGAAGAAATTAGAGTTTTTTTAAGGTATTGCAAATGTCTGTAGTAGGCGAAGATAAATGTTGCTTTAGTAACTCATCTGTATCCAAAATTAAATAATGCTTCCGTAACTCGTCTACATCACTACCCAATTGGTCTTTTGTTATTTTGAAATTAAATAGATTTAGATCTGTTTGGTAAATCATTTTATCATTGGCTAATGGCTTATTAATGGAATAAATAGCACCATACTTAAAAAGTTCGTCTTCAGAATATCGGTTTAACCCCTTATTAAATAGTTGCTTTATCTTTTTTCTTCCAACAGAGATATATTTCTTTATACTATCTTGTTGCAAAGAACTACTACTTTCACTATTGTTTTTTTTCCAATATTTCCAAGCAATATAAGTATTTCTAAACGATTCCCAAGACTTTTTTCTTTGCCAAGATTCTGTTTCAATAAAATCCAAACATAATCTAATAGCCTGAAATCCTGTTGTGCCTAAAGGTAGGTCAATAGAAGCATTAGGATTAATACTTGTGTTGGTTGACGTAAGGTTTAAGCTTACTCTATTTTCTAATGATTGTTCATCTTGTAATTTATGGGCTACTATATCTGGAAAAACTGGTATTTGTTTCAGAAAATGTTCTTCTATCAATTTTCGTTTTTTTAATGAATTTTTATTTTGCTTTATTTCTTGTGTGTTAGATATTTCCCATATGGTTTTAAGGTAATCTATTTCTAACTTGTTTATATTTAAAAGGAAAGCTATTTCTTTTGGTAGAATGCGCGATTCTATACCTTCTAATAGCTTTATCCCTACTTTTTTAAGATGATCCTTGGCAATTGAGAAGTCTTCTTTAGAGACAAGATGTTTGCGATGAACAAAACTTGACCATCGCCAAATACATAGTTGAATCAATGGATGTGCCAAGCTACAAGGATCTTCTTTTATTTTCTCATATACATTAATAGTCTCTATTTTTCCTTTATAAGTACAAGTTATAGTTGGAGCATTTTTTTTGGCAAGATCCCAATCATTAAATTTGACAGTAATAGAAACTTCTTTTCGTGCTTCTAAATTTAATTCATTAAATAATTGATCTCGCTCATCATTAGATAAATTAGCTATAGCTTTTTTTATTTCTTCTAAATTCATAAATAAACTTTCCTAGCTGTAACATCTTTATTGATTAGGTAATTTAGCTTCTACTATTTCTAATCTATCTTCTAGGTCATCTGCTTTAGTAGAAGCATCACCAGCATATCTCAAAGCTTGATGGAATTGGCGATCTACATTCCTAAAATGTAATTTAATCTGCCTAAATTCTTGTTGAACTTCTACTCTAAAGTTATTTATTTCTCGTTTTACAATTTCCTCTACTTTTCTCTCTACAATTTCTTCTACTTTTCTTTCTACAATTTCAGCAAAATCAAGTTTTGCTTGTTCAAGCATTTGAGCAAAGGCTTGTAGAAGATTAGCGTTAGTATGTCGAGACTGGGCATCTACTTTAGTTTCTAATGCTTCTACACTTACTTTTAATGCTCTAATATCCGCTACCATTTGATTAAGTGTTTGGGTTTTATCTTCACTCATAATATTTTCCTTACTTGATAAATTAATAAAGTTATTTAGTTAATTCTTTCTGCTAACGGTTCAACATCATCAAGGGTTTGATTAAACTGGTCTAAAAGCATTGCTGCTCTTTTAGCTGTCTCTAAATTAGCATTTACATAACGATAGGTAGTGTTAGCTTGGCTATGTCCTAACACCCTACCAACTTCTGATAGTGGTAAATGTTGGCTAACCAGTCTTGTTGCTGCTGTGTGGCGTAAATCGTGAAAACGTAAATCTTCTAAGCCTGCTATTTTTCTTACTGAATTAAACGAATGCTTAACATTGTCAGTTATACCAAAAACTAGATCATCAGGATTAAATGTAGATTTTTGATATAAAGCTAAAAGTTCACTAGCCAACCTTGAAGTCATAGCTATTTGACGAGATTTCATAGTTTTAGTGTTATAAGCATCAATATTTATTACACTTTCATTAAAATCAACTGACTTCCATTGTAAGCTAAAAATTTCACCTTGTCGCATACCAGTGTCTAAAGCACATATCAGGATAGCTTTTAGATGTGACCTACTTCCTTGGCAAGCTTCTAATAATTTAATTTCTTCTGCTTTTGTCAAAATTCTTTCTCGCTTCTTTTCATCAGCAATAGAAATAAGCGTGTCACCTTGAGAAAATGGATTTTTCAAAATCCAACCTTCCCTTTGTGCTATTCCTAAAACACGTCTTAATATGGCTAATTCTCGATTTACTGAAGCTATAGAACGTTGTGAACCGCTTCTAGTAGGAGTTTTTAGCCGTAAAGCTCTGTATTGTGAAATAGTTTCATAAGTTATAGATCTAAGCATTTTATTATCAAAAAACTCTCTTACAGGATTAAAATGATGAACGGCTGTGTCATAGCTACGTAGTCCAGCAACCTTTCGATTTTCCACATACTCAGCAGCTTTTAGATAATGTTCTGTAAAATAATCTGCTAATTCTCTAAATTTCATTTTTTCAGCTTGAAAAACTTTTTCATTTTTATCATCTAAAGCACGTACCATTTGCTTAAGTAATTCTTTAGCTTCTGTTTTAGTATCTGCCATTCTTTTTAGATTGCGTCTTTTGCCCATTTCATCAGTATAAGTTACACGTGCAAGCCATCGCTTATTTTCATCTTGTCTAATATATCCTGATCTCTCTTTTGCCATAAAATTTGACCTCTTGATTTTTTGCTCTGACCACTTGGTTTTTAATTATGTGTTTTTTAAGGACACATTCAAGGACACATTGAAGCTTAACACGAGAAAATAAAGGTTAGCAAATAGAAATAAAGCGAAATTTTAATTGTTGTAAATAAATAAGTTAATAAACAGTGAGAAACATAAGGAAATAAGAAAAAACAGTGTTTTTCTTGACTGTGGATCAAGAGGTCGTGGGTTCAAGTCCCATTGCCCGCCCTTTTAGAATCAATAACTTAGCGTCGTTTTTAAGTTACTAAAATAGTTTTGACAGCAACCTTGACAGCAACCCGCAAAATTATCCAATTTTTTCCGATTTTTTATCAGGCTGATTTCTTAAGATAGACTCTAGGGTATTAATAGCGTCTCTTTGCATTTCTGGAAGCACATGGCCGTAGACATCCAAAGTGGTGCTAATAACACTGTGACCTAAAACTCCATGATAGTTCTTGGTGGCACTCCTTGAGCCAACAAGAAAGTTGCGCAGGTGTGTCTAAGATCATGCAGTCGTTGGTGAGGCAACTTGGACTCTTTGTCGAGTTTCTTGTTTGCATCGGAACTTCCTTTAAAACCCAGAAAGAAAAGCAGATGTAAGTATAAGTAATGAAAAGGGATGAGAGAAAAAATAATAATAGAAAGTCGCAGCTACAAAGAAGAAGGAAGCTTAATGTTGAGGCGGTCAAGAATAAGTTGTTGGTGAGCAAGAAGAGAAGAGGGAAGCTTTTTAATAAAAAGGCCGTTAAAATTAAAAGAAAGAAAAGAAATATTATCTAAAGTGTCGATGACAAAAGAGCGAGTAAAGGCTAAATCGTTGAGATGGTCAGACAAGTATTTCAAAACCATGTAAGAAAGCATACAAATAAAAACATGACCACGAGTTTGTTTTTGTTTGCGAAGAAAAAGGGGACGAATTTCTTCAAAAGAAGTTTTAATAGTACGAAAAGCAGATTCAACTTTGGCTAAGTCTTTATAACGAGAGTGAACAGTATCTTTATCAAGAATAGAAGAAGCTAAATCAGTTTTAAGGACATAACAACCATCAAGGCTAAAATCGTTATCAAGAAGAGAAATAGAAATCTTTCTATCAGAAGAAGAAATAGAGAAACAATCAGTTAAGTTTAATTTTTTAATATAGGAAAGCAGATTATTTAATGCAATGTCAAGGTTAGCTTTAGGGTGAAGTAATAAATAATTATTGGACTTATCAACAAAAGAAAGAACCTTCTGAATTTTGGAGGCTCTGTTATTGGCAATAAAGTGGGCTTGAACAGGATTACGTCTAAATACGTAACGAACGCCATCAAACTCTACTTCTGCTAAATCATTATCAAATAGGCCAAGTTGTAGTACATCTTTTTTGATTAAAGTTTCTATCTGAGATTTAGTTATTGCAGTAATATAATGCCAAGCAAAATCCTTATCATCATTGTGTGCTAAAAGTTCTGAAATTTGAGCCTTTTTTAGCATACCTCTATCTCCTACAAATACTACTTTTTTTACTCCATAGAGGTCTTTTAATTTCTTAAGTTGAGAACTTACTGTTTTGGGGTCAGAAGTATTACCTAAAAATACTTCTATACTTACTGGATATCCTTCTTTATCTGTTAGTAACCCAATTACTAATTGCTTTTTTCCCCGCTTTCCATCACGATTATATCCATACTCTGCTAGCTCATTTTCTTGCCCTTCTAAATAACTACTTGTTACATCATATAGAAATATTTCTTCTATTGACTCTTTATTTCTTATCTTAAATAACTTTTTTTCTATTGCTGATTGATTATCTGCTAGCCATATTAAACTCTTATATAGTTGATTCTCATCAAATTTTGCTATTCCTAACACTTCTTCTATCGCTTGATCTTGTTGAAAACTTTCTGCTAAATGCAGTCTTGAGCCTTGCGTGATAATTCGCCCCATTATCATTACTATTGCTAATAAGGCATTTGCACTATTTCCTAGTGCTGAACTTATCCCTAGTCTTTTGCAGATTTCTTTGATTACTATCAATGCTCCACAGCTTTTTCCTTGTTGCGTTTCTAATTCATCTAAGCTTAATGCTTTGGCTCCTTTTATTATTTTTTTCATTTCTTCTATCATTTCTGGAGCTAAAGCTGATAGATTTGCCAGGGTTCGGTGTTTTACCTTTCCATTCTCTCTATATCCTTCTACCAACAATACTGATTGGTATGTTTTTTCCCCTACTCGTTTTGTGTGTGTTTGAATATACATCGTAGCAACATCTATATTTTATTTAAGCTTGTTTGTCAATTATATTTCCCTTTTTGGTTAAAATATTCGCAGCAACATTTTTCTTGCATATTTTTTCTTACTCTTTTATTTTCATATCTTTACCTCTCTTTTTTGCTTATATTTTAAAGGAAGTTCCGTTGCCTGTTTTCGTTTGGTGTGCCAAAAGTTTGCCAACCTTTGAACCCTCTTTAACAAGCTGAAACAAGGCTCTAAAAAAGCCAAAACTGTGTTTGCACAAGGAACTTCAATATTGTGCTATATAAGCAAAAAATGGTAGTGCGCAAAATGTTCTATGCAAGAAAATATAAGGCTGAATACTAATTCATTCTGGCTGAAACTCCTTTCTAAACTGGCGGTTTAGGCAATACTAAATTTTCATTCAGCATTATATTTGTATCACGACCAAAACATTTGAAAAGATATGCTCAACTCAAAATTTTGGAAATTGTAGTTGTGACACTTTTTCCTTTAATATTAGTTATCTTTACCTTAACAATATTAAATTTGGAACAAGCAGTTTAAACAAAAAATTCTCTTAAAAAACAAAAAGCTGGCTTATTCAAAGTCAGCTTTTAATTTTTTATTACTTTTTAGGAAAACTTTTTGACAAACAAATTTATTAACAAGCAAAACAATTACAAACCCTCATTTGACCATTTGGTAGCTTAGCACCACCAGAATTCCACATATCGCCAGCAAGTTGTTCATTACTACGCATTGTGTTATTGGCTGCAATACCGCTAGTTGTGCCAACTCTTTGCCATGCAGATCGATCCAAATAAGTTGCACGAGCATTAAATCCTAATTCTGCGCGAATTGAATTTTCTGTAGGTTCACTTCCTTGACGTGCGCCAGTAAAACCTGTTGTACGAAATTCTTCAAATCTCCAATTTTCTTTATAAGTGGTATTACCATCCTTAAAAGTGTGGTCAACATTGGTTCGGTTGATAGTTCCTTTTTGAGCGTGATTAGCATGAATTAATTCATGTGCTAAAACTACTTCAGAAGAGATTTTCTCATCTCTAATTGTGCCATTTGCTTGGCGTGTAGGTAATGTGATATTCAAATTTGGATCATAAAATACTTCAGCAGATGATCCAACATTTGGGCGGCCCGGTGTTCCTTGAGATTGGGCAGCATTTGAAGAAGTGTAAGCATTGTCTTTTACATATTTAATTGAAACAGGTTTACCACCATTAAGAAGGTTATTTACTAAAGCATAACCTTGATCATGTCCAGCAGTTTTTCTTGTTGCAGCGTGGACAAAACCTTGGGAATCTACAGTTGTTCCAGGAGCAAATTTAGCTAAGTCTTGAGCTACACGAGTGCGAAAAGCAGTGCTACCTTCAACTTTTAAATTTGTTGGGCCACTAGCTACAGCTTGATCAATTCCACCTGCTTGAACTCTGCTTGCTGTAGGTTGGAAGGAAGCAGAATTAATTGTTGTTTTGGATGAATTAGCTGTGCTGATTGCACCATTCAAGGAAGGGTTTAAGTTGCTTTGTAGTGGGCTATCTGTTGGTGTAGAAGCCTTTTGAGCAGATAAACCATTAAGACTACCTGTTTTTTGTGTTTGCTGAGTTTGTGTAGTTTGTTGTTGAAGAGAAATATTTTGACTTTGATCTGATGAGCCTATACGCATTTTGATGATATCTCCTTGAATGTGTTTATTAAATGAATGGCTAAATTATTTCTGATGAATCATTATTGAACTTATCGCTATCAGTATAGAAAAGTTGCTCAAAAAGTCCAGAAATTCTTTTATTTTTTGCAATCACTTATAGATTTATTGGTAAATAACAATTGCTATATAATTAACTATTATATTTTGCAACGAGTTAATATTAATTATTATATTTTTCGGAAAAACATAAAAGTTTCTGCAAAAACCAGGAAAAATTTTTATGAAGTTTTTTTCCTTTTGGGTATTAAGCAAGTGAACCAAGAAAAATTATATATCAAAAATCATAATATTCAAAAATTCTAAATTAGTTAAAAATCAATATTTTAAGGGAGCATATTTTATGAAAAGCATGAATATTGGATCTATTAGTAATGTTGGCCTTAATCAACTAAATAATAACCAAGCTGTTAACAAATTAGCAGATGCTCAACAAGGAAATTTAGCAGGAATAACTGCTAGAAAACTAGAATCTCCCACAGAATCACCTAATATGGCTAAAACTGCTGCTAGCAATGGCACTCAAGGCTTGGAGCAATCTATTCAAGAAATAAAGCAATTGTTAGGTGAATTAACAAAAATGTTGAAAAAAATGATTCAAGAACTCCAAAAAAATGGTGAAGCTGGTAGTGGTCAACAAGCTGAAAAAGCTGCCCCTAAAGGTCAAGAAGGCGTAGAAGCTGCTAAGGAAGCTAACCAAGCTGCAAAGCCTATGAATCAAGCAAATGGAGCAAGTGAAGCAGAAAAAGCAGCCGAGGCAGAAAAAGCTGCTCAAGCTCCTGGTAAAAAAGAAGGAATGAATAAACAACTTGAAATGATTTCACAAATGATTGAAATGCTAGGAAAAATGCTAGAAATGCTCAAACAACTATTAGGGCAAATGCAAGGAGCCGGTCAAGGCAATAATATGGCTGCTCAAGCCGTGTCAGCACAGTAAATTTAGTTTTTACCTCTTAATTTCCAAAATCCTATCAATGGCGATACTGACAAGGGGAGAAGCAATTCTTCCCTTAATTTTTTTCTAGGAACGCAGACATCTATCTTGGCTGCCTGCGAGCAGGATGCTCGCGCTCCCAGAAAATTTTATTAAAATCTATAGCTTTGGTCAGTTGACGCACCGCTACTAAAACATACAAACTTATCCGAAGTTAAAAAACTTAAAAATAATTAAAGGATAGGGCTATGGAAAAACGGCAATTTGGCAAAACAGATATGCAAGTTAGTGTGCTTGGCTATGGCGGTGCAGAAATAGGTTTTGAAGGAGCTAGTTTAGAAAATGTTACAACCCTTCTTAATGAAGCCTTAGATTCTGGGCTTAATGTAATTGATACTGCTGCCGCATATTTAGCTAGCGAAGAATTAATAGGACAAGCAGTTAGTAATAGACGCAAGGATTTTTACTTATTTAGCAAATGTGGTGCAGCAGAAGGTTTTACTAAATTTGATTGGAGTAAAACAGGCTTACTTAAGCATATTGAAACTAGCTTAAAAGCCTTAAAAACTGACTTTTTAGACTTAATCCAACTGCATTCTTGTAACTCAGAAACACTCAAGCAAGGCGAGGCTATAGAGGCTTTAGAAACAGCACGTCAAAAAGGTTATACTCGCTATATTGGCTATAGCGGCGATGGTCAAGACGCTGTTTTTGCTATTAAAACAGGTGCTTTTGATAGTCTTCAAACTTCTATAAGTATTGCTGATCAAGAAGCAATAGATTTACTTTTACCTTTAGCACAAAGCTATAACTTAGGTGTAATTGCTAAACGTCCGATTGCTAATGCTGTTTGGAGAAACTCCCAGAAACCAGAAAATGCTTATCATCATCCTTACTGGGAAAGAATCCAAAAGCTAAAATATGATTTTCTAAACACTCAAGAATCTTTTTCCATAGGCTTGCGCTTTACTTTAAGTCAACCCGGAGTTTGTACAGCAATAGTTGGGACTAAACAGCCAGGACGCTGGCAGGCAAATGCTAAAATGTTGGAGGCTGATGGCCCACTTTCAGCCAAAGAAATTGCAGCAATTTGCTCACGTTGGCAAGAAGTTGGCGGAGAAAATTGGCATGGACAAGTTTAATAAGGTTTAAGTTAAATTAATCAAGTCCGTAGCTTTTCTTTGAAAATTTTCCTTGAATGGCTTAATTTAGCTCAAATAAACGTTTTATAAAAATTTTGTAATTTTGTAGGTATAAGTTATGACAGCAACAGAAAAAGCAGTAAATGAAACTCCTAGCACTCCAGCTAGTAATTTTATCCGTGAAATTATCGCGGAAGATCTTAAAAATAATAAACATAATGGACGTGTGGCTACACGCTTTCCACCAGAACCAAACGGCTATTTGCATATAGGACATGCAAAATCAATTTGCTTAAATTTTGGCATTGCTAAAGAAAATCAGATGGGAGTTTGTCACTTAAGATTTGATGATACAAACCCAAGCAAAGAAGAAGTTGAATATGTAGATTCTATTCAAGAAGATGTTAAATGGTTAGGTTTTGACTGGCAAACACATCTTTATTATGCGTCTGATTATTTTGAGCAGATGTATCAATATGCAGTAGAACTAATTAAATTGGGGAAAGCTTTTGTTTGTGACCTTAACCAACAGCAAATGCGTGAGTATAGAGGCACTTTAACCGAGCCAGGAAAAAATAGTCCTTATCGAGATCGATCTGTTGAGGAAAACTTAGACCTTTTTGAGCGTATGAGAGCAGGCGAATTTGAAGAAGGCCAAAAAGTATTAAGGGCAAAAATTGATATGTCTTCACCAAACCTTAATATGAGAGATCCAGTTATCTACCGTATCTTAAAAGCACATCATCATAGAACAGGCGATAAATGGTGCATTTATCCAATGTATGATTATGCTCATTGTCTATCAGATTCTATTGAGAAAATTACACATTCTATTTGTACACTAGAATTTGAAGATCATCGCCCATTGTATGATTGGGTTTTAGATGAATTAAATGTTGAATGTCACCCACAACAAATTGAATTTGCTCGTCTTAATATCAGCCATACAGTACTAAGTAAAAGAAAATTACTAGAATTAGTTAAGCAAGGATATGTTAGCGGTTGGACAGATCCACGAATGCCAACTATTTCTGGGCTACGTCGTCGAGGCTATACACCCGCAGCACTAAGAAATTTTTGTGAAAAAATAGGCGTTGCTAAACGTGAAAGTATGGTAGAAATCGCCCTCCTAGAACATACTTTAAGAGAAGACTTAAATCTAAATGCACTACGTGTTATGGGTGTATTAAATCCACTTAAGGTAATAATTGATAACTATCCAGATGATCAAGAAGAAGAGTTAGACGCAGTTAATAATCCAGAAAATGCTGAGGCTGGGAATAGAAAAGTTCCTTTCTCACAAGTAATTTATATTGAACAAGATGATTTTAAGGAAGAACCACCAAAAGGTTTTTTTCGTCTCTCACCTGGTAAAGAAGTTAGGTTAAAACACGCTTACTACATAACTTGTGTAGGAGTAGAAAAAAATGATCAAGGTGAAGTGGTTGCAGTACATTGCACTTATGACCCAGAAACTAAAGGTGGTTGGTCAAAAGATCAAAGAATGGTAAAAGGCACGCTTCATTGGGTTTCTGCTAAACATGCTGTAGATGCTGAAGTCCGACTTTATGACCATTTGTTTAGCAAAACTAATCCTAATGAAGAAAAAGAAGGTGTAGATTATAAAAGCTACTTAAACCCAAATTCTTTACAAGTTTTAACAGGCTGTAAACTTGAACCTAGTTTAGCTAATGCTCCTTTAGGCCAACCTTATCAATTTTTAAGACAAGGTTATTTTTGTTTAGACCCAGATTCTACTGCTGAAAAGTTGGTGTTTAACCGCACAGTAGCACTTAAAGATACTTGGGCAAAGGTAGAGAAAAAAGGTAAGTGAACTAATTAAAGTGGTTAGCAAAACAATATAGGGCGATTTTTCGCCCTATTGCTATTTCTTGATAAGTAAATATTCGTAAGAATATAAATTAAAATTATGATTACAACACAAATTAATAATTTTCCTTTTGCAGATTTAACACTCTCACAACGTTTAGAAAAAGTGGAAGCTATTAGCAATGTTGAATTTGTTGAAACTAGAGCAAAGCTTTTTCCTGAAAGCAAAGCTTGTTGGAAAAATATTGCTGGTACTTATGCAATGTTTGATGGTGTTAAATCTCCACTAACACAAACTTTTGGATTAGGTATTTTTCAACCAATTACAGAAAGCGAACTTATAGAAATAGAGGATTTTTATAAGCAATTTCAAGCCCCTGTTTTTCATGAAGTTAGCCCACTTGTTGATGCTGAAACTACTAAATTGCTTAATCAAAGAAAATATCAGCCTATAGAATTTACTAATGTGATGTTTCGACCTTTGCAAATAAATGAAAATAGTAAACATAGTGAAAAAATTAATGTAAGAATCGTCCAAGAAAATGAGCATGACTTATGGGCCAGCACAGCAGCAAAAGGATGGAGCGAGTTTTTAGAGTATGTAGATTTTATGCTAGAAATCTCACAAATTAGTGCTAAACGAAAAAATGTGCTTTCATTTTTAGCTGAAATTGATAACAAGGCTGTTGCTACAGGTGCTTTAAGTATTTGCGATGGTGTAGCACTACTAGCAGGAGCTAGCACTATTCCTGATGCACGTAAGCAAGGAGCGCAGCTAGCATTATTAAATGCACGGCTAAATTATGCAGTTAAAGTAGGTTGTAACCTTGCTATGATGTGTGCTTTAGCTGGTAGTGCTTCACAAAAAAATGCTGAACGCCAAGGCTTTCGTATTGCTTATACTCGTATCAAATGGCAACTAGTTGATAAAAATAGTGGTTAAACCATAAACTTTTTATTTACTAGGGCTTAATAATTTTAATATTTCTTCAGCATGAATTTCAGGTTTTACTTTAGGAAATACTGCTGAGATAACCCCTTGTTCATTTATTAAATAAGTTACTCGATTTATTCCAAAGTATTTCTTTCCATACATTGTTTTTTCTCCCCAAACACCATAGCTTGTAACTATGTCTTTGTCTGTGTCAGATAACAAAGTAAATGGAAGCTGATATTTATCACTAAAAGATTTATGGGATTTAATGCTATCAATGCTAACACCAATTACTACAACATTTAGACCTTGAAATTGAGTAATTTGGTCACGAAAGGCACAAGCTTCTTTTGTGCAACCTGGAGTGTTATCTTTAGGATAAAAATAAAAAATGATTTTTTTGCCTTCAAAGTCTGATAATGAAACTCGCTTGCCATTTTGGTCAAAAGTGCTAAATGTTGGTGCTTTGGCTCCTACTTCAAGTAGTGACATGAAAACTCCTAAATTTATAAATTAACTATAACTTACTGGGATCTATTCCTAGTTCGCGTAATTTAGCTGCTAATTTTTCAGCGCGTTGATGCTCCTTTTCAGCACGTTGATGTTCCTTTTCAGCGCGTTGATGTTCTTTTTTGACGCGTTTTTGCTCTTGTAGTAATTTTTCTTCTGCTATTTGGGCATGTTTAGTTGCTTGTTGCTGTTGTTCGCTCATTTCTATTGGGTCAAGGAACCGTTCACCATTTACATGGTAAATAGTGAAATCTTTACTGGTAAGCTCAAAACGAATACCTAAAAGCGGACTAGTCCAATTTTGAATAGGAACAATGGGTAACAACTTATCACCTGCACGCAACCACCCTTTTAAGTTATTATGTTGTGGGTCATAAACATAATATTCCAAAACTCCATGACGCTGATAGAAAAGCAATTTTTCAGCCATTTCTTCTTTAGTGTTTGTGTAGGAAAGAATTTCAAAAACAACTTGGGGAGCAATATTATCTTCTTCCCATTGTTTGTAAGAACGACGTGGCCCTTTTGGACGGCCCAATGCTACTAACACATCTGGAGCAACACGGGTGTAAGGGTCGCCTTTTACTGGATACCAAAATAAATCTCCAGCTACAAAATCGGTTTTTAATTCTTTATCTAATCCCCATTTGATGATACTTATCCAATCAAATTGCAGGGTACTATCAGCCATTGGTTTACCATCGCTTTCTGGGTAAAGTGGGTCAAAATCAAAATTAACTGGTCTACTCATAAGCTTTTCCTTTTAGCGAATAGATGGATTTTTTATTAAAAAACAGCAAATTTTTAGATTAGAATTTATGGGAATTATAGGCAAAACATAGATAGTTTGCTAGCAGACTTAGCTTTTTAGGCTCTCTTTTCTTGCTACTATTGCTGGAGTAAGCCAAAATAGCTTAATAGTCATCTATAGTTATAATGTAGCCAAATTTTACTTAATTTTAAGAAAAGCTTTTAGTTAGGAGCAAGTAAGATGTTAAGAGGGCGATTGCCTTTAATTGCTAAAGCAATAGCAATAGTAGTTTTTTTAGGTGTAACAACATTGCTTGGGATTCAACTAGTAAAAAGAATGAATACCGTTACTCCTTCACGAGACAAAAAAATCAAACTAACCCAAAAAATCACCGCAGAATTTAATAATTTTAAGTATGATTACCATGAAGGTCGTACTCGCTATCGTCTTACTGCTGCTAAAGATAAAGTTTTTAGTGATTCTCGTCATGAACTAGAGCAAGTTAAATTAGAGCTTTTTGATGAAGATGGAACGGTTTCAGGCCAAGTAACTTCAGATCGCTGTGATTATGACCAAACAAAAGCTGTTCTTAGGTTTCAACAAAATGTAGTTATCACTAGTAAAGATGGCTTAGAAGTAAAAACTGAAATACTAGATTATGATCAAACTACTGGTAATGCAGAGTCACCAGAAAAGGTAGAATTTAGTCGGGATCGCATTAGTGGTAATTGTGTAGGAATGATACTAGAGTCAAAGCCTAGTCGATTGGAAATGAAAGAAGCTGTTTATATAAAAGTTTTGCCTGCTAATGACAATGCTCAATCTGTTAGTAAACCAGTGGAAATAACAGGAGATTGGGCAGAATATACTAGCGATGATAGAGTAATTAATTTAGAAGGAAATGCCAAATTAGCTGAGCCAGACCGATTTTTAAGCGCAGATTTAATAACAGCTTATTTAACAGAAGATAAGAAAATTGAATTAGTAGAAACATTTGGCGGAAGTCAGCTAAAAAGTGCGCGTGGGGACGATTTTAGTTTAAGCGCAGTTAATATGAATTTCTTTTTTGACGCAGCAGGTAAACTTGCTCAAGCAGAAGCTAGAGGAAATAGCCAATTAGAAAACCGTCAAAAAGACTCTACCTTAAAAATAAATGCTACTGATATGGATTTTGCCTTTAATACAGCAGGAAAACTTTCTCAAGCAGAAACTCAGGGAGAAAGTCATTTTGAAAATCAATCAAAAACTGCCGATTTAAAAATTGATTCCGAAAATATGTACTTTTTCTTTGACGATCTAGGCAATTTATCCCGCGCCGAAGCAGTAAAAAATGTCCAAGCAGAAACTACTAATAAAGGGCCAGCTAGAACACTAACAGCTAATGAATTAATAGTTTCTACTATAACTAGCCCAGCAGGTAGCCAAGTAGATAAAATTAAAGCTATAGGAAATGTTTACTTAAAAGTTGATGCAGTTGAACCAACTAAAGAAGTCCCTAACCCTACTAAAAAAGAACTAAAATCCAATGAAGCCGAAGTCTTTTATTATCCTGGAGGACAATTTTTACGCCTAGCCCAAGCCTTAGGACAAGCTAGCGTTACTATCACACCAATAAAAGAAATTCCTGGTGCTGAAAAACGTTTGATGACAGCAGAACAAATGGAATTAGCTTTTTTTGAGTCAGATAATGCTGTACGTGAACTAAATGCTCAAGGGAAAGTTAAATTGGAAATAGAGACTATTTCTAAAGAACCGCTACCAAAACGTATTAGCGAGAGCGACAAGGCTAAAGCTAATTTTGAGAGAACTAGCGGCGAACTTCTTCAAGCACTACAAGAAGGTAATTTTAAGTATCAAGAAGGTAGTCGCAATGCTTTAGCAGAAAAAGCTAAGTATGATAGTATAAAAAAAGTAATAGAGCTTAGAGAAGGTAAAGTAATGGTTTGGGATGAACAAGCACGAACACAAGCAGATGAAATAGACCTTTGGACAGAAAAGCAGGAAAGTTTTGCTCGTGGAAAGGTTCGCTCAACTTATTACAGTCCATCAACAACAGGACAAGCAACACCTTTTCGTAATATGAAAGCACCAGTATTTATTACATCAAAAGATTTACATATTTTTAATGCACGTGGAGAAGCAATTTATACAGGGGATGCAAGAGCCTGGCAGGATGATAATTTTGTTAGAGCAGAAAAATTAGAACTTTTTCGAGATGAGCGCAAGATGTTAGCTACAGGTAAAGTTTCTTCTGCTTTATATCAAACAAAAAAAAGTGCTGTTGAGGGGAAAAATAACCAGCAAATTGTGCCAATTTTCGCTACTTCTGATGCAATGAACTATTTAGACAAAGAGCGTTTTGCAATGTATCAGGGTTCAGTAAAAATTAAACAGGGCAATGAAATGTTAGAAGCAGCACAAGTAAAAATTTTCCTAGAATCAGAAATAAATGAGCTAAAACGTTTAGAAGCTTTTGAAAAAGTTGTTCTAACACAACCTGGTAGACGTGGTGAAGGGGATGAAGCGGAATATACTGCTCAAGACCAAAAAACTATCTTAACCGGAAATATGGCAAGGGTGGTATCAGATTTGCAAGGGACAATAACAGGTCGTAGATTGACTTTGATGGGGGGCGATGATAGAATCTTCGTCGATGACCAACGAGGCACACGACGAGTCAGATCAACCCACGAAGTTCAACGTTGAAGCACAAAAGTTCTAATGAGGAGTAAAGAAGCTGCTGTGGGAAAAAAAACTAAAAAACTTAACGTTGAGATAGAAACGCTGGGAAACAAAGCTAGTGAAATTAGCCTAGAACAAGTATCTGCCGTCAACAACCTAATAGAGGTTGAGTCTTTAACAATTCCTCGTCAACTGCCGAGAGAAATTACCAGTAAAACCCCAGATAAAGGGCCAGAATTTTTGCGTGCGGAAGGATTAAAAAAGTCCTATCGGGGCAGATGTGTTGTTAATGACGTTGCAATAGAGGTAAAACGCGGGGAAATAGTAGGACTACTAGGCCCAAATGGTGCTGGCAAAACTACTAGTTTTTATATGATTGTTGGTTTAGAAAAGCCTGATGCTGGACATATTGACTTAGGTGGTGGAGATATAACTAATTTGCCAATGTATTTAAGGGCAAGACGCGGTATTTCATATCTACCACAAGAGGCTTCAATATTTCGTAAACTAACTGTAGAAAAAAATATTTTAGCTATTTTAGAAACATTAGAACTTTCTTGGCGAGAACGCCAAGAACAACTAGAAAAGTTACTTGAAGAATTAGATATTGCTCATGTACGCCATACAAAAGGATATGCGTTATCTGGTGGAGAGCGACGACGTACAGAAATAGCTCGTTGTTTAACCTTAAAACCTTATTTTATTCTTTTAGACGAGCCTTTTGCAGGTATTGATCCAATTGCAGTACTGGATATTCAGAAAATTGTTAATCGCTTAAAAGCTAGTGGTATAGGTGTTTTAATTACAGATCATAATGTACGTGAAACATTAGCAATCACTGATAGAGCTTATATTATTAACAATGGGTCAATCTTTCGAGCAGGTACACCTGAGGAACTTACTTCAGATAAAGAGGTAAGACGGGTTTACCTAGGAGAGAACTTTAGGATGTAGTTAAGTTGCTAACAGTAGTTTCTGTTAGTTAAGGTAAAAATAGATTTAAGTTCTAAACTCCAAGAGTATTCTACTATGTCAATTAAGCCAAATTTAAGCACAAGTCTTAGACAACAATTAGTATTAACGCCGCAAATGAGGCAACGAATAGAATTGTTAGGAATGACAACTCTAGAAATGCAAGATCTTGTTCAAACGGAAATACTAGAAAACCCTGTACTTGAAATAGATGAAACTGGCCCTGGAGAAACTGTAGAGTCAATCTCTACTATGGATGAATCATTATATGCAGCAGAAAATAATACTGCTCCAGAAATAGTTCCTAGCGAACGTTCAACAATGACTGAGTCAATGACTGAATCCATAGAAAGTAAAACAACTAACCAAGAAAATAACTATGAAGAGGTAGACACAGACACAGATGTTAATCCAGATTCTTTTCAAGAAATAGATTTTGGTAGCACTTTTGAAGAGTATTTAGACCCTGGCTATAAGACTTATGAACATGAGGAGCGAGAGCGTCCGTCTTTTGAGAATATGCTTACTCGCCCAATGACTTTATCTGAACATTTGCTTTGGCAGTTAAATATGTCTGGACTTTCTGGACAAAGCCGAGAAGCTGCTGAAGCTATAATTGGTAATCTTAATGATGATGGTTATTTAGACGCAACATTACCAGAAATTATGGAAATGGGCGATTGGTCTTTAGATATTGTAGAAAAAGCACGTCGTACTGTACAAACTTTTGAGCCTGTAGGCGTTGGATCATTAGATAGGAAAGAATGTTTATTAGTACAATTAGAACAAATGGGTTGTGCTAGCCGACTAGCAACAAAGCTTGTTACTGGTTATTTAGACCGTTTACAACCTTATCGCTTGCTTGATTTAGCTAAAGAGTTAAATATTACCTTAGACCAATTAAAAGCTGAGTTAGAAGTAATTCGCAAGCTAGATCCATATCCTGGACGTAAGTATGCAATAAAAAATACTCAATATATTGAGCCAGAAGTTTATATTGAAAAAATAGATGATGAATACTATATACATTTTAATGATGATGGAATGCCTCAACTACGGATAAATTCAACTTATCGACGGATGTTAGAGGCTGGTGAAACTAGCAAAGAGACAAGAGATTATATAAAAAATCGGTTTCGTTCCGCAGTAGATTTACTAAAAAACATTGAACATCGCCGGCAAACCATTTATAAAGTATGTGAGTCAATTGTAAGAAGACAACGAGAGTTTTTAGATTATGGTACTCAACATATTAGGCCAATGATGCTAAAAGATGTTGCTGAAGATATAGAAATGCACCTTTCCACAGTTTCACGTGTTGTTAATGGTAAATATGCTCATACCCCTCAAGGAGTAATTGAGCTAAGAAGATTTTTTACCGAAGGAATGACTAACGATGATGGAGAGGAAGTTTCTACTAGAGTAATTAAATTACAGATTAAAAAAATGATAGAAATGGAAGATGCACGTAACCCTTTAACAGATGAAGAGATTGCAGAACGCTTGGCTAAAGAGGGGATGAAGATGTCCCGGCGCACAGTTGCTAAGTATAGGGATCAGATGAATATTGCGGGTTCACGTGAAAGGCGTATTGTTGGATAAGTATTTAGGTCTTTAATTTTATTTTTAGGAGGCAGTTATATAACTTATTTTAGGTTATATGCTGAAAAAACTATGAGAGTTGAGTTCACAGGGCGACATGTAGATATTACAGAAGCAATAAAAAAACATACCAAAGAGCAATTAGAGAAAATCGAGAAAGTTTTTGATTTTGAAAAAGCAGGAAAAGCACATATTATCCTAGAAGTAGAAAAACATCGTCATCAAGCAGAAATTATCTTTCGTTGGCGCGATCAAGAGCTAACTGTAAAGGCAGAAACTGATGATATGTATACAGCTATTTCTCAAGCTGCTGATAAATTAGAAAGACAAGCTTTAAGATTAAAAGAGAAAAAAACTGATCAAAAACGCCACTCACCAAGTACTGTAGCAGTAATTGGTGTTCCAGAGCTTGCAGCAGAAGAAGCAACAAACACCAATGAACCAAGGATTGTGCGCTCTGAACGCTATGCTACTAAGCCTATGAGAGCAGAAGAAGCAATGCAAGAATTAAGGATTTCAGAGGACTATTTTTTAGTTTTTAGAAATGCAGAAACAGATGGCGTTGCTGTAATTTATAAACGTAATGATGGAAATTTTGGATTAATTGAGCCTTAGTTTTTTTGGCCCTGAGATTTATTAAATCTTAGGGCCAACCCTACTTATTATCTTTTTATCTTTATGAACACACCAATAAAACCAAGTATTAGCGTTTATCAAATTCTAAAAGAAGCCATTAATTATCTTGACTTACGCATACTTGCTGGTGATTCTGGATTAAATCGAGAAATAAATGTCTGCTACCTTCAACGCCTAGGACTTGCTCTTGCTCAGAGAGGTAATTCCCTAGACTATGGGCGAATTCAAGTTTTAGGTAAAAGTGAACATACATTTTTAACGCAACTTACTTCAGAAGAACGATTTAAGATATTTTCTAATCTACCATTAAAAAATCTATCAGTTATTCTATTAACTAGGGACTTGGATGCTCCAAAAGAGTTAATTATTCTAGCAGAAGAAGCCAAACTTCCAGTTTTAGTCACCTCAGAAATTAGCTCTATTGCTACAGCTAAACTAACAGAATTTCTACAGGAAAAACTTTCTCCCTTAGTTATATTACATGGTGTAATGATAGATATGTTTGGAATGGGAATACTTCTGCAAGGTGAAAGTGGTGTAGGTAAAAGTGAATGTGCTTTAGATTTAATTACTCGAGGACATCGCCTTGTATCAGATGATGTTGTAGAAGTACGTAGAATAGGGTCGGATAAACTTGTTTGTAATGCACCTACTATGGTTCAAGACCATATGGAAATAAGAGGGTTAGGAATATTAAATATTAAAAACTTATTTGGTTTTTCTTCCATCTCCTTAAGTCAAAGGCTAAGCTTAATTATTAAGCTAGAGCGTTGGGAACAACATAAATTTTATGACCGAATAGGTTTAGAAGAAGAATTTAATGAAATTTTAGAGTTACATATCCCTCTAATTAGACTGCCAGTAACTTTTGGGCGTAATGTTTCTACCTTAGTAGAAGTGGCAGTACGAAATCATTTACTAAAACTTCGAGGGATAAATGCAGTGCAAGAGTTTACTAATCGTCATGCTGCTGCTTTAGGAATAAAACCTAGTAGACAAGAAAAATAGCTTATGAGTTTGCAAATAATTATTATTACTGGTTTAAGTGGCTCAGGTAAACATACTACAATAAAAGCTTTTGAAGATTTAGGGTATTTTTGTGTTGATAATTTGCCTGTTGCTTTAATACCTACTTTTATTGAACTATGCCGACGTACTAAAGAAAATATTACTCAAGCCGCTTTAGTAATAGATAGCCGAGAGCGACATTTCTTAACAGAATTTCCTCCAATATATGAACAGTTACAACATAAAACAGATTTAGAAATTAGTATGGTTTTTTTAGAAGCAAGTGATGAAACCTTGCAACGCCGCTTTTCAGAAACTCGCCGACCACATCCTTTAGTAGAAAGTTTTGATAACCTATTAGAATCAATTCGTACAGAAAAAAAATTACTTGCCCCCATTCGGGATCTAGCCGATATTATTGTTGATACCTCTGAGCATACTGTTCATACTTTACGGCAATATTTTGTAGATGAATTTGCTACAAATACAGGTTCATTAAATATGAACTTAACTATAATGAGTTTTGGGTTTAAGCATGGTATGCCTTTAGCGTTAGACTTACTTTTTGATGTAAGATTTTTACCTAATCCACATTTTGTGCCAGATCTAAGACCATTAACCGGGCGCAATACAGAAGTCATTGATTATATGCTAACTTTCCCAGAAGTTACTGAAACAATAGATCGTTTTAGTGATTTGCTAGAATTTCTTGTTCCACGTTATCAACGGGAAGGACGTAGCTATTTAACTATTGGCATTGGTTGCACTGGAGGCCAACACCGTTCTGTAATGATTGCAGAAACTCTTTGTGAACGCCTACGCAAAAGCGGCTATAAAGCACGTGCTACACATAGAGATGTAGGTAAACGCTAATGTGTCAATGCTTATAAGACAGTTTTTTGGAGGCAGCCAAAAAATAGTCCCAAGTGTTTCTAAAAAGTGGAAGAAATAGTATTAAAAACTTTAGCTAAAAATCCTAAAGATCCCCCCAAAGCTGACCAATTAGCTAATTAGCTATAAATACTTAGTTTTTAGCGTCTTAGGCGTTTGCTAGCAAGGCCAACATGAACATGTGGGCCTGTAGAATGACCTGACATAGCTGAACGAAAAGCAATAAAAGGAATACCTTGATCCTTAAGATAAGTAACTAGCCATTGACCTTCAGTAGTACCAGGATGAAGTGCTACATCTGCGGCATTAGTATGATCCCAGCCCATACGATCATGTGTCTTACTTTGCCCTAAAGCACTAACAGGTAAATCACGCTGAAAACGGACGCGATAAGCAGTTTTAAGCTCTTGCAACATACCTAGATTCCAAAAACCATTTCCTATAAATCTTAGTAAAGGCAGGGTTTTGATTCCAGAACTAGCATATTCATAAGTGGTTGCTAGAATTTTTGCGTCACGTGAGTAGAGTTTTTCTAAACGCTGACTTAAATTATTAGCTTCAATTTCTATCTGTGGTAAAGCTTGTTCATTAGCGGTTTTACGGCGTTCTGTTGAAGCAACAACTTGTTCTAAGACAGCTAATTTTTTTCGTGCTGCAGTTAAACGTACCCTAACATCATCATAACGCCGCTGCATTTCATCATGAAAAGAATTACTAGAAAGTTGTGGTAGATCTAAGGCTGCACTAGTTCGCTGATATTCTTTTTCTAGTTGAGCTATCTCTTTTTTGGTTGGTTCAATTAAATAAGCATTTTCTTCTAAGTATTTTTTATCTTTTTCTATCGAAATAGTAATATCTTTTACTCGACGTTTAAGCTCTTGTACTTGTGGATAAAGCCAATCATTACTGATACGAAACATTTCTTGTTCAGAAATTTCACGTTTTGTTACTATGATTGTGTCATCATCATCAAAAGCGTCTGCTGCAATTGCTTGTTCTGTTGAATCAATAACAAGGGTCTGTTTTTCTATGTTAGGTTTAGTTTCTTCTATAGTTTTTTTTGTGGATATTAAGGCATGAGATAGATCAACTACTTCAACAGGTGTTTGTTTTAATTGATATTGTAAAACAAATATAAATCCGATCATTATTAATAAAAATGTAGCACTTGCAGAAAGTAAAACTCTAATTCTTGGCGGAAAACTAAACCACCCTTGTACAATAGCATTGATAAGCAATGGAATTGTTTCTTTTATTTTGATAATTAATTTAGGCATGAAACTACCATTAAATAACAATTTTGGGCTGGATTATTTTAGCAAAATTTTTAATGTTTTGGATAGTTCTTAACTTACACAATTTCTTCTTAAAAACTTAAATTATTCCATAAATAAAAATATATTATAGAAACTCATTAACTTTTATCTATTATTACCAAAAAATAGGCAAAACCGCTTTATTGTCTCACGCTGGGTTGAAAACCCCCAGCTTTAGCTGGATGCTTTAGCAAGAAAGAAAGCTTTGCTTTCTTATTTTAAGAATTAAACTGCGAAGCATCCTTATTGAAACTCTTAATCTTTAG
>Ga0268299_1001804_pt1 | contig 31996 bp, 27 predicted proteins | sample NOBtaG_FD_193484 | JGI IMG/M metagenome (GOLD analysis project Ga0268299, IMG submission 193484) | Activated sludge microbial communities from bioreactor in Nijmegen, Gelderland, Netherland - NOB reactor | ecosystem: Engineered > Bioreactor > Aerobic > Activated sludge | place: Netherlands... | reverse complement strand
CCCCCTAACCCCTAACCCCCTTCTTCCTTGCAACCCCCCTCCCGCCCTGCCACCATACCGCGCCATGGGCAGGGTTCTCCTGGTCGGCGGCGCAGGCTACGTCGGCTCGGTGCTGGCGGCGGAGCTGATCGAGCGCGGCTATGCCGTGCGGGTGGTCGACCGGCTGTACTTCGGCGACGACGGGCTGGCGCCGGTGCGCGACCGCTGCGACGTGGTGGTCGCCGACATGCGCCGGCTGGCGCCCGAGCTGCTGGCCGACTGCGACGCGGTGGTGAACATCGGCGGCCTCTCGAACGACCCGACCGCCGAGTACAACCCGCGCGCCAACTTCGAGATGAACACGGTCGCGGCGCAGACCCTGGCCGAGCTGGCGCGCGCCGCCGGCGTGCGCCGCTACGTGCTGGCGTCGTCGTGCTCGATCTACGACTGCGGCGTCAGCGACGAGGGCCGCGACGCCGTGCTCGACGAGGACTCCGAGGTCCAGCCGCGCGCCGCCTACGCGACGTCCAAGTTCGAGGCCGAGAAGCGCGTCCTGGCGCTGGCCACGCCCGACTTCTCGCCGGTGGTGCTGCGCAAGGGCACGGTCTACGGCTTCTCGCCGCGCATGCGCTACGACCTGGTGGTGAACACCTTCGTCAAGGACGCGATGAGCCGCGGCGAGATCACGATCTATTACGGTGGCGAGATGTGGCGGCCGCTGATCGACGTGCGCGACGTCGCGCGCGCCTACCTGGCGTGCCTGGAAGCGCGCGCGGAGCAGGTGTCGGCGCAGATCTTCAACGTCACCTTCCAGAACATGCGCATCTCCGAGCTCGCCCTGCGGGTGCGCGGCGCGCTGCGCGAGGTCGGCGTGGCGTGCGACATCCGCCCCGACTACAGCTACCGCGGCGTGCGCAGCTACCGCGTCTCGGGGCGCAAGATCGAACGCGCGCTGGGGTTCCGGCCGGTGGTGTCGGTGGAGGACTCGGTGCGCGACCTGGTCGCGCAGATCCGCCGCGCCGGCTGCGACGATTTCGACAACCCGCGCTACTACAACATCCGCTGGCTCAAGCTGCTGGAGGAGGCCGAGCGCATCCTCGGCTCGTCGAGCTCGATCTTCGACGCGCCGGCCAGCAAGCTGGCGGCGCTGCCGCGCGCCCAGAAGCAGTGACGCGGCGCGGCTGACTCGCATGCGCGTCGCGGTTCTCGGTTCGCAGGGCCAGCTCGGCTCGGACCTGGTGCGGGCGCTGGCCGGCGAGCAGGTGTCGGCGCTGACGCGCGCCGACTTCGACGTCTGCGACGGCGCGCGCGCCGCCGAGGTGCTGGCGCGGCTGCGGCCCGAGGTGGTGATCAACACCACCGCCTACCATCGGGTGGACGAGATCGAGGGCAACGCCGAGCTCGCCTTCCGCGTCAACGCGGTGGCGGTCGAGGGCCTGGCGCGCTGGTGCGCGGCGCACGACGCGACCCTGGTGCACTTCAGCACCGACTACGTCTTCCGCGGCGACGAGCCCCGGCCGCGGCGCGAGACCGACCTCGCCGAGCCGATCAGCGTCTATGGCGCGTCGAAGCTGGCGGGCGAGCACCTCGTCCGGCTGGCGGCGCCGCGCCACTTCGTCGTCCGCACCTGCGGCCTCTACGGCCGCCGCGGCAACCCGGCGGCCGGCATGGGCGGCTCGTCGTTCGTCGAGCTGATGCTGCGGCTGGCGCGCGAGGGCAAGTCGCTGCGGGTGGTGTCCGACCAGGTGATGACGCCGACCTCGACCGCCGACCTCGCCGCCGCCGTATCGGCGCTGCTCCGCACCGGTCGCTACGGCCTCTACCACGTCACCAATACCGGTTCGTGCTCGTGGTACGAGTTCGCCGCGACCCTCTTCGAGCTCGCCGGCGTGCAGGCGGACCTGTCGCCGACGACGGCGCGCGAGTACGGCGCGCGCGCCGCGCGGCCGGCCTACTCGGTGCTCGCCCACGACGCCCTGCGGGCGGCCGGGGTGGCCGACCTGCCGCACTGGAAGGACGCGCTGGCGCGCTACCTGGGGGTGCGGGGGTAGCGCGCCGGCGCGGGTCGTTCAGGCGCCCTTCTCCGTTGGCGGCGGCTCGGGCTTGCGGAACTGGCCGAAGATGTCGACGCCGGTCGCGTTCTCGACCTGGTCGGCGAGCGAGACCACCGCGGCCGGGAACTGCGAGACGAAGCGGCCGAGGCCGCCGCCGTTGCCGCCGGCGTCGATGACGCTGACGCGCTCGACGCTCACCTTGCCGACGGTGTCGACCAGCTTGGTGAGCAGCTCGGGCAGCATGTTGAGCATGAAGACCTTCTCGCCGTTGCCGTCGGCGCTGGCGTAGGTCTCGATCATCTGCCGCAGCACCAGGAGCTGGGCCTGGCCGTCCTCGACGATCTTGGCGGCGGCGCCCTTGGCATCGAGCTCCATCGCCTCGCGCCGCGCGCGGGCCGGCTCGATCACGTCGGCGGTCAGGCGCTTCTGCTGCAGCACGATGCGCTCGGCCTCCATCTCCTGTTCGTACAGCGCCTGTGCCTTCTCGCCCGCGACCTGGGCTTCCTTCTCCTTGATGATCGCCTGCTTCTCGAGCTCGGCCTTCTTCATGCGCAGGTTGTTGTTCTCGATCTCGATCTGCTGGTCGGCCTTGGCGCGGTTGGTCTGCACCTCGCGGTCGGCTTCGATCTGGGCCGAGCGGATCTCCTGCTCGGCCCGCGCCCGCGCCACCTCGGCCTGGCGCTTGGCCTCGGCCTGCGCCTGCTCGAGCAGCGCCTTCTGCTCGGCCTCGGCCTTCTGCGCCTGCGCCTGCGCCACCGCGGCGGTGGTCTTGAGCTGGCGGTCGACGTCGATCTTGGCCGCCTCGATCTCCTGCTGGGCGCGCGCCTTGGCGACCTCCGCCCGCTGGCGGGCGACGGCCTCGGTCTGCTCCGCCTCGGCGGCTCGCTCGGCTTCCGCCTTGCGCGCCGCCGCCAGCACCTCGGCGGTCTTGCGGCGGCCGATCGAGTCGAGGTAGCCGGCCTCGTCGGAGACGTTCTGGATCTTGAGCGTGTCGAGGTGGAGGCCGAGCTGCTTGAGGTCGGCGTCGGCCTCCTCGATCAGCGACTGCGCGAACTTGAGGCGGTCCTCGTTGACCTCCTCCGGCGTCAGCGTCGCCAGCACGCCGCGCAGGTTGCCCTCGAGCGTGTCCTTGGCGATCTGGTGGATCTCCTCCTGCTTGCCGAGGAAGCGCTCGACGGCGTTGCCGAACGACGGCTCCTCCGAGTCGATCTTGACGTTGGCGATGGCGGCGACGATCAGCGGGATGCCGCCCTTGGAGTAGGCGTTCTTGACCGACAGCTCGACCGGCATCGACTCGAGCGACATGCGCGCCGCGCGCTCGAGCAGCGGGATGCGCAGCGCCCGGCCGCCGCGGATGATGCGGTAGCCGACGGTGGCGCCGGATTCGAGCTTGCGCGGCCGGCCCGAGAGGATGATCACCTCGTTGGGGTGGCAGATCAGCAGGCAGCGGCTGACGATGATGCTGATGGCGGCGACGACGAGCGCGGCGACCACGGCGAGGGTGACGATCAGTTCCAGCATGGGCTCTCCTCTTCTCCAGTCGGGCAGTCGGGGTGGACGATGGGGCGGATGCGATGGTTCAACGGACGAGGTCCTCGCCGGCGACGTAGGCGACGCCGTCGCGGACGCTGACGACGATCACGGTCTCGCCGGGGGCGAAGGAGTCGCGGCCGGCCTCGTCGGCGGCGAGGGCGAGGAGCTGCAGCGTGCGCTCGCCCACGTCGACGACGATCTTGCCGCGCCGCTGCCGTTCGCAGCCGAGGAGGACGCGGGCGCGGCTGCCCTCGACCTCGCGCAGGTCGAACGGCCGGCCGGTCTCGGTGCGGCGGAGGTAGCGGAGCGCGGACTGCATGCCGGCGCCGGCGACGCCGCCCATCAGCACGGCGACGACGAGAGCGGCCAGGCCGGCGGTTCCCATCGCGGTCAGCAGCGTGCCGGTCAGGCCGAAGAAGGCGAGGAAGAACACCGCCGCGCGGAAGCTCAGGTACTCGTAGAGCGAGTGCGCCGGCTGGCCGTGGTCGAGGTCGCCGCCGGCATCGAGATCGCCGTCCAGGTCGCCACCCACGTCGCCGTCGCCGCCGGCGAGCGACAGCACCAGCAGCACGCCGCCGAACGCCAGGCAGACGAGATACACGGTCAGCATTCCCCTGCTCCTCTCCGCGGCGGCCGCGATGGCGCGGTCCGCGCGCGCCCCTTCAGGACGCCAGCTCCCGCAGGCGCTGCAGCTCCTGCTCGACGGCGTGCTCCTCGGCCATCTTCTCGAGCGCCAGATCGGGGTCGATCCGCTCCAGCAGCACGTCGCGCTCGGCCTCGGCCTGGCTCTCGATCTCGAGCACGCCGGCCTCGTACGAGGCGAGCGCGGCGCCGGAGCCCTGCAGGCCGGCGACCGCCGCGGCGGCGTCGCGCAGCGATTCGGCCGAGCGGCGGGCCGCCTGCTGCGCTCCGAGCTGGGCGGCGGCCGCCTGCCGGCGGCGGAAGAGCTCGTCGCGCCGGCGCCGCGCGATCTGGACCTGATCCTCGAGGCGGCCGAGGTCGAGCTTGAGCTGCGCCGCCGCGGCGCGCGCCCCCTCGAGCTCTCGCCCCAGGGACTGTTCGGCGCGCTCCGCCTGCAGCTTGCGGCGCACCGCCTGGCGCGCCAGCTCCTCCTCGCCGCGCGCGAGTGCCAGACGCGCCTTGCCCTCGAGGTCGGGAGCGGCGGCGCGGGCGGCCTCGAGCTGTTTCTCGATCTGCTTCTGGTGGGCCACGGCGCGCACGGTCGCGCGCCGCACCTCGGCGATGCTCTCCTCGATGTCGAGGATCATCTGCTTGACCGTCGCCTCGGGATCCTCGGCCTGGTCCAGCAGGTGGTTGATGTTGGCGGTGACGAAACGCGAGAGCCGCTTCATGACGTGCATCGGACGACCTCCTCCGCCGCGCGCGCGGCGCGGCGACTTTCCTGACGCAGAGACGCGGAGCACGAGGCGTGCCTGATTCGCATGGGAGGTCGCATCGGGTCTCGCGGCGCCGGAGGTGGCGATTCTCGCCAGCGAGGTGGCGTCCTACGCCAGCAGCTCGCCCAGGTTGTACTTGCGGTAGTAGTGGCGGAACTGGTCGTAGGTCAGGCCGAGGCGTTCTGCCGCCTGGCGCTGGTTGCCGCGGCAGTCCTTGAGGGCGTTGAGCAGCAGGGTGGTCTCGTAGGCGCGCACCTTCTCCTCGAAGGTCCGCCCGAGGGGCTCGAGGGAGGTGATCTCGAGTGGCAGGTCGGAGGATTCGATGACGCCGTCGGCGTCGGAGACGTAGAGCCGTTCGACGACGTTGCGGAGCTGCCGCAGGTTGCCGGGCCAGTGGTAGGCCTGCAGGTCGCGGACGGCGGCGGCGGTGAAGGTCTTGGGCAGGAGGTCGGGGATCTCGGCGTGGAGCTGGCGGACGTAGTAGTCGACCAGCGCGGGGATGTCGTCGCGGCGGTGGCGCAGCGGCGGCAGGGTGAGGACGGCGAAGGACAGGCGGTCGAACAGGTCGCGCAGGAACTCGTCGCGCTCCATCATGCCCTCGAGGTCGGCATTGGTGGCGGCGACGATGCGTACATCGACCTCGATCGCGGCGGTGCCGCCGACGCGCTCGAACTTCTGGTACTCGATCACGCGCAGCAGCTTGCGTTGCGCGGAGGGGGTCATGTTCGCCACCTCGTCGAGGAAGAGCGTGCCGCGGTGGGCGAGCTCGAGCTTGCCGGGGCGCTGTTCGTGGGCGCCGGTGAAGGAGCCCTTCTCGTGGCCGAACATGGCCGACACGAACAGCTCTTCCTGGAAGGCGGCGCAGTTGATGACCACGTACGGGCGCGCGGCGCGGTCGCTGGCGGCGTGGATGAAGCGCGCCAGGAGTTCCTTGCCGGTGCCGCGCTCGCCGCGCAGGAGGATCGGCCGGGGCACGTCGGCGAGGCGCCGAGCCTGGGCAACGACCTCGAGAAAGGCAGGGCTGCGGCCGACTCCGGCGTGAAGCGGGGAGTCCGGTTCAGCGCTCACGCGCGCTCTGTAGGTCAGAGGGATCGAGATGGTCAAGGCGCCGCGCCGTAGCGGCCGGGCGACCTTGCGCCAGCGGTCCATTCGTTGTACCGCACGCGCGATACGCCATGCGGCACATCGTTCTCTGGTGGGCGCTCCTGGAAGTCCTGGGGCTGATCTCCCTGCCCCTCGTCTTCCGGCTCTTCTCGCCGCTCAGCGCGCACGGCTATCCGTTCGCCAAGATCGTCACGCTGCTGGTGGCGACGTGGTTGTCCTGGATGCTCGGCAGCCTGCTGGGCGTGCCCTATCCCGGCGCTCTGTTTCTGGCGTTCGCGCTCCTGGTGGCGCTGTCGGCCTGGCGGGCCTGGGCGGAGCGGGAGGCGCTCGCGGCCTGGCTGCGCGGCGGCGGCGCGGCGGCGGTCGGGCGTCACGCCCTGCTCTGGACCGCCGGCTTCCTCTTCTTCGCCTGGCAGCGGGCGATGGCGCCGGACATCTTCGGCGCCGAGAAGTACATGGACTTCGCCTTCCTCAACGGGCTGCTGCGCAACCAGGCGTTCCCGCCCGCCGACCCGTGGATGTCGGGCGACACGATCAACTACTACTACTTCGGCTACCTGGCCTACTCGAACCTGATCCGGCTCTCGGGGATTCCCAGCCACATCGCCTACAATCTGTGCGTCGCCACCGTCGGCGGCCTGGGGTTCGCCGAGTTCGCCGCGCTCGGCTACCGCCTCACCGGGCGCTGGGTGCACGGCGCGCTGGCGGGCCTGCTGACGATGGTGCTCGGCAACCTCGACGGCTTCGTGCAGTGGATCGAGCGCGGCCGGCTGACGCCGATGGACTACTGGCGCTCCTCGCGCGTGGTCGCCGACGGCGACACGATCAACGAGTTCCCCTTCTTCAGCACCATCCACGGCGACCTGCATCCGCACTTCATGGTGCTGCCGGTCACCGGCCTGCTGCTGGCGCTGCTGCTCGACCGCGCCGCCTTCCCGCGCCGCGACGACGGTGCGGCGGTGCCGTGGGCGGGGCTGGCGGCGGTGGCCTTCGTGCTGGGTGCGATGGTCTGCATCAGCACCTGGGAGCTGCCGGTCGGCGCGCTGCTGGTGTTCCTGCTGCTGGGGCGCGACCTGCCGCTGGTGCCGCTGCTCGGGCGGGCGCGCCTGCGGCTGGCGGTCGAGGTGGCGGCGGTGCTGGTCGCGAGCTTCGTGCTCTTCCTGCCCTTCTACCTGCACTTCGACGCGCCGACCTCGGGCGGCATCGGCTTCCGCCTGGCGCGCACCTCGCTGGGCGAGTTCCTCACCGTCTTCGGCCACCTGCTCTTCCCGCTGGCGCTGCTGGCGCTCTTCGAAGCGCGCCGGCTGGTGAACACCTCCGCCGAGGGCCGCCACATGCTGGTGGCGCTGGCGGTGCTGCTGATCGGCCTGGCGGCGGCGGCCGGCAACGCGGTGATCCCGCTGCTGTTGCTGATCGGGGCGGGGATGCTGGCGCTGCACTACGGCAGCGACGACGACGAGTGGCGGGCGCCGATCGACGTCGCGCTGGTGGCGCTGGTGGCGCTGCTGGCCTGCGAGCTGGTGTTCGTGCGCGACTCGTACGGCGACAAGCTCTACCGCATGAACACCGTCTTCAAGCTGTACTTTCAGGCCTGGCTGTTGCTGTCGATCGCGGCGCCGTGGGCGCTGGCGGGGCTGGTCGGCCGGCGCTGGGCCTGGGCGCCGGCGCCGAAGCTGGTCGCCGGCATGGGGTCGCTGCTGCTGATCGCGGCGGCGGCCTACCCGGCGGGCATGATCGCGACCCGCCAGGGCAGTCCGTGGCCGCTCACGCTCGACGGCACCGCCTACCTCGAGCGCGAGCACCCCGACGACTTCGCCGCCATCCGCTGGCTGCGCGAGAACGTCGAGGGCATGCCGGTGGTGCTCGAGGCGAGCGGCGATCCGTACTCGTACTACGCCCGCTTCGCCAGCAACACCGGGCTGCCGACGGTGATGGGCTGGGCCAACCACGAGGGCCTGTGGCGCGGGCACGACCAGCGGGTCGAGGCGCGCAAGCGCGACGTCCGTCTGGCCTACGCCGCCCCGACGCTGGAAGCGGCGACGCCGATCCTCGATCGCTACGGGGTGAAGTACGTGATCGTGGGCGATCTCGAGCGCCAGGACTTCCGCCAGTCGCCCGCGAGCCTGGAGAAGTTCGATGCGCTGAAGGTCGCGTTTCGCCAGGGGCAGACGGTGGTGTACGAACGCTGAACCCGTGCGCGTCCTCCTCGCCCTGACCTACTACCGCCCCCACATCAGCGGTCTGACGATCTACGCCGAGCGCCTGGCGCGCGGCCTGGCCCGCCGCGGTCACCAGGTGACGGTGCTGACCTCGCGCTTCCACCCGCGCCTGCCGCCGCGCGAGACGATCGACGGGGTCGAGGTGGTGCGGGTGCCGGTGATGAGCAAGGTGAGCAAGGGGGCGGTGATGCCGCTCTTCCCCTTCTACGCCCGACACTGGGTGGCGCAGAGCGACGTGGTCAACGTCCACATGCCGCAGCTCGAAGCCCCGTTGCTGGCGGCGCTCGGCCGCTGGCTGCGCCGCCCGGTGGTGCTGACCTACCAGTGCGACCTGCGCCTGCCGCCCGGTTGGGTCAACCTCGCCGTGCAGCAGAGCCTGGTGCCGCTCAACCACGTCGCCGCGCGGCTGTCGGACCGGATCGTGGTGATGACCGAGGACTACGCCGACCATTCCGCCTATCTGCGCTCCTACCGCCGCAAGCTCGCCTTCATCCCGCCGATCGTCGAGCTGCCGCCGCCGGACGCGGCGGTGCGCGACGAGTTGGTGCGGCGACACGACCTCGAGGGGCGGGTCTGCATCGGCTTCGCGGCGCGCTTCGCCGCCGAGAAGGGCGTCGAGTACCTGCTCGAGGCGCTGCCGCGAGTGGCCGCGGAGATCCCCGAGGCCTGCCTGGTCTTCACCGGGGCCTACAAGGACACCGTCGGCGAGGAGGACTACCACGCCCGCCTGCGTCCGCTGCTGGAGCGGCATCGCGACCGCATCCGCTTCCTCGACCTGCTCGGGCCGGTGCAGCTCGCGAGCTTCTTCTCGCTCTGCCGGGTTCTCGCGGTCACCAGCCTCAATTCGACCGAATCCTTCGGCCTGGTGCAGGCCGAGGCCATGCTGGCGGGGACGCCGGTGGTGACCAGCAACCTTCCGGGCGTGCGGCAGGCCGTCCACCTCACCGGCATGGGCGAGGTCGTGCCGTGCGGCGATCCGGCCGCGCTCGCGACGGCGCTGGTCCGGGTGATCCGGGAGCGGGAGCGCTACGTTCAGCCGCGCGAGAAGATCGCGCGCGTGTTCGGGGTGGAGGAACCGGTACGCCAGTACGAGCACCTGTTCGAGCAGTTGCTGCGAGGGAGCACTTCGGCCTGATGGCGCGTTTCGGTCCCGACTACTACCAGCGGCACGGCACCAGTGGCGATCGCGTCGCGCTCCAGTGGTACGCGCGTGTCCTGCGCCACCTGCGCCCCCAGGGCGGTCGCCTGCTCGACTTCGGCTGCGGCACGGGCCATCTGCTCAAGCGGCTCGCCCCGCACTTCGACACGTACGGCTTCGATCCGTCGCCGTACGCGCGCAGCGAGTGCCGGCTGGTGGCGCCGCAGGCGGTCGTGCTCGACGACTGGCAGACGCTCGAACCGGGCAGCCTGCAGGTGGTTGCGGCGCTGCACTGTCTGGAACACCTGCCGGATCCGCTGGCGGTCCTCGACCCGTTGGCGGCGCGGCTGGCGCGCGGCGGGCTGTTCTTCGCCGTCGTGCCGAACACGACCGGTCTGGGGCGGCGGCTCAAGGGCGAACGCTGGTTCGGCTATCGCGACCCCACCCACTGCAGCCTGCTCAGCCCGAAGGACTGGGTGACGCTGATGAACCGCGCGCGCCTGTCGGTGACCTCGCTGCGCGGCGATGGCATGTGGGACCCACCCTACGTCCCGGGCCTGCCGACCATCCTCCAGCGCGCCCTGTTCGGCGCGCCAGCGGCAGCGCAGGTGTATTCGCCGCTCGCCCGCCCGTTCCTGCCGCCCTTCCTGGGGGAGTGCCTGATCATCCAGGCGAGGCGCTGAAGGCGCTCGAAAAGAAAAGAGGGAGCGGGGAGAGGGCGCGCGCCCTCCCCCCGCTCCCGAGGGTGACCGAAGCAGGCGAAGAAGAGGACTTACTTCTTACGGACGCCAGGAACCGCCAGCGGCAGGCCGGTGTTCGAGTTCACCACCGTCGCCGAGACGATCTCCTTGAGGTACTGCTCGTTCGCCAGAGCGCTCGGAAGGCCGCAACCAGCGATCAGGGGCCGCTTGTCGACGTAGTTCCCCGTGCCGCTGATCGTGACCGGTCCGGGCAGGTTGCAGTTGAGGGTGACGTCCGCGTAGGTCGCCGGGTTGGCGTTGTCCCGACGCGTCACGCGCAGCACCAACTGGGTGTGAACCTGCAGACCGCCCAGATCCTTCTTGTCGGCAGCGTTGCCGCTGCTCTTGAGGATCGTGAGCACCTGACTGCTGATGTTCTTCGACTTCACCGCCAAGCTGCCGGTGCTGAATCTCGACCCGTCGGTGTTGACGTTCGACGGGGCGCAGGCCGCCTGTCCGGAGATGACGGTCGTGGGCGAATCGCATTCGTCGAGAGCCGGAACCAGCTTGGCCTTGTAGGTCGCGGCCTGGAGCTTCTCGTCGAACGGCTGCTGCGCGGAGGCGGCGCCCGTCCACAGGACGAGCGCCGCACCGGCTACTGCAATTGCTGCGTACTTCATGATCGGGCTTCCCCCCTCAGGCCCGGAAGAACCTTACTTCTTGCGGACGCCAGGAACCGCGATGGCCTCGCCCGTGGTGAAGTCGACGATCGACGCGGAGACGATCTCCTTGAGCGTGCCATCGGCGGCCAGCGCGCTGGGCAGAGCGCAGGCGGTGAGCTGGGTCTTCAGCAGGTAGTTGCCGTTCGAAGGAACGGGCGTCGCGTTGCCGCAGTTCACCGTGATGTCGGCGAAGGTCGCAGGCGTCGCGCCGCTCTGGGTGATGCGCAGGGTCAGGCGCACGCGCAGGTTCTTGCCCGCGAGGCCGTTCTTGTTGGCGGCATTGCTGCTGCTCTTCAGCAGTCCCAGGATCTGGCTGTTGCCGAGCTTGTTCTTCACCAGCAGCTTGCCCACGCTGAAGTCCGTGCCGTCGGTGACCACGTTGGCGGGTACGCAGGCGCCCTGACCGCTGATCACGGTCGTCGGCGTGTCGCACTCGTCCATCGCCTGCACCAGCTTGGTGTTGTACACCGCCGCCTGCAGCTTCGCGTCGAACGGCTGGGCGAAGGCCACCGATGCCAGACCGACGATCCCCGCGAACCCCCCAATGATGACTTTCCCCTTCATAACTCTCGCCTCCTTCTCGTCCCCCTTAGGGACTGATTGCGTTTTACTTCGTTCCCCTGTTCCGCCGCGGTCAGGTCGAGGGTGCGGTGATTTGGCTCAACCCCCGGACTTTCCCACCCCTGCTCGTGACGTTGGCGGATTATCAGGGCCAGGGCGCATGTTTGTCAAGAAGAAAGATGGGAGATTTCTCTCAAGATTCTCAACTTGGGGCCTGTCGGAGCTCGATCAGGGCCTGGCGGGCGGCGGCTTGGGCGGCGAGGCGCTTGCTCCGGCCGGAGCCGGTGCCGAGGATGCGGTCGCCGACGGCGACCTCGACGACGAAGTGGCGGGCGTGATGAGGGCCTTCGACGCTGAGGGTCTGGTAGACGGGCAACTGCCGGTAGAGGCGCTGGGTCAGCTCCTGCAAGGAGGTCTTGGCATCCTCGTCCGCCTGACCCGCATGTCCCTCCTCCTCGGCGAGATCGAGCACGTGCTCCACCACCCGGCGTGCCGCTTCGTAGCCGCCGTCGAGGAAGACGGCTCCGATCACGGCCTCGAAGACGTCCGCCAGGATCGAGGGTTTTCTGCGCCCACCGGTCTTCTCCTCGCCCTTGCCGAGGACGACGGCGTCGGCGAGCCCGAGGGCGCGCGCGCGCTTCGCCAGTGCCCCGGTGTTGACCAGGCGGGAGCGCGCCTGGGTCAGTTGCCCTTCGTCGGCGAGTGGCTGTCGCCGCACCAGCAACTCGGTCACCGCCAGGCCGAGGACGGCGTCGCCGAGGAACTCGAGCCGCTCGATCGGCGCCGCTCCTCCTCCGGGGATGACGGAGGTGTGCGTCAGCGCGTCCTTCAACAAGTCGAGGCGCGCGAAGCGATAGAGCAGCCGCCGCTCGATGTCGGCCGCGACTTCCTCGAGGTTCATCCTTCCGCAGTCGCGAACATCGCGCCGTCGTCGTCGACGCGCGTCACCCGCACGCGCACCAGGGTATTGGCGCGCTCCGGCGCCGCCGGCACGCGGATGCGGGCGTAGTTGGGGGCGTAGCCCGCGAGCAGGCCGTTCTCGGCGTCGCTCTCCAGCAGCACCGTGGTGGTGCGCCCGAGCATCGCGCGGGCGAAGTCGAGGCGCTTCTCGGCGTCGATCTGGCGCAGGCGGCGGGCGCGCGCGGCGATCACGGCGGCCGGCAGGCGGTCGCTGCGCTTGGCGGCGGTGGTGCCCCGCCGCGGCGAGTAGGGAAACACGTGCAGGTAGGTGAAGGGCATCTCGCGGACCAGTCGCTCGGTGGCGGCGAATTCCTCCTCGCTCTCGCCCGGGAAGCCGGCGATCACGTCGGTGCCGATGCCGGCCTCGGGGAGCTCGCTGCGGATCGCCTGCAGCACCTCGCGCGCCAGGTCGGCGGAGTAGCGCCGCCGCATGCGCCGCAGGACGGCGTCGTCGCCGGCCTGGATGGGCACGTGGAAGTGCGGGCACAGCGCCGGCGTGCGCTTGACCAGATCGAGGAGCCTGGGGGTGATCTCGGGCGGGTCGACCGAGCTGAGGCGCAGGCGCGGTACGGGCGAGTTCTCCGCCAGCATCTCGATCAGATCGACCAGGCCGAGGCGCGGCTCGAGGTCCTCGCCCCAGGTGCCGAGGTGGACGCCGGTGAGCACGACCTCCTGATAGCCGAGGGTCGCCAGGCGCTGGAGCTGGGCGAGCACGGCGCGCGGCGCGACGCTGCGGCTGCGACCGCGCGCGAAGGGCACGATGCAGAAGGTGCAGAAGAGGTCGCAGCCCTCCTGCACCTTGAGGAAGGCGCGCGTCTGGCCGCAGAAGGTCTCGGCGCCGAGGGCGGCGACCTCGCGCGCGTGGCGCAGGTCGTCGATGCGGATGCGCCCGCCGCTCGGGTCGAGGGTGCCGCGCAGGGCGGCGAGCAGGTCGTCGGTGCGGTTCATGCCGACGACGGCGTCGACCTCGGGGATGGCGGCGCCCTCGGGGTTGGTCTGCGCGAAGCATCCCGTCATCACCACCCGCGCCGTCGGCCCAAAGCGGCGCGCCCGGCGCGCCGTGCGGCGACTCTCGGAGTCGGCGCGGTCGGTGACCGAGCAGGTGTTGATGACGTAGGCGTCGGCCCCGGGGGCGAACGGCACGATCTCCCAGCCGTCGGCGCGCAGGCGCGTCTCGAGCGAGGCCGAGTCGTACTGGTTCACCTTGCAGCCAAGGGTGGTGATCGCGACGCGCATGGAGACGCGAGTCTCGCAGTCCGTCGGCCGCGCCGCAACCGCCCGGCCTCAGCGGATCCAGCCGCCGCCGACGACGAGGTCCCCGTCGTACAGCACGGCGGCCTGGCCGGGGGTGACGGCGCGCAGCTCGCCGAGCGCTTCGAGTCGGAAGTGATCGGCACCGGCGGCGGCGACGCGCACGCGCGCGCCGGGGTGGCGCGAGCGGATCTTGACGGTGAGCTCGGTCCCTGGGGCGGGCGGCTGCGGGACGAGCCAGTTCACCTGCCCGGCCTGCAGGCCGGTGGCGCGGAGATCCTCCTCGCCGCCGACCTGCACCGTGCCGTCGGCGGCATCGACGCGCGTCACCCAGCGCGGCGGTCCGCCCGCCAGGCCGAGACCGCGGCGCTGGCCGACGGTGACGGTGTGCACGCCGGCGTGGCGCCCGACCACCCGGCCGTCGGCGTCGAGGATCGCGCCCGGGCGCGGGCTCTCGTCGCCGAGCTGCGCCGCGACGAAGTCGGCGTGCAGGCGACCGGGCGCGAAGCAGACCTCCTGGCTGTCGGCCTTGCGCGCCACCGGCAGGCCGAAGCGCTCCGCCAGCGCGCGCACCTCCGCCTTCGGCAGGTGCCCGACCGGGTAGAGCGTGTGGGCCAGGCTGGCGGCGGGCGTGGCGAAGAGGAAGTAGGACTGGTCCTTCTGTGGGTCGAGGCCGCGCCGCAGGCGCCAGACGCCGCCGGCGTCGCGCTCGCAGCGGGCGTAGTGGCCGGTGGCGACGTGGCTCGCGCCGAGCTCGCGGGCGCGCTGCCAGAAGGAGCCGAACTTGACGAACTGGTTGCAGCGCACGCAGGGGTTGGGCGTCCGCCCGGCGGCGTACTCGGCGACGAAGGGGTCGACCACGGCGCGCCGGAACTCGTCCTGGAAGTCCATGACGTAGAACGGGATGCCGAGCCGATGCGCGACGCGGCGCGCGTCGACGAAGTCGTCGAGCGAGCAGCAGCCGCTCTCGCTCTCCGCGCCGCCGTTCCAGAGGCGCATCGAGACGCCGATCACGTCCCAGCCCTGCTCCACCAGCAACGCCGCCGCCACCGAGCTGTCGACGCCGCCGGACATGCCGACCACCACGCGCGGCTTCATCGCGGTCTCCCCGGTGGCCGCGGCCGCCGGCGCGGGGTGGCTCGCGCCGCCGCATCCTGCCGCGCGCCATCGCGGCCGGCCGGCGGCCCTCCTCTCGACCGCCTCACGGGTGCGCCTCCGCGGCCGCGCCGGCGATCGCGCGCAGCGCCGCCGCGGCGCGGGCGACGTCGTCGGCGGTAGTCTCCGGGCCGAGGCTGAAGCGGATGGCGTCGCGCGCCTCCGCCGGACTCCGGCCGAGGGCGAGCAGCACGTGCGACGGCTCGCTGGCGCCGGCGGCGCAGGCCGAACCGGTGGAGACGGCGACGCCGGCGAGGTCGAGGGCGGCGACCAGGGCGTCGCCGGCGCGGCCGCGCAGGCCGAGGTTGAGGGTATTGGGGAGGCAGTCGTGCCGCGGGCTGTTGCGCGCGATGCCGGGGAGGTCGGCGAGCCGGGCCCACAGCTCCTCGCGCAGAGCCTCGATCGCGGCCGCGCGCGCCAGCCGGCGTCCGGCGAGGGCGCAGGCGGCGCCGAAGCCGACGATGCCGGCGACGTTCTCCGTGCCGGCGCGGCGCCCGCGCTCCTGCGAGCCGCCGAGCAGCAGCGGCGCGAGGCGCGCGCCGGGCCGCAGGCAGAGCGCCCCCACCCCCTTGGGACCGCCGAGCTTGTGGGCGGAGAGGCTGAGGAGATCGGCGCGCGCGTCGATCTCCACCTTGCCGGCCGCCTGCACCGCGTCGCTGTGCAAGGGCACGCCGCGGCGGCGGCAGAGGTCGGCGATCGCCGCGAGGGGCTGGACGGTGCCGATCTCGTTGTTGGCCCAGGCGACGCTGACCAGGGCGGTCTCGCCGGCGAGCGCGGCCTCCAGCGCGGCCGGCTCGACGCGTCCCGCGCCGTCGACCGGCAGCAGCTCGAGGCGGAGCGCGCCGGCGGCGGCGCGGGCGCGCAGCGGCTCGAGCACCGAGGAGTGCTCGATCGGGCTCGCCAGCACCCTCCCCTGCACGCCGGCGAGGGCGAGGTTGTTGGCCTCGGTGCCGCCGGAGGTGAAGACGATCTGGCGCGGCTCGGCGCCGAGCAGCTCGGCGACCTGCGCCCGCGCCTCCTCGACCGCGCAGCGCGCCGCCGAGCCCAGCCGGTGCGCGCTCGAGGGATTGCCGAACTCGCCGCCCAGGAACGGCAGCATGGCCGCGCGCGCCGCCGGCTCGAGCGGCGTGGTGGCGTTGTGATCCAGATAGACGATCCGATCCGCGTTCATCCGCGTCGATCCGCGTACGGGCTCGGCCGCCGGCGGCCGAGCCCGTCCTACGAGCTGCGGCGCCGCTTCCGGCGTCGCTTCTGGTCGCGGTAGAGCTTGAAGTCGATGCTGTCGACGAGCGCCTTCCAGCTCGCCTCGATGACGTTGGGGGAGACGCCGACGGTGCTCCAGCGCTCGTGCTCGTCGCCCGACTCGATCAGCACGCGCACCACCGCCTGGGTGCCGCGGTCGCCGCCGAGAACGCGTACCTTGTAGTCGTGCAGCTTGACCTCGTCGACCTCGGGGTAGAACTTGCGCAGCGCCTTGCGCAGGGCGCTGTCGAGCGCGTTCACCGGTCCGTTGCCGTGGGCGGCGGTGTGCTCGATGCGGCCGTCGGGGCCCTCGATCTGGATCGTCGCCTCGGAGAGCGGCGGCTCGTCCTCGCTGCGCTTCTCGTCGATGACGCGGAAGCCGATCAGGCGGAAGTGCTGCAGCCGGCCGTTCAGCTTGCGGTGCATCAGCAGCTCGACCGAGGCCTCGGCGCCCTCGAACTGGTAGCCCTCGTGCTCGAGCTGCTTGATCTCGGTGACGATGTTGGAGACCGCCTGGTGGACCTCGCCCTCGCCGCGGGCGGCGGCGCCGGCCTCGATGCCGAACTCCTTCGCCTTGTAGAGGATGTTCGCCCGACCGGAGAGGTCGGACACCAGGACCCGCTGCTGGTTGCCCACCAGCGCCGGGTCGATGTGCTCGTAGGTCTGCGGGTTCTTGCGCACCGCCGCGACGTGCACCCCGCCCTTGTGGGCGAAGGCGCTGGCGCCGACGTAGGGCTGGCGCTTGTTGGGCTCGATGTTGGCCAGCTCGTAGACGAAGTTGGCGAGCTCGTGCAGCCGCTTCAGGTGCGCCGGCGGCACGCACGCGTAGCCCAGCTTGAGCTGGAGGTTGGCGATGATCGACACCAGGTTGGCGTTGCCGCAGCGCTCGCCGACGCCGTTGATCGTGCCCTGCACCTGCACCGCGCCGCGCTCGACGGCGGCCAGCGAGTTGGCCACCGCCAGCTCGGAGTCGTTGTGGCAGTGGATGCCGATGGGCGCGACGATCGCCTCGCGCACCGCGTCGATGGCGGCGGCGACCTCGCCCGGCATGCGGCCGCCGTTGGTCTCGCACAGCACGACGCAGTCGGCGCCGGCGTCGGCGGCGGCGCCGACGCACTCGAGCGCGAACTCGGGGTTGTGGCGGTAGCCGTCGAAGAAGTGCTCGGCGTCGAAGAAGACCTTGTCGACGTGCTTCTTCAGGTAGGCGACGGAGTCGTGGATGACCTCGAGGTTGGCCTTCTTCGAGATCCGCAGGTCGTCGCGGACGTGCAGCTCCCAGGTCTTGCCGAAGATGGTGACCACCGGCGTCTCGGCGCGCAGCAGCATGCGCAGGTTGGCGTCGTCGCTGCTGCGCACGCCGGCGCGGCGGGTGGCGCCGAAGGCGGCCAGGCGGGCGTGGCGCAGGCGCACCTTGCGGGCGGCTTCGAAGAAGGCGGCGTCGCGCGGGTTCGAGCCCGGCCAGCCGCCCTCGATGAAGTCGACGCCGAAGTCGTCGAGCTTCTCGAGCACGCGCAGCTTGTCCTCGAGGGTGAAGGCAACGTCCTCGGCCTGGGCGCCGTCGCGCAGGGTGGTGTCGTAGATCTGGACGTGGCGGCTCATGCGACCAGGGCCTCGTGCAGCACCCGCACCGCTTGCTCGCCCTGCTCGGCGGCGACCACCACCGACACCTTGATCTCGGAGGTGGAGATCATCTCGATGTTGATGTCGTTGTCGGCGAGGACGCGGAACATGCGCGCCGCCACGCCGGCGTGGCTGCGCATGCCGAGGCCGACGACCGAGACCTTGGCGATCTCGGGCTTGGTGGCGACGCCGCTGGCGCCGATCTCGTCGGCGATCTTCTGCGTGATCGAGAGGGCCTTGGCCAGGTCGGTCTTGGGAACGGTGAAGGTGACGTCGGTCGAGCCCACCTCGCTGGCGTTCTGGATGATCATGTCGACGACGATGTTCGCCTCGGCGATCGGCATGAAGATGCGCGACGCCAGTCCCGGTCGATCGGGGACGCGCTGCAGCGTCACCTTGGCCTCGTTGAGGTCGAGGCTGACGCCGGAGACGAGAACATCTTCCATCTTCTTCTCCTCTTCGACCACCCAGGTCCCCTGGGCGTCGCTGAAGCTCGAGCGCACGTGCAGCGGCACGCGGTAGCGCTTGGCGAACTCGACCGAGCGGATCTGCAGCACCTTGGCGCCCAGGCTGGCGAGCTCGAGCATCTCGTCGTGCGAGATGCGGTCGAGCTTGCGGGCGTCGGGACAGATGCGCGGGTCGGTGGTGTAGACGCCGTCGACGTCGGTGTAGATCTCGCAGACGTCGGCGCGGATGGCCGCCGCGATCGCCACCGCGGTGGTGTCGGAGCCGCCGCGGCCGAGGGTGGTGATGTTGCCGTGCTCGTCGACCCCCTGGAAGCCGGCGGCGACCACGATGCGGCCCTCCTCGAGCGCACGCCGCAGCTTGGAGTCGTCGATGCTGCGGATGCGCGCCTTGCCGAAGGCGCTGTCGGTCTCGATGCGGATCTGGTGGCCGAGGAAGCTCTGCGCCGGCACGCCGCTCTCCTTGAGCGCCATCGCCAGCAGCGCCACGGTGACCTGCTCGCCGGTCGAGACCAACACGTCGCACTCCCGCTCGTCGGGCTGCGCCGCCATCTCGTGCGCCAGGGCGAGCAGCCGGTTGGTCTCGCCCGCCATCGCCGACACCACCACCACCACCTGGTCGCCCGCCGCCCGCGCGGCCGTCGCACGGCGCGCGACGTTGCGGATGCGATCCGGGTTGCCGACCGAGGTTCCCCCGTATTTCTGGACGATTAGCGCCATCGTGATCGTACGGCTTCTACCAGGGCCGCATGGCGATCGCCACTGGCCTCGAGCCGGATTCGACGCACGTCGAGGCGGCGCGGGTCGAGGGCGATCTCGATCGCGAGCTGGTCGATCGGCTCGCCCAGGTGCTCGATCCACTCGATCGCGCTGGCGCCGTCGCCGTAGAGCACTTCGCGCAGCGCCAGGCGGTCGTCTTCGCTCGCCTCGAGGCGGTAGAGATCGAGATGGTGCAGCGGCAGCCGGCCGCCTTCGTAGGTGACCAGCAGGCCGAAGGTGGGGCTGCGGACCCGCACCGGGTCGATGCCCAGGCCCTCGGCCAGGCCGCGCACCAGCACCGTCTTGCCGGCTCCGAGGCCGCCGCTCAGGCCGATCACGTCGCCCGGCCGCAACGCCTCACCCAGGATCCGCCCCAGCGCGAGCGTCTCCTCCTCGCCGTGGCTGGTGATCTCCACGGCTACGACACCAGGGCGTGTAGCGCGTGGGGGATGGCTTCGGCGACGTCGCCGGCGAGGAGGCCGATGGTGCCCTGCTCGGCCGCGACCAGGTCGGCGGCGAAGCCATGGGCATGGACCGCCAGGCAGGCGGCCTCGAACGGCGGCAGGCCCTGGGCGAGGAACGCCGCGACCACGCCGGTGAGCACGTCGCCCATGCCGCCCGACGCCATGCCGGGGTTGCCGGTGGGGTTGATGCCGAGTCGGCCGTCGGGCGCGGCGACCACCGTGCGGGCGCCCTTGAGCACGACGACGCAGGCGTGCGCCGCGGCCAGCTCGCGCGCGACGCCGACGCGGTCGGCCTGCACGGCGGCGGTCGAGACGCCGGCGAGCCGCGCCATCTCGCCCGGATGGGGCGTGATCACGAGGTCCCCCGCAGGGCGCGGTCGCTCCCCCTGGCGCAGCATCTCGGCGAGGCAGTTGAGCGCGTCGGCGTCGAGCACGAGCGCGCCGGCGACGTTCGTCAGCAACCAGGCGACGGTGTCGCGCGCGCCGGCGCCGGTGCCGAGGCCCGGGCCGCAGGCGATGGCGGCGCGACCGCGGACCAGGTGGCGCAGCCGTTCCTCGTCGTAGTCGAGCGCGCCGCCGGCGTCCGGCAACCCCTCGCTCATCGCCTCGAGCAGGCCGGCGGCGACGATCGGCTGCTGCGATTCCGGCACGGCGACCGTCACCAGGCCGGCGCCGGCGCGCGCCGCGCCGCGGCTGCAGAGCACCGCGGCGCCGCTCTTGCCGCGGCTGCCGGCGATGACGAGGACGTGGCCGCAGTCGCCCTTGTGGGTCTCGGCCGGGCGTCTCGGCACCAGCTCGGCCACCTCGCCGGGGTCGAGCAGCAGCGCGGGGGGCGCGATCGCCTCGATCGCCGCCGCATCGAGGCCGATGTCGACCACGTCGAGTTTGCCGCAGTGGCGCACTCCCGGTTCGAGCACCTGGCCGATCTTGGCGAGGCCGAAGGTGGCGGTGAACTCCGCCTCCACCGCGATGCCGAGCGGCACGCCGCGGTCGGAATCCAGACCGGAGGGAAGATCGACGGCGAACACCGGCACGCCGCAGGCGTTGATCAGCGCGATCGCGTCGGCGAGCAGGCCGGTGACCTCGGCCGAGAGGCCGGTGCCGAGGATCGCGTCGACCACGCAGGCCGCGCCCGCGAGGCGCTCCTGGAGCGCGCCGAGATCGTCGGCCGCGACGATCTCGGCGACCCGCCCGCGGGCGCGTCGCCACGAGCGCAGCGCCAGAGCGGCGTCGCCCTTCACCTGCGCCTCGCGCGCCAGCAGGAAGACCTCGGCGGCGACGCCCGCCTTCTTCAGCTCGCGCGCGATGACGAAGCCGTCGCCGCCGTTGTTGCCCTTGCCGCAGACGACGACCACGCGCCTTCGCCGCAGCCGCGGCAGGGCGGCGAGCAGCGCGCGGGTGGCGCCCTGCCCGGCGCGCTGCATCAGCGTCCAGCCGGGCGTGCCGGCCGCGATCGTGCGCCGGTCGAGCTCGCGCATCTGCGCCGCGGTGACGATCAGCATGGGTGAGAACGGCCGCGGACGAACGCGGATGAACGCGGATCGCTCTCCGATCCGCGTTCATCCGCGTTCGTCCGCGGCGAGAGGGGGTGGTGTGTCGCTCTCATCGCAGATGTTCCTCCGCCGCCGCCACGATGGCGCAGGCGGCGGCCTCGATGCGGTCGTGGTTCTCGCCCTCGACCATCACTCGCAGCAGCGGCTCGGTGCCGGAGTAGCGCACCAGGATGCGGCCGCGGCCGGCGAGCTCGCGCTGGAGGGCGTCGATCACGCCGAGCACGGCCGGCACCTGCGCCAGGTCGACGCGGCGGCCGACGCGCACGTTGAGCAGCACCTGCGGCAGGCGCGTCATCACCCGCCGCAGCTCGCTCAGCGGCCGGCCGGTCTCGACCATCAGGCGGAGGACGCCGAGGGCGGTGATCAGGCCGTCGCCGGTGGTGGTGTGGTCGAGCTGGACGACGTGTCCGGACTGCTCGCCGCCGAGGTTGAAGTCGCCGCGTTGCATCTCGTCGACGACGTAGCGGTCGCCGACCTGGGTGCGCACCAGCTCGATGCCGAGGTCGCGCAGCGCCAGCTCGAAGCCGAGGTTGCTCATGACGGTGGCGACGACGGTGTTGCCGCGCAGGGCGCCGCGCCGGTGCAGGTCGCGCGCCAGCATCGCCAGGGTCTCGTCGCCGTCGACCAGCTCGCCGCGCTCGTCGACGAAGAGGGCGCGGTCGGCGTCGCCGTCGAAGGCCACGCCGAGGTCGGCGCCCTGCTCGCGCACGGCGCGCTGGAGATTGCCGGGGTGGAGCGCGCCGCAGTCGGCGTTGATGTTCTCGCCGTTGGGGGCGACGCCGAGGGCGCTGACGTGCGCGCCCAGCTCTGCCAGCACTTCCGGGCCGATGCGGTAGGCGGCGCCGTGGGCGCAGTCGACGACGACGCGCAGGCCGCCGAGCGTGGTGTTGCGGGGGAAGGACTGCTTGACGAACTCGTTGTAGCGGCCGAGGGCGTCGTCGACGCGGTGAGCGCGGCCGATGGCGCCGCCGGTGGGGAGGTCGGCCGGGTGGTCGTCGAGCGTGAGGCGCTCGAGCTGGAGCTCGAGGTCGTCGGGCAGCTTGAAGCCGCTGCGGCCGAAGAACTTGATGCCGTTGTCCTGGAAGGGGTTGTGCGATGCCGAGATCACCACGCCGGCGTCGGCCCGCAGGCTGCGGGTGAGGAAGGCGATGCCGGGCGTCGGCATCGGACCGACGAGGAGCGCGTCGGCTCCCATCGAGCAGACGCCCGCGGTCAGGGCGCTCTCGATCATGTAGCCGGAGAGGCGGGTGTCCTTGCCGATCACGATCTTGCGCTGGCCGCCGCCCTGGAACAGCAGAGCGACGGCGCGGCCGAGGCGGAGGGCGGTGTCGGCCGTCATCGGCTCGACGTTGGCGGTGCCGCGCACGCCGTCGGTCCCGAAGATGCGTCGCGTGCTCATGGCGGGCTCAACGGCGCGCCTTCGCCTTGCTCAGGGTGAGCTCGACGGTGGCGGGGGTCATCTGCACGACCTCGACGTCGAGGGGCAGTTCGATGGCGGGGGTGACCACGTGCTTACCGGGCGCGAGCGAGGCGGCGTCGATATAGACCGCGCCCTTGGCCAGCTCAAGCGCGCCCACGACGCGCTTCGGCCCGCGGAGCTGGAAGCGCACCTCGCGCGGCTTGACGCCGGCGGCGAACTCGCTGTTGCGCACCTCGATCGGGGCGCGCAGCTCGCGGGTGATGCTCGGGCTCTCGACCCGCACCTCGACGGCGACGCGCTGGCTGCTGAGGGAGAAGTACTCGCCCACGCTGCGCAGCGGCACTTCGAGCTGCAGCGGGCCCGGGGCGGTGACGGAGATCGCGATCGGCTCGGTGTCGACCGCCTTGATCTGCATCACCTCGTTCGCCGGTCCGACCACCTCGACCGCCTGTGGCGAGATCTTGGTGGTGGTCACCTGCAGGCCGTCGGCGGTCTCGGCGCGCAGGTCGACGCGCACCGGCACGGTACGGCGCTCCACCCGCGCCAGGTCGAGGGTCACCTGGCTGGGGGTGATGCGCACGATCTTCACGCCCCGCGGCAGGTTGAGCGACTCGACCGAGATGCCGAACACGGCCGGGCCGGGGCGGACGCCGGTGAGGTCGAGGGGGATGACCAGGCGCGAACGGTCGATCCGGCTGAGCAGCGTGCGCGGCCCGCTGGCGCGCAGGTCGATGAAGTCGACCCGCGGGCTGGTGATCATCAGCCCGGGCGGAATGTTGCGCAGCTCGAGCGGCACCTGCAGGCCGCGCTCGGTGTCGCGCGCGCCGGCGTTGACGAACAGCCAGACGCAGAAGGCGGCGACCAGCGCCAACACCTTGAGCATGAAGTTGCGGCGGACGGCCGCGAGCCAGCGGGCGGGATCCCACAGCAGCGGCCGCACGCGGCTCCACAGGTCGGCGGTGCGGCTCACGTCAGCAGCGCCTCCAGCGTCGCGCGCAGGCCGGTGGCGTCGAGGCCGCGGGTGATGCGGCCCTCGTGCACCAGCGAGATCTTGCCGTCCTCCTCCGACACCACGATCACCACCGCGTCGGTCTCCTCGGTCAGGCCGATGGCGGCGCGGTGGCGCGTGCCGAGCGCCTTGCTGACGTTGGGGTTGTTGGTCAGCGGCAGGAAGCATCCCGCCGCCGTGATGCGGCCCTTCTGCACCACCAGCGCGCCGTCGTGGATGGGCGAGCTGGGCAGGAAGATGCTCTGGATCAGCTCGCGGCCGACGCGCGCGTCGAGCGGGGTGCCGATCTCGAGGTACTCGCTCAGCCCGACCTGGCGCTCGACCGCGATCAGGGCGCCCACGCCCTTGCTCGCCAGCGCCACCGCCGCGCGCGTGATCTCCTCGACCTCCTGGGCCTGGAGGAAGCGCTCGCGGCCGAAGAAGGGCCCGCTGCCGACCCGCGCCAGCGCCCGGCGGATGTCGTTCTGGAAGATCACCACCACCACCAACAGGGCCGAGCCCAGGAAGGTGTCGAGGATCCAGTTGAGGGTGAAGAGCTGGAAGCTCTGCGACGACAGGTAGACGAGGAAGACGACCGCCAGGCCGATCAGCATCTGCACGGCGCGCGTGCCGCGGATCAGATCGATGATGCGGTAGAAGACGAACGCGACGATCGCGATGTCGATCAGGTCGAGGAGGCGGAAGTGGGTGAAGAGGTCGAACATGGGGAGCTCACGCGTCGCGCGCCACGCCCCACACCCCCGTCCGGCGGAAGGCGCTCGGGGCGCGGCGCGCGCTGCGCGGCGCTCCCCGGATCACGCCTCCGCTGCCGCGGCCGGCTGGCGCGGACGCTCGTCGAGGTCCTTGCGGTTGGCGCGCACCATCTCGTCGATCTCGGCGCCGTCGAGCGACTCCTTCTCCAGCAGGCGCTCGGCGATCTTGTGGAGCGTCTCGAGGTTGTCGGAGACGATCTTGCGCGCCCGGGCGTACGACTCGGACACGATCCGGCGCACCTCGGAGTCGATCTCGACCGCCGTCTGCTCGGAGTAGTCCTGCGTCTGGGTGAAGTCGCGCCCGAGGAAGATCTGGCCTTCCTTCTTGCCGAAGGTCATCGGCCCGAGCCGGTCGCTCATGCCCCACTCGCACACCATGCGGCGGGCGAGCTCGGTCGCCTTCTCGAGGTCGTCGCCGGCGCCGGTGGTGAGCTGCTGGAGGACGATCTCCTCGGCGACGCGGCCGCCGAAGCTGATCGCCAGACGGCTCTCGAGGTAGTCGCGCGAGTAGGTGTGGCGCTCGTCGATCGGCAACTGCTGCGTCAGGCCGAGCGCCATGCCGCGCGGGATGATCGTCACCTTGTGCAGCGGGTCGGCGCCCGGGGTCAGGTGGGCGACCAGGGCGTGGCCGGCTTCGTGGTAGGCGGTCGAGCGGCGCTCTTCGAAGCTGATGATCATGCTCTTGCGCTCCGAGCCCATCAGGACCTTGTCCTTGGCGTGCTCGAAGTCGGCCATCGCGACCTTCTCCATGTTGCGGCGCGCGGCCAGCAGTGCCGCCTCGTTGACCAGGTTCTCCAGGTCGGCGCCGGCGAAGCCGGGCGTGCCGCGGGCGAGCAGCGGCAGGTCGACGTCGTCGCCGATCGGCACCCGGCGGGTGTGCACCCGCAGGATGCCCTCGCGCCCCTTCACGTCGGGCCGCGGCACGACCACGCGGCGGTCGAAGCGGCCGGCGCGCAGCAGCGCCGGATCGAGGACGTCGGGCCGGTTGGTGGCGGCGATCAGGATGACGCCCTCGTTGGTCTCGAAGCCGTCCATCTCGACCAGCAACTGGTTGAGGGTCTGCTCGCGTTCGTCGTGGCCGCCGCCCAGGCCGGCGCCGCGGTGACGGCCGACGGCGTCGATCTCGTCGATGAAGATGATGCAGGGGGCGTTCTTCTTGCCCTGCACGAACAGGTCGCGCACGCGCGAGGCGCCGACGCCGACGAACATCTCGACGAAGTCGGAGCCGCTGATGGAGAAGAACGGCACGCCCGCCTCCCCCGCGATGGCGCGCGCCAGCAGCGTCTTGCCGGTGCCCGGCGGGCCGACGACCAGCACGCCCTTGGGGATGCGGCCGCCGAGCTTGGTGAACTTCTTCGGGTCCTTGAGGAACGCGATGATCTCCTCGAGCTCCTGCTTGGCCTCGTCGATGCCGGCGACGTCGTCGAACGTCACCTTGTGCTGGTTCTCGTTCAGCAGCTTGGCGCGGCTCTTGCCGAAGGCCATCGCCTTGCCGCCGCCGATCTGCATCTGGCGCATGAAGAAGACCCACACGCCGATCAACAGCAGCATCGGGAACCACTGCACCAGCAGCACGATGTACCAGGGGTCGCCGTCCTCGGGCTTGGCGGTCAGCTTCACGCCCTTGGCGAGCAGCTTCTCGACCAGCTTCGGATCATCGGGGGCGTAGGTCTTGAAGCGCTCCTTGCCGTGCAGCTTGCCGGTGATCGTCTGTCCCTGGATGGTGACCTCGGACACGTCGCCCTTCTCCACTTGTTCCATGAACTCGCTGAAGATGAGCGGCGTGTCGCGTTCGGAGGGCTTGTTGAAGACGCTGTAGAGGGCCACGAAGAGCAGACAGAGGACCAGCCACAGCGCGATATTTCGGGATACTTGATTCACTTCTCCCTCATTTTTGGACACGTCGCCCGGAACGCTAACACAGGAAGATTAGTGCAGCAACATTGAGGCCCCGTGCCCTTTTCCACGATCCGTCGTCTGGTCGTGCGGTGCGCCCCGTGCTAAGCGGCCCGGTCGCATGAGTGCCATCGCCAACCTTCTTCGCGCCGTCGCCGTCGCCGTGGTCGCGGCCGCGGTCTGGGCCCTGGCCGGTCCGGGCTCCTCGGTCGACTACTATCCCCTCCAGCCCGGCCTCGTGTGGCGCTACCAGGTCACCAACCCCAAGGGCGGTTCGGGCGAGCTGAAGGTGACGAACGTCGGCGCCCGCCGCCTCGGCGAGCAACGGGTCACCGAACAGCGCCTCGAGATGGAGCAGTCGGTCGCCTCCCGCTTCGTGGCGCGGCGAGCGGACGGGATCATGGTCGTCGCCGAGCAGCGGCCCGGGCAGTCGGAGCCCGTCCCCCTCGAGCAGGCCAGCGTCCTGCTGCGGACGCCGGTGGCGGTGGGCGACGCCTGGGACGCGGGCTCGACCAGCACCGCGATCGCGCCGGGTGCGGTGATCGCCACGCGCGCGACGGTCGAGAGCGTGAACGACGAGGTGACGGTGCCGGCGGGGACCTTTCGCGACTGCGTCCGCATCGTCAGCAACGGACGGCTGACGACCGAGGCGCAGAACGTCGAAGGTCCGGTGGAGATCCTGGTCGGCACGCGCATGTGGTACGCCCCGGGAGTCGGCCTGGTGCAGATGACGCGGCGCGAGTCCGCCGAGCGCCCCGACCTGCCCGGCCTCCAGCTCACCTTCAAGCTCGCCTCGCGCTGATCTGGAGTGCGGCGTGCAGCGCCGCTCGGGATCATCGGCGCACGGCGGAGAGCGCGACCAGCCGGCGGCTGCTCGCGCCGACGGCGGCGTCGGCGGCGCGCACGACGCCGGGAACCCAGAGGATGCGATCGCCGCTCTCGACCACCGGCACCGAGTGGCGCTGCCAGCGGGGCAGCTTGGCGTCGATGAAGACGTCCGACAGCTTGCGGTGCCCGCGCATGCCGAGCGGCTGGATGCGGTCGCCGGCGCGCCAGCGACGGACGCGCAGCGGCAGCGCCGCCAGCTCGGCGTCGAGCAGCGCGTGCGACAGGTCGGCCGGCCACCCTCCCCGGCCCTCGCCGCCGACCTCCTCGGCGCGCAGCCGCCAGGCGCCGAACCGCACCTCCGCGCCGAGCGCCAGCGAGGCGCTGATCTCGGGATCCGCCGGCGGGCTCTGGGCCGGATGGTGGCGCAGCAGGCCGTGTTCGTTGGCGACGCTCTCGCCGCGCGGCAGTTGCACCCGCGCGCCGCTGCGGTCGCAGCGCGCCAGCGCGTCGAAGTGCGCGGCGCCGAGGCGGCGCAGGTGACCGCGGCGGCGCAGCAGCCAGGCGCGCAGCACGAGGACGCGGTCGGCGGCGCGCGCGACGCGGGCGAGATCGAGGCCATCGTCGGGCGCGAGGCAGCGCCGCAGTAGTTCCTCGCCCAGGCGGCGCTCGAGCTCGGCGCGGGCGCGCATCTCGCGCGCGACGGTGGCGAGGACCTCGTCGGCGCGCGGCTCGAGGCGGCGCAGCGCCGGCATCACCTCCAGCCGCAGGCGGTTGCGGCGGAAGCGCGGGTCGCGGTTGCTCGAGTCCTCGACCCAGGCGAGACCGCGCCGGTCGAGATAGGCCAGCACGTCGTCGCGGCCGAGGTCGAGAAGCGGCCGGACGACGCCGTCGGCGCGCGCCGGCTGGATGCCAGCGAGACCGGTCGCGCCGCTGCCGCGCAGGAGGCGCAGGACGACGGTCTCGGCCTGGTCGTCGCGCGTGTGTCCGGTGGCGACGCGGGTGCAGGCGGCGGCCCGCGCGGCGGCGAGCAGGAAGGCGTAGCGCTGCTCGCGGGCGGCCTGCTCGAGGCCGCCGCCGGGGCGCCGTCCCCCGGGTGGGCCGGCCCGGCCTACGGCGAGCTCGACGGCCAGGCGCTCGCAGAGCTGCTGCGCGAAGCGCTGGTCGCGCTCGCTCTCCTCGCCGCGCCAGCCGTGGTTGAAATGGGCGGCGACGAGGGGGTACCCGAGCTCGCGCAGGGCGGCGAGGAGCGCGACGGAGTCGGCGCCGCCCGAGAGGGCGACCAGAAACCTGGCGTCGGGCGGAGCCATCTCATGCGCAGCCATGGTGCGCCGGACGGCGGCGAGGAACGGGTCCACGGTCTCGTTGCTCCCTCGGGACGACTTTGGCAGCATCCAGCAAGGGAGACAATCGATGAACCGGATCGCCTTCGCAGCCCTGCTCCTGTTCGCCGCCGGTACGGCGCGTGCGCTGGAGCCGCCCAAGGTCGACAGTGACACGGTCGCGGTCGAGCAGATGATGTTGTCGCTCGGGGAGGTCGCGCGCGCCTTCGGGCCGGACGCGGTGGTCCTCCAGACCGCGTTGCTCAACGAAGCGGTGCGCAACGGCTCGATCCTCGAAGCGACGGTGCAGGCACCGGCCTACGAGCAGCGCGAGGGCCGCAAGTACGTCTCCTTCACGCTCGAGTCGGGGATCGTGTACAACGACAAGGACGTCAGCGCCGAGGATCGCGTCCGTCGCACCTGGAAGGAGATCGTCGCGACCGCGCTACGGCGCCTGACCGAGTTGCAGCTCAAGGCGGAGGGGCTCGCGGTCAAGGTCGGCTACCACCATCGCGCCTACGACAGCGAGCGGACCCTGCGGGAGGAGTTGCCGGCGGGCCGCGGCGAGCCGGAGAAGATGAGCTACTTTCTGGCGATCGACGATGCCGCCGGGGTGGCGAAGGGCACGCTCGATCCCGACGTCGCGCTCGGCCGGTCGACGGTTCTGCGCGGCGACGACCAGGTGAAGCTGGAGTAGGCGCGGACGCCGGCGGTTCCGGGGGCGCGACGCGGCGGCGGCTCAGACGCGCCGCACGTCGGCGCCCAGGGCGACCAGGCGCTCCTCGATGCGCTCGTAACCGCGGTCGATCTGGTTGACGTTGTCGATCGTGCTCTCGCCCTCGGCGCAGAGGGCGGCGAGCAGCAGCGCCATGCCGGCGCGGATGTCGGGGCTGACGAGGTTCTGGCCGTAGAGCTTGGAGGGGCCGATGACGACCGCGCGGTGGGGATCGCAGAGGACGATGCGCGCGCCCATCGAGATCAGGCGGTCGACGAAGAACAGGCGGCTCTCGAACAGCTTCTCGTGGATCAGCACCGAACCGCGCGCCTGCGTGGCGATCACGGTGGCGATGCTGATCAGGTCGGCGGGGAAGCCGGGCCACGGGGCGTCGTCGATCTTCGGCACGGCGTGGCCGTGGTCGTCGAGGACCTCGAGCGTCTGCTCGGCCGGCACGACGATGTCCTCGCCCTCGACGGTCCAGTCGACGCCGAGGCGATTGAACATGATGCGGGTCATGCCGTGCTCGCGCGGCCGGCAGTCGGCGATGCGCAGTGCGCTGCGAGTCACGGCGGCGAGGCCGATGAAGCTGCCGACCTCGAGATAGTCCGGGCCGATGGCGAAGTCGGCGCCGCCGAGTCGCTCGACCCCGTCGATCACCAGGTGGTTGGTGCCGCAGCCCTCGATGCGCGCGCCCATCGCCTGCAGCAGGGCGCAGAGATCCTGCACGTGCGGCTCGGAGGCGGCGTTCGAGATGACCGACCGCCCCTCGGCCAGGACGGCGGCGAGCAGCACGTTCTCGGTGGCGGTGACGCTCATCTCGTCGAGCAGGATCTCGGCGCCGCGCAGGCGGGCGGCGCTCAGGCGGTAGCCGTCGCGCCCGGCCTCGAGGCGGGCGCCGAGCGCCTGCAGCGCCTCGAGGTGGGTGTCGATGCGGCGTCGCCCGATCACGTCGCCGCCGGGCGGCGGCAGCTCGGCGCGGCCGAGGCGGGCGAGCAGCGGTCCGGCGAGCAGCAGCGACATGCGGATCTGCCGGCCGAGGCGGTGGTCGATGGCGCTGCGGGTGACGCCGGCGGTGGAGATCTCGAGTCCCTCGGCCGCGTGCGCCTCGATCTCGGCGCCGAGGCCGCGCAACAGCTCGAGGAAGACGTGGATGTCGCCGATGCGCGGCAGATTGCGCAGGCGCAGCGGCGCGTCGGTCAGCAGCGCGGCCGCGAGCACCGGGCCGGCGGCGTTCTTGTTGCCCGCCACCCGTACCACGCCGCCCAGTCGGCGTCCGCCGCGCACCACCAGTCGATCGTTCACCGCCACGCGGCGTCTCCTAGCACCTCGGCGGGCGGCGGGAAATCTGGATCAGCGCAGGTCGAGCTCCAACTGCTGCAGTCGCGAGATCTCGTCGCGCACCGCGGCGGCGCGCTCGAACTCGAGCTTGGCGGCGAGGTCCTTCATCTGCTTGCGCAGTTGCGCGATGCGGCGCGTCACCTCTTCCGGCGAGCGGTACTCGGCCTCCTCCTCGGCGACCGCCGGGACGGCGGCGTAGTCGGGGTCGTAGGCCGCGACCAGGGACTCGCCGATCGCCTTCTGGATCGACTCCGGCACGATGCCGTGCTCGGCGTTGTGGGCCGCCTGGATGCCGCGGCGCCGATCGGTCTCGTCGATCGCGCGCTTCATCGAGGCCGTCATGCCGTCGGCGTACAGGATCACCTTGCCGTTCAGGTTGCGGGCGGCGCGGCCGATCGTCTGGATGAGCGAGCGCTCGGAGCGCAGGTAGCCCTCCTTGTCGGCGTCGAGGATGGCGACCAGCGACACCTCCGGAAGGTCGAGTCCCTCGCGCAACAGGTTGATGCCCACCAGCACGTCGAAGACGCCGCGGCGCAGGTCGCGGATGATCTCGACCCGCTCGATGGTGACGATGTCGGAGTGCAGGTAGCGGACCTTGAGGCCGAGGTCGTGGTAGTAGTCCGTCAGGTCCTCCGCCATCTTCTTGGTCAGCGTCGTCACCAGCACGCGTTCGCCCTGCTCGATGCGCTTGCGGATCTCCTCGAGCAGGTCGTCGACCTGGTTGCGCGCCGGCCGCACCTCGACCGCGGGGTCGGTGAGGCCGGTGGGGCGGATGAGCTGCTCGACCACCACGCCGCCGCTCTGGCGCAGCTCGTAGTCGCCCGGGGTCGCGGAGACGAACACCACCTGGTTGACGCGCTCGCCGAACTCCTGGAAGTCGAGCGGACGGTTGTCGAGCGCGCACGGCAGGCGGAAGCCGAACTCGACCAGCGTCTGCTTGCGGGCGCGGTCGCCGCGGTACATGCCGCCGATCTGGGGCACGGTGACGTGGCTCTCGTCGATGATCGTCAGGAAGTCCTCGGGGAAGTAGTCGAGCAGCGTGAACGGCGGCACGCCCGGCTCGCGCCCGTCGAGGTGGCGCGAGTAGTTCTCGATGCCGGGGCAGAAGCCCATCTCCTCGAGCAACTCGAGATCGTACATCGTCCGCTGCTCGAGCCGCTGCGCCTCGAGCAGCTTGTTCTCCGCGCGCAGCTCCGCCGAGCGCTGCTTCAGCTCCAGGCGGATCGCCTCGACCGCCTTCTCGATCCCCGCGGTCGAGGCGACGTAGTGGCTGGCGGGGTAGATCGCGATCGCGTCGAGCTTGCGCAGCACCGCGCCGCGCAGGGCGTCGACCTCGGCGATGCTCTCGATCTGGTCGCCGAAGAACTCGATGCGGATGGCGCGGCTCTCCTCCGAGGCCGGGAACACCTCGACCACGTCGCCGCGGACGCGGAACGTGCCGCGATGGAAGTCGATGTCGTTGCGCTGGTACTGCATGTCGACCAGCTTGCGCAGCATCGCGTCGCGATCCTGCTCGCGGTCGCGCTCGAGGTAGAGCAGCATCTCGAAGTAGCGCGACGGCGAGCCCAGGCCGTAGATGCAGGAGACGCTGGCGACGATCAGGGTGTCGCGCCGGGACAGCAGCGCCGAGGTGGACGCGTGCCGCATCTTGTCGATCTCCTCGTTGATGCTGGCGTCCTTCTCGATGTAGGTGTCCGTGCTCGGGACGTAGGCCTCGGGCTGGTAGTAGTCGTAGTAGCTGACGAAGTAGCGGACGGCGTTGTCGGGGAAGAGCCCCTTGAACTCGTGGTAGAGCTGCGCCGCCAGCGTCTTGTTGGGCGCGATCACCAGCGTCGGCCGGTTCAGGCGCGCCACCACGTGC
>Ga0268299_1001803_pt1 | contig 32017 bp, 32 predicted proteins | sample NOBtaG_FD_193484 | JGI IMG/M metagenome (GOLD analysis project Ga0268299, IMG submission 193484) | Activated sludge microbial communities from bioreactor in Nijmegen, Gelderland, Netherland - NOB reactor | ecosystem: Engineered > Bioreactor > Aerobic > Activated sludge | place: Netherlands... | reverse complement strand
TCCGAGTGTTTCTTCATGCCCGACATGTCCATCCCGTCCATGTCCATGCCTTCCATACTCATTCCCATATCTTCCATAGTACGGAGCGGGCGGGGTCGGCGTTCTGGGATCTCCTCACTCATGCCTGGGCGCGTTGCCAATGTGCCCCGTGCGAAGCCGCTGCGATCCATCGTCTCGGCAAAGATGGTGTACGCGCGATCCACGACCGGTTCGACGATGACATCGTAGGTTTCGGCCGGTCCCATGCGAAACTCCTCCACCACGACGGGCTGGACGTTCTGCCCATCCGCCTGCACGATCGTCATCTTGAGTCCCGGGATGCGCACGTCATAGAAGGTCATGCTCGCCGCATCGATGAAGCGCAGACGTACCCGCTCCCCCGGCTGAAAGAGCCCTGTCCAATTGCCGACAGGCGACAGGCCGTTCATCAGATAGGTGAAGGTGTATCCGGTGACGTCCGCGAAGTCCGTCGGATCCATCCGCATCCGGTCCCAACTCAAATAGTTGACCAGTGTCGGCAGGAGACCGGACCTCGCGAAGTCGGCAAAGAACTCCCTCGCGGCGCGCTTCTGAAAGTTATAGTAGCCCCCTTGTTTTTTGAGATTGGAGAGTAGGGTTTCGGGTGATTCGAACGTCCAATCCGAGAGCATCACTACATACTCGCGGTCATACTGAAACGGGTCCGGCTCGACAGGGTCAAGAATCATCGGCGCGTACACGCCCAGGAGCTCCTGACCGCCGGAGTGACTGTGAAACCAATACGTGCCGCTCTGCTGGATCGGAAAGCGATAGGTAAACGTGGTGCCGGGCGGAATGCCGCCGAAGCTGACCCCCGGTACGCCATCCATCTCGGGCGGCACGAGCAACCCGTGCCAGTGAATCGAGGTAGGTTCCGCCAAATGGTTGGTGACACGCAGTGTGGCGGTCTGCCCTTCTTTCAGACGAATCACGGGACCCGGGATGGTCCCGTTGATCGTGATCGCAGTTCCTCTTCGACCGTCCACGCGAAACAGCTGTTCGCTGATCGTTAGATCGATCATGTCTCCGCTCAGCGGCGTCTGTGAACCGATGTGCGAACGAGCCTTGGCGGTGGCCTCTGTCCAGGTGCAGGCGGGAATCAGGTGCTCCACGGCGGCCAGCAGACCCAACACTCCGGCGCGCTTCAATAACAGACGTCTCGAAATACAGGCTGGGATCATTCCGCCTCTCCTCCGTTCAGATTGCAATGGGTCCCGACTTCGTCAATCCGATCGCAGAGCCCCCGCGCTCTCGCACGTGCTTACACGGCTCGTACAGGAGAATCCTGTCGGAGCCATTCAAGAAATACCTGATCGAAGAGCGTCTGTTGCTCTAACTGTGGCGTGTGCCCGCTCTGGTCGAACAAGTGAAACGAGACATGCTGCAGTCTTGGCAGCACCGTGTCCCAAAGTACGTGCGGCACCACGTAATCATGACGCCCCATCACCACGAGAACCGGCGCCCTCAACAGCGTTGGATTCCACAATAACTCATACTGCGCGAAGAAATTCCGGAACACTGCTACGAGCTCCATAGTGACCGGCATGCCCAGCCACAACGGCGAGGCGTCGTAGGTTGGGTCATACCAATACTTCGGACCGTCAGCGATGTACCGGGCAATGAAGGCATCTTTCGGTGCCATCGCCTCAAGCTTCCCCGAGCGAAGTCTGGCCCAGTTCTCCCGGAGCACCGCCTTTCGGGCCTCTGAGGCATGACTCGCCCAGTATTCGTTTGCCCCCGCGAGCGTGCCTTTCACATCACAGGGCGGAGACCCAAGGAGGACGACATGGGACACCTTCGATGGATATCGCTTCGCGTACTCGAGCGCGAGATTGCCATGGTGCGAATGGCCAACGACTACAGCTCGCTCGAATCCGACCTCGACACGAACATGTTCGATGTCGTCTATATAGGTGTTCAAGGTCATCCTCTCCGGGCTGAACGAATCATCGGTCTCGGCAAAATGCCGAACGTCCATGAACCCCAAGCGGCAAACGTCCCTGAGCTGCCGAGAGAAGGTTCGCGGATAGTAGACGGCAGATCCAATGACGAGAACGGGAACCCCCCTCCCCTCAACCGTGTAGCGAAGCACCGCACCGTTCACCCTCGTTGATCCCTGTAGGCTCGATGGTTCCTTCATATGAAGCATTCTCTTTCACGGTGGCGACTGCCCATGATCCTCGCCCGGCGAGTCTGTCCGCGAGCACAGGGCCATCCGGTGGCACCCCGATGCCCAGCGCGAAGAGCCAGGTGCCGGATCAAGGGGCGAGCTGAAGTTCGCCGCGCCATCCAACCTAGTGGCTGTGCCCCCTGTGGCCGTCGGACATGCCTGAAGGTCCACTGGGCCTGGATGGCGCCTCCACTTTGCTGAACGGCGGCGCGCTCTGGATGACGTCGTTCTCTGGCGCCAATGCCGCCGCTTTCAGAAAATGCGGCTTGGCCTCGGCATCCTTCCCTTGCCGATACAACACCATGCCCAGGTTGTAATGCGCTTCCGCGAGCGATGGCGCAATCTTGACCGCTGTCTCGAAATGTTCTTTGGCCCGATCCCACTGCTCCTGTTTGTACGCTTGAATCCCCACAACATTGTGACGCGCGGCGAGGGCATCCGCATGTGACGGCGCAGACAAGAGTGGGCCTTGCCACAAGAGGCATCCGCTGATTGTTGCGCTGGCTATGAACAAGATGAGCATCGTGCACGCTCGGGTCGTCATCGCTGGATTCCTCTCATCCGGGGGTAAAGTGTGCGATCATGACACTCTGTCATTTCTACCCAATCGCTCAGGCTCACGGACCAGAATACACATTGACACTCCACTGATGCCGAAGAAGATGGGGCGGCATACCGACCTCTGAAACGGAGTCCATTGTCCTCATCTCACCCATTGCTTGGCCTTCTTGTGCATGACGGGTTCTCCTACTGTGCAAAAGTGACGATGAGAGAGTGTCCTTCTAGTAAGGTTCTGTGCAGTGCCGCTTGGGCTCGGACCGCTTCTTCGTCCGAGGCCATTTCCACAAACCCGAACCGCAGGGATTCCCCTCGATGCCCTCTGACCACTCTGGCGGATACCACCTGGCCAAACGGAGCAAATAAATCGTAGAGCTGTTGATCGGTATCGGACTCCGGAAAACCCTCGACAAAGAGTTTCTTCCCCATGTCAGCTCACATTTCGTCTCTGCTGCGAAGACCGCCAAGGCCGCCCAGGTCCAGGTCCGCACGGTTCGGCTTAGCCATTGCTCCCATTTCTTTTGGGATTCTGAAGATTCCGAAGCGCCTGCTCTTTCCAGGTGTCAGATGGCATGCCCGGCGCTAAATACCCAAGGAAGTTGTCGCCCTGATCACAGAACGACAGGGTGCAATCGAGGCCCACCACATATCGCACGTTCTCCTGCTGCACGAGGGCCCAACAGGCCAACGGTGACACCCAGACCGGATCATTCTTGTTTTCTTTCGGACGAATCGCATAGAGCGCATTCCAGCCGTTGGCTGGGATGATTTGGAGAATCTTGCGTTCTGGCTGCATGGGTCTCCTCTCGATCATGTCCCTTCTCCTTCGTCTCTTTTTCGGAGACGTCGCACAGAGCACCGTTCATCGCGAACTGCGAGCGGAGTATGTCGTCTGGCCTGTGATCGGCCACCAACAGATCCACGTTTCATTGAGCTTCTCTGTCAGCCTTCCCCGTCATGCTTCACATTCATGTACGGCTGGATCCTTCAAGACGCTGGAGCTCCTTTTTTGTGTAATTCATTCTGTCTGGATGCTGGCCCTATTCCCTAACGTCATGAACGCCAAACAGAGCACGCCAATGGCAATCCACACCAGTTCTCTCGCCCGTCGAACCAAGGCGAAGGTCATCCCCGTCACGTCGGTATAGCCGAAGGCCCTCAACAGCATCAGGTTTCCCGCTTCTTGTGCCCCCACGCTTCCGGGAATGAACCACGTCCCGCCCTTGATCAGGGTCGACAAGGCATCAATCGATAAGGCGGTCATCGCGTCAATCGGCTCTCCGAGGTACAGAAGAATTACATAGACCTCCATGGCTTCCACCAGCCAGCCTGCAAGAAATAAGGTGGTCGAGAAGAAGAACGATCTCGACGCACGAGTGTAAAACCCCACGATGGATTCATCGAGCGCGAGCAGTCGTTCACGTCTGATTTCCAGCGTGGCAACTCGAATCCGGCATCGCTCCAGAGTGCCAAAGAGCACGGTGAAGAGACCCCGGCGTTGAATTAGGATAAACAGGGCGGTCCCAAACAGGAGGAGAGTGACACTCAGGGGAGCGGCCAGGATTGAAGCGGTGTCAGCCGGTGTCGATCTCGATGGAAAGAGCATCCACACCCCTAGACCAATGCCAAGAAGAATATAGACGATCTGCGCGATCGTCATGGTCGTTTTTGCGACGATGACGGACGTTAAGCTCTCGACCACGGGGATGGAATACTGTTTGAGCAAGTGGGCCTTCAGAGGCTCTCCTCCGAGATAGGCCGTCGGTGTGGTTGCGTTCACGAGTTCACCGGCCGTCCGGATCACAAAGAGCCGTGAGAATGGGACAGCGACAGCGTACTGTCCTAAGGTGAATCGCCAGCCGAGGCAATCAAGGAGATACATGACGGTGGAGGGCAAGAGCATCACCGCGACTCCCACGGCACCGAGACTGGCTCCGGCTCTGTAGATCCTGTCTGGACCGATATGGACGACGAGGCCCATCAAGGTCACCAAGCCTAGAACAAGCAGGGCCACTCTAACGACAGGCGATGAGAGCACCGGTGACATGCGTGCACCCTTTCGAAGATGAAGACGTCAGCTAGGCAGCCGTGCGCGAGCGCATCGGCTTACGAGATCGAGACGCGTAACGGACATTCTTGGACGCGTGAAAATAGCGCCAGGCCACCTTGCGTGGTAGAACGCGAGCGGGTTCTCAACAACGTTGGCCTTCGCGCCTTGTGCGTTACCGACGTGGAGGTCCCCACTCAAAGCTCTCGATCTTCCACTGGTCACCTTGCTTCACCACGATGTACCGGGCCTCGCTCACCTCGAGTCCGTACCCTTCGAGAATGCCACCAATGGTCGCGGTGGCGCCGTTCATGCTCCGTGACAGAAAGCTACTATTGCGTGTTTCCGCGACGACATTGTTGTTCTGGATGAGCGCCACAAATTCGTTGAAGGACAGCTTGGCCTTCGCGGTAGAGGATAAATAGTCATACGCCCGGGGGTACTCTCCCTCGTCGATCGCGCGGAGTTGGGCGCGAATCATCTCGACAGGTTTCATGCTTTGTCCCCACCAATAGCCAAAACCGAGCGCTCCGAACAGCACTACGACACCTGCCGTCAGTTGTATGTGCCGCCTCATGGTGCGCAACTCATTCCCCCACCCTGGACCTGTGCGTATCGAGGCCTAGCACTAGGTATGCCCCGGTGCGCCTTGGACGGCCAAATCCTTGCGTCTGAATTCCTTGAAGACGTGCGTCAGCATTGGTTTTCCGTCAGGTCGCAAGATACCCAAGAGACACAGCCTTCCTGCAATGATCGCCGCCTGTCTCGCGCGCCAAGCGATGCAGGAGCAGACTCGACCAGGCGCAATCCCACGAACGCTCTCCACCGCAAGGTGAAGGCAGCTCCCCATCCCCCTCACAGGCGTGCTTGCCTGTTCCAGCTTGTTCGCACCCCGGTCAGCCTCCGTCGGTCGATATCGAGTCCCCTCAGCTCGATGTCAGGATCGTCTTCGACACGAAGGGAAGATGACCGAGCACCGGTGCCCAGGCCGGGACGTCTTCTCGTTGAGGTCATATCGGGATTCCCTCTCGATCAGTCATCACGGACCGAGACGGTGCAGCTTCAACGGGTCGGAGGCGGTACTTCACGTCCCCATGCCAGCGCCAGAGCATGTAAATCGCGGGGATGACCAACAGCGTCAGGATTGCGGACGTGAGCATCCCACCGATCATCGGAGCGGCAATCCGTTGCATCACGTCCGTCCCCGCGCCATGGCTCCACATGATGGGCAAGAGTCCGGCCATAATCGCCACCACGGTCATCGTCTTGGGCCGCACGCGTTGCACGCTGCCCTCCAATACCGCCTCATACAGGTCCGCTCGCGTGCGCATGCGGCCTTCTTGAACCCGTTTCTCATAGGCTTCATCGAGATAGACGATCATGAGCACGCCTGTTTCGGCCGCCACTCCCGCCAACGCGATGATGCCGACCCAGACCGCCACGCTGACGTGGTACTCGAGGAGGTACAGGTACCAGACGCTACCGATTAACGCGAAGGGCACCGACAACATCACGATCAACGATTTCGTCACGGAGTCGAAATTGAAGTAGAGGAGGACAAAAATCAGAAAGACCGTTAAAGGAATCACCAATCGAAGCCGCTCGGCCGCTCGCTGCATATATTCGTACTGTCCTGACCAGGAGATGATATAGCCCGGCGGCAATGTGACCTCTTTCGCGACGGCCGCCTTCGCGTCGTCCACAAACCGGCCCACATCACGATGGGCCACATCGACATACACATAGCCTGTTAACAGACCGGCCTCGCTGCGAATCGTTGCCGGCCCGCGGGTTCGGACAATCTCTGCCAATTGTGACATCGGGATCAGGCTCCCTTCCGGGGTCTTCACGAGCACCCGACTCAACCGCGTTTCATCGTCGCGCAATTCCGAGGCATAGCGCAGGTTAATGGTGTAGCGTTCCCGGCCTTCCACGGTTGTCGTAATGACGCGTCCGCCGATGGCCGATTCGATCACATCCTGCACGTTGCTGATGGTCAGACCGTATCGGGCAATTTCTTCCCGCTTCAGGCGGAAGTCTAAGAAAAAGCCGCCGGTCACCCGCTCCGCGTACACGTTGCGAGCCCCTGGAACCCTCTTGATCGCCATTTCCACTGCTGTCCCCGTCCGTTCAATGACGTCAAGGTCCGGTCCGGAAATTTTAATGCCGACCGGAGTGCGAATGCCGGTCGTCAACATATCGGTCCGCGCCCTGATTGGCATCGTCCAGGCATTGATGACGCCCGGAAGCTGGACTTGGCGATCCATCTCATCGATCAATTTTTCCCACGTCATGCCGGGGCGCCACCGTGTTTCGGGTTTCAGTGTGACCACTGTCTCGAACATCTCAAGGCCGGCGGGATCGGTCGCGGTATCCGCTTTGCCCGCTTTTCCGAAGACGCGCTCGACCTCCGGAAACTGCTTCAACAACGCGTCCTGGATCTGCAACAGGCGGCTCGATTCGGTCACGGATTGGCCGGGAAGACCCACGGGCATGTATAAGATCGTCCCTTCATTCAACGGGGGCATGAATTCCGAGCCGAGCTTCTCATACACCGGAAGAGACCCGGCCAGCGCGAAGAAGGCCAACAGCACCGTTACCCATGGGAATCGGAGTACCAGCTTGACGACGGGCTCGTAGGCGGCTACCAGCAGGCGATTGAGAGGATTGTTCACAAGCGGCGTAATCCGTCCCTTGATCAGCAGGACCATCAGTAAGGGCATCAGCGTAATCGAGAGCAACGCCGCGAAGAACATCGAAAAGGTCTTCGTAAAGGCCAGCGGTTTAAAGAGGCGCCCTTCCTGCGCCTCCAAGGTAAAGACGGGGAGGAAAGAGACGGTGATAATCAGCAACGAGAAGAACAGTGGCTTTCCCACCTCCTTCGCCGCCTCGAGAATCACCCGCGCCCGAGTTGTAGACGACGGATCCGGCACGTCTTCGAGGCGCTTATGCGCGTTTTCAATCATGACAATGCCGGCGTCAACCATCGCACCGATCGCAATCGCAATGCCGCCCAGCGACATAATGTTCGAGGTGAGGCCGAGATAGTACATCGCCAAAAATGAGAGCAGAATGGCAATCGGCAGAGTCAGAATGGCGACCAACGCTGAGCGGAGATGGAAGAGAAAGACCAGGCAGACCAGGCTGACGACCAGGATGACCTCGAGCAGTTTCTCCTTCAACGCGGCGATCGATCGAAGGATCAGATCCGAGCGGTCATACGTGGGCACGAACTCAACGCCGTGGGGTAACGACGGTTGGATTTCGGCGATCTTCGCCTTGATCCGTTCAATGACCTTCATCGCGTTCTCGCCGAACCGCATAATGACGATCCCACTGACCACGTCCCCACTCCCATCAAGATCAGCGAGACCTCGGCGCATTTCCGGCCCCAGTGCCACCGTCGCGATGTCGCGGACGAGGATGGGCGTCCCCTTCGCATTGGTGCCGACGGCGACCTGTTCGATATCCTGAATGGATCGGACATAGCCTCGTCCGCGCACCATAAATTCGGCGCCGGCGAACTCGACGACTCGGCCTCCCACGTCATTGTTGCTGTCCCGAATCCGCTCCATGATGTCGCGAATCGAGAGGTTGTAGGCGAGGAGCTTCGTCGGATCGAGCTGGACCTGATACTGTTTTTCAAATCCTCCGAGGCTGGCCACATCCGCTACGCCGGGGACCGCTTTGAGCCAATAGCGAACATACCAATCTTGTAACGTCCGCAGCTCCGCGAGGCTCCGCTGGCCGCTGCGATCAACAAGCGCATACTGATACACCCATCCGACACCGGTCGCGTCGGGTCCCAAGACGGGGACCACGCCTTGCGGCAACCGCCTGAGCGCTCCGGCCATGTATTCGAGGACGCGAGATCGCGCCCAATACATATCCGTCCCATCCTCGAAAATAATGTAGACGAACGAATAGCCGAAGAAGGAAACGCCCCGTACGACTTTGACGCGAGGAGCCGAGAGCATTTGCGATACGATCGGATAGGTAATCTGTTCTTCAATGAGCGTCGGGTTTCTGCCCTCCCACTCGGTATAGACGATCACTTGTACATCCGAGAGATCTGGGATGGCATCCAGCGGCGTATGTAACAACGCCCACCCTCCCCATGCGGTGAAGAAGGCGATGCCTAACCCTATGACGAACCGATTCTGGGCGCTGTATTCAATGATTTTCCCGATCATCGCGTGCCTTCTGTGCCGGTGTCCCTGCCTAATGCTTCATACCGGCCATTCCCTCCATCGCCCCCTGTCCATGCTGGGCTGGGCCGGACGGTGCTGTGGAGGGTGGTGAGCCCATGTCCATGCCATGCATGCCCATCATCCCGAGCGCGGAGCGCAACTGGCTTTCGGAATCGATCAAGAACGCCGCCGACGTCACGACACGCTCTCCAGAGCGGAGTCCGCTTTCGACCACATAAGCGTTCTCGACTTTGTCTCCCACTTGAACCTCTCGCGGTTCCAGCTTGCCCTGTCCTCTGTCCACAAAGACCACTTTACGGAGCCCCGTATTGACGACGGCTCCGTCCGGAATCGCGACCTGTGTCCCGAGGGGGATCTTGATCTCCACGTTGGCATACATGTCCGGCTTCAGCTTTTCGCCGGAGTTCTCCAACTCGAACCGGACCTTGGCGGTCCGAGTCTTGGGATCGAGGGTTGGATAGATGAACGCGACATGACCCTGCAGCTTCGTGCGGGGATCATAGGAGAGCGTGACCGTCGCGCTTTGGTCGATCTTGATCGAGGGCAACTCATACTCGTAGATGTCGGCGAGGACCCAGATGCTGGAAAGATCGGCGATCATATAGAGCTCAGTGCCGGGACTGACATACGAGCCCTTCCGCGCCTCCATCCGGATGACCGTCCCGGTCATCGGCGAATGGATGGGAAGCGTTTTTAGCACTTGGCCGGTCTTCTCAAGCTCGTGTATGTGGTCCTCCGTGATATCCCACAGCTGGAACCGGCGCCGTGTCGCTTCGAGCAGATCTTGAGCGCCTCGAGCGACTTCTGGAAATTCACTCTGTCCGAGTTCCTGGACGCTCTGAAGTGCCAGGAGATACTCCTCTTGGGTAGCGACCAAGTCGGGACTGTAAATAGTGAAGAGACTCTGCCCCTTCGTGACGTGATCTCCGATGGCGCTGACGGCGAGTTGATCAATCCAGCCGGCGAGCTTGAGATTCACCCGTTCGAGGCGGCGCTCATCAATCTCTACTCGGCCGACCGTGCGAATGACTTTTTCGAGCGGGCGTTGCGTGACCTCCTCGAATTTCACACCAATCGTCTGTAACCGCTCGGGCGGGATCCTCACGGTGGGCGCGGTACTCTCCGGAGAGGATGCCGTGCCTTCGGCCTGAACCTGCTCGGGGGATCCCGGCTGCTCACCCGGATTCCCCACGCCAGGCATAGCCTCATGGGTCGAGGTCGCCTCACGCCGCTCGCCTGGAGGTGTCGACGTAGAATCCACGGTTGTCCACCACCACCCCAGGGTGAGCCCCACAGTCAGCAGCAGTGCCAGGCCGATAGACAAAGCCCGAGGAGTCATTGGATGTGGATTCCTTCCTGGACTCCCTCGGTCAATGGCCCACCGGTTATGGCTTCCAACCGCGCGAGCGCCTTCTCATGTGAGACCATCTCCCCATGGAGCTCTAACTCACTGTCTTGCAACGTCAACAGGCTGTTCAAGAGCGTAAGGAAATCCACCTTGCCCACGGCGTAACTCGATTGCGAGGCTCGCAGAGCCAGGGTGGCCTGTGGAATGATCGCATCGCGTAGGATCGTCACCAAGCGTTCTGCGCGCTGCGCCTGGACGAACGAGTCCTTCACTTGGAACAGGACGTCCTGGCGCGTAGCCGTAAACTCCTCGCGCGCACTGCTCAAGCCGGCAGCGGCCTCCCTCACGCCTTCACGTTGCTTCGTTTGGTAAAAGAGCGGGATTTTAATCCCGAGCATCACCTGGTAGCCGTTGTCATGGATGAGATCGTTCCGCAGGCCTAATGCACTAATGTCAAAGTCCGGAAAGTACTGTCGACGGGCGAGCGAGACCGCTTGCTGCCCACGTTCCACACCCTTCATGGAGGCCATCAGGATGGGAGAGAAGGCCTCGGCCCGCTGACTCAGGTCCGGCAACGGCACGGTCAGGAGCGTGACCTGGATCTCTTCCGGAGTGCCGAGCGGCCCAGCCGGAGGACGATTCAGGAGACGATTGATCTCGGCGTGCAGACTCTCTTTTTGTTGGTCAAGCACGGCGAGCCGGTCGAGGACTCGCGAGCTCTCCACCTGGGCGCGGAAGATGTCCTGCTGGGCTGCTTGCCCCACACTGTAGCGGGCCTTCGCCGTCTTCTCGAACTGCACCAGCAGCTGCCTGTTTCGCTCCACGATCTCAATGCCTTTGTGAATGAAATGCAGATCGAAATAGGTCTGCTTCAGCCGGGCGATCAATCGCAGCCGCGTCGCAACATACTCCTGCTCCAGGCGCTCAGCTTCCCGGGTCGCCACCTCCCCTCGGAGTCGCAGTTTTCCGGGAAACGGAATTTCCTGCGCAAGACCATACATCGTCCCTTGAAGTGGCTCCATCATCGGCATCCGCTGATACCCAAGCTGAACTTTTGGATCAGGGAGCGTCTGGACTTGCGGCACGACGGCTTTGGCTGCTTCCCAACGTTGATGGGTGGCTTTGATCTCTGGATTCGCTGCTTCGAGCTCTTCAATGAGAGTCGGGAGACTAATCCTTGGACCGCTCAGGTTATGGCTATCCCCTGCGGGTAGGGAACCGTTTTGCTCTTCACGCGCGTGCGCCACCGGCACTCCCGTGAGAAGGAAAAGAACCACACCCCAAAAAAGGAGACGCAGATTATGACGACGGAATACTCGCGTCATGACACCACCTCCGGAAGGCATTGATAGAGAGAACCGATAATGATGGATCGCCCGCTCAACTCAAGGAAGCGGAGCGGCGAGGAGGAAATGGAGATGTGGTATCAGATTCGGAGGACCGAAGAAGAGTCTATGGAGAGAGGAACAATGGAAACCGCGTTACTCCATGAGCACAGAGTCTGGACTGCGAGGGTTGTGAGATCTGTGGAAGGGCTGAGGAGGAGCGTGGCACAATCAACATCTGCGACCGCGCTATGTTTTCCCTGGCGTTCCGGCGACGAGGTCGCCGACGGCGGACACATCGTGGTTCCGTCCATCGGGCAGGTCATCACCTCTTCTACGAGCGCCGCCGTCTCTTCCGCGACGGAAATGTCGGGCAAGACGCACATCGTCCCGATCACCTGACACAAGGTGAAGAAGAGCACCAGCGCAACGTACCGTGTGGAGCATCGTGAAATCATGAGACCGAATATCCCTCTCACAAGCGCGCTTCTCGCGACTCTCAACATGACGTTTATCAGTTCGTAGCAGTCACGTCAAGTCTGGCCCAATCCACCCACATGCTGATCAAGCATGCGCGGGTATAGACAAAAAATAAACTCGTTTACTATACATTGCTAAAAACCCAGTATTTTGCCCCTTTGTATTGCTCCGGAGCAGGTAGACAAATTTGTTTACTTTCAAGACCAAACTTTTACATTGAAGAAAAACGTCCTTTACTCTCAGGGACCTAGGTTCTGTTGACATTCAGGATTCCCTCCACGCGTGATCTGTGATTCACTATTCAAAGCCTTTGGGAGGGGTTTTGAATGGCAAGACGCGAACTTCGGAACGATCAATGGGATCAAATCAAGGACGTATTGCCCGGCAAGAAGAGTGACCCCGGCAGGACGGCGCTGAACAACCGCCTGTTCGTGGACGCCGTGCTGTGGATTGCCCGGACGGGAGCGCACTGGCGGGAACTGCCGGAGCAGTTCGGCGACTGGAACAGCGTGTTCCAGAGATATAACCGGTGGTCGAAGACGGGCGTGTGGGAGCGCGTGTTCCGCGCACTGTCCGGCGATCCCGACTTCGAGTACGTGATGATCGACTCCACCATCGTCCGCGCACACCAGCACAGCGCGGGCGCAAAAGGGGGACTCAAGAGACGGAAGCCCTTGGCCGTTCAAAAGGCGGCCTGACGACGAAAATACACACTGCCGTTGACGGCCTCGGCAATCCCCTGCGCTTCATACTCACGCCCGGGCAGGCATCCGACTACACGCAGGCAGAGCCTTTGCTGGCGGGCTTTCCGGCGCAGAACGTTCTTGCCGACAAGGGCTACGACAGCCAGAAGATCGTCGATATTGTCGAAAAATCCGGCGCAAAAGCCGTCATCCCGCCGCGCTCCTGCGCCAAGAGCCCGCGCAACACCGACTTCGCCCTGTACGCCGAACGCTATCGCATCGAATGCTTCTTCAACAAACTCAAGCATTACCGCGGCGTCGCCACGCGCTACGCCAAACGCGCGAGAAACTTCGCAAGCCTCATTTACCTCGCCGCCAGCATGCTTTGGATGAAATGAATGTCAACAGAACCTAGTCGGCTTCGAGACAGGAACTGGCTCACTGATTTAAATCTTCTGTTTGCCGATGCTACGTCCTGGTCGTTCCTCATTACGCCGGAAAGGGTTCGGCCTGTGCTTATTGTCCTTGGTTATACTGGTTACGGAGTGTTTTCCTAGTCCACTTCCCATCCCACCTCACGGCACGTAAAAGAGAGTGCTGTCAGACATATGGTCATCACTGCGCGTCATGCTCTTCCTCCTCTCGACTCTTGCAGCATCGCTACGGACACAATGGGCTCCCTCTTAGTTGCACTCGTTTCTACCTTTGCATCATTATAGTCTCCAGAATGAAGCGTCATCTGAGGCTGTGGCGCCACGAAAGGTCACAGGGCGGCCAGAGACGGTGCTATTGGATCAGTTGGACATTGCGCAAGCGCAGGAAACGTTCAGATGCGGCCTGCCAACATTGATCTCCTGCCTTCACCGAATTAGTGGCCATGGCGTCTCGTTCAGAGCAAGGTTGTGCGAAAGACATGAGCGGAGACCGTGATGTCAACTCCCATGCACGTCTATAAAGATATTGCCGCTCGCTACGGGGTCGACGTAGCCTCACGCGAGGGCTCTCAACCATTTTTTCAACCACGACCTCCCGCAACTCCCCGCTGAGATTCAGCTCGCCATTGCGCAAGAGCTGCGGAGCGAGAGGGGGAAACGGTTCGATAAGAGGATCCAATGGATCAGATTGTCGCATTTACTGCATTGATTATCAGAACAGGACTCATTGCAAAGGTATTTCCCAAAATCATGACCAAGATATTTGACCACTACCCCCAGCATTTCTCCCCAACGCACAAATCTGGCCCAGAAGACGAGATATCGTCAAGAGTTGTGGATGAGGGTGATCAAGCGGCCACCCTTCCAGTGTTATTCTCTGCTCGGTGCTCCGGTCGTTCCACTAACTGCCCATCCTTGAAGGCGACGCCCGCGCGGACGAGCGGGAGGAGGTCGTGCGCATCGAGCCGACGTCAGGTACGTTGCGCGGCCTCCAGCAGCTTGAACGCCATCGTCAGTCCCGCGGTGCGCGAGCCGGCCCCTTGGTCACTCGCGTGCGGAGCTTCACCGTGGCGAAGGTGGACTCAATTGGGTTGGTGCTCCCGAGATGCTTCCAGTGCGCGGCCGGGAAGTCGAAGTGAGTCAGGAGCCGGGAGACGTCGGTGACTAGGGACTTCACGGCTTTGGAATACTTCGCCTCATAGTCCTGGGCGAATCGATGGATCGCGGTTTCGAGTGGCCCGGCTCTCCGCATACATCATCGCGTGTAAGGCCCGTTTGGCCTGGGGCTGGAGCCGGGTGGGAGTTTATCCAGCACGTTGGCAATGCGGTGCACCCAGCAGCGTTGCTCCCGCGTCTCGGGCCAGACGTTTCGCAAGGCGGCCCAGAAGCCGAGCACCCGTCGCCGATGGCGACGGCTGGGGGCGGCATGCCACGGGCCTTAAGGTCGCGCAGCACGGCGAGCCAACTCACCGTGCTCTCGTGATAGCCATCCTCGATGCGATCACCTCCTTGGTCCCATCGGGGCGCGCGCCGACCACGACTAAGGCCGCCAAGCGATCATCTTCCAGCCGAATGTTGAAATGGACCCCGTCCACCCAGATAGAGATGAAGTCGCGATCGGCAAGAGAGCGGCGACGCCACTGGTCATACTCGGTCCGCCAGGTGGCCGTCAGCCGCGTGATCGCTGCGGGTGAGAGCCCGGCCGCGTCCTCCCCCAGCAGCACCGGCAGGGCCTCCTGGAAGTCTCCACTGGACAAACCATACAGGTAGAGCAGCGGCAGGACCGCACTGACCTTGGGGGAGCGGCGCACATAGGGCGGCAGGATCTGGTTGGTGAACGTGTGCCGGACTCCGTCGACGTTCCGTCGATCATGCACACGAGGCACTCGAATCGTCATCGTTCCCGCTCCCACCTCAGGCGACGCGGCCGAGCCTGCCCGTTGCGGACGACCAAGGCATGGCCGCGGGGGGCGCGGGCGTCACGGTGCTGCTGCCAGTACTCTTCCACTTCGATCTCCAAGGCTGCCAGAATCATGCGGCGGGCCTCTTCTCGAGCCAACTCGTCCAGCGCCGTCGCCACCGCCTGTTCACGCTCTTGCGCTCCCTCCGACGTTCGGACTATCGTCATCATCGGCGTGCCTTTCCCCGGTCTGCCAGCCGGTGTGTTCGGGTGTTGTTCACCCAGAAAGGTACGCCACCTATTCACCTCGTTCCACAACTTCTGACTATATCTCAGTCACCTTACGAACCGAGTGTCCTGAGATCACGGCGATCCAGATGTCGGGTCATGACGTGCCTTGATGTTGATCTCTCGCATACAGTCTATCCAACCGGACCCTCCTTGCAGGTGTGCGCGTCATCGTCCCCTGGGAAGGCAGGCCCCTTTAGTCGCTTTGCTTCAGCGCACTGGTTCAGAAACTCAAGGAGTAAGGCATTGAACTGGTTCGGCTGCTCCAACATGGGACAATGGCCGCAATTGTGTACTTTCCTCAGCGTCCCCTGTTTTACCAGGCGAATTTCATGCTCCCATTCCTCCACCGGCGTCACGCGATCATGAACTCCCCAAATCATCAACACAGGACAGTCGAGGTGAGGAAGGATGCCGCGCACGTCATAGTTTCGCGCCGCTCTGAGCGCCCGGGCGATGTTCACGAGGACTTTCCGATGAGCCAGAAGCTTAAATGTGGTTTCGATTCTTTCGTCGGTCAGGCAAGCTCGGTCGTAGCAGAGTAGGTCAGCGACGGCATAGGCGGATTCGACGGTGATGGCTAGTGGCGAATTTGCCGTAGCATTCTGAGGAGACGGTAGACCGGGCGCGCCGCTGATGACCAGCGCCTTCACGCGTTTCGGAAAATGGAAGGCAAAGTCCAGCGCCGCCAACGCGCCGAGAGAATTTCCGCAGAGTACTGCCTTCTCGATACGGCCTTGATCCAAGTACCGACTGACATGGCCTCGCAAATTGGAGATCAATGTGTCGCTGAACGGGGAACCGAGATTGAGCAAGGCCAAGGGGTCAGGGACCGCCAGCACCCGATACCCCTGTGCTAAGAGGCACGTTCGCGTGCGGTCCCACATCCACGCCCCGGCAAATAACCCCGGCAATAAGACGACGCTCGCGCTACTCACCTTGCCCATAGATGTTCTCCCCCCTCGGCTCCACTCTCTCATTAGCGCATTCTCTAAACGGCCCTCTCCTGGCATTCACCTTCCTCCCACGAAATCGGAGGATGTCCGTTCATTAATGACTATGGCTGTGTCCGTCGGACATACCCGAAAATCCGTCCTGCCTGGATGGCACCTTCACTTTCGTTAACGGAGGTGCGTTCTGTATCACATCGTTCTCAGGCGCTAACGCAGCCGCCTTCAGGAAGTGCGTCTTGGCCTCGGCATCCTTTCCTTGCCGATATAACACCATGCCCAGGTTGTAATGGGCTTCCGCGAGCGACGGCGCTGCCTTGACTGCTGCCTCAAATTGTTCCTTCGCTCGGTTCCACTGCTCTTGCTTGTACGCTTGCATCCCTGCTTCGTTGTGCCGCGCGGCCAAGCCATCTGCGGTTGACGGCGCAGACAACAGCGGGCCTTGCCATAACTGACATCCACTGCCTACCGCGGCGACTAAAAAGAGCACGAAGACTGTGCCGGCTCGAATGGTCATTGCTAAACTCCCTTCCTCGGAAACCAATTATCGCGATCTTGGACGCGGACCATAACGACGAACGAATGAGGTCCGTGGCCCTCTCCTGGTCACTCATGACCAATTTCTTGGTGTACACTTCTCTTATTGTGAGAAGCTGACGATGAGAGAGTTCCCTTCGAGCCATGTTCGATGGAGAGCGTTTGAGGCTACCTCCACAAATCCATACCGAAGCGATTCTTGTCTAAGGTCCCTGACTACTCTCGCGGATATCACGCGCCCATGGACAGCAAAAAGGTTGTAGAGATCTTGATCTGTAAAGGCCTCCGGGAAGCCCTCAACGAACAGTAGCGTTGCCATCCGTCCTCAACGGTTGTCCTGTCAGCGAAGTCACCCCAGACAACCGCGTCCGTGCCGGTATTCTTCATCTTAGGCATGGGGCTGATGTCTTTCCGGATGTTGAAGATAATGAAGCGCCTTCTCCTTCCACGTGTCGGCTTTCCCGCCCGGTGGGAGGTAGCCGAGAAAGTTGTCGCCCTGGTCGCAGAATGAGAGGGTGCAATCGAGACCCACGACCAATCGCACCCTTTCCTCATGGACCAGCGCCCAACAAGTCAACGGAGCAATCCAGACCGGATTATTCCTGTTGCGGTCAGGACGAATGGCATAGACGGCATGCCAGCCGTCGGCGGGACTGATTTGGAGAATTCGTCTTGCCATGTGACTTCTCCTTGCTGCCTGAGTAAGAGCGATTCGTTCGTTCACGCAACCGTTCCGCCGGCATCGCGAACGCCGGGCACAGCACCCCAACGCCAGTCCATGACAGTTCCTCGCCCGACGCAATATCCAAACGTCATCCCTCTGACGCCGATAGCCGTAGGCCCTCAGCAGCGTCCCGGCCTCTTGGGCACCATTACTTCCAGGAACGACAAACGTTCCTCCCTTGATGAACGTGGTCAGTGCGTCGATGGACTGCGCCTGTGAAGGTGTCGAGACGCGTCACGCAAAGTGAACGCGAATCGACCGCGGGCTACCTTCACTAAAGGCAGCCGCCGCTAAGAGAGCTGCTAGAGAATCGTCAAGACTGGAAGCGTGGAGGATGAAACGGTGAGTGCGGAGGGACCAGTTTCGGACCCACAAAAACAACCGATGTGGCAAGCCCTAGAAGACTCAACAGCAAGAGAAGCATTGACAAGTCGATTGAAATCATGCAGGTAGCACACGAAGCGGTGTCGTCATGGTGCATGTGACCCGAGTGGTGCGGACCGCTTCCCATTACTGGGATCATGCACAGTAGCAAGAGAGACAGCAAGCACACGAATACCACCTTGAGCATGGCGCATGATACGCTGTGACCAGAAAATGTCAAGGAGCTTTTTGCTGAATCATGTTCTAGGCAGACAAGCCATTGCATTGAGCCTGCCACTCATTCTTCAGCTGTTCACATGTGTACTTGCGCCGGCCTTAAGTGCAACCGACATGCTCTCTGGTCAGCATGACACCCCTACCACGGGGGCCGGCATTTGGGAGGGATCATCGGAAGGCAAAGCCTATTCAGAGTTCAACCACCAGCTAGCCGGATGGAGCGTCATCCTGATAGGACTGAGCGAGATACTAAGCACCAGAAAGTCGCCCTTCCTAGGAAAGGGCCGTTTCTTACTCCCCCTCAGCATGTTAGGGTTCGGGGGGTATCTGCTGGGTTGGAGCGACCACGATGCCTGGCCGATCGGTCCTCGATCGTTTGCTGACACATTCTTTTCACGAGACTGGGAAACAATCCAGCACAAGGTTTATGCGATCTTGCTTGTCGCAGTCGGCACTATTGAACTCGTGCGAAGGTTGGGGCGGATCGCACCCCAAGGCTGGGCTGTTCCGCTGCCCGCCTTTGCCATCGTCGGAGGGATGATGTTGTTTCTGCACAGCCATGGTCCGCATCCGTCGGCCCACACGATCGCCTTTCATCATGCGGTGATGGGCACCATGGCCGTCGCTGCCGGCGGCTGTAAACTCATTGGAGACAACGCTCGTGGACTGTTCTCCCGGCGTCCGACCGCCACACAGAAGAGGAACGGCTGGGAGTTCGTCTGGGCAAGCCTCATTCTGCTCATCGGCTTCCAGCTGCTCATGTACAAGGAGTAGCGAACCATCGCGAATGGATCTGGCGGTACAAGGTTCCGCTCTGGTTGGGAAGTGCCCTGCAATCCGTCCACTGACGATGAGTACCGCTCCTCGCTCAGCTTTGTTGAGTCAGACGCTATGTCCGTCCTTTCGATCGGCCGGCCCGGACTAGCTACGAGCAGCGATCGTCAGGTATATTCGGCCCAATGAAACGTGGATGATATTGACAACTCCTCGTTCAATGGCCAATCTTTCGCCCCCGGCGTTTGACAATAGCTTAGTGCCGCTTGTACCACAGCATTCGAAGGGGACGGGATGGAATTGACGATACTCACCGAACTCATTGACCGTTATAAGGCAGACAAGGAATCGGTCTACAACACCTGGTTCATCAGCAGCGAGGACCGGTTAAAAGCCTTCCGTGCCATTCGACAAGGTGTGCAAGACACCGTCGATAGTATTACGGCCGGAACATTCGGCACGGATTTCAAAGGATCACCGTTGGAGGTCGTGCTCGCGGCCATTACCGAACAAAAGCAGGTGTTTGAGGGGGCCGCTCATCCGTTTTTCTGGAAGCCCAAACTCCGCATCCCGGACATCTATGAAAATGAGAACAACAAGCGCACATTTGCCGCCTTTCTCCAGGCATGCCTCGCGGCGACACGCGAGGAGCAAGTCTTAGCCGAAATGAGCCGGCTCGCGGCCGCGCAGATTAAAGGTCTGGGGCCGGCTGTGGGCAACATCGTCTATTTCTTACATCCGACTATTGTCCCGCCTTTCAATACGGCAATGGTCAACGGTTTCAACGCCTTGTTCGGTGACAAAAAGAAACTCGGCTCATGGGAGAGTTATCTGGCCATGCGCGAGGTCATTATGCGCACGAACGCCGCTATGCGCGATCGTCTCTCCAAAGATCTGGGCGCTTTCGCTGGATTACTTTTTGAGCTGGGCACCGGTCGCTTATTGGTTGAAGGCAATGTGCAGGTTGTCCTGGCAGCCGAGAAGACGAAGGCCGAGAAGGCGGCTCGCATGCGGCATGCAGATGTTCTGTCGGAGCAGAAGGAAGAGAGCGAACACACGCGGATCCAATACTTGCTCATCAAAATCGGCCGCGCCCTGAAGTACGCAGTGTATGTGGCTCGCAATGACCGCCATCGCTCGCATGACGGTCAGTCGTTTACCCTGTTAACCGTGCCTGACCTGCCTCTCTCAGGCTGCTCATCGGATGTCATGGACACCGTGAGCCTGATCGACGTGATCTGGTTGAGACCGGAGACTGGAGAAATCGTCAGTGCATTCGAGGTGGAGAAAAGCACGTCCATTTATTCCGGCATCCTCCGTTTAGAGGATTTGGTGCGCTCGATTCCCCAGGGTACCTGCACGGTCTACCTCGTGGCTCCGCGCCACCGGGAGAAAGAGGTCATGGCGCAGTTTGCGCGCCCGGCCTTCCGTAGGGATTTGGCCGATATTGCTTTCGCCTTCATTCCCTTCGACGAGCTCTGCCAACACTGCGAGGCGTTGTGTAAATTTGGTGAAGATCGCTCAATCCTCGACAAAATCGCGCGTACCGCAACGTTCGGAGGCACGGTTCACTAACAACCTGTACTGGCGTCACACTGAGCCTTCAGGAGCTGAGGAAAGAGGAATTTCGGCGCGAAGCTGCGAGGCTGGAGACAATTTCGACTTTTGAATGTTTTGTTTCGACAGTTAGCGACCTTCGCGGATAGCGCTGAGCAAGCCTCGAAATTCCCTCGCGATAATCTGGGCGGCGGTATTGTATTGCAGCGCATTATCGGATAATTTTGCCATCTCCATTTCCAAATTGACTGAGTTTGCGTCCAGTGGCAAATCCCCGCTCGGCGCGTCGACGATCTGCCCGCGCACCGGTGTTCCGAAGCCCAATGAATTTTGATGACCCTCGTGAGTGACGCGTACCGATAGGTGCCCTGCTTGCTGGCTAGCAGCAGCCAAGGCATCCTGAAACCGCAGCTCTTTGGCACGATAGCCGGGAGTCTCTTCATTGGCGATGTTCGAGGCAATAACTTGTTGGCGAGCCGCTCTCAGGTCAAGAGTCCGCTCGAGGATCTTCATCGTGTCGCCAAAGATGTCCATGGATTCCTCCTCCAACATCCGAATAGGTAACTGGAGCGACATCCTGTCGCACTGGGTAGCGACTAGCCATCCCGCTTCAGAGTGAGAGCACTGCGCAGCATCGGTTTCACAGAGCTTACGCTGTCCCACTGTGCTAATGCTTCGAACGCATCCAATGGATGACAAGCAAATTGTAGGCCATCGTTTAATGAGGCTGGCAAGGCGTACGTATGGTATTTGATCGAGAGCAGCCTTGCACGAGCGTCAACGGACCGTCACGCGCAACCTACCCATTGGTCAAACTCATGACATTCGGACGGGAAGGGCAAAGTACAGATGTCTTGCCCTGTCATAAGCGTGGCACGACCTTCCCCCATTTGTTACACCACCGCCAACGAAGTTGACTCCTGTGCCATGTGGGCCCGTTTTGCTAGGTGTTGATGAACTCCTGGGAGGTCACATCCCAAATGGAGCCTGTGCGTCCACTCCTCATTGTATTCCCGCCGCCCGGCTTCGATCACGAGCTGCGCTTCCCGTCGCGTCAGAAACCAGTTGCTCGTTGAGACACTCATCTCGAAACTTGCCGTTGAGCCGTGCTGGGCCGCCCAGGCATCCAACGCCATGCCGGCGAATTCAGGGCCGTAGTATAAGCGGAACCAGCATCATCATTCGTGCAGAGCTCCACTAGAATGCCGCGCAGCAACTCACTCTAGGAGGAGGGCATCCGATGATCGCGAGTTCTACAACCACACAGAATGGTACCTTCGTGGCGATTGATGTGGCGAAATTGGTGCATGAAGTGTTGGTGAAGCCATCGACCGGACGCCGACAACGATGGCGAGTCAGAAACTGCCTGCCAGACTTTGTGGCATTACGCGACCGGCTCCACGCTTTTCAGCCGCCGGTCCTCATTGGGTTTGAAGCCACGGGCAACTACCATCGCCCCCTGGCCTATTATCTGAGCCAATGCGGCTTCGAGCTACGCCTGCTTTCCTCCCTCGCGGTGGCGCGCACGCGGGATGCGCTCTACAACTCCTGGGATAAGAATGATCCGAAGGACACACAAGTCTTGCTCCATTTGCTCAAAACCGGTGTGACCCAGCGGTATCACGATCCGCTCGTGCACGCCATGAATGATCTGCAGGAACTCGCCCAGACCCACTATCAGATCTCGCTGCGGAAGGTGCAGGTCCAGCATAGCATCATGACCCATTACCTCCCGTTGTATTTCCCGGAGGCCGAACGGTACTACACGAACTCGCGCGCGCAGTGGTTTACGCAACTGCTGCATCGGTTTCCCTGTCCCGCCGCTATCACCCGCTATTCCCAGGATGTATTTGAGCACGAGGCGTGGACGGTGGTAGGCCGCAAAGTCAATAAACGCGGGTTCCTTGCTGATCTCTACGCCACTGCGAATCAGAGCATTGGGCTCGCCGTGGCGGAAGACTCCGAAGCCATTCAGATGTTCCGTGTCATGCTGGCGGAACACCAGCACCTGTGTGCCACCCGGGCCGCGATTGAGCACCAGGCCGACCAGGCGCTTCAGTCCCATCCCGACTATCACCGGCTCCGCACCTTACCGGGCGTGGGGCCGATTCTCGCCCTTACGATTTTGGCCGAAGCCGGGGACCTGCGCCGGTTTCCGCATCACCGACAATTCCTCAAGTTCTGCGGGTTCGATCTCAGCACGCAGCAGTCCGGCCAGTTCCGTGGGATAAGCCGGCTGTCGAAGCATGGGAATGCGCGACTCCGCTATGCCTTCTGGATGGCTGCCAATGGGGCGGTCCGGATGCGTCAGAATACGTTTCGCGAAAAGTATGCGCGGTATATCAAGGCCGATCCTCAGAATCCGGATCGGAAACGTAAGGCCCTCTGTGCCGTCGCCGCCAAAGTGGCACGCGTAGCCCATGGCCTGATCAAGACGGGGACCGACTATCGGCCGTACTTTGAGGCACTCCCTCCCAGTGGAGCACTCCGTTCGCGTGGGCCGTCGAGGCAGGCACTGACCTCGTAGATAATGCTCGGAGCTTCCACTGGGGCTGCCTGCTGTGTGAAGTACGGTCAAGGCCTGAACGAGGACCTTGTATCACTATGGTGAGCAGTGCCTCACAAACCGTGGAAGACCATTGGGGGGTGTGGGCCGATTCGTGCAGAGTGGCCGTTCCGACGGCACAGGAGAGATCTGTCCGCACGGCGTGCTTGCTTTCCGCCTATAGTACGTTGTCGAGGATCACGGTCTCCCACAAGCAGCGCTTGGATGTCCAGCGCCTGCTCCGCCACCCTCTGCTTCAACCGCCGGTTTTCGTCTTCGAGCTGGCAGAGTTTCTTCACATCGATGACTTCCAGGCCCGCATGTTTCGCCCGCCACTTATAGCACGTGGCGTCCGAGATCCCGTGCTTGCGACAGAGCTCTGGGCCCCCATGCCCGCTTAGGCATCCTTGAGCGGCAATGATCTGTTCCTCCGTGTGCCGTTTCCGGGTCATGGCCCCCCTCCCCTGAGGCCCACTCAGCACAGTGGCACTTCCAAGCGAATGGTCTAGTGTTCGGGGGGAAGCAACTGTCTTTGATGTCAAGCATGTTGCACTGGTGGTTCCGCCCGCCATGGAGTCCGATGTTTCACCATCGCATTGAGTATCGTCACCAACTTGCGCATGCAGGCGGTCAACGCGACCTTCTTGGCTTTGCCTGCAGTACACAGGCGGTGATAGAAGGCTTTGATCACCGAGTTATAGCGGGTGGCGACCAAGGCCCCCATGTACAGCACCGCCCGGACGTGCGCACGGCCACCCCAGACCGTACGTTTCCCGCGCAGGGTCCCACTATCCCGGTTGAGTGGCGCCACACCGGCCAGCGCGGCAATTTGCTTGCTGGTCAAGGCCCCGAGCTCTGGCAGTTCAGCCAACAAGGTCGTGGTCAACACGGGCCCCACGCCCGGCACACTCCGCAATAGGTCGTCTTTCTCACGCCAGACAGGACTGTTCTGAATGGCCTGTGTCAACTGGACATCCGTCTGTGCGAGTTCTCGTTTCAGCCAGGCGATGTGGGTTTTGAGGCTCTGACGGATCGCCGTCTGGGCTCCACCGAGGCGATTCTTTTCCGCCGTCAACATCTCGATGAGTTGCCGCCGCCGCGCCAGGATTGCCGCCAAGGCCACGCTCTGCTCGTCAGGCAACGGCCGTGGTGCCGGCCGCATCACCTCCGCAAAGCGTGCCAAGAGGTGGGCATCCAGCCTATCCGTCTTGGCCAGCTTCCCGGCGGCTTTCGCAAAATCTCGCACCTGACGGGGGTTCACGACCACGACCGGCAAGCCCGCGGCAGCCAGGGCCCCGGTGAGCGGCAGTTCCAGTCCACCAGTCGCCTCCAGCACAATCAGCGTGGGCGCCAGGGGTTGCAGGTACTTAACGACCTGCACAATCCCCGTCTCATCATGTGGCAGCCCGAGGGATCCCTTGGGGCGTACGGCCACGTCCAACTGAGCCTTGGAGACATCAATACCAACAAACACCAGTGGCTTCATGGGACTGTCCTCCCTTGTGGCCCGTCCTTGCATAATGCGGGCTCTGTGGCCCACGCAACTGTTCGGGCTCATGGATGGGCAGGGCGCGATGACCCCGCTTCCCCGCGGTCTTCGTAAACCTTGGTCACGTCGGTCTATCGCGCCCCAGAGAACGATAAAAGACATCTTTGAGGAAGCGGGAGCAAGATACAAGGTCACTGGAGCCGATCGCGTACAAAAACTCGAGGAATTGGGAGGGTGAAGCACCCTACCCCCCTCGATGAAACCTGTACGACGCTTCCTTGAGCATCCAACCGTTGCATAACCATCCATCTCCCGGTCATGGCTTAATATAAAGATAGCCTTCCTTCTGCAGATCTGCGATGCGCTTCACCGCCACCGGATGAAGCGTGGCGACAAATCCCTTCGCCAAATTGTCAAGGGTCTTGCCGAACGCCTTCATCGAGACCTGGCACATCTCTGCTTTCGCCCCCTTCTCGATAATCTGGTCGAACCGTTTCGTCATCTCCGCATCCATCTTGTCCTTCTCGAACAATTCCAAGGCCGGTCCATGCACGACCAGTTCGACATCGATCTTGTCGGGCCCCCCTTCCGCATCAATGTGCTTGCTGATGAGAGCCAGCGCGTACTTCGCCACCTCGGGATCTTTTCCGTCGACGTGGTAGAGCACCTTCGTCTTCCCCTGCCCTTCGCCTGCTATCGCTTGAACCTGACTGAAAGGCAACGCCAACACGACTGCGAGAGCGGAGACAATCACCAACACCTGTGTGCGACTCATTAGCCTCAACATGACAACCTCCTTAGTATGATTAGCGCGATGTAAATCGAGCTCGTGCGCGTATCGTACGGCGCATGCAGATGGGCGGATAGGGGAAGACGCTTCCATAATGGAACAATCTTCCCCCTACTCGGCAGGGGAAGATGCCCCTACTGCTTCGACTGTTGCTGGGTGAAATACACGGCTGCCTGCGCGCGACGAGTGACCTGCAGTTTCTGGAAGATATTTTCGAGGTAGTGCCCGACGGTTTTGTCGCTCAAATTCAATGACAGAGCGATCTCTTTATTGGTCTTGCCTTCCGCGACTAAGGCCAATACCCGTTCTTCCTGCGGTGATAAGGGGTCGCGTGTCTCGTGCTGTGCTGCGCTGGACACGGAGCGCACCTTGGCGAGCACCCGCTGGGTAACAGCCGAATCCAGGATAGACCGTCCAGACGCCACCGTCTTGACGGCTTGGATCAACTGCTCGCTACTCACCTCTTTTAGGAGAAAACCATTGGCCCCGGCCAATATCGTGGCGAGCACGGCGTCATCATCCGCGAAGGAGGTCAGGAACAGTACCCTCGTGCCCTCGTGATCGGCACGAATCGTACGGCATGCGTCGATCCCGCTCCCATCCGGAAGCCTGACGTCCATCAGGACGACCTCCGGCTTCAGTCTCGCGGCTTCAGCCACAGCAGTGGCCATCGTGCCGGCTTCGCCGACGACCTGAAATGCTCCGGCTTCGGTGAACAAGGTCCGCAGGCCAATACGAAGGACTTCGTGATCGTCCACGAGCAAGAGCCGAATTCGTTTCGTTTCAGCTGGCGGCTTCATTACGCTCCTGAGGGAGATCACAGACTATCCGTGTTCCATGGCCTGGATCTGACGTGACTTCAAAGCGGCCACCCAGCGTCCTGGCGCGTTTCTCCATATTCTTCAGTCCGTGACCATGCCTGTGAACCGTGCCGGCATTGAATCCGACTCCATCATCATCCACCATCAGGGGGACCACTCCGTCGTACAGTTGAAGCGTGAGGATGGTCGTGTGAGCGGCGGCGTGACGGAGACTGTTACTCATGGCTTCGCGGGCAATAGGGAGGAGCTGCGCCGCCTGCTCCGGAGTCAATCGGTCTGCAGCCTCGGGGCTCACGTGCAATCGGAAATGAAGCTGGGATGAATGGTTCATGTCGTTGACTAATGAAGTCAGCGCCGCTTCGAATGTGGGTCCGTTAGGGATCGTAGACTCCAAACCGCCAATGTACCCCCGCAGGTCCCGGATAACCGCCTTTAGGCCCGCCACGGCTGTGCCCAACTGCATGCCAACATCTTGGTGGATGGTAGATACCAGACGTTGGCACCGTTCGAGGTTGAGGCTGATCGCGAAGAGGGACTGAATGGTGCTGTCATGCAGGTCTTGAGCCATGCGCTCGCGTTCATTGAGTATGTGGCGGATCTGGCCCTCGCTCTGACTTAGCGTTTCTTTGCCGCGGATGTTTTGTGCGAGGGATGACTGTAAGTCGAGGGTCACCTGAAAATAGCTTCGGCCAATGTATGCCAAGGCAAGTAGACAGGCCATCAGGCGTATAGAATGCCAGAACCACCAGCGATTGTCCCAGGGAATCGAATACATGAAAAAAAACTCGGCCAGACCGAAGAGGAGAGCGAGGCTCGCGAACAATGCATCTTCTGACCTCTCTGAACGGCGGAAGTCCCACAGAAAGCGCGCAGCCGCGAGCAGAAACAACACACACGCGATGCTTTGCGGGGCGACCGCTGTCGGAGTCAGCTCGCCATTCCGCACCATCTCAGGTATGTATTGAGGGAACACCAGGAACCACATTCCGACCGACAATGAACCGGTCGCGATCACCCACGGAAGCCAGCGCAGCTCAAATGTACCAGCTGGGGTATGCGCTCTCCAGACCAGCAGAAAGCCCATCCCACCGGCCAAGCTGGCCATGTTCCGAAATAGAACGAATCCGTTGCCTGGTCGTGCCATCGCATGAAACTCATCAAAAATTCCCATGCCGAGTAATCCTGCGGCAAGCGCGCAATATTTGCCAGCGGTGCATTTGTCGTGTGTGTGGAGCAACACCATCGCCATCGCAATGGCGACGAGACCTCCCACGGCCTCTATCGTAGAATGCAGCGGCTCATGCTGCCAACGCCAGTCCGGCCACGTGGCATGCAGGGCGGTGCCGGCGAGCAGCGCCCCGGCACTGCACAATATTGCGACAAGATATTGCACGAACGGGTGATTCAACATCGTTCTGCTGCAGCTCGCTCCGCAGGGCCATCTCTTCATCTATCGGCTGCGATTCCTGCAGCGACCAGTAGAAGCCCGCCTGGGTGACCGGCGTCTGACGACTTTCCACAAACGCGCGTCACCCTTTCGGTATCCAGTACTCATTCTGAAAGGAAGGCTAGATGGTTGTCGTTTGTGTCCGGGTGGGACCGCTGGGGCAGTCCGTAAGGCGCAGCCCCAACGGGACACTTTGAGCAAACAAGGGCGACCAGTCAGGCGGCGTGGACCGAACTCATTGTTCTGCACGCTCCCGCGCACCGCCGGGACTCTTGAGCAGGGTCCGCATAAGTCATGATGTTTAGCATGCCGTTCGCGTTCCTCAGCACATATATCGCAAGCTTCGGCGCAGAACTGGCACATCCGCTGAGAGAGCTCCGACGCACTGGTCATTAATGCGGCGGATTGCAAACACATTGCCGCGCAGTCCCTGCACAATCGGATACAGCGCTGCATCATCGCGATTTTATCCGCCGGCAACCCAATCATGTCATCACTGCACTCGTTGCAGATCTGTGCGCATGCGACACACGCGGCGATTCACTTCTTGGCGTCCTGATTTAACGCCGCTGATCCTGATGCATGAGAGAGCCTCCTTGTTAAAATTATCAGAAGTCGAAGTGCAAAATGAAGACCACGACAGTGCTGCGGAACTTGAAGCCACTATTGGTAAAGACTTAATAGCTGAGCCCACAAAACAAGCATCTCCCCTTCCCGCTGTTGGCCTCCGCGGCGCAATCCGTCCGTTAGGAGGACAGATTAGCCAAGGCCCACATAGGAGGTCTGTGTTTACGCAGGCTCTACACCATTACAAGAAGGATACTGCGTGCTGTCATAACTCGCGCGACAGGCTTTTACTGACAATCCGTTCTAGGCCGCTCCGTACCTCCCCCTCCCGACGCCGTTGATTCAAGTGGTTTGACGCCTGAGACTCGGGTAGCGCAGCAACTGCGCATTGAGTGCCACAATGATGGTGGACGCGCTCATCGCGACGGCCCCCACGCTCATGGGAAGATCGAATCCCCAGCGGACGAACAGGCCCCCGGCGACCGGGATGGCAACCAGGTTGTACGCGGTCGCCCACACAAGGTTTTGAATCATCTTCCGGTAGGTCGCACGGGAGAGCTCAATGGCTCCCACCACGTCACGCGGATCGCTACGCACGAGCACGATGCCAGCGGATTCGATGGCAACATCGGTTCCCGCGCCAATCGCAATACCGACATCGGCGGTGGCCAATGCCGGGGCATCGTTCACGCCGTCTCCCACCATGGCGACCCGCTTGCCGCCTGCCTGAAACCGCTTGACAGCCGCGGCCTTGTCGCCGGGAAGCACCTCAGCTGCGACCTCATCGATCCCGAGGCGCCGGGCGACGGACTCTGCCACGGGTTTCGCATCTCCCGTGATCATGGCAACTCGGATACCGAGCCGATGCAGGTCGGTGACAGCTTCAAGCGACTCGGGCCGGATCTCGTCTTCTACAGCAAGCGCTCCGAGCAGTCGTCCTTCCGCGATCACATACAGGACGGTCCTTCCTTCCGACGCCCAGGCACTCGTCACCTTCTCAACTTCTGGAGGCACCACAACCTTGGCCTCGGCCAACAGGCGCGGTCCGCCGACGGCCATGCTCTTGCCGTCCACCATTGCCCGTGCCCCTCGTCCTGCCAGCGCTTCGAAGGCGGCCGCTTGCATTTGGCGCGCACCCCGACGTTTGGCTTCTTCGACAATGGCCTTGGCCAACGGATGCTCGGAATTGGCCTCGACCGCAGCGGCTACCGCAAGCAAGTCGAACTCCGACGTCCCAGGCGCAGCCGCGATGCTGGTGACTGCGGGCGCACCGCGCGTGAGCGTGCCGGTCTTATCGAAGATCACCATGTCCAACAGGCGGGCCCGTTCGAGGGCCAGTCTATCCTTCACGAGGAGGCCATTCCGCGCCCCGAGTGAGGTGGAGATGGCGATCACCAACGGAATCGCCAGCCCCAATGCGTGGGGGCAGGCAATGATGAGGACGGTGGCTGTTCTGAGTAAGGCATGTTGCGTGTCACCCATCAACCACCAGACCACGAATGTGATCACGCCGGAAGCAATAGCCACGTAGAACAGGATGGCGGCGGCACGGTCGGCCAGGGCTTGCGTGTGAGAGCTCGACGCTTGGGCGGCGGCCACCAGCCGCATGATGCCGGAGAGGGCGGTCTGCTCGCCGACGGCGGTGAGGCGGACCCGAAGGCTCCCACCACCGGCTACCGTCCCCGCGATCACGTTCGCACCTGGCCCCTTCGAAATCAATTTCGACTCGCCCGTAATCATCGACTCATCCACATCGGCGGCGCCCTCGACGACGACGCCATCCGCCGGAACGCGGCTTCCCGGCCGGACCAGGACCACGTCATCCAGGTGCAATTCCGATAATGGAACCGTGTGGATTTCTGCGCCGGTGACCCGCTCAGCCGTATCCGGCAACAACGCGGCGAGGGCTGTGACCGCGCCGCGAGCTTGCGCAATGGCTCGCATTTCGAGCCAGTGGCCCAACACCATAATCGTGATCAATGAGGTGAGTTCCCACCACACTTCGATCGCGAAAAGGCCGAGTGTCGCAGCCAGCGATGTCCCGAACGCGACGATGATGGCCAAGCTGATGAGCGTCATCATGCCCGGCTTGCGGTCGGCCAGCTCGCCCTGGGCCCCCCGCACGAACACGAGGCCGCCATACAGGAACACGGCGGTGCCGAAGATGGCGGGAATAAATCTAGAGCCAGCGAAGGAGGGCGCCGTGTAACCCAGCCACTGCTGGACTTCAGCCGACCAGAAGACGGTAGGAATGGTGAGGGTGAAACTCAACCAAAATTTATCGCGAAACATCGCCACGGAATGGCCCGCGTGGCGGTCGTGGTTCGAATGGTCGCGCGACATCTGGTGGCCCGCGTGAGGGTCGGACATCTGTCCGTGATCATGATGTGTCATAGGGTCCATTGAAACCTCCAGCGCTTATAAGAGAGGGCTCGCCAGCTGTTCAGCACCGTCGATATCCCGCCGTGATTGCATGCTCACTGGTGGATGCGTCTACAGCATTAGAGGCCTGCGGCCCTCACCACGGATCGATGCAGAAGCGGCACCATTGGCCAAACACTTTTGCCCCACGTCGGGCATACCACTGCCTTCGATGTGGTACCCGCATGGTCGTCGGGCGCTAGAAGGCGAAATGAATGCCGACCAGGTAACGCTCTTGGCTACTTGCCGCGACGGTGTTGGGTTCCCCGATCCGCTGGACGTCCAGCCCTTCGCCGCTCACCTTAGTAAACTCAAGTACTGCCCGCACGTTTTCCGTCACATAATAGGAGGCGTGCGCAGTCACCATGGTTCCGTTGGCCTTCACGGGATTGTTGGGACTGCCGAACACCAGCCCAGTATCCTGCATCTCGTAGCGAGCGTCCAGGAAGAGTTTCTCAGGGAGCACTTCCAGGATGCCCTCGACGAGGTAGTTGCGCCGGTCCTGTTTATAGATTCCCCCAATAGCCCAGTTGTAGTAGTAGCCGAGTAAGACCTGGCCTCTACCAAAACGGAGATTCAGTGTTGCGTCCAACTGCTGCCGAGTCCGGCCATCAATGATCGGGGAGGGCTGGTCGGAATTGGCTTTCGTGTTGATATACCTGATGCCGACGATGTGGTCCCACAAGGTGTAGTTTCCCCAAGCGTAGAACCCTTGGAATTTCTTGTCCAGGTTGACCGCCGGGGTGTTCACCCCTTCCTCTCGCTCGTCATTGACGACGCCGGCGGCGTACCGCAGGCCGGACCAAAAACCGTTCAGCTCAGCACCGGTCACGTTGAACGTCACCGGCGCCAAGTACCGTTGGAAGAGCAACCGCCGTTTCTGCGACAGATAGTACTGTTCGTTCAGCATCTTGCCCGCACGTACGTTCAGCACACTGGCGGGCAAAACGTCGCTGAATTGCATCCAGACCTGCTCGTTCCCAAATGCTCCCCCTTCCGCCACCTCCTGCGCAAATTCGGCGAGAAACCCGATCTTCGGTGCAACGGTCCCGGCCGCCATGAGCTCGATTTCCTCGATCTCCGCCTTGCTGCTCGTAGACCGCCGCGCTTTGGTCACGGGATCGTCCTCATGCGCGTTGAGATACTGCATGGAGCCGATCACGGAGACGGGCAGACTCTTCAGCTCCCACGGATACTTGCCGTTCTCGCCCGGCAATCGAAATCCTCGTTGCTTGAATTCCATCCCGAACTCATTCAGCAATGGAAACGGCGCATGGCAATCACTACATTTCAGCCCATGTTCCCGCGAGAAGGCGGGAATAGCCGACGCCCG